>Ga0307479_10000030_pt1 | contig 164522 bp, 144 predicted proteins | sample atmos_gasesECM4C_FD_203743 | JGI IMG/M metagenome (GOLD analysis project Ga0307479, IMG submission 203743) | Hardwood forest soil microbial communities from Morgan-Monroe State Forest, Indiana, United States - atmos_gasesECM4C_515 | ecosystem: Environmental > Terrestrial > Soil > Temperate...
CAACACCGCCGATCCAAAGACGCTCGGCCCGCAACTCGACAAGGTGCGCCAACGATTTGGTCTGAATCGGGTCGTGATGGTGGGCGACCGCGGGATGCTGACGGCAGCCCGCTTGCGCGAGGATTTTCAGAGCAGCGAGGGACTGGGTTGGATCTCGGCGCTACGCACCACCGAGATTCGCCAGCTGTTTGCCCCCACGGGGTTCCAGTTTTCCCTCTTCGACCGCCGGGACCTCGTCGAACTGCATAGTCCGGAGTTCCCCGGCGAGCGGCTGATTGCCTGCTACAATCCACTGCTCGCCGCGGAACGGTCGCGCAAACGCGAGTCCCTGCTGCAGGCCACCGAAAAAGAGCTCGACGCGATCGTCGAGGCCACCCGCCGGCCTAAACGTCGACTCAAGGGCAACGTGCGCATCGCATTGCGCGTCGGTAAAGTGTTGAATCACTACAAGGTCGGCAAGCACTTCCTGCTTGAGATCACCGATCACACCTTCTCCTACAGGCGCGATCAGGAGCACATCGCCAGGGAAGCCACTCTCGACGGCATCTACGTCGTCCGAACCAACGTCCCTGCCGACCAACTGAGCGCCGAGGATGCGGTGCGCTGCTACAAGAGCTTGTCAACGGTCGAACGAGCTTTCCGCAGCTACAAGACAGTCGATCTCCATGTCCGCCCGATCTTCCACACCTTGCCCGAGCGGGTCCGGGCGCACGTGTTCTTGTGCATGCTTGCCTACTACCTGGAATGGCACCTGCGCAAGCAGCTCGCGCCGATGCTGTTCGATGACGACGATCCGCAGGCTGCCCAAGCGCGGAGGTCTTCTGTCGTTGCTCCCGCAGTGCCCTCGCCGAGCGCAGAGCGCAAGGCCACCACTCGGCGCACACCCGACGATCTGCCGGTCCACAGCTTCCGGACGCTGCTCAACGACCTCGCGACCATCGCCAAGAACCGCATTCAACCCAAGTTGTCGGATACCGCTACCTTCGAGGTCGTCACCCGCCCGACGGTGCTTCAGCAGAAAGCACTCACCCTGCTCGCGGTATCTCTCTAAGCTCAGCCGGACGCCAAGCGTAGACAGTAGCCAGCCAGTCGCACTGGCTGGAACGCCTTTCATTGCAACCACTTGCGTAGAAGAATCGAAAGGAAGTCCGGGTTAAAGGATTTCAACTCGCCCTTCCGGGCAGCAGTGTGTTCGTAGGTCGCATGGGGTACTCTCACTTACCGCGCAAGTGCCTTGGACATTGCCGTTTCAAGCTGCTCAATCGAGGTAAACACGATCCCTTGCATCCCAACGCTGATAGCGCCAGCTACATTGTCAGGATTGTCATCTATCATCAACGCCGTGCTCGCGGGCACCGCCAATGCGGCCAGCATGAGTTCATAGATTCTGTTGTCAGGCTTCGCGCTCCTAACCTCGCTTGATACTACAATCGCATCAAAGGCGGTCTCAAGCTGGTGCCTTTGTAAAATACTGCGGACAAACTCAGATGCGGAGTTTGTGAGTAGACCTAGCCGAAACTGCGCCTTCAGTGATCGCACGACATTGACCACATTAACATCAATGCGCACATACTCATCCCATTCTTGCCGGATCTGTTGCGGCGGGATATTTGTCATAGCGCCAAGCTGTGCAAGCATATCGCCTTGAGATATTTCACCGAGATCTGCTGCATGCACTATATCTGCCTTCACCCGCTTTGCCTCAGATTCTGAGAAATGGCGCGCAAGCCAAAACGGCGCCACCTCAGAGCAGATGACACCAAAGAAATCAAAGACGATGGCCCTGTAGCACATGTGTGCCTATTCTCCTATTGCACCTAAGGTGCCCGCGCGCCAAGAGGCGCTCCAACTCGTTTGGCGCCATCGAGGTGGGCTATAGTCTAACTGGCTCAAGCCAGGACAACCATCGATGAACGCGAGCCAAGAGACAAACACCACTCTGCGCTTCTCTCCTCTTCATCGATGATGAGCCTCGCAGCTTCGTTTAATTCACCAAACTGACACTCAAGGATGATCCCGAGTTTGGAGCTGTCTCCGACGAGAACGCTTTTTGCCGATGCGCTCATGATATCTCGTTTGTTCGTTGCCTCGGCATTCTCGTGCGTTGTGAAACTGCCGTCCAACCCAATGCCGTTTACGCCCACAAAGCCAAGGTCGAAAGGACCCAACTCTTCAGCGAGGCGACCTAAGTACCCTCGGTCGCACCCCATCGCAGGTACTATTGCCTGCGTGTTCGGGCGCACGCGACCGCCGGGCACGAAGAGGCGAACGGCAGAAAAATCGTCGTCAAAGCCCATGGTTACGCAGCAGTCGGAGATCATATCGGCGATATTTATGGATGTTGTGGCTATCGCGAGGTTAATCAGTGAACGGGTCTCAATCCTCTTGCAGATGACCCGCACCACCTCCTCGACCGTTGAGCCGGCGTCCAGAAGAATTTTCATCCCGTTCTGCACGAAGGTGGCAGCCTTGCGGCCAATGCGCTCCTTCTTGCTGTGTTGAATTTCGGCTTTCCAGCTGGCGTGCTCCTCGACCAGAAACAGCTCAAAGCCATCGTATAGCAGGCCCGGTATGAGGTTGCGGCTTGCAACAGCTGAAAGTACAGCCTCGAAGTCTGCGGAGTGAATGGGTTTTTCACCCTGCGAATTAACCACTTCTCGCAGCGTCTCGCGCGAGATGGGATTTGATTGACGGTGAGGGAAGACAGCCTTTTGGATCAAGGCTGCCTGGGCCTTAAGCAGCGTATCGGCTTCGGAGAGCATCGCGGATGCAGTCTTTGGCTTCGGCGCTCTAAGGCGATCCATATCTCTACATACTAGCGCGAAGAGTTCGGAAGCGATCGAATCAGCAAGGGCACGCACGGAAGATTCCAAGAAATCCTTAAGACGGAGATGCTTTCGGTTCTGTATTTCTATATTGGCGATCGCACGGAGGGCATGCTCGTCAATGACGATCGGGAGGAGGATCGTTCGACCAGTAACCTTCTCGGTCTGAAGAGTCCACTCTAACTCCTTCGTCACCCAGCTAGACAGCGCGGCGTGCTCATCGATAAACAGGAGCACGTAGTCCATATCGGACTTGATCGTTGTCTCAATAGAGTCGGAGAGGTCGTCGCCAAATAGCAGCCTGTCTTCGTCGATCCAGGAGCCGAGGTATTCGGGAAGGTATCTCTTGACTTCCCGCACGAGCGGCTTCTGTGTGCTGCTGTGGCTGAGGAAGATGTGCACCGCGCCTTCTCCAACCGTGAAAGAGGTCCGCTCTCGGCGGATCTACTATCGTCTCTCGTGTATCTTGGCGAGGCGGTAGTCTATCACGCAATGATTAGGAGCGCCAACGCTGGTCCGGAGAACCGTTGAGTTCTTGTTTCGGTACTTCCTCAGAGAACCGCTCCGGCAAGCTCGCGCGGGCGGCAAGGAAGCCGGTGACCGGGAAGGGCGAGGATCTGCTCTCCTGGCTCCGCGCCCATGACTTCACGAAGAAGGAGGGCGAGTCGATCATCGAGATGGCGAAGAGCGAGGAGGGCGGCGCCAGAACCGTCTGGCAGCTCGTCCAGGGCTGCTCGTGGCCGAGGTCGAGGAGGTCAAGCTGGGTGAGGGCCGCGCGGCAGACTTGGACCGCCTTCTCCGTCGCCTCCTGGTGGAGATGCATTCCGAAGAGATAGAGGAGATCGAGGAAGGCGGCCCGGTACGACTCGCGCTCGAACCCGTCGGCGATCACCGCCTCGAAGAGCTGCTCCGCCTCGCTGAGGTGCCCCAGGGCTTCGAGGAGTCTCGCCGCGGTGAAGCTGCTTCTGCGTTCCGCATCCGGCCGCGCCCGACCGTCCTCACGGCACCCTGGAGGCGAGCCACCGCTCGAAGACCCGTCGGATGCGCGGGGAGGGGCGGCTTACTTCGTCGCGCTCCCAGGCGCCGACCGTGCCGTGGTCGAGTCCGAGCCGGCCGGCAAGCGCTTTCTCGTCGCCCGCCAGAAGCAGCGCGGTAATGACGGGTGGTGGGCTGCGCCCGAAGGTCCGCACCAGTGCTCTTCATTGCCCGCCTCACTGGCCGGCTGGCCTACAGAGGCAGGAACGAAATCCGATTCACCCACTCCTCCGCTTCCATCGTCGCCCAGATGAGAAGAAGCCACTCTGCAGCGTCCGACACGGGCATGTGCTGAGGGACCAGCACGACACCGGCGCTTTGGCCGCCCTGTAGGAACTCCGCAAAGTGAATGGGCATCGTCTTGCGGTCGTGGCTGACCAGCACCCTGCCTGTCTTGGCTGCGGCAGCCAGAACCTGGTCGTCCCGAAGACCGGCGAAGTTTGCATCGAGGGCGGTGCGAAAGTCGACACCTGGCTCTTTGCGGGTCAGGGCCAGGACGATCGCAAGGTTGAGGTCGGCATCCGCCTGGAAGCGGATGCTCACGGCTGGCGATGTCGTGCGTCGATGAGCTTCTGGTAGAACGCGGGGTCAGCGCGCCGATTGGCCTCCAGCAGGCGCTCGTAATCGAGCCGTCCCTCAAGGAGATAGGCATCTATTTCGGCGCGGTGCGCAAGGTAGAAGGCGATCGCGCCATAGACCTGCTCAAGGGTCAACAGAGGGAATGACTGCGCGATACCCTCCGCAGTCTGACCGTTCAGGAAGGCGTAAACGATCGAGTCAAGCGACACTCTCGTGTCGTTCACCCAGTAGCCGCCATCCCGCTGCGAGACGTACCCTTCACCCTTCATCTACTTGAGGATACAGCATTATGTGTGGCACCTACCAGGCTGAGGCTACCTCTCAGCCCTGGCCCTGGCCCTGCGCCTTGACCGCCCGGACAACGACCGCTCCCCCTCCCATGCCGCCGGCCACCTCACGGACGCCGACCGCCGAGAAGCCCGCGGTCGCCAGGAGCCGCTCCAACTCGGCGGCGCCGACGTTCCTGAAGCCGAAGCGCTCGAGGTGGGCATGCGCCAAGGCCTGCTGCGAGCGCATGGCGACGGCCAGGACTCCGACGGCCTCGAGGACGCGCCAGGCCTCGCGCAAGTCGAGAGCCGCTATCGCCTCCCGGTTGAGCGCACGATTGCCGGAGTTCAGCAGCCGAGCGACCAGCGGCGCGAACCGGCCGCTCGGGTTCGAGACCTGGCGGGCGACATAGCTGTCGAGTCCCATGCGCTTCGATCCCGATCGCAGCAGCCTGCCTACACCTTGCGCACGGGCCCCGAGTACTCGGCCAGCTGCGCGTCGCTGGTGAGGAGCGTGATGCCTTCGCCGAGGGCCTGGGCCAGGAGCAGGCGGTCGAAGGGGTCTTTGTGCAGCGGGGGAAGGCTATCGATGCCAACCGCATGCTGGCTGGTGATGGGAAGCTCCACATAGCCGTTGTCGAGCAACCCGCGACGCAGCAGGCGAGGCTCGACACGGAAGTCCTCCCGTCCCAGGGTGCTCTTGATGGCGATCTCCCACAGGCTGGCAGCGCTGAAGATGAGCTCGTTGTGCTGGTCGTCGAGGAGTTGGCGCGCCGTGGTGGAGAGCCGTTGGGGTTGGCCGGCCGCCCAGAGCAGGAGCTGGGTGTCCAGCAAGAGCTTCACGTTCCGCTCCCGAAAAGGGCCGCGATCTCGGATTCCGCCATGCGGTTGAAGTCTTCGGGCACCGTGATTTCGCCTGCCAGGAAGCCCAGCCGCCGCGGCTCCGAGGGAGCCACCAGGGCCGCCACTCTCACCAGCGGCTTGCCCGCCTTGGCGATCACGAAGGCTTCGCCCTTGGCGGCGCGATCGACCAGCTTCGAGAGCTGGGTCTTGGCTTCGTGGATGTTGACTGTGACCATATCGATCTCCATGGACTAAGTCTATAAAACTAAGTCTAGTTCGCCAACCGCCTTCCGTCAAGCGGGTGTGGCAGGGTAGTGGGGCGGCGCCCCGCCCCAGGAGGCAGCCCTTTTCGAGGATCGGCTCGAACTGCTCGCGCCGCTGTGCCGGCACCACGTCGTAGTGGCCGTGGAAATAGAGGGTCGGCTGCGCATCGCCGTGCCAGCCGCGCACCGCCAGGCACCCGTCCGGAGCCTCGATCGACTCCACCGGCAGGCCGAGCCCTTCGATCTCGCGCCGCAGGGCGGCGGCGCATTCGCGGTAGCGCTCTCCAGGTGGATTTTCGGTCGGGATGGCGATCAACTCCCTGGCGAAGCGGAGCAGATCGTCGCGGTGAGCGTCGATGGCCTCGGCGATCCCGGCCGCCAGCCCGCTCATTCGCGCCTGGTCCATCTCTCACCGCTCCTGCGGACCACCGTCAGCGCCCCCACTGCTCCCGGAACCAGGCCACCGTCTCGCTCAGGCCGTCCGCGAAGTCCACCTGCGGCTTCCAGGCAAGCTCGCGTTCGGCCTTGGCCCCGGAGACGTCCTTGCCGCCGAAGTCGCCGGGGCGCTCGGGACCGTGCTCGATGCGCACCTGCTCGCCGACGAGCTTGCGGATGCCCTCGGCGACCTCGAGCACGGTGACCTTGCGCCGCCCCTCGAGGTTGTAGGTCTGGTTGGCCGCGGTGTCGGCCATGGCGAGCACGTGGCCGCGGGCCAGGTCGTGGGCGTGGACGAACTTGCGGAACTGGTCGCCGCGCCCGGCGACGCTTCCAGCACGTTGGCGGTGCCGACGACGTTGAGCGAGGTGGTGTAGACCGGGTACTTGAAAGCGTAGTTGACGTTGGCCACCGCCGCCAGGTGGAAGATGTGCTCGGCGCCGCGGGTCGCCGCCAGCACCGACGAGAGGTCCATCAGGTCGACGTCCCCGAAGCCCACGTCACGGCGGTGAGGACGGACACGGTGATCGAGGACGGTGACCTGGCAGCCGGCCTCGACCAGGGCGTCCACGACATGGGAGCCGATGAAGCCCGAGCCGCCGGTCACCACCGCCTGGGTCGCTGCTGTCATGGCGCGCTATCCGACCAACTCGCCGAGCGCGCGCAGCACCTGGTGAGCGTCGCGCTCTTCCATGCCGGCGAAGACAGGCAGGCACAGGTGGCGGGCGCACAGGTCGTCGGCCACCGGCAGCGGCGCGCCGGCATATTCGCGGAACACCGGCTGCGCGTGGAGCGGCGTCTCGTAGACCTCTCCCGCCAGCGACACGCCATGGCGCTCCCGCAGCGCCTGCTTGAGCGCCGTCCGGTCGGCGCGGCGGGAGAGCACGGCGATGTACTTGTAGTAGTTGCTGACGCCGCCGGCCGGCACCGCGAGCGCCCGCAGATGGCGAAACCCGCCGCCGTCGCGGCCGGCGAAAGCCGCGTCGTAGACCGCGGCGGCGCGGCGCCGGTCGGCGAGCATCGCCGGCAGCCGTTCGAGGTGGCGCAGGCCGATGATGGCGTGGGGCTCCGACAGCCGCCGGTTGTAGCCCATGCGGGTGTGGGCGTTCTGGGTGAAGCTCGCCTTGCCCTGGTCGCGATAGATGCGGGCTTCGGCATCGAGGCGGTCGTCGCCGGTGACGATCATGCCGCCCTCGGCCGAGGTCATCACCTTGGTGGGGTAGAAGCTGAAGGCGGCGGCGATGCCGAAGGCGCCGGCGGCGACGCCTGCGTGTGTGGAGCCGTGGGCGTGGGCGGCATCCTCGACCAGCCAGATCCCCTTGCGCCGCGCCAGCTCCTGCAGCTCGCCCATGCGCGGCGAGATCAGGCCGCCGATGTGGACGGCCACGACGCCCGCGGTTTTCGGCGTGAGCGCCTTCTCGACGTCTTCAGGGCGGATGCCGAAGGTGTCGGGGTCCATGTCGACCAGCACCGGCCTGCCGCCGGCATGCACCACCGCCGCGGCGGTGGCGAAGAAGGTGTTGGTCGGCACCAGCACGTCTCGTCCGGCGACGTCGAGCGAGCGCAGGATGATCTCGAGCGCGCTGGTGCCGCTGTTGACGGCGACGGCGTGAGGGGTGCCGCACAGCGCCGCGAAGCGCCGCTCGAGCTCGGCGCCGTGCTTGCCCAGGGTAAGCTGGCCGCTCTCGAGCACCTCCGCGATGCGTGCGGCGATCCAGGCGCGGTCTTCGGGCAGGAACTGGATGCGCGCCGCCGGGACGGCGCGGGCGGCTGCCTCAACCGGGCTTGCCGTTGAGGGTGGCGTGGTCATGCGGCAAATCCTTTCGATCCTGGGCGTGCCCGGCGCGGCCCTGGGCCTGCCGGTCCAGGCTGATGAGCATCACGCCGGCGATCACCAGGGCGATGCCGGCCCAGCGCAGCGGCGGCACCGGCTCCTTGAGCACCAGGATACCGAGCACGGCGGCGATGGCGTACTCGAGCGCCGTCAGGGGCAGGGCGACGCTGACCTCCGCCCACGACAGCACGGCCAGGAACAGAAAATAGAATAGAGCGTTGCCCACCGTTCCGGCCACCACCCAGGGGTTGGTGAGCGCGTGCCAGAAGTAGGCGGCGAGATAGCGCGGCGACCAGCCGTTGAGCTCCCCGACCTGCAGCATGCCGCGGCGCACCAGGATCTGGCCGATGGAGGCCGAGACACAGGCCGCGATCATCGCGCTCAGTATTCGCAGCATCGATGCTCCTCCTTGCCGGCGCGGGCCGCGAGCGGCGATCCGGCCGGCACCGGCCGGCGCGGGCGGCGAACCCGCTGCCCTACAGGTCGCAGAACGCGATCCGGCGCGCGCCGGCGGCGCTCAGCGCGGCATCGACGCCGGGGCTGAGCAGCGCCGCCAGCTCCGCCTGGTGATGGTAGGCGGGCATCTGCCGGTCGAGCTCCGGGCTGCGTCGGGTCGCCGGGTGGAAGTAGATCTCGGTGACGCCGGCGCGCAGCTCGCCGGCCAGGCGGACCACCAGCTCCGCGCTCATGTTGCCGCTGTCGTTGAGGCCGAAGACGAAGCGGTTGGACTTGAGGCCGGCGCGCCGCAGGCGGCGGCGCAGCAGCGCCACCCAAGGTGCCATGCCGGCGGCCGTCAGCAGGCGCCTGGCGAGGCCGCCGCCGCCGGCGCGGAACGACGCCAGCGGCGGTTCATAGGGCACGCGCACCGCGCGCAGGCCATAGTCTCGTCCGACCGCCACGACCAGGGCGTGCAGCGTCGGGTGCAGGTGCATGTGGTTGTGCGCGTTGACGTGGTCGAGCGGCAGGCCGGTCGAGCGAAAGGCCTCGTACTGGGCGCGGATCTCGGCGGCGAGCTGCCGCCGCACCCGCGGGCGGAAGAACCATGAGAAGCCCGCGCGCACCAGGCGATCGGTGAATTCGCCCGCCTCGCCTACCAGGTCGGGCACCTGCTCGGGCGGCAGCACCGGGCGCCCCTGGACCAGCACCACGTGCAGGCCGACGCGCAGCGCCGGCAGGCGCCGGGCGCGCTCCACGGCGTCGGCGGCGGCCGGGGCGCCAACCATCAGGCTGGCCGTGGTGAGGATCCCCTGGCGGTGCGCCTGCTCGACCGCCTGGTTGACGGCGACGTCGAGACCGAAGTCGTCGGCGGTGACGATGACGTCCCTGGTCACGACGGTTCCTGCGCCACCATGCGCCCGCCGCGGCCGACCACGAAGCGGGTGCCGGCCCACTCGACGCTCGGGTTGACGAAGGCCCGGATGGTCGAGACGAAGCCGGCCAGGTCACGCAGCGGCAGCAGCGGCAGGCTGCGCAGTCCCTCGCGGTCGCCGAGCCCCCAGGCCATGAACAGGCCGGCCGTGAGCAGCCGGACGGCGACGGCGGCGGCGGCGATCGCCAGGCCGAGGGCATCGCCGCCGCGCACCGCGGCGAAGGCCAGGCCGAAGGGGATGGCGCGGATGAACAGCGTGCCGAAAAGGCCCCAGGGATTGCCGGCGCGGGTGTTCTTGTCCCAGTAGAGCTGGTGCCGCCACCACTGGCCCGGGCCGTCCAGGTCCACCAACATGTCCACGAAGTACGGCACCACGGCGACCCGCTGGCCGCGGGCGCGGATGCGGCGCCCCATCTCGAAGTCCTCGAGCAGATAGTTGCCGAGGTCGGCGAGGCCGCCGATCGCCTCGAGGGTCGAGCGGCGCACCGCGTTGCTGGCGCCGAGCACGAAGGGCGACGCCCCGGTGATGTGGGCGAAGACCAGGTTGGGGACCCAGTCGCCGTTGAAGAAGAGCTGCTCGAGACCCTCGTACCAGCGGCGGGCGCCGGTTGCCTTGTAAAACGTCGTGGAGCAGCCCACCGCGGGATCGGCGAGCGGCGCCACGATCGTCTTGAGGTAGTCGGGATGGAGACGCACGTCGGCGTCGCTCACCACCAGCAGATCATGGCGAGCGCCGCTTTCGCCGACCAGCAGGTTGCGCACCTTGCCGTTGGGCACCGTGCCGGTGCCGTCCACCACCACGGTGACGCGCTCGGGGCCGAGCTCGCGCTGGATCTCGTAGAGCAGCGGCAGCGCCGGTTCGTCCTCGCGTTGCGCCGAGAAGACCACCTGGAAGTCGGGGTAGTCCTGCCGGCAGGCGCTGCGCAGGTTCTCGCCGAGGTCCCGGCTCAGGCCGAACACCGGCTTGAGGAGGGACACCGGCGGCCAACCGCCCGCCGCGGCCCACTCTTGTCCGGGGTCGCCGCCGGAGGTCCGCCGCGCCTTGGCGCGCAGCGCCGCCATCGCCGCCAGGCAGGCGAGCGAGTAGACCGATCCTCCGATCACCGGCAGCAACAGCAGCCATTCGAGGGCGGGCACGGCGGCCCAGGCGGCTCCGGACATGGCGCGAGAGTCTACTCCATGTGCTCCGAGGCGCGGACGGGCCAGGAGGGACACCGCGGGTGTGCGGACTCGGGGGATGATCGAGCGCCTGTGCTACACTCCCCCGTCCGTAACCGCTGTAGGAGTCGCCGTAGATGTCGAAGCTGTGCCGGCTTGCCGTAGCCTCCCTGCCGCTGTCGCCGTTGATCGGCCTCGTCGCGATCGCATCGATCGGAGCCAGCGCTCCGCTGGCCGCCGCCGTCGCGTCGGATCGGAGCGCCGTTGCGGCGGGCGGCCTCCAGGCGGCGGACGCCGCTGCCGGCTCGGCGCTGACGGGCCGCGGCTACCAGGCGCGCGCCTGCGGCTTCGATCTCAACCACAACGGGATCTTCGGCGAGCCCGCGGACTGCCACGTCTGCGACGGCGTGACCACCAATCCCTACGGCGACAGCAATCCTCCCAACATGGTGTACGTCAGCTGCCAGACCGGCGCCGACAACCCGACCTGCGGCAGCCCGGGCAACCCCTGCGCCAGCATCAACTACGCGTGGAACTACCGCACCGGGCCGCCCTCGAGCCCGAGCGCCGACATCATTTGCTTCCGCGGCACCTGCCACGAGGACGGCATCAGCCCCGGCGTCTCGGGCAAGGACGGCTTCTATACCGTACCGGCAAGCGGCTCCGAGTCGATCGCCTGGCAGCTGCCGGCCCATCCCACGATGCTGGCCGGCTGGGACTACAACCAGAACGGCCAGTACCCGCCCTACGACACCCAGGATGTGGCGGTGCTGGAAGGGACCGGGCTGGCGCAGGCCCTGCTGCTCAACGGCAACCAGATCAACAGCAACGTGGAGCTCGCGCACTTCACGGTCAGCAACTACGGCACCGGCGTGAACGCCAATCCCACCGGCTTCATCGAGCTCAGCGACGGCGCCGCCGGCGTCTCCCATCACCTCTACATCCACGACCTCTCGCTGCAGAACGTCAACCGGGGCAAGGGCCTCGACTCCGGCAACATCATCTTCGACTTCTTCGGCTCCAACGCGCAGATCAACTATCTCGACGTCGAGAACGTCGAGATCATCGATTCCGGCGGCTACGTCGCGCGCGGGGCGGCCCCCAGCGGCGGCCCGGACAACGGCCCCTACCGCTTCAAGAACATCACCTGGCGGGCGCTCGGCTGCAACGCCTCGGGCGCCGGCGCCTGCGCGGACCCGGCGAACGAGGCGCACGCCATCGGCTGGAAGCTGTGGGGCTACGTCAGCCAGATCGAGGTCCTCGACAGCATCCTCGACCTCAACACCGCGGCGTGGTCGCCGTACCCGATCGCGTTCGGTTCGACGGCCTTCGTGGCCGCCCAGTGCAGCCGCAACTGGACGCTCCGCAACAACGAGATCGACAACTTCAAGGTCGGCCTCGCCGTGCAGGGTTACGCGCAGGGCTACTGTGACGGCGCGGCGGCGCGGCCGGTCGACGGCGTGATCTTCGACCGCAACACCTTCCGCAATACGTTCACGCAATGGCAATGGGGCGACAACGGGGTCGCGATCATGGGCGGCGGCCCCACGCCGCAGAGCTCGATCGGTTCGGTCCTGGTGTCCAACAATTTCTTTTCGTCGGTTCCCGGCTGGCAGGGGATGGCCTACGTCAGCGCCGGCAACGGCGGCGGGCCCGACCCGGGCTCGTTCACCTTCGCCAACAACACCACGGTGGCCAACCTGTATCGGACCGACTTCGGCGCCATCACGCTGCAGCAGAATTACGCCTTCGTGCCGCAGGCGATGACGGTGTCCAACAACGTCATCGGCGGCCTCGGCAGCGGCGAGCAGAGCATCCATGCCGATTACGCGCCGGCCTCCTGGACCGGCGGCGGCAACGTCTTCGATCCCAATGGGGTGTTCGTCTGGAACGGCGCCCAGCTCGGCAGCCTCGGCGCCTGGCAGCAGGCCACGGGCCAGGACCTGACGTCGCGCCAGTGCGTCCCCAGCTTCGTCAATGCCGGCGCCGGCGACTTCCACCTGGCCGCCGCCGACACCTGCGCCAGGCACGCGGGGCTGCTGCTCGCCAGCCTGTTCACCTGGGACATCGACGGCAACCCGCGGCCCCTGGTCGCGCCGTGGGACGCCGGGGCGGCCGAGGTCGCCGTCGCCGCGCCGCCGCCGGCCGCGTCGCACTTCTACACCGTGCCCCCCTGCCGCGCGCTGGACACGCGCAGCACCGGCACTCCCTTGACCGCCAACGCGCCGTCGCTCTTCCCGATCGCGGGACTTTGCGGCATACCGGTCACCGCCACGGCGGTAGCCTTCAACGTGACCGCCGTCACCGCCACGGCGGCGGTCGATCTGCAGCTCTTTCCGGGCGATCAACCGGCGCCGGGCACCAACACGGTCAGCGCCAATCCCGCCAAGCCGGTGCGGGCAGGGGCGGCGGTCATCACGCTGGCGGCCGACGGCGCCGGCACGGTCTCGGTGCTGCCGACCTTCCACACTCCTGGGCGGGTCGATCTGCTGCTCGACGTCAGCGGTTACTTCGCGCCGTAGGCAGCGGCCTCACCGGGAACCGGTTGCCAAGGGCGGCCTCAGCCGCGGCTGGGGGCGACCTGGCCGAAGGCGGCGACGAAGGCTTGCATCTGGTCGGCGGTGCCGATCGTCACCCGCAGGTGGTTGGGAAGGGCCGGGAACTCGCGCCCCACGTCCACGCCGTGCTGGCGCAGCGCCTGGATGGTGGGGCCGACCGGCTGGCGCAGGTCGATCATCATGAAGTTGGCGGACGACGGGATGGTGGCGAAGCCCAGGCGCTCGAGCTGGGCGCAGACGGCGGCCCTGACCTCGCGATTGAGCCGCCTGCCGCGGCTCACGTGCTCCTGGTCGCGCAGGCTGGCCCGCGCCGCCGCCAGGGCGAGGACGTTGACGCTGTCGTAGGCCTGGTGCTCGCGCAGCCGGGCGATGAGGGCGGGCTGCGCAACCGCGTAGCCGCAGCGCAGGCCGGCCATGCCGTAGATCTTCGAGAAGGTGCGGGTGACCAGCAGGTTGGGATGGGCGGCGACGAGGGGGATGACGCTCTCGAAGTCCGGATCGTCGACGAAGTGAAAATAGGCCTCGTCCACCAGCACCACGGTCCGTTCCGGGACCCTGGCGAGCAGCGCCCGCAGCTCCGCCTTGGGAGTGATCGTGGCGGTAGGGTTGTTGGGATTGCAGACGTAGAGCAGCCCGGGGTCGGGCGCGGCCGCCAGCATCTTCGGCAGGTCGTGCCGAAAGTCCGCGGTGAGCGGCACCGCCAGCGCCTCGGCGCCGTGGCGCCGGGCATGGCGCGGCACCAGCTCGAACGTCGGCGCCGCCGCCACCGCCGGCCGTCCCGGCGCGGTGCAGGCGACCGCGGCGACCAGCAGGATCTCGCTCGAGCCGGCGCCGAGCAGCACCTGCCCGGCCTCGACGCCGTGCAGCCGCGCCAGGTCCTCGCCGAGGGCGTTCACGTGCTCGTCGGGGTAGCGCCAGGCCAGCCCGAACGCCTCACGCATGGCGTCGAAGGCGGCCGGCGACGGGCCGTAAGGGTTCTCGTTCGCGGAGAGCCGCACCACCTCGCCGGCAGCCTTGGCCGCGCGAGCCGGCACGGCCCCAGGCGCCAAAGCCCCGCGCCAACCCCGCCAAGCCGCGGGCGCCCAATCAGCAGCCCTTGCCGGAGCCGCCGCCGCCAGCCCGGCGCCGCCCGCCGCCGCGGCGGCCCCCGCCCCGAGCAGCTGGGCGAACCGGCGCCGCGACAGGCCCCCGGCTCCCGTCGCACTCATCCGTTGGATCTTCCGGTCCTCGCCGCCCTGACCGCTCCGTCCATCAGCGCCGATCTGAGCCATCGGGTACCTGGCCTTTCTCCCCGCCGGGGAATGTCTCATTGTCGCACGGGCAAGCCGGTTGCCGGCGGCGCCCTGAAACAACGCATACCCTCATGCCGTAAGACAGACAGCCAGTGGAACCGGCCAGCGCCCAGTCCAACCGGATGACCAGCACCTCGATGCGGCGCTTCTTTCAGGAGGGGATCATGAGAAAGCGATGGCTGCTCGGCAGCCTGGCGTTGGTGCTCGGAGCGGGGGCGTTGATCGCGGCGGTGCGCAGCACCAAGGCGGCCAAGCCGGGCGGCGACGATCTGCCGTTCCGGCTGGGCAAGGTACAGACCGAGGACCTGCAGGTGAGCGTGCGCGAGGTGGGCGCGCTCGACCCGGTCGACAAGGTGGACGTCAAGTCGGCCGTCTCCGGGCGCGTGACCGCGATCCGGGTGCGTGAAGGCGATGCGGTGAAGGTCGGCCAGGTCCTGGCGGAGGTGGAGCCCGACGTCAACCAGGCGCAGACCCTCTCGGACGTCCAGGGCGCGGTGGCGCAGGCGGAGGTCAAGCTGCACGACGCCGAGCGCGCGCTGGCGGTCCAGCAGGCGCTGTTCGACAACGGCCTGCTCCCGCGCGACTCGCTGCGCCCGTACGTGACCGGGCGCGACCTCGCCGCCGCCGACCTGCGCTCCGCCAGGAGCCGCTACCAGATCGTCGAGGACCGCGGCATCCCGATCTCCGGCGACGCCTCCAAGCAGCAGGCGCGCGTCACCTCGCCGATGGCCGGGGTGGTGATCACCAAGGGCATTCAGCTCGGCCAGACCGTGACCTCCGGCGTCTCCTCGTTCAGCGACGGCACGGTGCTGTTCACCGTCGCCAACCTCGAGTCGATGATCATCCGCGTCAAGCTCAACGAGGTGGACATCGCCAAGGTGAGCGTCGGCCAGCCGGTGCGCGTGACGCTCGACGCCTATCCGCAGAAGACCTTCACCGGCAGGGTGCGTTTCGTGGCGCCGGCCGCCAAGCTGCAGGACAAGATCAAGGTCTTCGACGTGGAGATCGCGCTCGACGCGCTGGAAGCCTCGTTCCACACCGGCATGAGCGCCAACGTCGAGATCCTGGGCGACCGCCGCGCCGCGGCGCTGTCGATCCCTCTCGAGGCGTTGCAGCGCCGGGACGGTCACCCGGTGGCCTACCGCCTGAAGACGGGCCTGTCCACGGACGCGATCGCCAAGGCGCGCGACGGCCTGGCCGGCCGCAACAAGTTCGTCTGGCTGTCCGATCACTGGCAGGACTACTTCGAGCCCGTTCCGGTGAGCGCCGGCATCGCCACCCTCGAACGCGTCGAAGTGCTGGCCTCCCGGAAATCCCTGCAGGCGGGCGAGCAGGTCTCGCTCGAGGACCCGACGCGCAAGAAGGTCGAGAAGGACGACGAGAACAACTGAGCCGCCATGCCGCTGGCCAGCCACCGTTTCGCGGCCCGCGCGGGACACCAACCATGCCCAACATCATCGAGACCCACCAGCTCACCAAGGTTTTCGGCAGCAACGGCAACGCCGTGCACGCCCTGCGCGGCATCGACCTGACGGTCGAGGAGGGGGAGCTGGTGGCGCTGGTCGGGCCCTCCGGCTCGGGCAAGTCGACGCTGATGGCGATCCTCGGCTGCCTCGACTCGCCGAGCGGCGGCACCTATTCGCTGGCCGGCCGCTGGGTCCACGACCTTTCGGGCGGCGAGCTGGCGCGAGTGCGCAACGGCAAGATCGGCTTCGTCTTCCAAAGCTACAACCTGCTGCCCAGGGCATCGGTGCGCCGCAACGTCGAGCTGCCGATGCTCTATGCCGGGGTCGGCCGCCGCGAGCGCCGCAGGCGCGCGGACGAGCTGCTCGAGCAGGTCGGCATCGCCGACAAGGCAGACGTCCTGCCGGCGCAGCTTTCGGGCGGCCAGCGCCAGCGCGTGGCGGTGGCGCGCGCCCTGGCCAACCGCCCGGCGCTGCTGCTGGCCGACGAGCCGACCGGCGCTCTCGACTCGCAGACCGGGCACGAGGTGCTGGCGCTGTTCCGCGAGCTGCACGCCCGCGGCAACACGGTGCTTTTGGTCACCCACGATCCGACGGTGGCGGCCATGGCCGAGCGCCGGGTCGAGATCCACGACGGTCTCGTCCGTGCCGCGCCGCCCGCGGAGGTGGCAAGCGCCGGCCAGCCTTCGCCCGCCGCCGAGGCGGACGAGGACGCCGCGTGAACGGCCAGGGCGCCTGGGCCGAGCGGCTCGGCAGCGCCTGGATCGAGCTGCGCGAGAACCTGCCGCGGGCGGTGCTGCAGACCCTGGGCGTCATCCTGGGCGTCGCCTCGGTGGTGGGAGGGTTCTCGATCTCCGACAGCCAGCGCCGCCAGGCCGAGCGGCTCTTCGTGCGCATCGGCGGCCTCGACAAGCTCAACGTGCTGCCGTCCGAGGTGATCGACGACGGCTCGCCGACCGCATTGCAGACGGCCAACCTGGGCCTTCGCGCCGCCGACTCCGAGCGCGGCCGCGAGCTCGACGCCAAGCTGGTCGGCGCCGTCAGCGAGCAGAAACTCCTACGGGCGCGGGTGCGCTCGCAGCTCGCCGACCAGGAACGGCAGGTGACCGGCGTCGGCGGCGACTACCTGGCGCTCAACGGTTACGACCTCGAGCAGGGGCGCCGCTTCTCGCTCCACGACATGGAGACCGCCGCGCCGGTGGCGCTGCTCGGCAGCGAGGCGGCGGCCGACCTCTTCCCGACCGGCGAGATCGTCGGCCGGCCGCTGCGCATCGGCGACGTGCCGGTCACCGTCGTCGGCGTGCTGCGCGAGAAGGTCTTCCGCTTTCACGACGGCCAGAACAACCTGTTCGCCTGGCGCAACCGCCTGGTGGCGGTGCCGGCCACCCTGGTGACCCGGCGGATGCAGGGCGACGCCTACCGCCGCCTCGACCGGGTGACCTTCCGCATCCCCGACCTCAACGCCATGGCGCTGTTCTCGCGCTCGCTGGAATCGCAGCTCAAGGCGAGCCACCGCCAGCAGCGCGACTTCCGCCTCGACGACGTGGCGGCGCGGATCAAGCGCATGCTGAGCCAGGGCGACGTCTACAACGTCATCTTCCTGCTCTCCGGCATCCTGGCGCTGCTCGGCGGGGGCATGGTCAACGTCAACATCCAGATGGCTTCGCTCAAGGACCGGGTGCGCGAGGTGGGGGTCAAGATGGCCATCGGCGCCTCGGGGGGCGAGATCTTCAAGGCGTTCATGACCGAGGCCCTGCTGATGACGCTCTTCGGCACCTGCCTGGGGCTCGTGGCCGGCGTCGTCTTCTCCAAGGCGATCACCGCCTCGATCGGGGTGCCGCTCGCCATCTCGGTGGCGAGCTTCGGCTGGGCGGCGGCGCTGGCCGGCGCCTTCGGTTTCCTCTTCGCGCTGTACCCGGCCTGGAAGGCGAGCCGCCTGTCGCCGATGGCGGCGCTGCGCTATGAGTGAGCGCCCGGCGCGCCGCGGCATCGGCGCCCAGCTCAACCTGGTGGCGGAGGTGGTGACCGGCGGCCTGTTCGAGCTGTGGGCGCACAAGCTGCGCTCGCTGCTGACCCTCAGTCTCCTGACCCTGGGCGTCTTTGCGCTGGTCGTGATGACCTCGGTGCTCGACGGCATCATGGACAAGGTGACGACCGGCTTCGCCGGCATGAGCTGGGACGGCACGGTGATGCTGGCGCCCAAGGACCCCAAGACCACCGAGGACCAGAAGCGCTTCGCGATGAGCCCGGGGCTGCGCTACGAGGACCTGCCGCGCGTGACCGCGGCGTTTCCGGGGATCGCCGGCTTCGTGCCGCGGGCTTTCAAGAGCGTGGCGGTGCGCCTCCCCGGCGGCAGCGAGAAGGTCTTCGTCACCGGTGTGGACGCCGACTATGCGCGCCTGATGAACCGGCCGATCGGCCTGGGCCGCGGCCTGACCGACGACGACGTGCGGCGGCACTCGACCGTGGCGGTGGCGGGGGCCACCCTTGCCGCCAAGCTCTTCTCGGGCGCCGACCCGGTGGGCCGCGACGTGGTCGCAGACGGCGTCAGCTTCCGCCTGGTCGGGGTGCAGGCGCCGGAGCAGATCTTCAGCGAAGACAACTACATGGACGCCAACGGATTGCTCATCCCGCTGACCACTTACATGGACCGGATGGATTCCGAGCATCGCCTGGCGAAGCTGGGGGTCAAGCTGCGCGAGAAGAAAGACCTCGACGAGGTCTCGGCGCTGCTCGTCGGCCGCGCCAAGCAGGCTCACCACGGCATCGAGGACGTCGAGATCGTCAACCTCGACGCCGAGGCGGCGCGCTCCTACCAGAACTTCCTCCAGCAGATGCACGGCTGGCGCGTGGTGCTCTTCAGCCTCGCCGGCACGGTGCTGCTGGTGGGAGGGGTCGGGGTGCTCTCGGTGATGCTGATCTCGCTCGCCGACCGCCGCTACGAGATCGGCCTGCGCAAGGCGATGGGCGCCACCGACCCGCAGATCTTTACCCAGTTCCTGCTCGAGGCCCTGGTCCTGGCCGCGCTCGGCGCCCTGGGCGGCACGCTGGCCGGCAGCGTCCTCTGCCGCGCCCTGGCCGACAAGTTCCCCTACGGCCTGGTGGTCAATCCCCTGGGCCTCGCCGCCGCCTGGGCCACCGCCCTGCTGCTGGCCGTCGGCTTCGGCCTCTATCCCGCCATCCGCGCTTCCCGGCTGTCGCCGATGGCGGCGATGCAGTAGCGCCGCCGCTTCGCGACCGCCGGCCGCGCCATCCTGTTCATCGTCGAACTGATCCGAGCGGCGGCGGCTCGGTACTCAGCCGGCGACCGGCGTCACCTTGCCGCTCTCGCGGCCCAGGCCCTCCTTGGGCACGTCGATGCCCAGCGCGGTGGCCAGGCTGATCTGGTGGTCCTGCTCCTGGACCAGGATCTGGCGCAGGTCCTCGGCCAGGGCGTACTCGCCCAGCGCCTCGGCCTGGCGCACGCGGTCGCGATAGTTGCGGACTGTCTCGTTCTCGTTCTCGAGATCGAACCTGAGCATCTCCTCGGCCTTGTCCGAGGTGCGCACTGCCTTCGGCTTGGCGGTGGGCTGGCCGCCGAAGTAGTCGATCTGCTCGGAGAGCGTCAGCGCGTGCTGGAGCTCTTCGCCGGCGTGCTTCTCGAGCTCGGCGGCGATGTTCATGTAGGCGGCGCCCTTGAGCACCTTGCTGTAGATCACGTAGGAGATGATGGCCTGGTACTCGCGGGCGAGGTCCTCGTTGAGCAGCTCGATCAACCTTTCGCGGGTGATGGTCTCGTCATGCGCCACGGATGGTTCCCTCCTGTGACTGCGCATCGCCGTGAGATCCCGGCGGTGCGCCCGGTTTGCTCTCCCCGGGGCTGCGCGCCCCGCTCCTGGTTCTCACGGCCGGGCGAATGGTCTCGCGGGCCAAGGTTCTTTGCAAGTTCCGTGTCATCTCGAGGTGCAGGTTTTCAGGTCACCGCTGCTGGCCGGCGGCAGGTGCGGCTCGCACCAGCTGCATGGTGGCAAAGAGGTGATGTGCCTCGTGGAGCAGGAAGAACTCGAGCCACAGCGGGATCGGCATCGGTCCCAGCAGGGGGTGGACGCCGCGGCGCGAGAGGTCGGCCGGCGGGATGGCCGCCACTGCCGCCACCAGGCCGGCGCGGCGCGCGGCGAGCTCGGCGGTGACCGCCGCAAGCGGCAGGGCCGCCCAGCGCGGCCACTCGGGGTCCTCCTCGGCACGGTAGCGGGGGAGGGATGGCTCCGGCTCGGCGAGGATGCGCCGCAGGCGCTCGCCGGTGACCTCGTGATGGCGCGCCAGGTGTGCCAGCTGCTCGCGCGCCGACCATTTCCCCGGCGCGGGCCGGCGTTCGAGCGCATCGTCGTCGACCCCGGCGAGCAGCAGGGGCAAGGTATCGAGCTGCGTGCGCAGCCTGACGGCCGTGGTTTCCGGCAGCATAGAGATCCTTTCTCTCCCGGCGGTCTCGGCGGTCTCGGCGGTCCCGGCGGCCCGGCGGGCAGGCATCCCGGAGGACATCGGCGCGGGCCGGATGCCAGGCGTGGCCGGCCCCTCAGCATAGCCTGCTCAAAGTATGATCCGCGCATGACCGACCTTGCGCAGCGCATCCTCCGCCTGTCGCCCCTGGCGCTCCTGATCGCGGTCCTGCCGTTTGCCGCCTGTCACAAGAGTGAGGAGGCGCAGCCGGCTGCCGGCACATCCCCCGCTCCCGCCGCCGCGCCGGCGGCCGCGCCGGCCGCGGCGCCGGCAGTGCCGGCAACGCCGCTCAAGGTCGTCGCGCTGACGATCGGCAAGAGCGTCGGCGCCGACCACAAGGTCACCGCCGAAGCCGACACCTTCGCGCCGGGCGATACCGTCTACGCCGCGGTCGGCACCACCGGCGCCTCGCCCGGCGCCAAGCTCACGGTGCGGTGGTCGACCGTATCGCGCAGCGGCGCCGAAAAGCCGGCCGGCGAAGAAACGAAGACCATAGCGCCAACCGGCGACGCGGCGACCGAGTTCCACCTCGTCAATCCTGTCGGCCTGGCCACCAGCGACTACAAGATCGAGGTTCTCCTCGACGGCCAGTCCGTGGCCGCGAAAGCCTTCAGGGTCGCGAAGTGATCTCCGCGGCGGCGTCCACCGAGGCGAGCGCGCCCATCTGCAGCAGGAAGGCCAGGACTCCGAAGTAGTTGTTGTTGAAGACCCGCGAGAAGAAAAAGATCCAGAAGGACACCAGGAAGGCGCCCAGCATCGCCTGGGCCACGCCCGGCCGGCGGAGCAGGCGCGCCATCAGCAGCACGCCGAGGGGTAGGGCGGTCAAGAGCAGGTAAGGGGTCAGCGAGAAGTAGGCCGCGCGATCCGGCGCCCAGCGCAACGCCGCGGCGAGCATCGCGAACCCGAAGCCCGGCGTGCCGCCGAGCGGGTAGCTGTCCGGGCTCAGGCCGGCGTTGAAGCGGTAGACGTCGTCGACGAAAGCGGCGGGCCCCCAGGCGAAGAACGGCAGCACCAGCAACGCGAAGATCGCCGCCCCGACCGCCAGGCCCCGGCGCAAGGTGGGACGCGGCCAGGTGCGCCAGGCGCAGACCAGCAGGAAGGGCGCCACGAACCAGGCGAACTGCTTGAGCGCGCAGGCCAGCGCCAGGCAGCTGAAGAAGGCCAGGGCGCGGCGCCGCGCCAGGGCCACCAGGGCAAAGAGCAGGAACGAGATGACATAGATGTCGTTGCGTCCCACGACCACGTACGGCACCACCAGCGGGTTGAGCGCGAAAGCGGTCTGCGCCAGCTCGCCGGCGCCGCGATGGCGGAAGGCGAGCGGGGCAAGCCAGACGCCGGCGGCGTAGAGCAGCAGGTAGACGAGACGCTGGTCGAACGGCCAGTGGACCGCGTCCGCCAGCGCGATCAGCGGCGCCGGCAGCACGAAGCTCGCGGGCAGGTAGGGGTTGTGCCGCAGGATTCCCGGAATCGCCACCCCGGCGAGCGGCGTCTTGGAGTAGTCGGCGCCATAGGGATCGATCCCGTGCAGCAGCAGGCGCGCGGATTCCTCGGTCTGGATGACGCCGCCGTCGTGGGCGAAGTGCAGCGGCTGGCCGCTGGCGAAGCGCTGGCGGGCGCGGCCGGCGATCGGCAGCGCCACGATGAGCACTCCCAGGACGGCGAGAGTCGCCCGCTTCCAGGCGCGGTAGGACCGCCGCTCGGTGCCGCCCGGCAGTGCCAGCGCCGCGGTCAGGAACAGCAGCAGGGTCCCGACCGCTCCGACCGCCAGCACCGTGCGCGCCACCTCGCCGTCCCAGCGCGAAAACCGCCCCAGGGTGGAGAAGGCCGGGTCGCCCGTCACCTGCAGCGCCACCAGCATGCCGAGCAGGAACAGCAGCCAGGGGTCGAGCGCCAGCAGCGGATCACGCGGTGCCTCGCCGGCCCGCTCAGCCGGGCCGGTCCGCTCGGCCGGGCCGGTGGCGGCCTCCTCGACGCGATCGGCGCCGCGCTGTTCGGTCATCTTGGCGGGCTACTCTACACGGTCGGCGCGCAGCCGCGGCGCGCGCGGCGGGCGGTGCCGACCTCTCCAGAGGCCGACCTGCCGCCCGGTACCTGCGACGTGAAGGCGGATCTTATGGGCTGCGAGCCGATCCTGGGAATGCGGGTTAGACTCCGCCCTCGAACAACCTCGGAGATCTCCTATGCCCAGGCGAAGCTTCGTCGTGCTGGCAGTCGCGTGCGTGGTGCCGGTCGCCGCCGTTACGGCCCGGCCCGCCGCCGCTGCGTTCACCCTCGAGCAGGTGCTCGGCGCGCCGTTTCCAGATCAGCTGGCGGCCGCGCGCCAGGGTGAGCGCGTGGCCTGGGTGATGAATCGCCGGGGCGAGCGCAACGTCTGGATCGCCGACGGGCCGGCGTTCGTGCCCCGCCAGGTCACCCATTACCAGGGCGACGACGGCCAGCCGCTCGCGAGCCTGCGCCTCACCCCGGACGGCAAGACGGTGCTCTACGTGCGTGGGACCGAGGTCAACGAGGCCGGCGAGTCGGCCAATCCCACCAGCCGTGCGCAGGCGCCGAAGCAGCAGGTCTGGGCGCTGGCGGTCGACGCCGGCGTTGCCGGCAAGGCCAGGCCCCGGCTGCTCGGAGACATGGGCTGTGCCGAGGAGGGGTGCGAGGACGTCCAGGTCTCGCCCGACGGCCGCCAGGCAGTCTGGGCGGCCAGGCACCACCTATGGCTGGCGCCGGTAGCCGCGCCGGCAGCGGCCGGCGCGCCGGCGCGCCAGCTGAACGGCCTCCAAGGCGACAGCTCGGAGGCCCAGTGGTCGCCGGACGGCAAGCGCCTGGCCTTCCGGCTCAACCGCGGCGACCATGCCTACGTCGTGGTCTACGACCTCGCGACCGAGGGCGTGACCTACCTCGCCCCCAGCGTCGACCGCGACGAGCTGCCGCGCTGGTCGCCCGACGGCTCGCGCCTGGCCTTCATCCGTGAGCCGTCGGCTGCCGAGAAGCTGCCGCTCATCCCGGAGCAGCCGAGTCCCTGGAGCCTGTGGGTGGGCGATCCGGCGACCGGCGCGGCGCGCGAGATCTGGCGCAGCAGCACCGGCCTCGAGGGTTCGCTGTCGCCGTTCGCCGGCGATTCGTTCTACTACGGTGCCGGCGACCGCATCGTCTTCGCGTCGGAGCAGAACGCCGGCGGCCGCAACCACCTGTACTCCATCCCGGCGGCGGGGGGGCAGCCGGTCGAGCTGACCCCGGGCGATTTCGACGTCGAGGAAGCCGTGATGAGCCCGGACGGCGGCAGCGTCCTGTACTCGGCCAACGAGCACGGCGCCGATCCCGCCGACGAGGACCGGCGGCACCTGTGGCGGGTCGGCGTCGCCGGCGGCTCGCCGCGGGCGCTGACGTCGGGGCAGGGGATCGAGTGGTCGCCGGTCGAGACCGGCGACGGCAAGGCGGTGCTCTGCCTCGGTGCGAGCGCCACCACGCCGGCCATGCCCTATCGCCTCGCCGCCGGCCCCGGCTCCGCCGCCGCCTCCGGCGCCGTGCCGGGAGTGGCCGCCGGCGCGGCTCCCGCGCCCGCGGGCGGGCGCGTGCCGCTGGCGCCGGACTTGGTGCCCGCCGATTTCCCCGCGGCCGAGCTGGTGGTGCCGCGGCAGGTGGTGTGGCAGAGCGCCGACGGCCTGTCGATCCACGGCCAGCTGTTCTTGCCGCGCGCGGCTATCGGCGCGGGCGGGGCCGGCGGGGCTGCCGGGTCAGCGGCTGCCGGGGCTGCCGGACCAGGGGCGCTGCCGGCCTTGATCTTCACCCACGGCGGGCCGGTGCGGCAGATGCTGCTCGGCTTTCACTACATGTACTACTATCACAACTCCTACGCGATGAATCAGTACCTCGCCAGCCGCGGCTATGTCGTGCTGTCGATCAACTACCGGCTGGGCACCATGTACGGGCGCGCTTTCCGCGAGGCGCCTCATGCCGGCTGGCGCGGCTCGGCGGAGTACGCCGACGTGGTGTCGGGGGCCCATTACCTGCAGGGCCTGCCGCAGGTGGACCCGGGCCGCATCGGCCTTTGGGGCGGCTCTTACGGCGGCCTCCTCACCGCGCTCGGGCTGGCCCGCAACTCCGACCTGTTCAAGGCCGGGGTCGATTTCCACGGCATTCACGACTGGTCCCTGTTACTGCCGCGCGGCGACGGCGCGGCGGCGCCGCCGCCCGACCTGCGGGAGGCCCGCCAGCTGGCCTTCGACTCGTCCCCCGCGGCCGCGGTCGACTCCTGGCGCTCGCCGGTCCTGCTGATCCACGGCGACGACGACCGCAACGTGCCGTTCGGGCAGACCCGCGACCTGGTGCAGCGGCTGCGCGACCGCGCGGTGACGGTCGAGCAGCTGATCTTCCCCGACGAGATCCACGACCTGCTGCTCTGGAAGGACTGGGTCCGTTCCTACCGGGCCGCCGCCGATTTCCTCTCCCGCACCTTGCAGGCGCGGCCGGTGCCGTGAGGACGTCCCGGATCCAATGGGCTCCTGAAACCCCAGAAACCCCATCTGCTGCTTGAATTCGGATAGGCCCTGGGGTTACGATGGGGCGACGCGCCCCATCGCCGCTCCAGGCAGGGCCTTCGGCATCATGCCGATGCCCCCGCCTCATGATCCAGAATCGTTCCGTCTGCGGGACGACCCCACGAGGAGGCTACATGTCGCGATTGTCGCAAAAACTCTTACGTCTGATGCTATCCATGGCACTCTGCCTGGCGGTCGCCAGCGCCGGGATGGCCACGCCATGGAGTAACGTGCCGCGCCCCGGCGCCGCCACCGCGAAGGTCACCGCACCGCGATCCGGCTCCCAGGCGGGCGCCGCGCGGGTGCCGGTGATGGTCGAGCTGGCCGAGGCACCGGCGGCGATCGACTGGGCCACGGCGCTCGCCGACAGGTCGGTGGCGCGGGCGCAGGCCCTCGCCAACGCCCGCCGGGCCGCCAAGGCCAAGATCGCCCTGCTCGGGCCGCGCCAGGAGCGTCTCAGCGCGACGCTGGCCGCGGCGCCGATCAAGGCCCAGGAGCTGTACCGGCTCAAGCGGGTCATGAACGCCGTCGCCGTCATGGTCGAGCCGGCGAAGCTCGATCAGATCCGCTCGCTGCCCGGCGTCAAGCGGGTGCGGGTGATCACCCTCGAGGTCCCGGTCAATGCCACCAGCGTGCCGTTCATCGGCGCGCCCCAGGTGTGGGCCAACACGGTGGGCCTGCCCGAGAACATCACCGGCACCGGCATCCGGATCGGCATCATCGATACCGGCATCGACTACCAGCACCCGATGTTCGGCGGCAGCGGCCTGCTCGCCGACTACAAGGCCAACGATCGGGTCACCATCCATCCCGGCCTGTTCCCGACCGCGAAGGTCGTCGGCGGCTACGACTTCGCCGGCGACGCCTACGACGGCAGCAACACGCCGATGCCCGATCCGAACCCGATGGACTGCCTCGCCCACGGCTCGCACGTCGCCGGCACGGCTGCCGGCTTCGGCGTCAACAGCGACGGCACCACCTACACCGGGCCCTACGGGCCGTCGACGCCGTTCAGCTCGCTGCGCATCGGTCCCGGCGTGGCGCCCAACGCGCTGCTGTACGCCATCCGCATCTTCGGCTGCGGCGGCTCGACCGGGTTGACCCCGCAGGGCATCGAGTTCGCGGTCGATCCCGACGGCGACGGCGACTTCTCCGACCATCTGGACGTCATCAACATGTCGCTGGGAGCGCCTTATGGCGGCCTCTCCGACACCTCGGCCCAGGCAGCCGACGCCGCTGCCCTGGTTGGCGTGGGCGTGGTTTCCGCGCAGGGCAACAGCGGCGACACCTACTTCATCGGCGGCAGCCCGGGCTCGGCCGAACGCGGGATCGCCGCGGCGGCCAGCGTCGATTCCGGCATCCCGGGCGCCGTGCTCCAGGTCAACGCGCCGGCCTCGGTCGCCGGTCCCTATCCGGCCGCCGCCGCCGGCTTCGGCGGCTCGACGCCGCCTCCCGGCGGCCAGACCGGCAGCCTGGTCGAGGTCGCCTCGGCCACCGGCACCGCCGCCCAGGGCTGCGATCCCAACTACACCAATGCCGGCGCGATCAACGGCAGCATCGCGCTGATCATGCGCGGCACGTGCTCCTTCCAGAAGAAGGTCGCCAACGCCCAGGCCGCCGGCGCCATCGGCGCCGTCGTCTTCAACAACGTCCCCGGGGACCCGACGCTGGTCACCATGGCCGGCGATCCCACCCAGCCGGCGATTACCATCCCGTCGGTGTTCATCTCCGACGACAACGGCACGCTCCTCGCCGGCACCACCGGGGTCAACGCCACGCTGGCCTCGGCCAGCGCCGCCGACACCCTGGCGTCGTTCAGCTCGCGCGGACCCGTCGGCGGCGGCTCCTTCCCGATCATGCTGAAGCCCGACGTTGCCGCGCCCGGCGTGTCGATCCCATCGACCCAGTCGGGCATCGTGTGCACGTCTGCCAGCCAGGGCTGCATCACTCCGGACCCCACGGGCTTCATCCCCGGCGGCCAGGTGCTGGTCCTGTCGGGCACCTCGATGGCGACACCGCACACCGCCGGCACCATGGCCCTGCTGCGGCAGCTCCACCCCGACTGGTCGGTCGAGGAGATCAAGGCGCTGCTGATGAACGGCGCCCTGCACGACATCACCCAGGGCGTCAACGCCGCGGGTCTGAAGTACGGCCTGGGCCGCGTCGGCGCCGGGCGCATCGACGTTCCCAAGTCGGCGCAGAACAGCGTCACCGCTTTCAATGACGACAATCCCGGGACCGTCACCGTCGGCTTCGACTCGCCGGTCGTCTCGAGCGTCGATCAGGTCAAGCAGCTGCGGGTGGTCAACCACGGCTCGCAGGCCGAGACCTTCGACCTCAGCTTCGACAACCGGGACCAGGCGCCCGGGGTCACCTTCTCGCTGGTCGACCCGAGCCAGGCGTCGCTCAGCGTGCCGGCGGATTCTGCCGCCCAGGTGGCGGTGCAGATGAAGGCCGACGCCACCAAGATGGACCATAACTCCGACGGCACGGTCGCTCCCACCCAGGCGGCGCCGGCGCCGCTCAGTGGCCTGGGCAGCCTGCCGCGCCAGACCCTGACCGAGGCGGGCTCCTACCTCGACTTCGGCCAGGGAGGCACCACCAAGCTGCGGGTGCCGCTCTACTCGGCGCCCATGGCGGCCTCGGCCATGGCCGGCACCGCCCCGATCCCGACCGGCGGCACCGGCTCCGGCGACACCAGCATCCAGCTGGCCGGCATCGGCGTGTGCACCGGGACCATCGCCAAGGGCGCTTGCAACGGCAACTTCCCGGTCAGCGAAGCATCGCTGGTGACGCCGTTCGAGCTGCAGGTCGTGCACCCGCTCGACCCCACCATCCCGGCCTTCGCCAACCTGCAGTACGTCGGCGTGGCCTACGACCAGCCGGACGACCTGCTGCTGTTCGGCGTCTCTACCTGGGGCCCGTGGTCGTCGCCGGCCGATGTCGCCTTCAACATCTACATCGACAGCCAGAACAGCGGCAAGTTCGACAAGATCGTGTTCAACAGCGATCCGGGGAACATGGCCCAGGGGCTGTTCGGCAACGGTGGCGCCAATGGGCAGGACACCTTCCTCACGGCGTTCCTCGACGTCGCCTCGTCGAACGTCTCCACCGAGCAGTTCGTCAACCTGCTCCCGAGCAGCGTCATCGACACCCGGGTGTTCGGCAACAACGTCATGGTCATCGCCGTCAGCCCCAAGGACCTCGGGCTCGCCGGCACCTCCTTCCACTATCGCGTCGAGACCTGCCCGGGTTTCGCGCCGATATGCTCGCCGCTCATCGGCTTCCGCTACGACGGCGCCGACGGCCCCTTCAAGTGGGACTACGCGGCGCAGGGTCTCGACTTCGGCGGCAACTTCCTCGCCTTCGATCTCGACGGCACTGCCTTGCCGGCGCACTTCGACGTCGGCAACTACCTCGCCAACGGCTCGCTGGGCGCCCTCCTGCTGCACACCCACAACACCGGCGGCACGCAGGCCCAGGTGCTGCCGCTTCAGGGATCGCGCTTCGCCGACGTGGCGGTGGCCGCCTCCGTCTCGCCGGCGACCGTGCCGGCGAAGCCCAACACCCAGGTGACGTTCACCATCCAGGCCAGCAACTCCGGGCCCAACAAGGCGCGGCAGGTGGTGGTCTTCGATGCGCTGCCGAGCGGCCTGTCCTACGTCTCGGACGACGGCGGCGGCGCCTACGACCCGACCCTCGGGTTGTGGACCGTTGGCCAGCTGGGAGTCGGGGCCAGCGCCACCCTCCATATCACCGCGACGGTCGTCGGCACCGGCGAGATCGTCAACACGGCCCGGCTCGGGTCGTCGAAGCCGATCGATCCGAACCCCGAAAACGACGCCGCCACCGTGACCCTCAATGCGCCGCGCTTCGCCGACCTGGCGGTGACCGCCAAGGCCAGCGCCAGCAGCGTCAAGGCCGGCACGGGCGTCACCTTCACCGTGACCCTCGGCAACAACGGCGCCAACGCCGGCGCCGACCCCTCGTACAACCCGCGGGTCCACGTCGTCCTGGGCGGCGCCAAGTACGACCTCGCCCACATCAGCGTCTCGCAGGGCAGCTTCGATCCCGCCTCCGGCATCTGGCAGCTGGGCAGCGTCGGCAGCGGCGTGAACGAATCCCTGCAGTTCAGGGTCGTGCCGCTGCACGGCGGCTCGGTGGGGATCAACGTCCTCGCCATCTCGTCGACGCCCGACCCGAACCTCCTCAACAACCACGCCAGCGTCACGGTGGCGGTCCACTGAACCTCGCGGCAGGCGGGCGGTCGTCCAAGACCGTCCGCCTGCCTCCCGCAGCTTCCGATCACCCGGCCCGGGCCGCGGCTGCCACTCCGGCAGCGGCGGCCCGGGCCGTTTTCGCCGTGAAGGGCTGGTAGGGCTCGCCGGCCAGGATGGCGGCGATGCGCTCGGCCGCCTGGCCGTCGCCGTAGGGGTTGGCGACCGTGGCCATCCGCCGGTAGGCCTCGCGGTCGGCGAGCAGCCGCTCGGTCGCGGCGACGATGCGCCGCGGCTCGGTGCCGACCAGGAGGGCGGCGCCGGCGGCGATTCCCTCCGGCCTTTCGGTGACGTCGCGCAGCACCAGCACCGGCCTGCCGAAGGCCGGCGCCTCCTCCTGCAGGCCGCCGCTGTCGGTGAGCACCAGGCGCGAACGCAGCAGCTGCCGCACCAGCTCGTCGTAGGCCAGGGGCGGCCGCAGGTCGAGGTTGGGAATGTCTGCCAGCATCGCCGCCGCCGGCCCGGCCACCCGCGGGTTGGGATGCACCGGATAGATCCAGCGCAGGCGGGGGAAGCGCCGGGCCAGCTGGCCGACCGCGCCGAGGATCGCGCGCAACGGCTCGCCGAAGCTCTCCCGCCGATGGACGGTGACCAGGACCTCGCCGGCCGGGTCCTCCTCGCCGCCCTCCGCCCCTGCCGTTGCCAGCGCCGTGGCCGCCGCCTCCCCGCCGGCCGGCAGCGAGGCCGCCACCTGGTAGAGCGCGTCGATGCCGGTGTTGCCGGTCAGGAAGATGCGGGCGGGGTCGGTTCCCGCCTGGCGCAGCCGGCGGGCGGCAAGGGCGGTCGGCGCGAAGAGCGCGGCGGCCAGCAGATCGACGATGCGGCGGTTCGCCTCCTCGGGGAAGGGCCGGGCCAGGTCGCCGCTGCGCAGGCCGGCCTCGACGTGGCCGACGCGCAGTCCGAGATGGAAGGCTGCGAGGGCGGCGGCGGCGGCGGACGTGGTGTCGCCCTGCACCAGCAGCCAATCGGGGGAGAGTGCGGCGAGCAGCCGGTCGAGCGCGGCCAGGGCGCGCGCCGCGAGCTGATTCAACCCCTGGCCGGGGGTCATCAGGTCGAGATCGTGGTCGGGGACCAGGCCGAAGAGCCGCTGGACCTGGTCCAGCAGCTCGCGATGCTGAGCGGTGGCACAGACCACCACCTCGAACGCGTCGGGCCGCCGCCGCAGCGCCCGCACCACGGGCGCCATCTTGATCGCCTCCGGCCGGGTGCCATAGACGACGGCGATGCGCTGGCGGGAGGGACTCATCCCGAGGGGCTTATGCAACAGGAGAGCCGCCCCATCGGCGACGCCCAGTGCACCCGCTCGGCCGGCGGATCGGGAGATCCTCGGGAGCCGCCGCCTTATCCAGGCACCAGGGATGGAGTCTGCGCCAGCCCCCAGCCGCAGCGCCGGGCCAGCTCCTCGCGGTTGTGGACGGTGATGTGATGGGCGCGGTCGACGGACAGGTAACCGCGCCGCTTGAAGCGCACCATCACCTGGTTCACCCGCTCCCGCGAGGTGCCGATGATGGATGCGAGGTCGCCCTGGGTCAGGCGCAATGGAATGCGTATCCACCCCCTGTCCTCGTCGCGGCCGAAACGCTCGGCGAAGGCCAGGATCTCCCGCGCCACCCGGCCGGCCACGTCGAGCGAGGACAGGGCCAGGATCTGCTGGTTGGCCAGGCGCAGGCGCAAGCTGAGCTGCCGGCCGACGTTGAAGCTCAGCTGCGGCAGCCGCTTCAGGAAGGTCTCGAAGTCGCCGCCGCTCATGCACAGCATGGCGGTGCGCTCCATGGTCACCGCGTTGGCGCAGCGCTGGCTGCCCAGGAACACGCTCATCTCGCCGACCGTATGGCCGCTGCCCAAGAGCGAGACGATGACCTCGCTGCCGTCGTCACGGTTGAGGAACACCTTGACCGAGCCCTCGAGAATGATGAAGAGCGCCGATCCGGGCTGTTCGACCGACATCAGGAGGGTGCCGCCGGGGAAGGTCCGGCGCGCCATCAAGGCCTCCATCTCGAGGATCTGCTCGGGGAGAAGGTCCCTGAACAGCTCCATCTCGCCCAGGAGCCTGGTCACGTTGTAGATATGCATCTGCTCGTCCCTGCTTGAAAAATTTGCATGACTCCGCTCGGGGTGGAGCGGGCGAAGCGGGGCATCCCTCGAAGAACCGCATGCTGCGGAAAGCTGCTCACTCTTGTTTACTGCCTATTTACCACGCGCTGGCCGCCGTCCAGGCCACTTGGTTACTGTGACAAATATAACAGCTCTTCTATGAGAATTTTTACTGACCGGCTACACCTCGGCGTGTCATCTTTGACCCAGCTTCGTCAGCTGAGCCGTTGACCTACCGCAGGAGACGTGCCGATGTCACGTAGATTGTGCTCGTTTGCCCTCACTCTGTCCACCCTCATCCTCCTCCCCGCCGGCCTTCACGCCACTCTCTACGTCGCCGCGAGCGACGCCGCGCTCGCGCGGCGGGCGCCGGTGATCGCCGAGGTCACCGTGCTGGCCGCCGAGCCCTCGCCGGCGAGCGGTCGCCCGGCGACGGACTACACCGTCCAGCTCGAGCGCCTGGTGCAGGGCACCGTGGGCGGCAGCACGTTGATCGTCCGTGTCCCGGGAGGAGCGCCGCCGGCCGGGACCGCCGGCCCCGGCCTCAAGGTCTGGGGCGCGCCGGGCTTCCGCCGCGACGAGCGTTGCATCCTCTTCCTGGCGCCCAACGCCGACGGCAGCTACCGCGTCGTCGACCTGGCGCTGGGGGCCTTCCACGAGGTGGACCGCGGTGGCCGCCGCCTGGCCCTGCGCGATCTCTCCGAGATGACCCGGCTGTTGCCGGGAAGCCCGGTGACGCTGCTCGCGGCCGGCGGCGTCGCCGCGGCAAGCAGCGCGAGCCCCGGGAGCACGGACGTGCCCCGTGACCTCGAGCGTTTCGTTGGTTGGCTCGCCAACCGTGCCCAGGGCGGCGCGGCACCCGCCGACTACGAGGTGGCGCTGCCCGCCGGCGAGGCCCGGGCGCTCGCCACGGACATTCGCGCCGCCGCGGGAAGCTTGGCGCCGGCATCGCCGGACCCGGCCGCCGCCGGAGCGCTGGCCTGGTCGTCGCGCAACGATGGACAGCAGGGATGGCCGGATCTAGCATCTGTCGCGGCACTGGCAGCGGCCGACGCTCCGGACGCCGAGATGGAGGCCACGGGTGTACAGCGAGGAGACCTTGCGAGCCGGCTCCGTTACGATGGCCCCACCCGCTCGGCTGCGGACCTTGCCGGCCTTGCCCGCTTCGATGGCGAAAACACCGTGCTGCTGGCCGGACCGGCCGCCGACCCGGAGCTGGCGCCGGCCTACGATTGCAAGGCCGGCGGCCTGGTCGCGGTGGCCGGCAGCTGGACCGGCGCCGAGGGGCAGGTGCTCGGCGGCGGGGTGATCTTCGCCGCCGGCTCCGCCTGCCTGCTGGCCGCCAGTCCGGCCGCCAGCGCCGCTTCGATGGTGGGACATGAGCTGGCGCAGGCCCTGCTCGGCGCTGGGCCGGCCCCCGTCACGGCCGCTCTCGGCGCGCCCGCCGCCGCCGCCCCTGCCGCCACGGCTTCAGCCAGCTCTGCCGCCGCGCCCGCCGGGGTCTTCGCTGCCACTGCCGCTGCCGCCGGCCGGGCGGCGGGCCCGGGCATCCTGGCGCCGCCGGCGCGCGCCGGCGGCGCCACGGCCGCCGCAAGCACCGCCGCCGGCTCCCCGGCGGACCGCCGCAAGCGGCCCAAGAGCGGCGGCCCGAGCTTGCCGCCGCGCGGTTACCAGGCGCGCGGCTGCGGCTTCGACCGCAACCACAACGGCGTCTTCGGCGAGCCCGCCGACTGCAACATCTGCAACGGCTCGACGGGCGGCCTCGACGCTGGCGGCGTGTTCCAGAACCAGGTCTACGTCAGCTGCAACACCGGCACCGACAGCGCGACCTGCGGCGCTCCGGGCAACCCCTGCCGCACCATCAATTTCACCTGGAACAACCGCACCGTGGCGCCGGGCAGCAACGCCGAGGACATCATCTGCTTCCGCGGCACCTGCCACGAGGAAAGCATCATGCCGGGAGTCTCCGGCAAGCCGGGCTTCTACCTCAAGCCGCAGACCGGCAGCGAGGCGCGTTCCTTCCAGCTCCCGACCCATCCGACCATGCTGGTGGGTTGGGACTACAACCACAACGGGCTCTACCCGCCGTATGACACCGCCGACGAGGCGGTGCTGGACGGCACCGGCCTGGCGGAGGCCATCCGGCTGAGCTACAACGCGCCCAACAGCAACATCGAGATCGCCCACTTCACCGTCCGCAACTACGGCAGCACCTCGAGCGCCGCGAACAACGGCTTCATGACGCTGGGCGACGCTCCCGGCAGCTCGCGCCACGTTTACGTTCACGACATCGCGGTGCAGAACGTCAACGCCGGCAAGCCGCTCGACTCGGGCAACATCATCTTCAACTTCTTCACCGGCGGCACGCACCTGCAGCACGTGGCCTTCGAGAACATCCAGCTGCAGAACGTCGGCGGCTACGTCGCCCGCGGCAACGGGCCGTTCGGCGACACCCCCGCCAACTCGTTCGAAAACGGGCCCTATCGCTTCGAGCGCATTTCCCTGACCGGCCTCGCCTGCAACGCCGGCGGCCCCGGCGCCTGCGGCGATCCCCAGACCGAGGCGCACGTCGTCGGCTGGAAACTGTGGGGTTACATCACCGGCATCGAGGTCCTGGACAGCGTGCTGCAGCTCAACCCCGGCGCCTGGACGCCCTATCCGAGCGGCTTCGGTTCGACCGCCTTCGTGCCGGCACAGTGCAGCCGCGGCTGGACGATCCGCAACAACGAGATCGACGACTTCAAGGTCGGCCTGACCGTGCAGGGTTATGCCACCGGTTTTTGCGACGGCGCGGGCGCGCGGCCGGTGGACGGCGTGGTCTTCGACCGCAACGTCTTCCGCAACACCTATGCGCCATGGATCTTCGGCAACAACGGCGTCGTCGTGTCGGGCGGCGGCCCCAGCCCTCGCAGCTCGGTTGGACAGGTGGTGGTGAGCGGCAACGACTTCTCCTCGACCCCCGGCTGGCAGGGCATGGCCTACATCGACGGCGGCAACACGGGCGGGCCGGACCCGGGCAACATCCAGCTCACCGGCAACACCACGTACGCGCCGCTCACCCGCTCGGGCTTCGGCGCCATCACCATCGTGAGCAACAATCCCTTCCTGCCGCAGACCTACTCCATCAACAACAACATCATCGCCGGCACCGGCGGCGGCATGGAAAACGTGCACACCGAATACGCGCCGGCCGGCTGGAACGCCGACGGCAATGTCTTCGATCCGTCGTCGGGGTACACCTGGAACCACAGCATCTCGTGCAGCGCGCTCACCACCTGGCAGAGCGCATCCCGCAAGGACCTCTCGTCGCGCGCCTGCAGTCCGCAGTTCGCCAACGCCGCGAGCGGCGACTTCCACATCATGCCCGGCGACACCTGTGCCGGCAGCGCCGGCACGGCGCTGAACGTCAACGTTCCCAAGGTGAAGCCCGCGAAGAAACCCGTTCACCACCGCGGTTAGATCGCGTCACCCACCACCGTGGACCGCGCGGGCCCCCCCCCCCGCGCGGCCCCTCGGTTTGCGGCAGCACCAGGCCCCGTTCTCGCGCCGGCCGCCCAGTGCCTCGTGGCGCAAAACACGAGGCACGCGCGGGCGCGGGCAATGGGGCCGCCGCGTTTCCATCTGGCATCATTCCTGCTCTAGCACGAGGGCGTAGCGACTTGCAGGAACGTCGCTCCCCACAGAGGTAGCTATGCACCAGGTGATACTCGCAATGATCAGCCGCCTCGGCCGTTTCCGCAACCTGGCCATCGCGCTGGCCGTGATCACTTCCACGCTGGCCGGTTGTAGCACCTACACGCCAGTCGGGGCGCCGAGAATCGAGCAGGCGCCGCTGCCGCCGGCGCCGGCCACGTCCTACAAGATGTTGCCCGGCGACGTGCTGTCGATCCGCTTCTACGGCAACGCCGAGCTCAACGAGGACGTGCCCATCCGGCCCGACGGCGCCATCTCGCTGCCGTTCGTCGGCGACGTGAAGGCCGCCGGCCTGTCGCCCGCCGAGCTCGACCAGGACCTGACGCGCCGCTACACCGGCGAGCTGCGCAGCCCGCAGATCGTCGTGGTGGTCAAGGAGTTCGGCAGCCAGCGCGTCTGGGTCGGCGGCGAGGTCAGCAAGCCGGGGATGATCGTCATGAAAGGCCCGCTCTCGCTGTTCGCGGCGCTGCAGGAGGCCGGCGGCCTGCTGCCCACCGCCCGCCCGCAGCAGGTGGTGCTCATCCGGCCCGACGCCGGCAAGCCGCTGGGCCGCACCATCGACGTCCGGCCCCTGCAAAGCGGCGCCGGTCCCGACCGCGACGTGATGCTGCAGGCGATGGACGTGATCTTCGTGCCGCGCAGCCGCATCGCGTCCGTCGACGTCTTCGTCGACCAGTACATCAAGCAGCTGCTGCCTGTCAGCCCCGGCCTCGGCTTCTACGTCGGCCCCAGCAGCAACGGCAGCAGCCATTGACCTGCCGAGAGGTGCGTGATGGTCGAAGAGAGCTCCATCCAGTGGCTGCAGCACCTGGAAACCGTCTGGCGCCGGCGCCGGCTGGTGATGACCGTCGGCTTGGCGGGCAGCCTGGCGATCGCGGCGTGGATCTGGTTCTCGCCCCCGGTCTACCGCGCCCATGCCACGATCATGCTCGGCGCGCAGCGCGTCTCGACGCCGCGAGGTGACGCGATGGCCGACAAGGCCATCTCGTCGGAGATGGCCCTGCTGTCGAGCCCGGCGCTGGTCAAGGAGGTCTTGCAGGACCCGGCCCTGGCTCCGTCAACCCCGGCAGCGCCACCGCCGGCGGGCGCCCCGGCGCCGGGCAGCGGCGCGGCCGGCAATTCCGCCGGCAATCCATCCGCCAGCAATCCGATAGCCGCCCTCTACCGCCGCTCGCACGGGCTGCCGCCTCCCGACCCGTTGGATCAGAGGGTGCGCGATCTGAGCCGGGACATCGAGACCAACCGGGTCGAGGACACCAACGTCATCGAGGTCGCCTACCGCGGCCAGGACCCGCGCTGGGCCGCCAACTTCGTCAATACGCTGCTCGCCAAGCACGTCGAGCGCATCGCCCGCCTCGAAGAGCAACCCGGCACGCGGCGCTTCTACCAGGGTCAGCGTGACGTGGTCTTCCACCGGCTGGAGGTTTCCCGCGACGCCCTCAACCGGTTCCGCGAGCGCCAGGGCTCAGACCTGGCACCCGGCGACGACGCCGACCTGCACAAGGCGCTGGCGCAGCTCGACAGCGAGCGCACCGCCGCCGGGGCGCTGCTGGCCGAGGCCCAGGCGCGGGTGGGCTACCTGAGGAGCGAGATCGGCCGTCATCCCGAGAAGATCGCTTCCGAGTCCGAGATGCGGCAGAGCGAAGGGGCAAAGCTGCTCGAGGGCCGCCTGGCGACGCTCGAGATCCAGCGCAGCGAGGCGATCACCAAGTACACGCCGACCAGCACGCCGGTGCGCGAGCTCGACTCGCAGATCGCGGAGACCCGCAAGCTCCTCTCCGGACAGAGTGTCGAACAGATGGCGGGCAGCAAGACCGCGGTCAACCCGACGTACCAGGCGGTCGAAATCGAGCTCGTGCAGCGCCAGGCCGAGATGGCGGCGCTCACCGCACGGGTCAAGGCCCTGAGCGGCGAGCAGGCGCGGGTGCGCGGCCAGCTTGCCCGGCTCGCCGAGGTGACGCCGGAGCTCGAGCGGCTGCAGAACGACGAGAAGAGCGCCAACGACGCCTATCTCGACTACATGAAGAAGGGCGAGGAGGCGCGGCTCACCACCGCGCTCGACCAGTCGGGGCTGGTCAACATCAGCATCCTCGAGCGCGCCGAGATCCCCAACAGCCCGGAGCCTTCCAAGGACCAGTACAAGATGATCGTCGGCGTCCTCGCCAGCTTTGCCCTGGGCACCGCCCTGGCGCTGTTGCGCGAGAGGTTCGACCCGGCGGTCAACAGCGGCACCCAGGCCGAACGCATGACCGGCGTGCCGGTGATCGAGAGCATCGCCGGCTGAACCGCGCGGCGGACGCCGCCGCGCCACAGGAGCGAGGATGACGATGCCGCAGCACAGCAATCGCGAGCGCGAGCGCCGGGACGGCGGAACCGCCCCCGCGGGGGTCGTGGGGCCCTCGCGGCAACGGCCGCCCGCGGCTTCGACGGCCCCTGCAGCCTCGGCCCGGGCGGCGCACCACGGCTCCTTTCTCGAGCGCCTGTCGGGCGGCGCCGCGGCCGCCGCCGCGGGGGTCGTGTCGGCGGTCGCCGGCATCGCCGGCGGCCGCCCGGCGCGGCGCCTCGAGTCTCGCTGGTTGCAGCGGGTGCAGGGGCCGCGGGAGCTGGCGGCGCCCCTGGGGGCGCAGACACTGACCCGGGAGCAGGAGCAGGCCCGCAGGCAGGAGTGCGCCGGGCTCCTCTCCTACCTGCGGGCCGCGATCGACAAGCCGGTCCCGACCGTGGTGATCGCCGGCGCCGCCAGCGGCGCCGGCGCCCTGCGGATCGCCGACGGCCTCGCCGAGGCCGCGCGCGATGCCGGCCTGCGCCTGTTCTCGGCCGAGCTGGGAGGGACGCCGGGCCGGCCGGTGCTGCAGCAGCGGCGCGTGGTCGGGCTGACGGCGACGGGACGCGGTGACTGGCGGCTCGGCGGCGGCTCCCGCTCCGCCGCCCCCTCCGGCACCGTTGCCGCCGGCGCCAAGGGCCAGGACGGCGGGGTGCCGAGCGGCGCCGCTGCCGGCGCCGGCGCGTCTCCCGGACATGCCGTTGCCGTCGCGCCGGCGCCGAGCGTCCCCGCCGCGGCGTCCCCCGGCGCCGTGGAATCGTTCCGTGCCGGCGGTTCCGCCTCCGGCCTCAGCCGCTGGTTCGAGCATCCGGGCGGCAGCGTCGACTTCATCCTGGTCGAGGCGCCGCCGCTCGACGGCGCCGCCGATGCCGCGCTGCTGGCCAGGGCCTGCGACGGGTTGGTGCTGGTCGTCGAGTCTGCCGTGACGCCGCGGGACTCGCTGCGCCGCGCCATCCGCATCGCCGAAGCCAGCGGCTGCCGCGTGCTCGGCCTGGTGGTCAGCGAGCCGCGCCACACCCTCCCCAACTGGCTGCGCCGCCTGGTGAGCGGCACCTCGCCAGGCAGATAGGCGTGTCGAGCCGGGCCGTCTCCCTCGCGCAGCCTGCGGTCGCAGACGCCACGACCGCCATGGCCGCGACCACGGCCGCTGCCGCGCCGCCGCGGCCCCCCCAGGTCCTCCTGGTGGCGCCCAATCGCTCCCTGACCTTCGTCGAGCACGACGTCGGCATCCTGGCGCAGCACTTCGGCGTCGAGGTGCTGTCGCGCCACGAGCTGCCGTCGCGCCGGCGGCTGCTGCCGGCGCTCGCCAGGCGGCTGGCGGCGGGCGGCGTCCGCCTCGTCTATGTCTGGTTTGCAGACCCCTACGACACGCCGGCGATCCTGTGGCTCGCCCGCCTGTTTCGGGTTCCGTCCGCGGTGGTGGTCGGCGGTTATGAGATGGCCTCGCTGCCGGCGCTGGGTTATGGCGCGCTGCGCGGCCGCCGCGACCGCCGGCGGGTCGAGAGGGCGCTCGGGCGGGCCGATGCCCTGCTGCCCACGTCCGAGCTGCTGGCGGCCGAGATCCGTTCCCTGGGTTGTGGCGGCCGCATGCGGGTGATCCCGCCGGGTATCGACGGCGACTTCTTCTCGCCGGACGGCATCCCCCGCGAGCGCCTGGTGGTCACCGTCGCCACCGTCGCCGCGGCGACCTCCCAGGTCAAGGGTCTCGACCTGTTCGCGGACTGCGCGCGGCTGGTGCCCGGCGCCCGCTTCGCCATCCTCGGCCCCTGCGAGGACGACGCGCTCGCCGAGCGGCTGCTGCGCAAGGCCGGCGGCAACCTCGAAATCCCCGGCCGGCGGTTGGGCGCCGCCGAGCTTCGCGACTGGTACCGGCGCGCCGCGGTCTACGCGCAGCTGTCGCGCCGGGAGAGCTTCGGCGTGGCGCTAGCCGAGGCCATGGCGTGCGGCTGCGTGCCGGTCGCGACCAGCGCCGGCGCCCTGCCGTGGGTGGTCGGCGATACCGGCCGCCTGGTGGCGCCGGGGCGCCCGGGCGAGGCGGCGCGCGCCATCGTCGAAGCGCTGGGGCAGTCGCCATGCGGCGCGGCGCGGCAGCGGATCGTCGGCCGCTTCGGCGCCGCGCGCCGCGAAGGCGCGCTCGCGGCCGTGGTGCGCACGCTGATCGAGACACGGGGCCGGGAGCTGCCTCCCGAGGCGGCGGCATGAAAGACCTGCTGCTGTCGCCAGCGCTCTTCGGGCCGGCGGTGGGCCTGGTGGTGCTCCTGGCGCTGGCCGCGCCTTTCCAGACGCTGCTGATGCTCGACCTCGCGCTGGTCTTCCTGCCCGGCCAGTGGCTGGTCGGGGGAGTGCGGGTGGATCCCGGCGACCTGGTCATCGGCGGCCTGGTGCTGGCGGTCGTGCTGCGCGGGCGCCTCGGTGGCCGGCGGTCGCTGCCGCCGCCGGGCGCGACCGCGCTGTGGCTGGCGCTCGGCGTGGCGCTGTGCGCCGCCTATGTCGCGGCGCCCATCAACCAGGACATCCTGAACGGGCCGGCGCGCATTTGCTATCAGCTCTACCGTTACTGCTGGAAGCCCATCCTGTACTTCCCCCTCGTCGCGCTGCTGCTCGGCAAGGCGCCGCGGGCCTGGATGGTGCTCGACGCGGTGCTCGTGGGCGGCGACGTCTGCGCCGCTCTGGGGCTGCGGGAGGGCTTCCAGGGCCTGCGGTCCCAGGGGCCCTTCGACAGCCCCAACACCCTGGGCGCGTTGCTGGTGGTGCCGATGCTGATCGCCGTCGCCGGCCTGATCTCGGAGCACGGGCGGTGGCGCAAGGCGGCGTATCTCGCCAGCCTGCTGCTGCTGGGACGGGTGATGCTCTACAGCGGCTCGCGCGGCGCCCTGATGGCGGTGTGCGTGGGCACCGCGATGCTGCTGTGGCAGGCCGTGCGGCGCGAGCCCGGCCGGCGCCGCCTGCTGCGCCTGGCGCCCTGGGTGCTGGCCGCCGCGGCGCTGGCCGTCGCCGCGCGCCCGGGCCTGCTGCATGGGCCCAACGTGCAGCGGTTCCTCACCATCGCCCATCCGATGGACGAGGACACGTTCCAGTGGCGGATGAAGGAACGCTGGCCGCACTTCTGGGCCATGGTGGAGGCGCATCCCTGGCTCGGCACCGGGAGCTACGTCGACCTCAGCCTCGGGCCGACCGGCAACACTCCGCACAACGGTTACATCGCCATCGCGGTGATGAGCGGACTGCCGGCGCTGGGCCTCTATCTCGGCCTGGGCGTGCTGGCGATCTTCCAGACCCTGCGCCGCCTGAAGCGGAGCCGCCGGCGCGTTCCCCTGGCCCTCGCGGCGGCCGGCGGGGACCGCGCGGCGGGCCCGCCGGGCACCGACTGGCTGCTCGACGCCCTGACGGCCGCGGCGCTCGCCGCCCTGATGGTCCACAACTTCGACGACACCGTGATCCTGCTGCCGGCCGTCGGCAAGGAGCTGTGGTTGCTGATCGGGCTCGCCCTGGCGCCGCCGCGGCTGGCTACGGCCGTCGCAGCCGCCGCGGCTGGCTCTGTTGACGCGGCTGGCTCCGTTGAGGCCGCTGGCCCCGCTGGCTCCGTTGCCTCCGTTGGCCCCGATCCGGCCGCGGCCGCCGCCGGCCCCGAGGTGCGGGGGCCTCGCCGGCGGCCGGCAGCGCCGGCGGCCGCCGCCACCGCCGCGCGGCCGGCGGCTGTGCCCTTCACGCCGCGCCGCCAGACGGCGGGCCGTCCGCAGTCCGGCGGCGGTGGCTTCAAGGGGAGCGTACGCCGATGAGAGTGGCGCATTGCATCCACGGCCTGGGCCTGGGGGGTGCCCAGGAGGTCATCCGCCAGATCGTCGCCGGCCGGCGCGGCGAGCTCACCTATTTCGTCTACACCTGCGAGGGCGGCGTCCTGCTGCCGCGGCTCGAGGCGGCGGGCGCCCGGGTGCGGGTGCTGCCGCGCCGCCTGCCGAAGCTCGATCCGGGATGGGTGGCGCGGCTGGCGCGCGCGATGCGCGCCGACGGCATCGATGTGGTCCACACCCACCTGTTCGGCGACAGCCTGCACGGTTACCTGGCCGCCCAGGCGGCGGGCGCCCTGCCGGTGGTGATGACGCTGCACAGCGAGCGGACGCTCCTGAGCCGCCTGCAGCAGGCCGGCTACCGCTGGCTGCTGGCGCGCGCCGGCCAGGTGGTGGCCTGCGGCGACAGCGTCTGCGCCTCGTACCGTGGGTGGCGCACCGCGCAGCCGATGCGCACGGTGGCCAACGGCATCGCCGTGCCGCCGCTGCCCGCTGCCGGTCCCGCGGCGGTGGCGCGGCTGCGTGCCGAGCTCGGGGTCCCGGCCGCGGCCCTGACCTTCGCGACCGTCGGCCGGCTGGTGGCGCTCAAGGGACACCGTTTCCTGATTGCCGCCCTGGCGCAGGCGCTGCCGGCGCTGCCCGGGCCGGTGCGGCTGGCGGTGCTCGGGGACGGGCCCCTGGCCCCGGAGCTGCGCGCCCGGGCGGCGGCGGCCGGCCTCGGCGAGCAGGTGGTCTTCGCGGGCAGCCGCGACGACGTGGCGCGCCTGCTGCCGGCGTTCGACGTGGTGGTCTTCAGCTCGGTTTCGGAAGGGCTGCCGATGGCGTTGCTCGAGGCGATGGCGGCGGGGCGCTGCATCGTCGCCAGCGGCCTGCCGGGCATCGTGGAGGCGGTCCGTCCCGACGGCGAGGCGCTGATCGTGCGGCCGGCAGCGGCCGGCGAGCTTGCGGCGGCGCTGCAGCGGGCGGCGGCCGAGCCCGGGCTGCGGGAGCGGCTCGGTCAGGCCGCCCGCCGGCGGTTCCTCGCTGCCTACACCGGGCCGCGCATGGTGGCGAGCTACGAGGCGATCTACCGCGAGACCTGGCGGCGATCGCGGCGGTATGGCCCGCGGGCGGTCGTGCCGGCGGCGTGACGGAGGAGCCGATGCGCATCGCCTACCTCCACTACCTCTACGGCGACGACACGGCCCTGCACCACGTGCGGCAGTTTGCCGTCGCGGCCGCCGCGCTCGGCCACCAGATCACAGTCCACGCCATCAATTTGGCACCGCCGCCCCCGACCCACCTGTCGCGGTCCTGGCGATCGTCGTCCTCGGCGCCGGTCGCCCGCCGCCTGCGATGGGCGGCGCGGCAGCGCCTGGGCCGCTACCTCCACGAGCCGAAGGAGCTGATGTGGAACGCCCTCTACCTCCACCACGAGCTGGCGCTTCTGGCCGCCGGCCCGCGCCCCGACGTGCTGCTGGTGCGCGATCATTCCCTGACCGCTTCGACGGCGCTGGTGGCGTCGCGCCTGGGCCTGCCGCTGGTCTACGAGATCAACGCCCCGGCCGCCGAGCTGGCGCTCTACTTCGACGAGCACCTCCATCTGCCGCTGGTGGCCGGTTGGCTCGAGGGCTTCAAGCTGCGCCGGGCCGATGCGGTGACCACGGTATCGACGGCGCTGCGGGAGCATCTGCTGGTCCGCCACCGGCTGCGGGGATGGGCGGCGGACAAGATCGTGGTGGTCCCCAACGGCGCCGACCTCGCTGCCTTCCGTCCCGACAACGAGATCTCGCCCCTGGCGCGCCATTTGCTCACCAATCCGGCAGCGGAGGAGACGTGCATGGCGGCGTACGGACAGACGGGCGCTGGGGCGTACGGGAAGACGTGTGGTGCGCCGCACGGCGACACGGACGCGGCGGCCGTCGAGGACGAGGTGGTGATCGGCTTCGTGGGGTCCTTCCAGAAGTTTCACGGCGTGGAGCTGCTGGCCGACATGGCGTTGCGCGTCGCCGAGGTGCGGCCGCAGGTGCGCTTCCTGCTGGTCGGCGACGGCCCCGGCGCGGCGCAGGCGCGGCAGCGGCTGGCGCCGCTTGGCTCCCGGGTGGTGACGACCGGCGCGGTGCCGCATGCGGCCGTGCCGGGACTGGTGGCGGCATTCGACGTCGGGGTGCTCCCGGAGACGAGCTTCTACGCCTGCCCGCTCAAGGTGATCGAATGGATGGCGGCCGGCAAGGCGGTGGTGGCGCCGCGTCACGGGCCGCTCTGCGAGGTGCTCGCCGACGGCGAGGAAGGTGTGCTGTTCCCGCCGCGCGACCTCGGGGCCCTGGTCGAGGCGGTGCTGCGGCTGGCCGACCGCCCGGCACTCAGGCGCCGCCTGGGCGCGGCGGCCGCGGCGCGGGCCGCCGCGTCGCTCGCCTGGACCGACAACGCGCGCCGCGTCATCGCGGTGCTCGACCAGGCGCGCGGCCGCGCCCTGGCGGCGGGGCGAGCGCAGCCCGACCTCTCGCTGGGGCCGCTGGGATAGGTCATGTGCGGCCTGGTCGCCCTCTTCCGCCGCGACGGCCAGCCGGTCTTGGAGACCGAGATCGCCGCCATGCGCGACCTGCTGGCGCATCGCGGGCCCGACGACGCCGGCGCGCTGGTCAAGGGCGAGGTGGGGCTGGGCTTCCGCCGCCTGCGCATCATCGACCTGGCGGCGGGCCATCAGCCGATGGCCAGCCCGCGCGGCGACGCCCACATCGTCTTCAACGGCGAGATCTACAACTACCGCAGCCTGCGCCGCCTGCTGCAATCGCGCGGCTTGACGCTGCGCACCCAGAGCGACACCGAGACCATCCTCGGGCTCTACGACGTCTTCGGCCTGCGCTGCGTCGAGTTCCTGCACGGCATGTTCGCCTTCGTGATCTGGGATGCGGAGCGCCGGCGGCTGGTGGCGGCGCGCGACCGTCTCGGCATCAAGCCGCTGTACGTCCTGCGGCAGGGCGAGACGCTCGCCTTCGCTTCCGAGATCAAGGCCTTCTTGCCGCTCGCGGGGTGGGCCCCCCGCGTCGCCGGCGACCGCCTGGCCGAATACCTGATCTATCGCGGACTTGCCGGCAACGGCACGCTGTTCCAGGGAGTCGAGCGGTTGGCCCCGGGCGAGCTGCTGGTGGCCAGCGCCGAGCGGGTGCGGCGCGAGCGCTACTGGCAGCTGCCGCACCCGGTGGTGCGGGGCGAGGCCGGGACCGCGGCGCCGGTCCCGCGCAGCCGCGAGCGGTGGACAGAGGAGCTCGACGCCCTGCTCGACGAGGTGGTGCGCGAGCACCTGGCCAGCGACGTGCCCCTCGGCACCTTCAACAGCGGCGGCCTGGACTCGAGCCTGGTGACCGCGCTCGCGGCGCGCGTGCAGACCCAGCCGCTCAACACCTACTCGGTGGGCTTCGACGATCCGGCCTTCGACGAAAGCGCCTTCGCCGGCATGGTGGCGGAGCGCTTCGGCACCCGCCACCACCGTCTCGAAGTCAGCGGCGAGCAATACGCCGAGTGGCTGCCGCGCGCCATCTGGCATCACGACGAGCCGCTCAGCCATCCGCACAGCGTGCAGCTGCTGCTGCTGTCGCGGCTCGCCAAGCAGCGGGTCACCGTGGTGCTCACCGGCGAGGGCTCCGACGAGCTGTTCGGCGGCTACCGCCGCTACCGGCTGCCGGCGCTGCTGGACCGGCTGCCGGTGCCCAGCCGCTGGCTGCGGCCGGGCCTGCTGCTGGCCTGGCCGCTGCTTGGCAACCTGGAACGCCTGCGCGCCGCGGCGCTGTTCGGTGAGGTGCCGCGCGCGGCCGGCAAGGACGGCGGCGGCTCGCGGGTGCGGGTCGAAGGGCTGGCGGCCTTCGTCGCCGAGCGGCAGGCGCGGCGGCTGCTGGGGGCCGGGCCGGGCGACGCGCTCGCCCGGCGCGCCGGCGCCGACGTCCTGGCCCACCGCCCGGGCGTGCTGGCCAGGACGCTCTGGTTCGACCAGCAGACCTACCTGCAGGCACTGCTCAATCGTCTCGATCGCATGACCATGGCGGCGAGCGTCGAGGGACGGGTGCCGTTTCTCGACCACCGCGTGGTGGAGCTTGCCGCGCAGCTGCCGCCGGCTCTCAAGGTACATGACATGGAAACCAAATACCTGCTCAAGCGGGTCGGTGCGCGCTACCTGCCCGCCGCCATCACCGGGCGCCGCAAGGCCGGCTTCTCCGTGCCGCTGGCCTCCTGGCTGCGTGCGGGGGGGCCGCTCGCCGACAACGTCGCGCTGCTGCTCGAACCGGCGAGCGCCAGCCGCGGTTACTGCGCGCCGGCCGAGCTCTCCCGGCTCGTCGAGGAGCACCGCCGGGGACGGCGGAACCACGCCGAGGTCCTCTGGCCGCTGATCAATCTCGAGCTGTGGCACCGCCTGTGGGGAGAGGAGGCGCGGCGCTTCAGGCCCGAGTCGCCGGTGCCCGTCGCTCTCGCCGCGTCCGGCCCGGCGGCCGCGGCCGCCGGGGCTGGCATGACCGCGGCGTCCGGCGTCGCCAGGGCGCCCGCCGCGGCGGTTGGCGAGCTGCCGGTCCCGATCACGCTCGAACCCGGCACCATGGAGGCGGCCGGCGCCATGGCGGGGCCGCCATGAGCGCGGCGCGTCGCGCGGTCCTGCTCGGCGCCTCGCTCGCCGCCGCCGCCTCCGGGATGGAGGCGGCGTGGCGCCGGCGCCGTCGCCGGCTGGGTGAGCCGCGGGTCTTCGTCCTCGCCTACCACGACGTCAGCGCGCCGGACCTGACTGCCGCCGTCGGCATCCCGACGGCGGTGCTCTACCCCGACCCCGCCGAGCCGGAAGGGGTGATCTCGGCCGATCGCCTGCAGGCGCAGCTCCGTTACCTGAAGCGCCACTATCGTTTCGCGCCGCTGTCGCAGGCGGCGGCGCTGCTCGCTCGCCCCGGCGCCCTGCAGGAGGACCTGGTGGCGGTCACCTTCGACGACGGCTACGCCGGCAACTTCGAGGCTGCCTGGCCGGTGTTGCGGGAGGAGCAGGTGCCGGCGACGGTCTTCGTGACCACCGGTTTCCTCGACGGCGGGGGCCTGTGGTTCGATTTCGCGCGCCGCTTGCTGGCCGCCGCGCTGGCGGCCGGCCGGCGGCTGCCGGAGCGCCAGCGGCGAGCCCTGGTGGCGGCGCTTGGCAGGTGGCCGGGCCGCGCCCGGCGGCCGGAGTGGGCGGTCGAACGCCTGAAGCGCCTGGCGCCCGCAGCGCGCCGGCGCCTCCTCGAGGAGCTGGCCGCCGCCGGCCTGCCGCTCGGGCCGCCGGCGCGCCCGCTGTCGTGGGACCAGGTGCGGACGCTCGCCGCCACGGGCATCGAGATCGGCTGCCACACGGTGAACCATCCGATCCTCTCGCAGCTGCCGCCGGCGCAGCAGACCGAGGAGATCGCCGGCGCCAGCGACCGGATGCGGCAGGAGCTCGGCGAGGCGCCGACGGCGTTCGCCTATCCCAACGGCTCGGCGGACGACTTCAATGCCGATACCTGCGAAGTGTTGCGCGCCTCCGGGTTCGCCGTCGCCTGCACGACGCTGCGCGGCGCCAACCGGCCGGGATGCGACCTGCTGCGCCTGCGCCGGATCGGCGTCGGCCGCGACCCGGGATTCGTGCTGGCCGCTCGCCTGAGCGGGCTATTCGACGATGCGATGGGGCTCCTGCTGCGGCCCGCCCCGGAGGAGGCGCGGTGACCCTCGCGGCGGGCGGTGCGGGCGCGGTGGGCGGTCCGTCTGGCCCGGACCTTTACACGCGCCTGTTTTCGGCCGGCGTCTTCCCGCTGCTGGACCGCATCAACGGCACCCGCATCGCCGGCTGCCTCGCCGAGCTGCGGGCCGGCGAGCATCTCGATCCGGAAGGGATCCACCGCCGCCAGCAGCGCAAGGCCGCGGCGGCGGTCGAGCGCGCCCTCGGCGCCAGCCCCTTCTACCGCGGCTTCGCCGCGGCGGCGCCGGCGGGCCCGCGTTCGGCCTGCTCCGCGCTCGACCGCCTGCCGGTGCTGACGCGCACCGCCATCGCCGCGGCCGGCGACGCCTTCCAGGTGCCGGCCTGGCAGGGGCGAGCGCTCGCCTCCCGCACCAGCGGTTCGACCGGCCGGCCGATGACCTTCTATCGCACCGTCGAGCAGGAGAGCTGGTTCTGGGCGCTGCGTTTCCGCATCTGGGGCTGGGCGGGCTATCAGCCCGGCGACCCCTACCTGACCATCAACCTGAACGCCCGCGTGCAGTGGAAGAAGCGCCTCCAGGACCGCCTGTTCCGGTGCGCGTACCTGACGTTCAACGCCGACAACCAGGACTCGGCGCGCATCGTCTCCGAGCTGCGGCGGCGGCGCATCCTGCACCTCAACGGCTTCTCGTCCTCGCTGTACGTGCTGGCCCGGTACATGCTCGAGCACGGCATCGACAACCCCGGCGTGATTGGCGTCACCGCCACCGGCGACACCCTCTATCCGCCCTACCGCGAAGCGATCGAAACGGCCTTTGGCGTGCGGGTCCTGGACTACTACGGCGCCGGCGGCGAGGCGCTGCACCTGGCCAGCCAGTGCCTGGAGAGCGGCGCCAGGTACCATCTCCATCCCGAGAACGCGCTGGTCGAAGTCCTGGACGGCGAGGGGCCGGCGCCGCCGGGAGAGCCCGGGCGCGTGGTGGTGACGCAGCTCGACAACGCCGCCATGCCGCTGGTGCGCTACGAGGTCGGAGACGTCGCGGTGGCGGCGCCGGCGGATGCGCGCTGTCCCTGCGGGCGCACCCTGCCGCTGCTCGAGCGGGTCGAGGGGCGCCTCGCCGACCTGGTGGCGACTCCCGGCGGTGCCTACCTGGTGCCGCACTTCTTCGTCGTGCTGTTCAAGAACCTGCACCAGGTGCACCGCTACCAGGTGGTGCAGGACCGCCCGGATGCCCTGCGCTTCCGCCTGGTGGCCAAGCCTGGCGCCGACCGGCCGGGGATCGAGGCCGCGGTCTCCCGGCAGCTGGCGGCGGCCACCCGGCGCACGCTGCGCAGCGAGTTCGAGTGGGTGGAGGAGATCCCGCTCGCCGGCGCCGGCAAGCGCCGCCTGGTGATCTCGCGGCTGGGGGGTGCCCTCCTGTCGTCGCCGCCGCCGATCTCGGCCGGCGACCCCTCGGTGGTGGAGATGGAAGCGATCGCCGCGGGCTTGCCGGACCGGGCGGCGCAGCCGGCTTGAGCGCCCACCCGCGGCCCGCGCCGGCCGGCTGCGTGCCGTTGCTCTACGTCATCACCACGACTGATTTCGGCGGCACCGAGAGCTTCGTCGAGCACCTGGTCGCCGGCCTCGACCGCCGGCGCTTCTCGCCGCTGGTCTGCTCGCTGTGCCCGCCCGGCCGGGCCGGGCAGCGCATCGCCGGGGCCGGCGTGCCGGTCGAAAGCCTTGGCATGGCGGCGCGGCCCCGTCCGCGCCAGCTGCTCGTGGGCGCCTGGCGCCTGGCGCGGCTGATCGAGCGCCGCCAGGTGGCCCTGGTCCATGCCCTGCTGTACCGCGCCAACGTCGTCGCCGCCGCTGCCTGCCGGCTGACCCGCAACCGCCCGCTGCTGATCTGGGGCCAGCACAGCCAGATCGCCACCTCGGAAAGCTGGTGGGCTGCCACCGCGGCGCGCTGGACCCGGCCTGGCGCCGACCGCATCGTGGCGGTGGCGTCGGCAATCAAAGATTCCCTGGCTGCCGCCGAGCGCATTCCCCGCGACCGCATCGCGGTCATCGGCAACGGCGTCGAGGCCGAGCGCTTCCGGCCCGGCGACGGCCGAGCGTGGCGTGTCCGCCTGGGTTTCGCTGCGGAGTCGGTGGTGGTGGGTGCCGTGGGGCGGCTGGCGCCCGAGAAGGGCTTGCGGTTCCTGCTCGAGGCCCTGGCGTTGGGCCGTGCCCGCGGCCTGCCGCTCGCCCTGGTGCTGGTGGGCGAAGGCCCCGACCGGGCGGGGCTCGAGCGCCAGGCGGAGCGCCTCGGCATTGCCGCCCACGTCCGTTTCCTCGGCTTCCAGCGCCAGCTCGAGACCCTCTATCCGGCCTTCGATGTCTTCGCGATGCCGTCGCTCGAGGAGGCTTCTCCCATGGCTCTGCTCGAGGCGATGGCCTGCGGCTGCGCGGTGGTCGCCAGCGCCGTCGGCGGCGTTCCCGAGATCCTCGCCGGCGGCCGCGCCGGCCTGCTGGTCGAGCCGGCGGCGCCCGGCGAGCTCGCGCGCGCCCTGGCCCAGCTGGCCGCCGAGCCCGAGCTGCGCCGCCACCTCGCCGCCGTTGCCCGCGCCCGCATCGTCGCCGGCTACGACCTGCCGGCGATGATCCGCCGCCACGAGCAGCTGTACCTCTCGCTGTTGCCCGCGGCCGGTCCCTGAGCGCTTATTCATAGCTGATCTCCTCCCGGATGGAACGGCTTGAGGTGCTGACGGCGGGTGCGAGGCTCGCGACGACGGAGAGCGCCGTCGAGAGCGCGAGCCAGCCGAAGATCCCTGGCAGAGACAAAGTGACGTCGAGCCCGCCGCGCAAGAGGGCGGCGGTCACGAAGGCGCCGAGACCGGCAGTGATCGGCCAGGCGGCGAGCAGCGCCACGAGGCAGGCGAGCAACGCGACGAACACGGCCTCGACGACGACGATGCCGGCGACGCGCGCCGGCGTGGCGCCGATCGCCCGCAGCACCGCGAGCTCGCGGCGGCGGTCGAGGACGTTGAGGCTCGTCGCGGTCATCAGCCCGAGCCCGCCGACGGCCGCCAGCACGAAGGCGACGACGATCAGGAAGACGTAGATCATCAGCATGTGCTGGTCGAAAGCGTAGCGCTCGATCGAGCCGAAGGTGCCGGCGCCGAACAGGCGATCCAGAGTCGCCATCATCGAGGCGCGGAAGCTGAGCGCCGAGATGAAGAGCGCGCCGGCGACCGCGAGGGTGGCGAGCGTCAGCGCCGTGCGCGCGCGGCGGCGCAGGCTGTTGCGGACGCCGAGGAGCCACGGGCGGCCGGCGGCGCCGACGCCCGAGACCAGGCGATCGAGGCGACGCGCGCCGAAGGAGGCTGGATCGACGCCGGTGGCCGCGAGCGCGGTGCGCACGGTGACCGCGGTTCCGGAGGCGACCGGATACGCCGCCGCGGCGAGCGGCACCAGCAGGCCGACGACGGCGACGAGGAGCCAGACCCAGAGCGGAACCGCCAGGCTCGCGAGATCGAAGTTCAGCAGCACGGCGAACCTGTGGCTGAGCAGCCGTCCGGCGACGAGACCGGCAGGTGTGGCGATCGCGAGAGCGGCCACGCCGAGGAGCCCGGCCTCCGCGAGATAGATCCGCCCGATCTGGCCGCGGGTCGCGCCGAGCGCCTTCATGACGCCGATCTGCCGGCGCTCGGCGGCCATCCGCGCGAGCAGCAGGTTGACGACGATCACGCCGGAGAGCGCGAGGGCGAAGAGGCCGAAGGCTGCCATCGCGAGCAGCAGCAGCCCCATGATCTCGGCGTGCGGGTGCTTGCCCGGCGGCGGCACCTGCACCCACTTCACGGCGTGCCCGCGGCTTTCGAGCCAGACCTTGACGCTCGCGGCGACCTGCCGCACGTGCGCGGGGTCGAACCGGTCGCCACCGGCGAGCAGGTAGAGGCGATCGAGCACCGGCGGCTCGCCGAGCGCGGCGAGCGTCTCTTTCGTCACGTAGCCGTAGACGGCGTTCTCCATCCGCGCCTGCGCCTGGCCGGCGTCGTGCACGCCCCCGACGACGCGCAGCCGCCGCTCGCTTCCGGTCTTCACTTCGATCGTCACCTCGTCGCCGATCTTCGCCTTCGCGACCTGGAATGCGTCGCGCTCGATCAGCAGGCCGCCTGGCGGCGGCGGCCACGCGCCCGCCTCCGGCGTCACCGTGTCGATGCGGAGGTTCCGGAAGTCGCGGAGGGCGAAGAGGGTGAGGCGGCGCCAGGTCCCCGCACCCGTGCGCAGGCGCGCCTTCACCACGGCTCGCGAGTCCGCATCGGCAACGTCGGCGCGCGCACGGACCGCGGCGAGCAGCGCCTCGTCGACCGCGTCGGTCGCCAGCACGGCGGAGGCCGGGTTGGTGGCGAGATAGCCGCGGTTCAGCTCGCGGCGGAGCACGGCATAGGTCGAGAGCACGGCGAAAAAACCGGTCAGACCGATCGCGATCGCCACGACGACGAGCGCCGCGCGCGTGCGGCCGTGCCAGAGATCGCCGAGGACCTTGCGCCACTGCGCGGTGAGCGCGGTCACGACCGCGGTGCTCCACACAGCCGGCCGTCCGCGAGCGCTAAGGTGCGGCTGGCGAGGCAGGCGATGTCGCGCTCGTGCGTCGCGATGACCACGGTGGTGCCCGCGGCGGCAAGGCTGCGGAACAGCTCGATCACCGCCCGCGCGGTCTCGGAGTCGAGGTTGCCGGTCGGCTCGTCGGCGGTGACGATCGGCGGATCGTTGGCGAGCGCCCGCGCGATCGCCACCCGCTGCTGCTGGCCGCCGGAGAGCGCCGCCGGCAGCTGGTCCGCGCGGTCGGCCAGCCCGACGCGCGCGAGCAGCTCGATTGCGCGCTGGTGGCGCTCGCGCCTCGGCCGCGCACCCAGGAAATCCATCGGCAGCATCACGTTCTCGACGACGGTCAACGTTGGCAGCAGCTGGAAGAACTGGAACACGACCCCCACCGTCGCGCCGCGGAAGCGGGCGAGCGCGCGCTCGGACGAACGGCCGAGCGGCACGCCGGCCACGGTCACGTCGCCTGCGGTCGCGCGGTCGATGCCGCCGATCAGGTTGAGCAGCGTCGACTTGCCGCTGCCGGACTTGCCGGTGACGGCGACGAGCTCGCCGGACCCGACGTCGAGGTCGATCTCGGTGAGGGCCGGGAACGGTCCGGCCGGGGTGGCGTAGGTCTTGGTGACACGGCGTAGCTCGATCATGCGCCGAACGCTACACGAGGCGCGGTGAACGGCTCCTGAACGGGGTATTCAGGTGTCGTTAAGCCGGAGCTGCGCTATAAGGGTCCCGTGCGGGTCCTGGTCGTGGAAGACGAGCCGGCTCTGGCGGGGCAGCTGGCTCAGGCGCTCGGCGCGGCCGGCTATGCGGTCGATTGTGCGAACGACGGCGTGCGCGCGGATTTCCTCGGCGCCACGGAACGCTACGCAGCGGTGGTTCTCGACCTCGGCCTGCCGGGGATGGACGGGTTGACGCTCCTCCGCCGCTGGCGCGAGGCCGGCGTCACCGCGCCGGTCCTCGTCCTCACCGCCCGCGGCAGCTGGCACGAGAAGGTCGTCGCCATCGACAGCGGCGCCGACGACTACGTCACGAAGCCATTCCAGATCGAAGAGGTGCTGGCGCGGTTGCGCGCGCTGCTCCGTCGCGCCGGCGGCCAGGCCGCGCCGGCACTCCGCTGCGGCGAGATCGTGCTCGATCCGCGCGCCGCGCGCGTCACGCTCGGCGGCACGCCGGTCCATCTGACGAGCCACGAGCTGCGCGTCCTCTCATACCTCATGCACCAGCGCGGCCGCGTCGTCTCGCAGAGCGAGCTCGCCGAGCACATCTACACGCGCGACGCCGACCGCGGCTCGAACACGGTCGAAGTGTTCGTCGCGCGGCTGCGCAAGAAGCTCGGCGCCGGCGCGATCGTCACCGTGCGCGGGCTCGGCTACCGCATGGAGGACGGGTGAAGCCGCGCTCGCTGCACGCCCGCCTGATCCTCGGCGCGGCGATCTGGAGCGCCGGCATCATCGTCGCCGGCGGCGCCGTCGGGACCGCGACCATCTGGCTGCACCCGCGGTGGGCGCTGCTCATCCACAACAGCCTCCTGATCCTCGTCGGGGCGGTGCTCGTCACTGCCGGCGTGTCGGTCATCCACCGCAGCTTGTCGCCGTTCCGCCTGCTGCGCGAGCGTCTCGGCGACGTCCGCGACGGGCGCTCGGCGCGCCTCGAAGGGGAGTACCCGAGCGAGGTCGCGCCGCTCGTCGACGACCTCAACCACCTGCTCGCCGAGCGCGAGAAGAGCGTCGCCGGCGCGGTGGCGAAGGCCGGCGACCTGGCGCACGGGCTCAAGACACCGCTCGCCGTCCTCGCGCAGGAGATCGAGCGCGCCGACGCCTCCGGCCAGCCCGGGCTCGCCGTCTCCATCCGCAAGCAGGTGGAGCGGATGCGGCGGCAGATCGACTCCCATCTCGCACAGGCTCGCGCCGCCGCGGTCGGTGCGGGACCGGGGGCGCGGGCGAACGTCGCAACCGCCGCGGCCGGTTTGGTTCGCACCATGGAGCGGCTGTACGCCGCGCGCGCGCTCACCTTCGCCGTCGAGGCGGCGCCAGACCTCGCCGTGCGTGTGCCGCAGGAGGATCTCGAGGAGATGATCGGCAACCTGCTCGACAACGCGTGCAAGTGGGCGAGGTCGCGGGTGACGGTGGCGCCGGCGCTCGACGGCTCGCGCGCCGTCATCGACGTGGACGACGACGGCGAGGGCCTGGACCCCGGGCTGTGGGAGCAGGTGCTGCGGCGCGGCGTCCGCGCCGACGAGGCGGCGCCGGGCTCGGGCCTCGGCCTCGCCATCGTCCGCGACCTGGCCGAGGCCTACGGCGGGACGATCGTCCTCGAGCGCTCACCCGCCGGCGGCATGCGCGCGCGGTTGACGTTGCCGGCGCAGCTCTAGAACAACCCCGGAGGCGGCCTACGTCAGGCCCAAGGCGCTTGTATTTCGCAGTCGGCAGCGTCACAATGCATTCATGAGTGTCCAGATCACCATCCGTGACGTGCCGGACGCGGTGAGGAATGAGCTTGCCGCGCGGGCAGCTCTCCAGGGCAAGTCGATGCAGGAGTACCTTCGTGCCGAGCTTGAACGCCTGGCTGCACGCCCGCCGGTCGAGAAGGTGCTCGAGCGGATTCGGGAACGCAAGGCGACGGCAGGAACCAGGCTCTCGCCGGAGGAGATCCTGACCCATCGTGACGCGGACCGCCGGTGAGCGCGGTCGTCGACGCCTCGCTTCTGGTTGCCGCCACGTCGGATACGGGAGCCGAGGGAAGGTGGGCTGAGGACGTGGTGCGAGCCGGCGGCCTGGTCGCGCCCCACCTGGCTCTCGTCGAGGCCACGAACATCCTCCGCCGCTTCGAGCTCGGCGGCCGGCTTGGCCGGATGGAAGCCGGTGCCGCTGCCCGTGATCTTCTCCAGCTCGATCTCGAGCTGGTGTCCTTTGCACCTTTCGCGGAGCGGGCCTGGGAGCTGCGGGCCAACGTTACGAGCTATGACGCCTGGTACGTTGCAGTGGCCGAGCAGTGCGACCTTCCCCTGGCGACGCTCGATCAGCGGCTGGCCAGAGCCACCGGTCCTCGCTGCCGCTTCCTTCTGCCGCCCTCGTCCTAGATGACCGCGCCCTGGGGGGGCTCCTCCAGGGCGCGGCAAGCAGCCAACTCCGGCAGCGCCGCGCTACTCGCAGACGCTGACGAAGAAGACGGTGCGCGTGGGGTCGAAAAAGTCGGATGCCGCCAAGGTGCAACCACGGAGATGATCGATCGCGATGGCGAAGCTCTTCTCGCCGGCGCCGGCTTCAGGATCGATCTGGCGGTCCAGGGCGCCGGTGCGCGGGTCAATCTCGGCGATGAAGCCGGACTGCCCGCCCGGCGTGTTGACGTCGCCGCCACCTACCAGCAGGTCGCCTCCGCGGTCGAAGAGCAGAGGGTCGGCGCTCAAGCTCGTGGCGACGAAGGTGCCGGCTGCAAAGTCGACGGGCACTCCGGTCTTCACCGCCTCGGCCACAACCTCCTTGCGGAAACGATGGATCTCGCCGGTCCTCCCCTGCAGGAAGCCGATGCCGGTATAGAGATTGCCCTCGCGGTCGATACCCACACCCCCCGACAGGCCGGGGATGTTGGCGACCACAGGTTGCACCTGCCCGGTCGCGAGGTCGAGCCGAACGACCTGCGAGCTCGTCGCGCTGGGCGGGCTGGGGAAGGCGTTGCCCTGATCGACCAACAACTCGGAGGAGGAGCGCCCGAAGGCGCCGGCGAAGCTGAGCGGGATCCGGGCGATGAGCTGGGCCTCGCCGCCGGTAATCGGCAAGAGGTAGGTGTTGCCGTTGAAGTTCGGGTCGGGGAACTTGGCACCGCCGGCACCGGCGCTGAGGATGAAGAACAGCCCGTCCGGTGCCGTGAGAATGAAGCCGGGATCGCTGCCTCCGCGGAACTGCGACGGCACGCTGCCAAGCAGCGTGAAGCTCGAGCTGCCGACCGCGTTTTGCAAGAAGACGTTGTCGCCGGTATAGGCGACCAGCCGGCCGTCGCCGATGAAGTCGAACGCCGTGCTGAAGGCTCCCGCGTCGAACGCGGGCAGGCTGATGGTCTGTGCCGTGGCTGCTGCCGGGTGCGCCGCGAGGAGCGCGATTGCTGCGCACCTGGCGGTCCAACGTACGAAAAGCTCGCATGCGGACATCGTCGTCTCCACAGAAGCAATGAGCGCCGAGGCTCGTGAGTTTCTGCCCGTGGCAGGGCCGTGGGCGCAAGCGGCCGATTGCCGCTCTGCAGGGTGCGTGCGGCGGCTGCATCCAGCGGGCCACGACTTGCGCCGTGCGCCCCCGAATGTGCCTCCGGCTCCCAGATCAGCCAGGCGAGCGCTTTATTCCTGCTTGAAGACGATGGCGGGCAGCCGCTGTGTGCGGCGGGGCCCGGCCGCCTTGCCGGGCGGGGAAGCCGGCGGCTACCCCGAGACCCGAGGACCCTGGGCGAAGGCCGAAGGTAGGTGACTTCGGTTGGTGAGTGTGCCTGGTGTATAATGTTGGTGCATCGTGGAGGTGCAGATGACTCGGATGACGGTGACTATCGACGATGCACTGCTTGAGGAGGCGAAGGATGTGCTCGGAACCAAGACTAGTGCCGAGGCCATCCGGACCGCGCTGGCAGAGGCGGTACGCCGGCACCGTTTGGCCGAGGCCCTCCGGCAACGCGGTCAACTCCAGCTTCGGGGTGACCTCGCTGAGCTGCGGCGTCTGCGTGAAGAGGGATGATCCTCGCTGACAGCTCGGCTCTGATCGAGTATTTCCGGCGAGGCGGTTCACCCGCGGTTCAGCAAGCGGTTGCCGCGGCCATCACCGATGATGCGCTTGCCTTCAATGGCGTCGTTTTCGTAGAGGTCGTCGGTTTTGCGGCCGACGAGCGAGAGCGGCAGGCCTTGCTCACAAGCTTCGGCGCCTTTCACAGGCTGACGCTGGAAGACCGGGACTTCGACCTCGCCGCAAGCATCGGCTTCGACCTCCGGCGTCGCGGACGCACCGTCCCCGCCACCGACCTGATCATTGCAGCCTGTGCCATCCACGCGCAGGCCGAGCTTCTCCACGTTGACGATCACTTCGATGAGATCGCCAAGGTGAGCCAGCTCCGCTCGAGGAATCCTTCGCAGCCTGCAGGAACGAACCGCTGAGCGCGCGGTCGTCGTAAGTCCTTGCCGTGGCGCTGCAGAGGCGCGACGCGAGCCGGCTGCCCGCCTCATCCGCGGCCGTTTCAGCCCGATGTCCGGGGCGTTCTGCAGGTTCAGGCGAGCAAATCCTCGACGTGCACCGGCAGCCTGCGGATGCGTTTGCCGGTCGCGTGATAGAGGGCATTGGCGATCGCCGCCGCAACGCCGACCTCGCCCACCTCCCCGACCCCGCGCGCCCCGATCTTCGAGGCATGCTGGTCATGCTCGGCGACGAAGAAGACGTCGATGTCACGCGGAATGTCGGCATTGACCGGCAGCATCACGCCGGAGAGGTTCTTCGACAGGAATCGCCCATAGCGGCGATCGATCGCGCTCTCCTCCAGCATGGCGCGCCCGTAACCCCAGATGATCCCGCCGATGACCTGCGACCGCGCCGTGCGCGGGTTGACGACGCGCCCTATCGAGTACCCCGCGACACAGCGGCGCATCCTCGCCAGCCCGAGCGCCTCATCCACCTCCATCTCGACGAACACGGCGCCCCAGGTCAGGATGGTATACCTGGACTGGCTGCCGTTCAGATCGTACGGCGCTCCATCGGGAGCGAAGGCGCCCTCGGCGACGACCTCCGCCACTCCCATCTCGCCCAGGATGGCGCCCCACCGTTGCGGTGAGACCGCGCCGCTCGTGCCGCTTGCGCCGCTCGCCGCGGCCAGCGCACCGATCCGCGCCTTGAGCTTCTCCGCGGCGTCCGCGACCGCGGAGCCGACGCACATCGTGGTCGACGAGCCAAAGGTGCCGCCGGTCTCCGGCAGGCTGGTATCGCCGCGCCGCAGCTCGATCCGCTCCGCCGGAATCCCCAGCACCTCGGCGGCGACCTGCGGCAGCACCGTTGCGGCCCCGTTGCCGATCTCCTGGCATCCCGCCTCGACGGTGACCGCGCCGTCCACAGCGAAGCGGACGCGCGCCTTGGCGGCCATGCGGTTGGCTCCCATGATGGCCGACGCCATGCCCCAGCCGATCAGCTTGTCGCCGTCTCGCATGGAGCGGGGCGAGCGCGGACGCCGCGACCAGCCGAAGCGTCGCGCAGCTTCGGCGTACGCCTCCCGCAGCTTCTTGGACGAGAAAGGCTTGCCCGCCAAGGGATCGGCTTCCGCGTGGTTGCGCAGGCGCAGCTCGAGCGGATCGACGTCGAGCGCGACGGCCAGCTCGTCCATGGCGCTCTCGAACGCGAACATGCCGGGCCCCTCGTGGGGGGCACGCATCGCCGTGGGCGTGCTGACGTCCGCCTTGACCACTCGCGTGCGCACGAGGAGCGCCGGCGTGGCATACAGGCCGCGCGCGCCGGCGTTGCCGAACTCGACGTAGTCGTCGAACTGGGAGGTCAGATTCGCCGTCTCGTGGGCGACGGCGGTCAGGGCGCCGTCACGATCGGCGGCGAGCCGCACGCGCGACCGCATCATGGGCTGATAGCCGCAACCGGTGAAGCAATTCGCGCGCGCGAGCGCGAGCTTGACCGGCCGGCCCGAGATCCTGGCGGCAAGGGCCGCCAGGACCTGGTGGGCCCAGACGGTGCCCTTGGAGCCGAAACCCCCGCCGGTGTAGGGGCAGCGGACGTGGACCTTTTCGGGAGGGATCCCGAACACCGCCGACAGTCCGTAGCGGACCCCGTACGTCCACTGCGTGGCGTCGCGCACCTCGAGCGTGTCGCCGCGCCACTCGGCCACCGTCGCCGACGGCTCCATGACGTTGTGGTGGCGACAAGGTGTCAGGTAGGTCTGATCGATCGCCGCCGCTGCCTTCTCGAAGGCGGCCTCCACCTCGCCTTTCCGGGCGTCGATCTCCATGATGGCGAAGCCGTTGCCTTCGCTGCCGCCGGGCGGCACGAGCTCCCGGCCGTCTTCGAAGCTGGCATGTGGAAGCCGCTCGTAGGTTGGCCGCAGGCAGGCCGCCCCTTCAGCCGCGGCCTCCAGGGTCTCTCCCAGCACCAGCGCCAGCGGCTCTCCCTCGTAGCGGACCTCCGCGCTCTGCATGGGCAGGTGGGATTGACCGAACGGCAGCACCGACGTGGGTCCGAGCTTGGGGACGTTCTGGTGAGTGAGCACCGCCACCACGCCAGGCACGGCCAGCGCGTCCCGTGCATCCAGCCCGGTCAAGCGCCCGCGGGCGATGGACGAGGCGACCACCACGGCGTGCAAGGTGCCGGGGGACACCTCCTCGCCGGCGTACTTCGCCTCACCGGTGACCTTCGCGCGTCCGTCGCGGCGGGGGATCGGCGCCCCGATGCCCGCGGTGGGCCGAAGGTCCTGTCCGACGATCGGGGCGGCAGCCTCTTGCGGCTCGCTCATTGGACACCTCCCGCGGCCAGCAGGGCGCGACGCGCGGCGTTCCTCGCCAGCACCACCCTGAACTCGTTGCCGGCCGGGGGGCGCGCGGCGGCGAGTGCCGTCTCCAGGGCGCGGTCGATGGACGATGCGTCGAGCGTCTGGCCGGCGAGCGCTGTCTCGGCCGGCGTCAGCCGCCACGGCTTCTGGGCCACGGACCCGAGCGCGATGCGCACGGTGCGGATGCGTGCGCCATCGCGCGCCACCGCGGCGGCGACCGCGACCAGCGCGTACTCATACGACTCGCGCTCGCGCACCTTCAGATACGCCGAGTGCCGCGACACGTCGCCGATCGGTACGCTGTACCCGACGATCAGCTCGCCACGCCGCAGGCGGTTCTCCATGACGACGGAGGCGGCGTCTCCAGGGGGGCCGGGGGGGCCGCCGGGGCCGCCCGCCCCAGGCGGCCGAGCTCGCGCCGCCTCTTGCTGCGTCAGATGGAAGTCCGTCATCGGGATCTGGCGCGTGCCGGCGGCGCCGGCCACGTGCACGGTGGCGTCGAGAGCCGCCAGCGCCACGGCGGGGTCCGACGGCTGCGTCGCGACGCACTCGTCGGTGCCGCCGAAGAGCGCCAGGCGCGCGTAGCCGCTGTCCCTGGCCGCGCAACCCGTTCCCGGAGCACGCTTGTTGCACGGCCACGGCATCGCGCCGGCGGCGGCCGCCTCCGCCCGGAAGTACGGACAGCGCGTCTTCTGCAGAACGTTGCCGCCGATCGTCGCGAGATTGCGCAGCTGAGCCGACGCGGCCTTGAGGCACGCCTGGGCGAGGACGGGCGCCGCCGTGCGCACCAGCTCGCTTTCGCCGATCTCGTTGAGCGTCGCCAGCGCGCCGATGCGGAGGAGGTCGCCCTCGACCGCGATACCTCGCAGCTCCGCCAGCCGGCCGATGTCGACGACGGCATCGGTGTCGGCGATGCCTAAACGCATCCAGTTGAGGAGCTCGGTGCCGCCGGCAATGGCGACCGCTCCATCCGCGAGCGCCGCCACCGCCTGGGTCAGATCGGCGGCGCGCGCATAGGCGAAGTCACGCATGATTCATCCCCCTTGCCGCCTGCGCCGCCTGCGCCACGGCGGCGACGATCTGGGGGTAGGCGGCGCAGCGGCAGATGTTGCCGCTCATCCACTCGGCGATCTCCGCCGCGGAGCCCGTATGCCCTTCCCGGATACAGGCGACGGCCGAGACCAGCTGGCCGGGGGTGCAGTAACCACACTGGAAGGCGTCGTGATCGATGAACGCCTGCTGCACGGCGTGCAAGCTGCCGTCAGGGCCGGCCAGACCTTCGACCGTGGTGACCTCGCGACCATCGCAGGAGGCGGCCAGGATCATGCACCCATTGACGCGGCGCCCGTCCACCAGCACCGTGCAAACCCCGCATGCCCCCTCGTTGCACCCCTTCTTGGTGCCCGTGAGCTGAAGCCGCTCCCGCAGCAGGTCGAGCAGGGAGACTCGCGGCTCATGGGTGACCGACATCGCCCTGCCGTTGACCCGCACGCGCGTGGTGACCGTCCCGGCAAACGACAACGGTTGCGCTGTGGCGCTCATCCCTGCCTCCTCTCGTCGTCCTCACAGCCGCCGCCGCCCCCGTCGCTGGCGACAGCGTGCGGCAGAGAAGAGTCTCGCGCCTCCGGACCCGGGCGGTAATGGCGGCCCGCGCCAATGTACTTGCATGACGCGCCATCCTCTGGCGGGCCGTGCTAACCTTCCGACCAGCAGGGAGTGCCGCGACTGGCGACGGGCGGAGCCGCGGCCGACAAGCAGGGAGTGCCGCGACTGGCGACGGAGCCGCGGCCGGCGGGGCACGAGGGCACGATGACCACGGTTCGCGTTCCGGACCGTTTCAGGGTCCCGAAGGTTGTCTGGATCTGGCTCGAGGGATTGGGGCTCACCCCCATGTCCGTGCTGCGCCAGGGCAGGTTGCCGCACGCGCTCTACAGCGGCGACAGGACCTCCGTCACCACGGCGCAGTTCTTCGCGCTTTGGCGCAGCATCGCCGAGCTGCGCCCGCAACCGGACCTCGGGCTGCGCCTCGCGCGCGAGCTGGAGGTCAGTCAGTTGCCGCCGGCGACCCTCGCCTCGTTTCATGCCCGGGACTACCGCGATGCGCTTGGCCGCCTCATCCGGTTCAAGCAGTTATGTGCTCCCGAGGACATCCGCGTCCACGAGGCCGGCGGAGAATGCTCTGTCGAGCTCGCATGGCCGCACGCACGGGAACCGACCCCGCCGCTGCTCGTGGACGCCACGCTCGCATTGATCCTCGAGCTCGGGCGCCGTGGGACGCAGACGGCGCTGACACCGGTCCGCGTGGAGCTCGTGCGGCGGCGCGGTCCGCGGCGGGTCCACGAAGACTTCTTCCGCTGCGTCGTGAGCTTCGGCGCGGCGCGCGACGCGCTGGTGCTGCGCGCCGGCGATCTCGCTCGCCCGTTCGTCACGCACAACCCGGAGCTCCTCGAGATGCTTCAGCCGTCGCTGGTGAAGGCGCTTTCGGGCCAGCAGGCGGACGGGGCCCTTCGCGAGCAGGTGAAATGGACGCTCAAGCGCCTGCTTGCCGGCAACCGACCGGACATCCAGGCCGTCGCGCGGGAGCTCGGCATGAGCAGCCGTACGCTACAGCGCCGGATCGCCGAGGAAGGAGCGACGTTCCGGCAGCTGCTCGGCGAGGCGCGGCAGGAGCTTGCGCGGACCTACCTGCAGCAGGAGGCGATCGAGATCAGCCGGCTGGCGCACCTCGTCGGCTACGAAGATCCGAACTCCATCTATCGAGCCTTCCGGGCGTGGGAGGGGACGACGCCAGGCCGCTGGCGGTCGCGAGGAGACCAGGCGAGCACCGGCGCCTGAATCCTGGTCATCGACGCATACGCGCGGCAGCCGGGGCATCACCGCCGCCCGCGCGCGACGAGGGGGCGGGCAACCGTGGCCCTGATGGACCTCCTTACGAAGCTCCGCGAAGCTTGATGTGGAGCACTGAGGACCTGGGAGAGGAGAGCGATGCTCGACCACATTATTCTGACGGTCAGCGATATCGAACGTTCGCTGGCCTTCTATGAGGCGGCCTTACAGCCTCTTAATATCAAGTTCTTCATGCCGTACAAGGGCGAACACGGTCATCCCGACCTGTGGGGATTTGGTGACGGCAAGAAGGCGTTCTTCTGGATCAAGCAAGGGAAGCCTGATCCGGCGGCCATTCACTGGGGTTTCGTGGCCGAAAATGAAAACCAGGTCGATGAATTCTACGCAGCCGCGATGTCCGCTGGTGCCAGGGACAACATTTCTCCCCGCGCACGGCTGGAATACTATCCGGGATACTATGCCGCCGATGTATTCGACCCCGACGGGTATTCGTTCGAGGTCGTCCATAAGAGCTAGTGTTAAGCCGTCATGCCGTTTGTCTTGACCGACCACCCGCCGTCTTCGGTCGTCAGGCGTAAGGCGTCATAGGGCGGAGACGACGTCAGTCTGACTGAAGTCGTTCCCCTTGAAAAGGAGCGGCTCTCCCGTCTGCTTGGCAAGCGCATAGGCGAAGCAGTCGCCGAAATTCAGCCCGGCCGGGTGCCGGCCTTTGCCGAAGTCGTGAAGGGCCTGCCGCGCGAGATGCGCGTGTTCGACAGTCACTGGTTCAATCACGATGCCAACCCGGCGAAACAGCGCGTCGCATTGCCGGAAGACTTCAACGGGGAATTGGCTCTCGAGGACAATCGAGAGCTCGATGAAGTTCCCCGCGGAGATTCGGCACCGCGCAGCACGGCTGATGGCCTGGATATACAGCTCGGCATCCGTCTCCCCCGTGAGGATGGCGACGATCGGCGAGGAATCCAGGATCATTTGGGCAGCCCGCGCTCGTCATACAGCAGTTCGGCATGATCGAGATACGGACGCTTCACGTGGGCAGCCGCGCGCTTGGCAATGGCCCGGAGGTCGGCCGCAAGCGCTGCTGAATCGCGCTTCTGGATTCGTTGATGCACCTTCTACAGGAGGACGGTATCCCCTATGCGCTGATCGGCGCGCTCGCCCTCAACGCCTATGGCTACGAGCGGACGACCGTGGACATCAACCTCTTGCTGACGTCGGAGGGTCTCGAGGAGTTCAAGCAGAAGCATCTTGGCCGTGGCTACGTCCAGAAGTTCCCTGGGAGCAAGGGCTTTCGGGACACCGAGTTCGGCGTCAACATCGATGTCGTCCTGGCCGGAGAGTACCCCGGCGACGGCCTGCCCAAGCCCGTCAGCTTCCCGGACCCCGCCAAGGTCGCCATGCGTGGCGAGCGCGTGGCCCTGGTGCCGCTCCCTGTCCTTATCGAGCTGAAGCTCGCGTCGGGCATGACGGCCCCCCACCGCCTGAAAGATCTGGCAGACGTGATCGAGATCATTCGCGCGCTGAAGCTTCCCGCCGGGCTAGGGGCCGAGCTGAGCCCCTACGTGGTGGACAAGTACACGGAGCTGTGGCAAGCCGCTCAGGCTCCGGAGCGGGAATGAGACCGCGAGCAACAAACTCGCAGCTCAGCACTGGGGCCGCGTAGCCTCGCCCGTGGCGGACTAAACAACCAGCGTCCCCGGAGTGTCTGCTCCTCGTAGGGGCCGGCAGATGGATCGCCGGCGCGGGGGACGACGATGAGCGCGCCGCCTGGGCCTGGATCGGAGAGGGTGAGGCGGTTCGAGGAGATGGCCCTCCTGATCGAGGCCGCCGGAGACGCGGCCGACGGCAGCCGGCGTTGCAGGGTGCGGGTCCTCGGCGCTCCGTTCGGTCGGGGAGCGCAACACTCCGATTTTGTATACTCGCCGGCCGAGCTGGGCAACCTCTCCTTCGAGATGGAGGCGGTGGTGCGTGGGACAGGCCCGTGTGCGGGAAGCCTTCGCGACATCGCGGCGGTGCGCGACGCGGTCACCCCGCCGGCGCTCCGCCAGGCCGGCGAGCGGCTCTACGAAGCGCTCTTCGCCGGCCCCGTCCTCAACGCGTTCCTGCAAAGCAGCGCCTTCGTCGAGAGCCAGCCGGACACCGGGCTCCGCATCCGCATCGAGGTCGATCCCTCACTGCCCGAAAGCCAGGAGATCGGCTCGCTGCCCTGGGAGCTGATCTATCGCCGCGAGACCCGCGAGCACCTGGCCGCGGGGTTCAAGACCCCGGTGGTGCGCCGCCTGGCGGTGCCGGGATCAACGACACCGGCGCCGCGGCTGCGCACCTTGCGCATCCTGGCGGTGAGCGCGCGCCCCGCCGGCGCCCCGCGGCTCGATCTCGAGCATGAGATCGGCGACCTGGCCGCCGCCTGGAGGAAGACGCCGCGGGTCGAGGTCGACGTGCTCGAACATGCCTCCTTGAGCGCCCTCGACGCGAAGCTCCGCGACAAGCCCTTTCACGTGCTGCATTTCATGGGGCATGGAGGCTTCGAGGCCGCGACCGGGGCGGGCTACCTGCTCTTCGAGGACGGAGCAGGCGAGCCGGTGCGGGTGGATGGGGTCACCCTGGGCGAGGTGCTGAGGGAGCGGCGCGCGTTGCTGCGCCTGGTCTTCCTCAACGCCTGCGACACCGCCAGGCTGCCCCGCCACCGCGGGCAGGACCCTTTCTCCGGCGTGGCATCGGCACTGGTGATGGTGGGAATTCCATCCGTCGTCGCGATGCAGTTCCCGGTCTCGGACCAGGCCGCCCTGGTGTTCAGCCGGCGCTTCTACCAGGCGCTGGCATCCGGCCTGCCGGTCGATTCTGCGGCCGCGGCGGGGCGGCGCGCCATTCAAGCCGGCTTCCCCGGCTCGCTGGAATGGGCCACCCCGGCGCTGTTCATGAGCGCGCCGGATGGACAGATCGTGAGGCCCGGCCGGCGCTGGGTCCGCTGGGTGGTCCCCGCCCTGCTGGTTCTCGGTCTCGCCGCCGGCTTTGCTCGCGAACATCTCCACTGGGCGGCCCGGGCAGGGACGGAGACGGAGAGGCTCCAAGCGGAGGTGGCGCGGCAGCACGTCAACGAGGACGCCCGGGTCTGCGGCTTCGTCGCCCAGACGAGATACGCCGAAGCGTCGAACGGACAGCCCACGTTCCTCGACTTCGGGCGGCCTTACCCGGATGAGGTCTTCAGTGCGGTGATCTGGGGAGGGGCCCCGGAAAGAGCCAAGTACCAGGAGCCCCCCGAGGTGCTCTACGTGCGGCGAAACGTCTGCGTCACGGGCCGCATCGAGCTGTTTGAAGACAAGCCGCAGATCGTGGTACGCAACCCGGCGCAGCTCACGACCGATGACCGATGACCGACGACCGATGACCGATGACCGGCGAGACTCGACAGGAGATAGCCATGAGACGAGCGTTTGCGAGATCCGCTGCAAGGCAGGTCCTGGTCTTGGCGCTGGCACTGCTCCCGGCCGCCGGGCCGGCGGGCGCCGCCGAGCTGAAGATCACGGCCCAGGAGGCGGCCCAGCACGCCGGAGAGCAGGCGAAGGTCTGCGGCCTGGTCGCCGGCGCGAAGTACGCCGAGCGGTCCCGCGGCAAGCCCACCTTCCTCGACTTCGAAAGGTCCCACCCCGCCGAGGTCTTCAAGGCGGTGATCTGGGGCGCCGACCGGGGCAAGTTCAAGCAGCCGCCCGAGACGACCTACGATCAGCAGCAGGTGTGCGTGACCGGCAGGATCGAGCTCTACCACGGAGTGCCGGAAATCATCGTCCGGAGCCCTTCCCAGCTCGCGATCGCGCCCGGCCACACGGCCAAGCCCGGGACCTAGCAGGCTGCTGAAAAATCCCGCACGCCGCGCTTCGCCCTACGGGTTGCGGCGGCGCGGGGTCGTCTGCGGCGTTGCCGCTCCTCGACGATGTCCGGGCATCGCCTGTGTCGCGGCGCCTGGCATCCGACCCCGCGGCGCTTGCAACGCGACGCACGGGCTTTTTCAGCAGCCTGCTAGTGTGACCGTCGCTAGCCCGCGGGCCCGCCGGCGGGCGCGAGGTCCGGCTCGGGGCCGGCGCGGCGGCGGCGGAGGACGCCGGTGGCGAGGAGCAGGGCGGGGACGCCGCAGAGGCCCAGAACGGCGTGCCAGGCGAACGCGAACGGAGTGCCGTCCGGGGACACTCGCATGCCGAGCCACAGCACCAGGGCCAGCGCGGCCGCCACCTTCGCCAGCTTGCCGTACTCGTAGGGCACAGGGTAGAAGCGCTGGCCCAGCACGGCCGTGCCGAGCGCGAAACCGGCGAAGGCGATGGCCGTCGCCCAGGCGGCGCCCATGCGGCCGAGCGGCGGGATGAGCAGGAAGTTGAGCCCCAGGTTGAGCGCCGCGGCGGCGAGGGCGAGCGGCGGGAAATAGCGGGTGCGGCCGGCGAGGTGGACGCCGGGGCTGAACGCGTAGTGCAGACCGTTGCAGGCGTAGGCGAGCGCCACCAGCGGCACCACCTGGTAGGCGGCGCGGTAGGCGTTGCCAACCAGCGCCGGCAACGCCACCCGGCTCAACAGCGTCAGCCCGGCGATGGCGGCGGCCATCACCGCGGCGAGCAGGGTCGCGGTGCGGCTGTAGGTCTCGCGGTGCCCGTCGCGGCGGCTGATCGAAAAGGAGATCGCCGGCCAGGCGAGCTGGAACGGCCAGACGACCGCCACCTGCAGCACCATGCCGATCTTGTAGCCGACGGCGTACACCGCCACGTCGGACAGGCCAGTGTACAGGCGCAGCACCCAGCGATCCGAAAGATCCATCACCCAGGACGCGAGCAGTACCGGGATCAACAAACCCCCGAAGCGCAGCAGCGGCCCGGCGAGGCGCCGGTCGAACGCGGGGACGCCGCGGACGAGGACCGGCGCCGCCGGCACGGCAGCCTCGGAGCCGGGAAGAGCGAACCCCGCTGCCGCCGCCGCTTCGGCCGCGCCATGGGCGACGCCACCGGTCGCCGCCGCCGGTTCGCCGGCCGCTGCCGGCGGGCGCCGGCGGCCTCGGCGCACGAGCCATAGGCCCAGCGCCAGGGCCAGCGCGTAGGAGACCAGGTTCCCCCACAGGATGCCGGCCACGCCGAGGCGCCAGCGCACCACCAGCAGCACGTTGGCCGTCATCGCGGCGGTGAACTGGACGAGGCTCAGGACGCCGAAGGCGAGCGCCCTCTCTTCGGCCCGCAGGCTGGCGAGCACCAGGGCGACGAAGCTCGTGAGCACGCCGCCGGCGACCATCAGGTGCACCAGGCCGGCGCCGGACGCGCTGCCCAGGAGCAGCCCGGCGACCGGTCCTGCCGCCGCCGCCAGCACGGCGCCGCCGGCGAGCAGCGGCGGCGCGCCCAGCAGCAGGGCGGTGGGCAGGAGGGCCCGACGCTGGAGATCGTCGGCGCAATCGCGGTGGTAGCACTTGGCGATGGCCGAGGGCAGCCCCAGCAACAGGCACGCGAAGGCGATCGAGGAAAAGGCGTTCAGCAGCTCCAGCTGACCGTATTGCGCCTGCGGCACGAAGCGGGTGTAGAGCGGCAGGAGCAGGAACGAAACGCCCTGCTGGGCGAGCGCGGCAGCGGCATAGACCCCGCTCTGCGCCAGCACCCGGCGCAGGTCGGCGCGCAACGGGTCAGCGGCCATGCAGGCGCACGGTCTCGACCGCCGCCGGTCGGCGGCCCTCGAGGATGTCCAGGTAGAGAGCCTCGGTGCGCCGCGCCACCTCGTCCCAATCAGGCTGCGAGCGGGCGTGGGCAGCGGCCATCTGGCGGTAGCGCACGACCAGCGCCGGGTCGTCGAGCAGGGCGGCAAGCTGGCCGCGCAGGGCTTCGGCGTCACCCGGCGGGAAGGTGAGGCCGGCGTCGCCGATCACCTCGCGGTTGGCCGGGATGTCGCTTGCCACGATGCAGTTGCCGAACGAGAGAGCCTCGAGCAGGCCCACCGACAGGCCCTCCATGGTGGAGGGCAGGATGTAGGCATAGCAGTTGCTGAGCAACTCCTCCATGGTGGCGTGGTCGACATTGCCGGTGAAGAGCACGTCGTCCCAGGCGTCGCGTCGCAGCGCCGCGATGTAGCCCGGCGAGTAGCTGCTGCCGCCGGCGACCACCAGCCGGCGCCGTCGCGGCAGCGGGCGCAACGCCTCGAGCAGCGTGTGCACGCCTTTTTCCGGCGACAGGCGGCCGGCGAAGAGCAGGAAGCCGTCGCGTTCGAGGCCGAAGCGCCGGATGCGATCGGCTGGCCGCGGCGGCGCCGGCACCACCGCGTTCGGGATGCAGATGGTGGCCCGCCCGTGGGCGTCGGCATAGTGCCGCTGTAGCGCTTGCGACACCACCACGGTGGCGGTGGGGAAACGCACCGAAGCCCATTCGCCGAGCTTGAGCGCGCCGCGCGCCACGGTTCCCCACTTGCCGCGCTGCCAGTCGAGCCCGCGCACCGAGACCACCGTGGTCTGGCCAAAGAGCCGGGGCACCATCGCCAGCGGCGCCGAGCCCACCGCGTGGTACTGCACGATGTCGTAGCCGCGGCCCAGGCATTCCAGGGTGGCGAGCAGGCTGTGGGAGAGGGTCTCGAGGTGCTTGGTGCGCAGGCAGGGCAGGCGCCGGACGTGGATCCCCCGGTGCTCCGCGACGTCCGGGGTGAAGTAGCTCCGGCAGTAGGCCGTCACCTGGTGGCCGCGCCGCGCCAGGCGCTCGCCCACCTCCTCGTAGTAGGTCTCGATGCCGCTGTAGGTCCCGACCACGCCGCGGCCGCCGACGAACGCCACGCTGAGCTTGCGGCGGGACATTGGTGTACTGCGTCGTAAATCCAGTGTCCCAGCCGCCGAGCCATCCGCGTTCCCGGCCAGGCGCGCCGACGCAGGCATAGTCGAACTATGTCGAGGAGGCGCAACGCCGCCGGGGGCGCGGAGGGCCGGCGGATGGGATGCGGGATTTACGACGCAGTGCACTAGCCACCTCCACGGCTGGCCTGCCAGCGGGCCGGGGCCACGGGGCCGGCGAAGCGGGGGGCGGCCCTGGCGCCTTCAGGACGCCGCCGCTCGCCGGCGCTGCCGGCGCCATCGCCGCCGCCGGCGGCCGCCGCCGGGAGCGGCCGCGCCATGCGCGGACGCCAGGACCAGCGCGAGCCGGCGGCGGCCGATGCCAGGCCGGCGAATGCCAGCATGTAGGGCATCACCGCCAGGGTGAACCGCGGCGTGCCATAGAACACCACCGTCATCACCGCATAGCTGCCGACCGGCAGGTAGAGCGGCATCGCCTCCCGCCAGCGGCGCCGCGACAACCAGAGCCCGGCGGCGATCAGCGGCAGCAGGGCGCCGTAGGCGAACGCCTGCACGAGCGCGGCCGCTTCCTGGCGGCTGAACAGCGCCGACCGCGGCAGCGGGCCGAAGGCGTTCCAGAGCTTGCGGCCGGCGAGCGCCGCGAAAGCTCCCGGGTTCTCGCGGATCCAGGCCCAGGCGAGCCGGCGGTCGGCGCGGTCGCGCACGAACGGGTCGCGCGCCGCGAGCCCCGCCGCCTCACGGCCGTGGCGATCGATGAAAGCCTCCCCGGCGGCGGTGTGCTCGGGATCGACGAAGTAGCCGTCGGCGAGCGGGTTGTTCGACCACCAGAGGGTGGGGCCGCTGTTGCCGGGCAGCCAGGCCGCGTCGTGCGCCGGCGAGAAGCGGTTGGCGAGCGGCGAGGCGAGCAGCAGCAGCCCGCAGGCGGCGGCCATGGCCGTCGCCGAAGCGAGCCGCCGCCGCGCCGCCCCGGGTATCGCCGCGGCCAGCCACAGCACCAGGAGCGGCACCAGGAGGATCAGGTTCGACTTGACCAGGGTGGCGGCGCCGAGCGCCGCGCCGGCGCCGGCGGCGGCCCGCAGTGCCGGCCAATCCGTGCGCGCGGCGGCGCCCCGGCGGGCCACCGCCCGCTGTGCCCCGAGCACCGCCAGGGCGACCAGCAAGGTGAACAGGGTCTCGGCCATCAGGCGCCAGGCCATGTAGACGTGACCCGGATAGAGGGCCAGGAGCACGGCCGCGACCCGGCCGGCCGCGGTCCAGAACGCGTTGCGCCCGATGGCGTAGGCGACCCAGCAGGTGGCGGCCGACAGCACGGCCTGGACCAGGCGCACGGCAGCCATTTTCATCGGCCCCGCGAGGCTGTAGATCAGGGCGAGAAAGAGCGGGTAGCCCGGCGGGAACCAGGTGTTCTGATAGACGTGGGCGGGTCCGGCCAGGCCGCGCGCAATGGCATCGTAGTCGGCGTCGTCGCCCCAGGCCGTGGGCGGCGCCGACAGGCCGTAGGCAAGCATGAAGGCGCAGCGCAGCACGAGCGCCAGCAGGAAGACCGCCAGCCCCCAATGCTCGCAGGCCCAGGCGGCGATCGCCGGTCGCGTGGTCCGCTCACCTTGCATGGGCCGTCTCCGCGGTCGCGCCGGGCAGCGCCCGGACGATCCCCGCCGCCATCTGCGGGTAGGTGACGCAAAGGTTGTGCGAGATCGTGCCGCGGGCGAAAGCCAGCATCAGCAGCCCGTTGCCGGCCACCAGGAGCGCCAGCCCCAGCGTCCAGGCCCAGCGCGCCGCCGGCGCCGCCGCCAACCCTATCCACGCGGCAAGCGCCGGCGCCAGGAGCGGCACGCACTCGGTCAGGTAGCGCATGCCGAAGGCGTTGTCACCCGACCAGTTGGTGCGGCCCACCAGGCAGCCGGCCAGGTAGACGCTGGCGAGCAAGACCGCGCCGAAGGCTCGCGCCCAGCCGTGGCGGAGCGCTTGGAAGGCAAGCGCCGCGGCCCCCAATCCCAGCACCGGCGTCCAGTAGAAGGCGCCGTGCTGGCAAGACACCAGGACGTCGAGCAGGTGCGGCGAGGTGAAGTCGAAGCGGTTCTGCGCCACCAGCACGCTGCCGGCGCCGGCGCCGGCCCCGGCAGGGTCCCGCGCGGGGGCGCCGGGCAGGCCGGTGGCAGCCGCCGGCCTCGCCCACCGCAGCTCGCCGGTGCTCGCGAGATGGGCCACCTCGACGCCGAGAGGTGCGGCGTAGGCCAGCAAGGCAACCAGGGCCGCGGCGGCCGCGGCGCCGGCGGTGCGCCACTGCCGCCGGCCGGCGAGCCGCGCCCACAGCGCTGCCGGCAGCACCCCGAAGACGATGTTCTGGTAGCGCACCAGCACCAGCAGCCCGAGCAGCGCGGCGAGTGCGGCGAGCGCGCCGATCCCGGCCTCTCCGGCATCCCACAGGCGCCACCACAGCAGCACCAGCAGTGCCGCCAGGCCGAACGAGGGCGCGTGCGCCATGGTGGGGTGGAGGAAGACGTAGAAGACCGCCGGCCCGGCGAACACCAGCGCCATGGCCGCGACCGCCGCGGCGCCCGCATCGGCGACCCGCGCGGCGGCCAGGAAGCTGGCCCAGAAGCCGAGCAGCCCGTAGACCACCGCGCCCAACCCATAGCCGGCCTGCGGGATCGTGCCGAAGGAGTCCGGCGCTCGCCCGGCCTCGGCGGCCACGACCCGCTCGGCGCCCCAACCGAGGGCGTAGAACGGCGCCATCAACACGCCGGCGCCCACGGGCCAGGGCAGCGCCACGCGGCCGGTGCCGGGCACGGCGTGGGCGCTCTCGCGCAGCGCCTCAAGGGGTCCCGTGGGGTCGCTCGCCAAGCGCGCGTCGAGTTGGCGGTAGCCGGCGGTCGGATCGGTGGAGCCCTCGAGCACGAGGGCGCGGGCGTAGAGGAAATAGGCGACGCCGTCGCCACGCAGCAGGAAGCCGCCGGCGTGCGCGGCGACCACGGGCATGGCCACCGCGGCGACGCCGGACGCGAGCGCGGCCGACAGCACGACCGCCCGCCACGGCAGGGCGGGCGGCGATCCGCCGCGGCGCGCCGGCGCGCGGCCCGCGGCGGGCATGGCGGTGATCAAGCCGCTCCCGTGCCCCGCAGCACCGCGGGAATGGTCCGCAACAGGATCTTGAAGTCGAGCAGCAGCGACCACTGGTCGATGTACTGCATGTCGAGCTCCATCCATCTCTCGAAAGGCAGGGAGCTGCGGCCATCGACCTGCCACAGGCAGGTGATTCCCGGGCGGACGCTGAAGCGGCGGCGGTGCCAATCGTGGTGGAAGCCCTCGTAGTCCCGCACCGGCAGCGGCCGGGGTCCGACCAGGCTCATGCGGCCGAGCAGCACGTCGAACAGCTGCGGCAGCTCGTCGATCGAGGTCTTGCGCAGGGCGCGGCCGACCGGCGTCAGGCGCGGGTCGTCCTTGATCTTGAAAACCGGGCCGCTCACCTCGTTGAGATGCGCGACCTCGGAGAGGCGCCGCTCGGCGTCGGCCACCATGGTGCGGAACTTGTGCACCTGGATGCGCCGCTTGTTGAAGCCCACCCGCTGCTGCACGAAGAACACCGGCCCCGGCGAGGTGAGCTTGACGAGCAGGGCCGCAAGCAGCAGCAGCGGCGACAGCAGCGCCAGCAGCAGCGCCGAGACCGCGATGTCGAAGGCGCGCTTCAGCAACACCGGCCAGCCCTCCATGGCGCCGGTCCAGATGGTCACCACCGGCTCGTCTTCGAGCACCTCGACCGTGGCCTTGGCGAGCTTGAGCTTGAACAGGTCCGAGAACAGGCGGACGACGATCCCCTGCTCCTCGCAGATGCCGATGATCCGTGCGCACTGCTCGTAGCACGAGCCGAGCGGCAGGGCGATCACCACCTCGTCGACGACGTTGCCGCGCAGGAACTGCGGCAGCTGATCGGGACTGGCGACCACGGCGCGGCCGGTCCGCCGCTTGAAGTCCTCTAGGCCGCTCCACTCGCCGTCGACGAAACCGAGAACGCTGTAGCCGAGCTCGGGATGGGCCTCCACCTTGCACGCATACTGTTCGGCGCGCGCGTTGGTGCCGACGATCAAGACGTTGCGCAGGTTGCGCCCGCCGCGCCGGGCACGCGCCAAGAGCAGCCGGACCGCCAGCCGGTTGGCGACATAGAGCCCCGAGCTCGCCAGCCAGAACGCCAGGATGAAAGCGGGCGTCACCAGCCGGATGTTGAGCAGGATCGCGCAATTGAGGATCGCCAGCGTGCCCAGAGTCGTTGCCTGCAGCGCCCGCCACGCTTCCGCCCTTGGGGATGAGAGACGGTGTGAGCGGTACATGCCCAAGGCGCGAAGGATCACGTGCCAGAGCGCCAGCAGCAACATGAACGTGACGAAGTTGACGATCCGGAAGCGCATGCCCATGACGCGGCTGAGCGACAAGTCATCCGCGGCATAGGCGGTAGCCAGGGTGAATGCGACGACCATCATCAGCAGGTCGGCGAACTGGAAAGCCATACCAAGAAGTCGACGCCGGACCATTACAACAGCCTCCTACACCGTCCGCGGCAGGGGTACTGCAAACCTCGGGCCTACTTGCCTTCGAGGGGCACCCCCCTGGTCCGAGCGGGGGCACGGTCTCGCTGGGGGCACCTGCCGGCCGACCTTCAGGCTCGCTGGGGGTTGTGCCGGGTTTGGGGGTCCTTGCCTCGCCTCTTAGAGTCGGCCGGCAGGTGCCCCCAGCGAGACCGTGCCCAACGGACCTCCCCCCTCTCCGGCCATCGATCTCTCCGGCCACCGGAATCTTGCAAAATGAGATTCCGCGGCCGGCAGCATCTTTTGCCATCGTTCACAAGCGCCCGCTATATATATATATAAGGAATACATCCGCAACGACACATAAGTCGCCTGCCTTTACGATGGAACAGTTTTCATTACAGCCCGACGGCGGTTGGTATCTGCTACCACTCTCTCGATAAATCAGTGCCGAGGAGATCCACCGCCAAAGATATCGCTGGCCGGAGAGATCGATGGCCGGAGAGGGGAGAGGTCCGCAGGGCTGGGGCTCGCGGGGGGCACCTGCCGGCCGACTCTAAGAGGCGAGGCAAGGACCCCCAAACCCGGCACAACCCCCAGCGAGCCTGAAGGTCGGCCGGCAGGTGCCCCCCGCGAGCCCCAGCCCCCACTCGGACCGAGGGGTTGCCCCCGGAGGCGAGTGGCATGGGTGTCGCATATTGATGTGCCGTCGGGGTTCCTCCCCCGCGGGCTGCACGAGCTTCCATGTACTTCAACGGTCCCGCTCCCTTGCTTCTGCGCCGGACCTCTTCGCGAGGCCCGGCGCCATGTTCCGCCTCCAACGCGGCGACGCTGGTCCGGGCCACCGCCGGGCACTGGTGAGCTCCATGATCCCGCCGGTTGCCCGCGCGCCCTGGGCGCCCGAACGCCAGCTGCTCACCGTCGTGCTCGAGGACTACTTCCAGGTGGCGCCGCTGCGCGGGGTGATCCCCACCCGGCGCTGGAGCCGGTTCGAGACCCGCGTCGACGGCAATACCGACAAGGCCCTCGCGCTGCTCGACGAGTTCGGCATCAAGGCCACGTTCTTCGTGGTCGGCTGGATCGCGGACGAGATGCCGGAGGTGGTGCGGCGGGTGGCCAGCCGCGGCCACGAGATCGCCAGCAAGGGCTACTTCCACCGCGGCATCCGCCAGCTCTGCCGCGAGGAGTTCCGCGACGACCTGCGGCGCTCGCGCGAGGCGCTCGAGCGCGCGGCGGGCACGCGCGTCGCCGGCTACCGCATCGCCGAGGGCTGGCTCGGACCGCAGGACCTGTGGGCCCTCGACGTGCTGGCGGAAGAGGGCTTCGTCTACGACTCGAGCATCCGCCCGATCTTCCGCGGCTTCGCCACGCAGCCCGAACGCCGCCGCCTGCACCGCCACCACCACCGGGACCGCACGCTCTGGGAGTTCCCCATCCCCAGCTGGACCCTGGGCGGGTGGTCGCTGCCGATCGCCGGCGGCAACTACCTGCGGCAGGCGCCGCCGGCGCTGATGCGGCGCGCCGTGGCCAGCTGGCAGCGCGGTTCGGCAGAGCCGCTGCTGATGTACTTCCACGTCTGGGAGCTCGACCCCGAGCAGCCCCGCATCCAGGCGGCGCCGCTGTGGGAGAGGGTGCGCCAGTACCGCAACCTCGACCGCATGGACGGCATCCTGCGGCCCTACCTCGAGACCTATCGCTTCAGCGGCATCGGCGACTACCTGGCGCGGCGCGGCGTCGAGCTGCCGACCGGGCCGGTCGCGCCGCGGCACGCCGGGCCGCCCGCCGCCGCGGCGGCGCCGGGCCTGCCGCCGGCGCTGCCCGGGCCGCCGGTTGCTGGCGCTTCCTCTGCGCCGGGACTCCGGCCACGGCCGGGCCGCCAACCGGTGACGGTGGTCGTGCCCTGCTACAACGAAGAGCTCACCCTGCCCTACCTGGCCAATACCCTGCGCAGCGTCGAGGCGGCCCTGGCCGCCGACTACGAGCTGCGCCTCGTCTTCGTCGACGACGGCAGCTGCGACGGCACCTGGGACTTGATGCAACGCATCTTCGGCGGCCGCCCCCGGCACGCGCTGCTGCGCCACGACGCCAATCGCGGCGTGGCGGCGGCGATCCTGACCGGCATCCGGCACGCCGACACCGAGATCGTCTGCTCGATCGACTGCGATTGCACCTACGACCCGCACCAGCTGCGGCGGCTGATCCCGCTGCTCGCCGACGGCGTCGACCTGGTCACCGCGTCGCCCTATCACCCGCAGGGCCGGGTGCTGAACGTGCCGGCCTGGCGGCTCGGGCTCTCCAAGGGGCTGTCGCGCCTGTACCGCCTGGTGCTGCGCCAGCAGCTCGCAACCTACACCAGCTGCTTTCGGGTCTACCGCCGCGCCGCGGTGGTGGGGCTGCCGGTCAGAGCCGCCGGCTTCCTCGGCGTCGCCGAGATGCTGGGCCTGCTGGACCTGGCCGGCGGCCGCATCGTCGAATGCCCGGCGGCGCTCGAGGTGCGCCTGCTGGGCCGCTCGAAGATGAAGATCGGCAAGACGATGGCCGGACATCTGCGGCTGCTGGCCCGCCTGGCGGCAGCCCGGTACCGGCGCCGCGGCCCGGTGGCCGCCGCGCCCATGACTTCGATTCTAGGCAGGAGGCAGGGATGACCACGACCGCGCTACGCGACGAGGAGCTGCAGCTACCTTCGGACCAGGACGCCTCGGGCAGGACCTTCGACGACGCCGAGCTCGAACGCCTGCGGCAGGTGCTCTCGAGCGGCATCCTGACCAGCACCAAGGGCACCGCCGTCAAGGCTTTCGAGCGCCGCTTCGGCGCCATGCTCGGGGTGCGCCACAGCCACGCCTGCGCGTCCGGCACCGCCGCGATCCACGCCGCGGTGGCGGCCATCGACCCCGAGCCGGGCGACGAGATCGTGACCTCGCCGATCACCGACATGGGAGCGCTCACCCCGATCCTCTACCAGGGAGCGATCCCGGTCTTCGCCGACGTCGATCCGCGGACCTGCAACGTCACCGCCGAGACCATCGCCGCGCGCCTGAGCCGGCGCACCCGCGCCATCATCGTCACCCATCTTTTCGGCAACCCGTGCGCGATGGCCGAGATCATGGCGCTGGCGCGCGATCGCCGGCTGCCGGTCATCGAGGACTGCGCGCAGGCGTTCGGCGCCGCCTGCGACGGCAGGCCGGTGGGCACCATGGGCGCCGTCGGCTGCTTCAGCCTGCAGCAGGGCAAGCACATCACGACCGGCGAGGGCGGCCTGGTGGTCTCCTCCAACGAGTTCCTCGCCCGCCGCCTGTTCCTGTTCATCAACAAGGCGTGGGGCTATGGCGATCCGGTTCCGGACCACACGTTCCTGGCGCTCAACTACCGCATGTCGGAGCTGCAAGGCGCCGTCGCCCTGGCGCAGCTGGGCAAGCTCGACCTCGCCGTGAACCAGCGGGTGGCGATGGCCGAGCGCCTGACCGCGCGCCTCGACGGGCTGCCCGGCATCCGCACCCCATGGGTCGAGCCGGGCAGCCGGCACACCTACTGGAAATATTGCCTGCGGGTCGACCCGCGGGCCCTGCCCGGCGGCAACCAGGGCGTCGCCCGGCTGCTGCGGCAAAGGGGCGTCTCGTGCGCCCCTCGCTACATCCAGAAGCCGGCCTTCGATTGTCAAATCTTCCGCCACCAGCGGACCTTCGGCCGCAGCCGCTTTCCGTTCACCCTTGCCCGGCCGGAGGCGGTCGACTATTCGCCCTGCAACTTCCCGGGCACCTTCCAGGCGCTCGACCAGGTCCTGGTGCTGCCGTGGAACGAGCGCTATACGGAGGAGCACGTGGACGCCATCGCGGCGGCGGTCGGGGACGCGGTGGCGACCCTGGCGGGAAACCGGCGATGGGTGTGAACGGCGGCAACGGCAGCAACGGGGCGGGGCCGCTGGCCTTCGGGCTGGTCGGCGCCGGCGCGATCGCCCAGGCTTACTCACAGGCCTTCCGCGGCATGGGCGCGGCGCGGGTGGCGGCGGTCGCCGACCCGCGGCCGGCGGCGGCGCGGGCGCTGGCCGAGGAGCTCGGCTGCGCCGCCTTTGCCAGCCACCGGGAGATGGCGGAGCGAGTGCGCCTGGACGCGGTCCTGGTGTGCACGCCGCCGGCGAGCCACGCCGAGATCTGCCTGGACTTCGTCGCGCGCGGGGTGGCGGCGCTGTGCGAGAAGCCGCTGGCGCTCGACGCGGCCTGCGCCCGCCGCATGGTGGCGGCGGCCGAGGAGGCCGGCGTGGCGCTCACCATGGCCTCGAAGTTCCGCTACGTGGACGACGTCAGGCGCGCCAAGAGCATCGTCGCCTCCGGCATCCTGGGCGAGATCGTGCTGTTCGAGAACTCCTTCACCGCGCGCGTCGACATGGCCCAGCGCTGGAACTCGCAGCCGCGCATCTCCGGCGGCGGCGTGCTCATCGACAACGGCACGCACTCGGTGGACCTGGTCCGTTACTTCCTCGGTCCCATCGCCGAGGTCAACGCGGTGGAGGGCAAGAACGTGCAGCGGCTGCCGGTCGAGGACACGGTGCGGCTGTTCATGCGCAGCGCCGACGGCGTGATGGCGAGCATCGACCTGTCGTGGAGCCTCAGCAAGGAGCTGCCCGGTTACCTCGACATCTACGGTTCCCACGGCACCGTGCGGGTGGGTTGGAAGGAGTCCCGCTACCGCCAGGCGGGCAGCTCCGATTGGGTCGTCTTCGGCTCCGGCTACGACAAGGTGCAGGCGCTGCGCAGCCAGCTGGAAAACTTCTGCGCCGCGGTGCGCGGCCGCGAGCCGCTGCTCATCGCGGCCGAGGACGCGATCGCCTCGGTCGAGGTGATCGAGGCCGCCTACGCCTCGCTGCGCGACAGCCACTGGATGAGGGTCGAGCACCAGGCCGCCGCGGGCGACGCCGGAGAGCTGCCTTCGTGAGCACGGCGCCCGTCCGCATTCACGCGACGGCGCTGGTCGAGCCGGGAGTCGAGATCGGCCCGGGGACCGCGATCTGGGACCACGTCCACGTCCGCGGCCCCGCGCGCCTGGGCGCCGACTGCATCGTCGGCGGCAAGACCTACATCGCCTACGGCGTCGAGATCGGCAACCGGGTCAAGATCAATGCCATGGTCTACATCTGCTCGGGCGTGACGCTCGAGGACGGCGTGATGATCAGCGCCGGCACCATCTTCACCAACGACCGCTTGCCGCGCGCCGCGACGCCCGACCTGGCGCGCCTGCGCCCCTCGCAACCCGACGAGCACACGCTGCCGACCCGCGTCCGTGAAGGTGCGACCGTCGGCGCCGGGGCGGTCGTCGGCTGCGGTCTCGAAATCGGGCGCTTCGCCATGGTGGGCATGGGCGCGGTGGTCACCCGCTCGGTGCCCGACTTCCATCTGGCGCTCGGCAACCCCGCCCGCTCGGTGGGGTGCGTCTGCCGCTGCGGCGAGCCCACGGTGCGTTTCGCCGCGTCCGCCGCGCCGCCGCCGGGGCCGGTGGTCTGCGCCGCCTGCGGCCGCGGCTACCAGATCGGCGCCGGCGCCGCGGTGACCGAAGCCGCCGCCGTGGTGGTGTAGCCGGGGGTGCGCGAGCGCTGGGGCATCGTCGGCGGCGGCCTGCTGGGAATGACCCTCGCGCACCGCCTCGCGCAGCGCGGGCGGCAGGTGACGTTGATCGAAGGCGCCGACCGGCCAGGCGGCCTCGCCGCCGCCTGGCGCCTGGGCGAGGTGGAGTGGGACCGCCACTATCACGTCATCCTGCCCTCCGACGCACGCCTGCTGGCACTGCTCGGCGAGCTCGGCCTGGAGGGCGAGATGGTCTGGCGCCCGACGCGCACCGGCGCCTACGGCGGCGGCCGCCTCTACTCGGTGTCCAACGCCGTCGAGCTGTTGCGCTTCCCCCTGCTGTCGCCGGTCGACAAGCTGCGCCTGGCGGGCACCGTCTTCTATGCCTCTCGCATCCGCGACGGCCGCCGGCTCGAGCGGGTGCCGGTCGCCGACTGGCTGCGCCGCTGGTCGGGACGGAGGGCGCTCGAGCGCTTCTGGCTGCCGCTGCTGCGTTCCAAGCTCGGCGACAGCTACCGCCAGACCTCGGCGGCGTTCATCTGGGCCACCCTCGCCCGCCTGTACGCGGCACGCCGCGCCGGGCTCAAGCAGGAGCTGCTGGGCTACGTGCGCGGCGGCTATGCCCGGGTGCTGGCGCGCTTCGCCGCGAAGCTCGCCGCAGAAGGCGTCGAGGTGCGGCTGGGCCAGCCGGCGGCACGCGTCGCGGCGGCGGCGCCCCAGGCGGGCGTCGCGGTGGATCTCGCCGGCGGCGAGCGGCTGTGCTTCGACCAGGTGGTGGTGACGCTGGCGGCGCCGCTCGCCGCGCGGGTGTGCGAGGGCCTGGCGGCGGCCGAGCGCGAGCGCCTCGCCGGCGTCCGCTACCTGGGCATCGTCTGCGCGTCGCTGCTGCTGCGGCGGCCGCTGGCCGGGTTCTACGTCACCAACCTGCTGGACGCGGGGCTGCCGTTCACCGGCGTCGTCGAGATGTCGGCGCTGGTCGACGCCCGCGACCTCGGCGACCGCTCGCTGGTCTACCTGCCGCGCTACCTGTCCCCGGACGACCCCTTCTTCACGGTCTCCGACGCCGCGGTCGAGGAGCTCTTCACCGGCGCGCTGGGCCGCCTGTTTCCCGGCTTCCGGCGCGCGGACGTGGACTGTTTCCGGGTGTCGCGGGTGCGCCAGGTGATGGCGCTGCCGACTCTCGACTACTCGTCACGGCTGCCGCCGGTCTCGACCTCGGTGCCGGGCCTGCACCTGGCGAGCTCGGCGCACATCGTCAACGGCACCCTGAACGTCAACGAGACCGTCGATCTCGCCGAGCGCACCGTGCGGCGGCTGCTGGCGGGGGTGCCGGCGGCACCGTACGCAGGGAAAGGGGAAGAGGCTGCCGGTGCGCCGGCAGGCGAGTGGGGCGGCGGCCGCCGCCTGAGGGCCGCACGGTGAAGCCGCTCGCCAGCCTGTCGCTCGATCTCGACAACCAGTGGTCGTACATGCGGACGCACGGCGACCCCGGTTGGGAAGCGTTCCCCTCCTATCTCGACCTGGTGGTGCCGCGGGTGCTCGACTTCCTGGCGCGGCGCGGGCTCAGGATCACCTTTTTCGTGGTCGGCCAGGATGCCGTGCTGCCCGGCAACCGGGCCGCCCTGGCGGCGCTCGCCGCTGCCGGCCACGAGGTCGGCAATCACTCCTTCAGCCATCTGCCCTGGCTACACCTCTTCAGCGAGGCCGAGATCGAAACCGAGGTGGCGCAGGCCGAGGAAGCGATCGCCGCCGCCACCGGTCAGCGGCCGCGCGGCTTCCGCGGCCCGGGCTTCAGCCTGTCGGCGGCCACCCTGCGGGTGCTGTCGCGGCGAGGTTACCGCTATGACGCCACCACGCTGCCGACCTTCATCGGCCCGCTGGCCCGCGCCTACTACCTGCTGGGGTCGCGCCTGCGCGGCGCCGAGCGCCGCCGGCGGCGGCGGCTGTTCGGGACCTTCCGCGAAGGGCTCAGGCCGCTGACGCCCTACCGCTGGCGGTTGGGCGACAAGCGGCTGCTCGAGATCCCGGTCACCACCCTGCCGGTCCTGCGCACGCCCATCCACCTCAGCTACCTGCTCTACCTCGGCGGCTTCTCGCCGGGGTTGGCGCGGCGCTATCTCCGCCTGGCGCTGGCGCTCTGCAAGCGTGCCGGCATCGGCCCGTCGCTGCTCCTGCACCCGCTCGACTTCCTCGGCGCCGATGAAGTGCCGGAGCTCGCCTTCTTCCCCGCGATGGGCCGGCCGGTGGAGCAGAAGCTGCGCGAGATCGGGGAGCATCTGGCGGCGTTTTGCGAGCGCTTCCAGGTGGTGAGCGTCGGCGAGCATGCCGATGCCCTGCTCCGGCTCGCCGGCGGCGGCCTCGGTGAAGAGGAGGCGGCGGTCTGAGGGGCCCGCGGCCCAGGGACGCGCCGCCGGCAGGCTGTCTCCTGGTGCGTTACGCGGCGCACAAGTTAGTGCAAGGGAACCCTCGACTCCAACCGCAAAAAAGGAGACCGTGATGCCTCATCCGAAGTGGACGCCATGGGCGCTCGCGCTCGCGCTGCCGCTGCTCGCTGCAATGCCGCTCCTGGCCCAGACCTTCTCAGCCGGCGACGACGGTTGGGCGACGCCGTCGGGCGGCCAGACCCAGGTCGATCTCGGCTCCATGCCGGCCGCCACCACGGCGCTGGGCTCGCCGATCGTGGGCGGCAACGTCGTCAACCTGCAAGGGCAGCCGCTGGACAGCACGCACCTGGGCTCGATCGACACCATCCTGTCGCGCGGCGCCATCGCCAGCGGCCAGGGCACGCTGACGATCGTCGCCTTGAACCTGGTGTCGTCCTCGAACCTCCAGCTGCAGGACGGCCGCGTCTATTCGCTGGCGGTCTGCCTCTCCGACACCGCCAGCAACTCCGGCTCGATCAGCCTGACCCAGGTCAACGGCGACGGCGGCACGTTCTCGTCCTCGTTCTCGGTGCTGCCCAAGCTCGTCTTCACCAACGTGAACAACCCGAATGACGTGCTCACCATCGATTGCGGCTCCGGCGGCTGCGACCCGCTGACCATGTCCGCCAGCAATGCGGGCTGGGTGCAGACCGGCGGACCGAGCAACTTCAGCCCCTCCGCCGAAGGGATCACGCCGCTGCCCAACGGCAACGACACGGTCGCCAACTGCGGCGGCACCCACACGCTCGCCCTGGTTCCGGCCGGCGGCTTCTATCCCGGCTGGAGCGCCGGTTCCGGGGGGCAGGCCGGCACCAGGGCCGCCTCCTCTCGCGGCCACGCCTCGCAGGCGACCCCGTTCTCCGCCTCCGGCGGCGGCATCTCGCCGAGCCCCGTGCCGCACGCCCATTCGACCTACGCCAACCACGTGGTGAAGCCGCCGCAAGACTGCCTGCAAGTTCAAAGGTTCTCGCCGAACGGCGCCGGGGCGAGGCCGCAGGCGCTGGCGCGCTACTGCTACAGCTCCGTGACCCCGGTCAACTGACCCGGGACGCCGGCGGGCGGCGGAGCGAAAGGGCGGCCGGGCTTCCCGGCCGCCCCCTTACGACTACAGATAACCGAGACGCCGGGGAATCGGCGATCCCGCCGGCAGGGAGTCGAGCCAGTTCGCCATGCGGTTGGACATCGCCGGCGCGCCTGACGGTGCGCTCCGGGTGTCGAACCGCTCGGTGAGCGGCATCGTGGGCAGCAGCTTCGGCTCGAGGCGCGCCTGGGCCGCCTGCTCGAAGGCGTAAGCCAGGGCGATGAGCCTCGGCTCGCTCCAGGCGGTGCCGGTGAAGCTGAGCCCGACCGGCAAGCCGTAGGCCGTGCCGCCCGGCACGGTGATGTGAGGGTAGCCTGCCACCGCCGCCGGGGTGGAGTCGGCGCCCTGGAAATGGTCGCCGAGCACGAGGTCGGTGGTGAACGCGGGGGTGCCGGTCGGAGTCACGATCGCGTCGACGTTGAAGTTCTTGAGCACCGCGTCGATGCCCTGGTCGCGGGCCAGCAGGTGGGCGTTGATGATCGACTGCGCGTATTGCGCGGCGGTGATGCCGCTGTTCTCGCAGATGAGGAAGATCTCCTGTCCGAAGAACGGCATCTCCTGATCGGCGTGTGCGTTGTTGAAGGCGATGAGGTCGGCGAGGTTGTGCACCGAGAGGCCCACGCGCGTCGCCAGGTACGCCTGGATGTCGAAGGGAAAATCGTAGAACAGGACGTTGGTCTCGTCGACGCCGGCGAAGAGCGCCGCCGCGCTGGGCAGGTCGGCCGGGTCGACGAGCGTCGCTCCCGCCGCCTTGAGGATCTCGAGCGCCGCCTCGAAGGACGCGTCCGTCTTGTCGCTGTAGCCGGTGAAGGTGGCGCGCGCCACGCCCAGGCGGGCGCCCTTCAGAGCGTTGGGATCGAGGAACTGGGTGTAGTCGGTGTGGAAGTTGCCGGCGCTGGCAGCCGTCGCCGGGTCGCGCGGGTCGACGCCGACCAGCGCTCCCAGCACCGTCGCGGCGTCGGCCACCGTGCGCGCGTGCGGCCCGACCACGTCCTGGTTGTGCGAGATCGGCACCACGCCGGCGCGGCTGGTGAGGCCGAGGGTGACCTTGATGCCGACGACGCCGTTCATCGAGGCGGGACAGACGATCGAGCCGTCGGTCTCGGTGGCCAGCGCGAAGGTGGTGAGGTTGGCCGAGGTCGAGGCGCCCGAGCCGGCGCTCGAGCCGCACGGATTGCGGTCGAGGTAGTAGGGATTGTGGACCTGGCCGCCGCGGCCGCTCCAGCCGCTCGACGAATGGGTGGAGCGGAAGTTGGCCCATTCGCTGAGGCCGGCCTTGCCCAGGATCACGGCGCCGGCGGCGCGCAGGCGGGCGGCGACCGTGGAGTCCTGCGGCGGCGCCGGACCGAGCAGCGCGAAGGAGCCCGCCGTGGTGTGCAGCTTGTCGGCGGTGTCGATGTTGTCCTTGAGCACCACCGGGATGCCGTGCAGCGGACCGCGCGGGCCCTTGCTGCGGCGCTCCTTGTCGAGCGCCAGGGCGATGGCGATCGCGTCGGGGTTGACCTCGATGAGGGAGTTGAGCTTCGGGCCGTGGCTGTCGAGAGCGTGGATGCGCTGCAGGTAATACTCGGTCAGCTCGGTCGAGCTCAGCTGACGCTTGGCCATCATCTGCTGGAGCTCGGCGATGGTGGCCTCGTTGAGCTCCGAGGGGGCCGCGTCGACGGCCGCCTGGATCTCCTCGGGCGTCGCCGGCCGGTCACCGTCCCCGGCCTGCGCGCGGGCGGGGGAGCCGTTCAACAGCCCGGCCCCCGCCATCGAGGCGCCGGCGCCCGCCAGCGCGCCCAGCCGGAACAGGGTGCGGCGGTCGACCCCGCCGGCCGCGGCGCGGTCCGGGCCGTCCATGCGGTCGTCGGGGGGGATGTCAGAAGGGTCTCTGGGCGGACGATTTGCCGACATGAGCTGCCTCCTTCCTTTGTCAGGTCACGACATGGGACATCGATGATTGAGCAATCCAGGCACGGCGTCAACATGGGGCCAGCATGCGGCCGGCATGCCCGCGTACAGGCACACCCCTACAGGGGTGTATCCCTCCTCTGTCCCGGGAGGTTCAATCGTCTCGGCCGGCTCCCGAGGTACGCGCTTTGCAGCGCCGGTCTCCTGGGCCGGAGCATCTGTCGTGCGGCAGAGGCGGCTCACCGGCAAACCTGGAGGTGAAGCGATGACGACCCGTTCTCGAGGGGCCCTGCGGGGCGCGATCGGCGGCGTTGGCCTGGGCGTCTGCCTTGGCGCGGCCGCGATGTACCTGTTCGATGCCGACAGCGGCCGCCGCCGCCGCGCGCTGGCGCGCGACCGCGCCGTGCGTGTCCTGCACCACGGCAGCCGCAGCGTCAAGTCGACCGCACGCGGCCTGGCCCACCGGGCGCGCGGGGCGGCGGCCGCCTCCCGCTGGCGCCCCTGGCGGCGAGCCGAGGAGGTCCCTGACGAGGTGGTGCAGCAGCGCGTGCGGGCCACGCTCGGCCATTTCGCCGGCCATCCGGCGCTGATCGACGTCCGCACGGAGGCAGGCGCGGTCACGCTCAGCGGCCCGGTCCCCGAGCGCGAGGCCAAGCGCCTGCTGCGCAAGGTGCGCAAGGTCCCCGGCGTGAAAGCGGTCAACAACCGCCTCGAGCGCGTGAACGCCGCCGCCGGCCGCGACGGCGGCAGCGCCGACGCCGGGGTCCCGGCCGGCGATCCGGCTTGAGGCAGCGGCGCGGCGGCCCGCGAACGGCCGTTCAGGCCGCCGGCCTGGAGCCCAGCCGGCTGCCGCCGCGCTCCTCGTGCAGCTTGAGGCAGGCGGCGATCTGCAGCGCCTCACGCAGATCGTCGAGGTTGATCAGGCCGAGGTAGCGGTCGCCGGCAAAGACCGCCGCCACCGAGCGGCTCTGCTCGGCCATCAGCTCCTGCGCCTCGGCCAGGGATTGGCGGGAATCGAGGCGCAGGTAGTTGCGATCCATCAGGCCGGCCACGTAGGGATCGGATGGGTCCTCGGCCAGGGCGCGCAGCACCACGTTGCGCGTCACCACGCCGAGCAGCTCGCCGCCGTGCAGCACCGCGAAGTCCGGCTGGTAGCTGGTCAGCAGGTAGTCGACGACCTTGCTCAACCGGTCGCCGGGCGCCAGCACCAGCGCATACTTGTTGTAGGCGTCGCCGAGCCGCAACGTCGAGAGCACGCCGCGGGCCTCCTCGGCGCCGCGCTGCTGGGCGGCGGCCGTGAAGATGAACACGGCGACCACTGCGAGGAGCACGAGGCCGTTGATCACCGCGAAGGCGCCGAGCAGCATCGCCACCACCTGGCCGAGCCCGGCGGCGAAGCGGGTGGCGCGGCGGAAGCCGAGGAAGCTGGCGAGGATGGCGCGCAGCATCCGCCCGCCGTCCATCGGGAATGCCGGGATCAGGTTGAACAGCAGCAGTCCGAGGTTGGAGGCCGCGAGCCAGGCGAGCAGCGTCGAGAGCGAAGGTTGCGCCTGCCGGGGATCGACCAGCTGGAAGGCGGCGCGGCCGAGGTCGGGGTACGACACCGCCAGCAGGCCGTAGAAGGCAACGGCCAGCAGGGCGCTCACCGCCGGGCCGGCGGCGGCGATCAGCAGCTCGTGGAGCGGCCGCCGGGGCGAGCGCACCATCAGCGCCATGCCGCCGATCGGCAGCAGGACGATCTCCCGCACCGGGATGCCCAGGCGCCGCGCCACCAGGCTGTGCCCCAGCTCGTGCAGGACCACGCAGGCGAACAGGGCCAGCATCAGCAGGCAGCCGAACAGGGCGCCGTTCAGGCCGTGCGGCCCGGACCACAGCACCGCGCCATACACCAGCACGAGCGGGAAGGTGTAATGGACCCGCAGGTCGATCCCGGCCACGCGGAGAAAGCGAAATGAGCCTCGCATAGGAGTGTTCGCCAAGAGTCTGGGCGCGCTCCGGCATCTCGCCGGCACCGTGCCCGACCGAGAGTGTATCGCGGTGGCAGGTCCGGCCGCCGCGGCCCGGCTTGGCTGTAGACTGCGGCGCCATGATCTCGATGCCCCGCCGCGGAAGGGCATGCGGCTGCAAGCCCGGCCGGCCCGGCCGGCCCGGCCGGCGCGGCCGGCGGATACCGCCGGCGAAGGTGTGCCGGGTCCAGTGAGCGGCCGGCGAGGGTGGATGTCGCGGCGGCGGCTCGAGGCGCTGCTGGTCGGCGCCGCCCTGGCGCTCTTCGCCTGGCGCGAGCTGGCAGCCGTGCGGGCGGACGGCACGACGTTGGACGAGCAGGCGCACCTCTCGTACGGAGTGCGTGGGCTGACGCGCGGGGCGTTCGACCGCGAAGACGCCATGCTCAACTCCAAGATGCCGGTCTCGGTGCTCAACGCCCTGCCGGTCGTGGCGGCCAGCAGGCTTGGCTGGTCGCCCCGCGGCGAGCACCGGATCATCCAGCTGGGGCGGCTGCCGACGGTGGCGCTGGGCCTCGTCCTGGCCTGGCTGGTCTGGCACTGGGCGCGGGCGCTCTTCGGCTTCGGCGGCGGGCTGCTGGCGTTGTTTCTCTACACCTTCTGCCCCAACGTCCTCGCCCACTCGCACCTGGTCACCACCGACCTGGGCACGGCGCTCGGCATGTTCGCCGCCACCTATGCCTTCTGGCGCTACCGGCAACGGCCGAACGGCCGGCGGCTGGCGGTAGCGGCCGCGGCTTTCGGCGCCGCCCAGCTGGCCAAGGTGACGGCGCTCTTCCTGGCCCCGATCTTCCTGCTCATCACGCTTTGCGAGCTGCTGCGCCGCAGGCTGGGCCATGTCCGGCGGCAGGCCGGAGGCGCCGCGGAGGGCGCGGCGGCCGCCGGCGACCACCAGGGTGGTGCGGACTCCCTGACCGCGAGGCGCATCCGCGGCTCCCTGCGGACTGCCGCGGCGCTGCTCGCCGGCGCCGTCGTGGCGCTCAACCTGGGCTTTGCGGGCGAGAAGACGCTGGCGCGGCTCTCCGACTACGCGCCGGTCAGCCGTCCGTTCCAGGCGCTGGCGTCGGCGCCGCTGCTGCGCGACGTCCCGATCCCGGTGCCGCTGCCTTACGTGACCGGGTTGGACATGGTGGCGCACGACGTCAGGGGCGGCGTCCTCAGTTATCTGCATGGCCGCTTCAGCGCGCACGGCTTCTGGGACTACTACCTGGTCGCGATGCTGATCAAGACGCCCGCCGGCACCCTGGCGCTGCTCGTCCTGGCGGCCTGGCTGGCGGTGACCGGCAGGGTGCGCGTCGCCGGCGCCGAGGCGTTCCTGCTGGTGCCGCCGGTGTTCCTGCTCGCCTACCTGAGCTTCGCCTTCGACCTGCAGATCGGCCTGCGCTACCTGCTGCCGGCGCTGCCGTTCCTGTTCGTGTTCGCCGGTCGGGCAGCGGCATGGCGGCCGGCGGCGTCGCCTTACGGCGTCGCGGTCGGCCTGCTGGCGGCCTGGACCGCGGTCTCGTCGCTGGCCGCCCATCCGCGCTACATCCCCTACTTCAACGAGCTGATCGGCGGCCAGCGCAACGGCTACCGCTGGCTCACCGACTCCAACGTCGACTGGGGCCAGGACAACGCGTACATCCGCGAGGTCTATGCGCGCCACAGCCCGGTGCCGGTCTGGGTCGAGCCCGGCGGCCCGATCGCAGGCCGGGTGGCGGTGGGGCTCGGGACGCTGGTGCCGCGGCATGCGTGGCTGCGCGATCACTTCCAGCCGGCGGCCCTGGTCCATGGCTCGTGGGCGATCTACGACGTCACCGCCGAGCAGATCGAGCGCTGCTGCGCCGACCTGCCGCAGGCCTGGACGGTGCCCGGCGGCGAGGGCAACCTGGCGCCAGCCGGGCGGCCGATCGGCGGCGCCGCCTTTGGGGTGCGCCTCCTCGAACGCTTGAACGACGGCATGCTGGGCGGCAACTCCGAATGGGACGCGGCGCGCAGCGCCCCGGCGACGGCCCCCGTTCCCGCGTGGTTCGGCATCGAATGGGACCGGCCGCGGCGGATCGGGCGCGTCGCGGCCTATCCCGGCTGGTTCAGCCGCGGCCCGGCCGCCCGCCGCTACCTGGCGCTCGACTACGTCCTGCAATGGTGGGACGGGCGGGCCTGGATCGACCTCCCGGGAACGCGGGTCACCGGCAACCGAAGGGTGCACGTCGAGCACACCTTCCCGCCGGTGACCACGACGCGCCTGCGCCTGCTGATCGAGCGCGAGCGCAACAGCCTGGGGACGGAAACCGAGCCGGGAGCTTTTCGCGCCGCCTGCCTGGAGATCGCCGCCTGGCCGTCCTGATGCGGGCGCCGCCGCAAGTGTTCCGCAACGCCGCCTGGGAGCCGGAGGGCCGGCGAATGATGGCGCGACTATCTCGGATGGGACACTAGGTCCAGGCGGCGAACCGGCCCTCGGCCGCCAGCTCGTCCATCCGGCGCCGCAGCTCCTCGACGTAGGCCTTGCGGTCGCCCTGCCAGGTCAAGGGCTCGCCGACGAAGACGTCGCAGAAGAACGGCACGGGCAGCGCCGAGCCGCGCGGCAGCGCCTTGCCCAGCCCGTGCAGGAAGACGGGGATGACGGGCACCGCCGGACAGCGCTCGGCGAGCCGGGCGACGCCGCTCTTGAAATCGGACAGCCGCTCCGGCTCGCCGCGCGAACCCTCCGGGAACAGGATGACGATGTCGCCGCGCGCGAGGGCCGCCTCCACCCCTGCCAGCACGTCCGCCCGCCGCTCCCCGCCGGCGGGCGGCGCCGGCGACGGGGATGGCTCTCCCGCCGCGGCCGCCGGCCGGCGCTCGATCGGGATGATGCCGACGATGCGCAGGGCGAACCAGGCGAGCAGGCGGGTGCGCAGGAAGTAGTCGGCCGCCGCCACCGGGCGCACCTTGGGCAGCAGGCGGCTGGGCAGCAGGGTCATCAGCACCATCGTGTCGAGGTGGCTGTTGTGGTTGGCGGCCACGATGGCCGGGCCGCCGGCCGGCAGGCGCTCGCGATGCCGGACGTTCCGCCCCAGTCCGATCAGCACCACCGGCCGCACCAGCAGCCAGAAGAACAGCCAGCGCAAGACCCGCTCGAGCCGCCCGGCGGCTCCTCGCTCATCCTGCGGCGGCGACGGGCGAGCCGGCCGCGGCAAGGGCCGTGTCCCGCTCAGCGGTCCCACAGGCGGGTGACGAGCGGCCCGTGCAGGTACCAGAAGAGGTGGAAGAACAGCGGTGCGGTGTAGCTCAGGCTGTCGATGCGGTCGAGGATGCCGCCGTGACCGGGCAGCAGGGTGCCGCTGTCCTTGATCCCCAGGTCGCGCTTGAGCGCCGAGATCACCACGTCGCCGATGAAGCCGCCAAGACCGATGACCACGCCCGCCACCAGCGCCTCGCCGGCGGTCAACGGCGTCAGCCAGGGCGCCAGCAGCCAGGCGAGCGCCACCGTGGTGATCAGGCCGCCCAGCAGTCCCTCCACCGTCTTGCCCGGGCTGACCCTGGGGATCACCTTGTGGCGGCCGAGGGTCCGTCCCCACAGGTACTGGGCGACGTCGTTGAATTGGGTGAGGAACACCAGGTAGAGCACCAGGCCAGGTCCGCCGCCGTGGGGATTGAGATCCTGCGGCAGGACCAGCAGGAAGGCGACATGGCTGACGCTGAACACCGTTGCCATCAGTCCCCAGTGCAGAGTGCCGGCGGCGCGCAGGAACCCTTCGGTCTCGCCGATCAGGACCATCCGCATCGGCAGCAGCAGGAACGCATAGACGGGGATGAAGATGATGAACATCCCATACCACCGCATGTCGATCCACAGGTACTGCAGCGGGATGGCGAGGTATGCCCACAGCAGGACGCTGCGGTCGGCGCGCCGGGTGGGGATCAGCGACAGGTACTCCTTGAGCGCCAGGAAGCTGACGAAAGCGAAGAACGCCAGGGAGACGCGGCGCGACAGCAGCAGCGCCAGCGCAAACACCGCGGCCATCACCCACCAGGTGCGCACCCGCTGCCGCAGCTCGGTCCAGTCGGCCTCGGGCCGCAGGCGGCCGAGCACCCAGACCGCCGCGGTCGCGGTCAGCAAGATGGCGAAGATGGCCCCCAGGGCCCAGGCGACGACCGGCGAGACGTGCTCCACGGCCGCGGCGGCGCGCGCCACCCAACCCGTCATCGCGGCGCCGTTCCCGCCACCTCGGCGAGCGCTCCCCGGGCGCGCCGGACGACCGTCGCGACGAGCAGGACCACGAGCAGCGCCAGCAGCACGTTCATGAAGCGAAAGGCGGGCGCGCCGAGCCCGAGCGCCAGGCCGGCGGCGCCCAGGACCAGGGCGCGGTCACTCTTGCCCATCGGGCCGTCGTAGCGGCGCGAGGCGCCGACCTGGACGGCGACCACGCCGGTCATCTCGGTGAGCGCCGCCAGCAGCGCCACGGCCACCACCAGCCAGGGCTCGACACCCGGCACCAAGCCGAGCGGCAGGTAGAGGGCCGCGTCCGATACCACGTCTCCCAGCTCGTTCAGGATGCCGCCCAGGGCGCTCTTCATGCCGTGCTCGCGCGCCAGCATGCCGTCCAGGGCGTTGAGCGCCATGCGCAGCAGCAGCACCGCCGGCAGCAGCAGCAGCGGCCAGCGGGCCGCCGGCTGCCAGACGATCAGGCTGCCAGCCGCGGCCGACAGCAGGACAGCCGCCACCGTCACCTGGTTGGCGCTCACCCCGGCACGCGCCAGCACCCGGCAGAGGGGCCGCAGCAGTCCCTGGAAGGCTGGTTTCAGATCGTACACGCTGGCCAAGGTCGGGGCCCTTCCTGGTGGCATGCCACTCTTACCGCCGCCTGCCGGCGGCTCTGAGACATGAAGCGGGTGCGGCAGGGGAAAGGGGACGCCCCATCCCTTCGCGTCGAAGAGCTCTTTCCGGTGGGCAGGATTATAGGCGGGTTCGCCGGCGGTCAGAGCGGCGGTGACTTCGTCTGGGCGTCGACGCAGCGCTGGAAGCCGACCCGGTCCACGACGAACATGTGGGCGCAGCCGTCGACGATCTGCTTGTACAGCATCTCGCGCTGCAACTGGGCCTGCCTGGCCTGCTTGGCCGCCGCCGCGCCGGCATCGCCGCCGGCCGGCTGAGACTTCGCCGGGGAGGCGGCTGGGCCCGAAGACGGCGTCGCGGCTGCCTTCGTTGCGGCTGCCGTCGTCGCGGCCGTCGCGCCTCCCGTCGCCAGGGGTGTCGAAGACGGTGCCCCCTTGCCTGGCGCTTTCGCGATGCGGCCCTTGGCCGCTGCAGTCGCCGGTCTGGCGGCGGCGCCGGCCGCCGCTGGGGCCGCCGGGGCCGCCGGCGCGATCTCTGACCTGGCCACCGGCGCCCCCGGAGGCGGCGGGGTGCTGACGGACTCGATGCGCAGGCTGCCGCCGTTCAACCTGAGACATGCCGCGGCATCGACGGTGCTGGTGCCGACGGTCAGGATCCGCCCCGTGGTCTCATGAACGGTCAAGAGGTCGCCCTTGAGCGTCCAGGGCCCCTCGGTCTGGATCTTCTTGCCGCCAACCAGAACGAGCCATTCCGCCTCTGCCGCCGGCACGGCGGCGCCAAGCGCGGCAAGCAAGATGGCGGCGGAGAGCGCTGGCCTCATTGAGCGATAGCCTATCGTGAGATAAGCATAACCTCGTCACCGCAATGCGCCAAGTGCCATCCCCCGTCACCCTCTCGCCCCCTCCGCCGCTCCCGGGGCGGGCACGGCCAGTACGCTGGCTGGCCTATGTCTGGGCCGGGCCAACCTCGTTGCTGGGCCTGGCGGCGGCTCTGCTGACCGTGTCGAGCGGCGGGCGGGCGGCGCTCTCGCAGGGGGTGCTCGAGGCCTGGGGCGGCTTCGCGCGCTGCCTCCTGCGGGCGACGCCGATCAGGGCGCAGGCGATCACCCTGGGGCACGTGGTGCTGGGGTGGGACCGGGCCAGCCTGGACCGCTCGCGGGCCCACGAGCTCGTCCACGTGCGGCAGGCCGAGCGTTGGGGCCCGCTCTTCCTCCCCGCTTACCTCGTGGCAAGCGCCTGGGCCTTGCTGTGCGGGGGCCACTATTACTGGGACAACTGCTTCGAGAGGGATGCCAGACGGGGCGAGCACCCATCGCGGCGGTAGCCCGGCCCCGTCCTGGCGGGAGAAGGTTGACTAGCTGTTACCGCCGCCAGGCGGCGGCGGCTCGCGCCGCTGCTGTTGCGGGGCCTGCCGCTGGGCCTGGCCCTGACGCGGCGGCGGCGCCTGCCGCTGGACCGCCTGCTGGCGCGGTGGCGGCGCCTGCCGCTGGGCCATCTGCTGGCGCGGCGGCGGGGCCGACGGGCGCTGGTAGCGGGGCGGCGGCGCCGATTGGCGCTGGGCCTGGAACTGGCGCGGTGGCGGCGCCGACTGGCGGCGGTTCACGGTCTGCTGCCCGCCTCCCCCCGGCGCCATCTGGCGCCGGGGCTGGGCCTGCGCCTGGCGCGGCGGCGGGGCCGACCGGGATGGGGCCTGCTGGCGGCTGCGAGCGGCCGGCGCCGCCTGGCGGCGGACCTGGCCTTGCTGCGCCCGCTGCGCGGGGGCCCGTGCGGCGCGCTGCGACGGTGGCACATAGCGGTGGACCTGCTGCGCCCGCGCACCCTGCCGCGGCGGCACGCCGCCCCGCGTCCGCTGCGGCGGCGGAGTCACCTGCCGGCGTCCGAGGGCCTGCTGACGTTGCCGGCCCGCCGGAGCGGCCTGAGACCGGGCTTGTGCCTGTCGTTGCGACCGCGCCGCCGGCGTGGACGCGGCGTTGCGGCCGGCGGTTGCCTGGGCGGAGCGAGCTCCGGCCTGGGGCTGGCGGCCAGCCAGGCGGAACTGGGCAGCCTCGCCGCGCCGCTGCTGGGCCAGTTGCTGGGCGACGCGGCCCGTCGCGACCGACCGCGGAGCGACCCGCGTCGGATCGGGCGCGTTGGCGCGCCTGACGACCGAGGCCGGGTGGAACATGGCGACGGTGTTGCCGCTGACGCGGGCCACCCTGGGGTCGCTGGCGTTGGCAAGCCGCAGCTGGCGCACCGGCTGGCCGGTCACCTGCTGGATCCTGTTGACCGGCACGGAGCCGTTGAACACGCGCCCGCCGTCGACCCGGTAGTTGGTGATGTTCCTGGTGTTGTGGAAGAAGCCCACGTTGCGGTAGGGCGGCAGGATGTAACCGCCGACGTTCACCGCCAGGAAGGACCGTTCCGGCACGAAGCAGTACGAGCCCGGGTCGATGCCGACGGCCAGGTTGAAGCCGCCGAGGTCCAATCCGACGCCGGCGCTCCAGCCGACGTCCGGCGGCAAAGCCGCCCAGCCCAGGTAGCCGTCACCTTCCTGCCAGGACACCCAGGCCGGACCCCAGTCGGTTCCGGGCACCCACTCCCAGCCATAGTCCGGGTCGAGGGCCCAGCGGCCGTAGTGATAGGTCGCCCAGCCGAAGGGCTCGGACGAAACCCAGGTCCAACCGTAGTCGGTGTAGGCCCAGCGGCCGTAGGAGTAAGGACGCCAGCCGTGCCGGATGTGGCGCGGCAACCATACCCAGCCGTAGCTCGGGCGGTTGACCCAGTAGCCGTAGGGCGCCAGGTTGCCGTAAAAGGCATCCACGCCGACGGTGCCGTTGATGCCGACTGCCACCCCCACGGCGGCGTTCAGCGCCGGCCGCGTCAGCGCCGGAGCGGGCGGCTGCGCGGCTGCGGCGACGCTCAATGCGCCGGCGAGCACCAACGCTGTCAATGCGGTTCTTGTGGTTCTCATGTCTCACCTCGTTGTGCGGCGGCGCGTCGAGCTGCGCGATTGGAGGGGAACCGCCGCGAAGGATTTAAGGTGAACCGGCGCCGGGCCGCGCAGCGGAGGCCGGCGTCGCAATCTGTAACCGCAAGAACTGTGCCGCTCGGCGTGGGGATCCTCCGGCATCTTGGCTTCGACCGGCACAAGTTGCTGGTTCGTTGAGGCTTAGGACTTTGGATGCGCTGTCGGGCCGGCGCCCGCTTGGCCGCATGTGGCTTTCCGGCGAATGCCGAAGCGACCGTCCGTTGGATAGGACGCCTCCTCTCTGCTCGCTTTCGGCGCCGCCGTCGCCGTTTGGGCCTCGCCCCCAGGCGCAGGGTGCGCGTCACGCGCGGTGTACGATCCATGCCGCCGCCCCCGCAAGTGAGGACTGTAGAGGCTTCGACGCAGGGCGCCGGCACAGGAGGGCGATGGTACGGCGAGGAAGCGATGACGGCAGCTTACAGGCGGAGCTCGAGCGGCTCTACGCGCTGCCGCCGCCCGCCTTCACCGCGGCCCGCGACGAGCTCGCCGCGCGGTTGCGGCAGGAAGGCCGGCGCGACGACGCCGCCGCGGTGAAGGCGCTGCCTCGCCCGACTCCTTCGTCGTGGGCGGTGAGCCGGCTGATGCGTCTCGAAGCGACGCGTTTCCAGGCGCTGCTGGCCGCCGGCCGGCAGGCGCGCCAGGCGCAGCGGCAGGTGACCGGCGGTGGCCGCGCCGCGCCGGCGGCGACCGCCGCGCGGCTGCGCGAGACGCTGCAAAGCGCCAGGAACCTGATCGAGGAGCTGCGCCGGCGCGGCCTCGAGCTGCTCGCCGCGAGCGGCCGGCCGGCCACCGCCGCCAACGCCGATCGTCTCGGCGCGGATCTGCAGGCCCTGGCTTTCACCAAAGGCGCCGAGAACGCGATCGAGCGCGGCTGGCTCGACCACGACCTCGACGCTCCCGGTTTCGAGGTGCTGGCAGGGCTTCAGGCGGCGGCCGGCCCCGCCGCGGCGCGGCCGCGGCCCCGGGAGCCGGTTGCCAGGGCGGCGCCCGCCAGGCCGGCGCCGGCGCGTGCCACTGCCGCCGCGCCGGCCGGTCCTGCCGCGGCCGCCAGCCATCGCCGTGAGCGCGAGGAGCTCGAGCAAGCCCGCCTGCAGCTGGCGCGAGATCGGCACCGGGCGCGGCTGGCGAACGCCGAGGAAGAGGTGCGGCGTGCGGAAGCCGAGGCAGGGCGGCTGGCCGCCGCCGCCGCCGCCGCCGAGCAGGCCGCCAAGGATGCCGGCCGCCGGGCCGCCGAGGCGGAGCGCGAAGCGGAGCGGGCCGGCCGCGGCGCCGAGCAGGCGCGGCGCGCTCTCGACCGCGCCCGCGAGCGGCTGCAGGCGGTCCGCGAGGCGGCTGAACCGGGTCCTGGGCTCAGGGCTTGATGGGCTTGGCCGCGGGCTGGGCGGCCGCGAGCGGATGAGACTCGCTGAGCTCCTCGAAGATCCGCCACGAGCCGGCAGCGTCCGGCCCGACCAGCAGCTCCACCGGGCTCACCGCCTTCTGCAGCTCGGCGTAGCGCATCGCCTTGATCCGCACCCGGCTGCCATCTCGCAGGTAGTTGACGGCGGAGTAGAAGTTGAGGTCCTGCCGCTTCTCCTTGGCCTTGGCCAGCGCACGGCGCAGCAGCTCCTTGTACTGCGCGCCTGACCACGTGCGGACGGTCGGCGGCCGCCCGGGAACGATGACCCGGCTCTGGATGTGGGCCTCGTCGGAGTACAGGTCGACGAGCGCCGGATCGAAGGCGTGCTCGAGGTCGATGTAGCGGTTGAACAGCGTCTCTGCCTTCTTCCTGGCCGCGCCGGTCGCCTCGGCCGAGGCCGCCGCGGGCGCCGCGGCCAGGGCGGCGCCGGCGGCCAGCGCCGCCGCGACGGCAACGCCTAAGGCCGATGCGAGGAGTCGTGGCATGCGCGACATCCTAGAGCAAACTGGATCAAACTGGATGAAAACCATCCGCCGGCCGTATGCTAACCATATGAACCGTCCACGCCGCTGGTCCAAGGCGGTGGTGCTGGCCGGCGCCGCGGCGCTCGCCGCCGCCCCCCCCGGCCCGCCGCTGGCCGCCGAAAGCCTGCGCGACGTGCTGGGCGCGAGCCATGCCGGCGGCCTCTACAACTTCACGTCGGAAGACTACCTCGACGAGGGCGCCGACCAGCTGCTGGGCTTGGGCACGCGGGTCATCAGGGTCTGGTTGACCAATGACGTGGCGACCCTCTATTCCTTCAACTCCGACTGGTTGCCGCCCGCCGCCAATGTCGTCGAGCTGGCCCAGAAGCCTTATTTCCAGTCCCTGTTCAGCAAGCCTTTCACCACCTACCTGCTGGTCGTCAAGCCGGTCACCGACTACCCGCCGTTCCTCGCCGGGATGACCGCCGCGGCGGTCGCGGCGGAGTCGGGCCAGATGCACGACCTTGCCAGCTACCTGCTCACCACCTACGCGGGCACCGGCAAGACCTTCGTGCTGCAGAACTGGGAAGGCGACCACCTGTTGCGCACCGGGCTGACGCAGGACCAGGACCCCGCTCCGGTCACCATCCAGGGCATGATCGACTGGTGGAACGCGCGGCAGGACGGTGTGGACCGCGCCCGCGCCGAGGTGGGGGAGCACGGCGTGCGCGTGGCGCATGCCGCCGAGGTCAACCTGCTGGCCGATGCCATGGCGGGCAAGGTCACCGCGACCAACGACGTGATCCCGTACACCCGCGCCGATCTCTACTCGTACTCGAGCTGGGACGTCAAGTTCGATCCGGCCATGCTCACCCAGGCGCTCGACTACCTGCGGTCGAAGGCCCCGCCGAGCGCCCACTTCGGCAGCCGCAACATCTATCTTGGCGAGTTCGGTGCGGCCAAGGACCAGGTGCCGTCGGGCCCGGCGCGGCGCGAGGCCATCGACGAGCTGGCCGAGGCGGCGCTCGCCTGGGGGGTGCTGTACGCGGCGTATTGGCAGATCTACGACAACGAGGCGTATGTCACCGTCGACCCCAAGAAGCAGCGGCCGACGGACGCCGAGCTGCGCGGCTTCTGGCTGATCCGGCCCGATGGCATCAAGGCGGCGATCTGGCCGGACATACAGCGGCGCCTGGGCGGTGCGCAGTGGCAGCTGGCCCTCCGCGCCGCGTCGGGCAAGTACCTGGCGACGCCCCGGGGCGCCGCCGGCGCCGTGCGGGTGAGCGCCTGGAACGTAGGGCCTTGGGAGACGCTCAACGCCATCGACCCCAGCGGGCAGCAGCAGCTCCGCAGCGGGGCGCGCATCTCCCTGCAAGCGCACGGCGGCCGCTATCTGGACGTCGCCGCGGGCACCCGCGCCCTCGAGGCCGGCTCGCAGCAGGCGCCTTCGACGGACCACCCTCCCGCGCGGTTCGTGCTGCGCCGGGTGCAGGGAAACGGCGGGGTGGCCGACGGCGATGCCGTGACGCTCGAAACCCTTGCCGGAGAGCCGCTGGTCGTCGATTTCGCCAGCGGCGAGGTCCTCGCCGGCAGCGCCGGACGCAACGGCGCACCTGCCGTCTTCCGGCTGCAGCTGGTCGCTCCGTCCGGGCAGTGACCGCCGCGGAGTTACCGCCAGGAACCCGCTTCGACTTGTCTTTCGGGCCCGGGCGGGTCGTCGAGCCTACTGCAGGCCCAGCGTCCCGTTCGCCGCCGCGAACGCCAGGGCCTGGGAGAGGAAGTCGTGGCGATAGCCGACGGCGACGTCGGTCACGTTCCCGGCCCCGTCCTGCACCAGGCGCAGCACCGGATAGACGCCGACCCAGTAGGATGGCGTGTCGAGCCGCTTGTAACGGGCGATCACGTCGTCGCGCACCGCCGGATCGAAGTGCGTGCCGTACTTGTCGACGAGCGCCTTGATGGCGGCATAGTCACCCTCCGCCTTGATGCGCATGATCTCGGCCAGGAGCTTGCCGACCACGGCGTGCAGCTGGTCGTAGTCCTTGACCTCGATGTACCAGTGCTGGTCGCGGCGGACCAGCGCCAGGGCCCCCGCCCCGATCGCGTAGTTGGCGATCATCAGCCGCTCGCGGTCGTGGTCCTCCTCGGCGGTGTCGCCCTTGGGGTAGTGGCTGAGCGTCGTCAGGCCCAGGCGCGCGAGGTTGCGGTAGATCTCGTGAGCGACCCCGCGGACGTCGGCGACGCCCAGCTCGGCCAGCTTGGGATCGGTTGCGTCCCAGTAGGCCACGAGGTCGGCGCGCGCCTCTTCGAGCGTCGAGTAGTACTCGTGCAGGTAGGTGGAGGGGTCGTTGGGCACCAGCACCTTGCCCGAGCCGTGGCCGATCACCTCGTGCATTGCGGTTTGCAGGTTGCTGGCCACGTCGCCGTAGCGCGCGAACAGCTGCGCCTCGTCGGGGTTGGGCGAGAACTCGACCGCCAACTTGGCGCCGCGCGTCGCGTTGAAGGCGTCGAGCGCCGAAGTCATGAGCAGGCTCTTGGTGCCGTATTTCTCGCGCACCTCCTGCTCGTTGGGCAGGTTGTCGCCGATCGTGCCGACCGCGAAGTCGCCGGTTTCGATCACCACCTCGATGGCCTTGCCCACCGGCGGTTCGACGTCGAGCTTCTTGAAGCGGTCCTGCCAGGGCGCCCGCTTCTCGAAGTAGACGGCGTTGGCCGCCAGCTCGTGCATCAGGGCGTCGCGGCGCTGGTCGGTCACCGCGACCAGCATCTGCGCCGAGCCCTTGGCGCCCCGCGCATCGCGATAGACCTCGATGAAGCCGGAGGCGAAGTCGACGGCCGGGCTGCCGCCCAGCCACGCGATGTTGAAGGCGCGCCAGTCGGCGGGGTCGCCGGTCTGGTAGAAGCGGATCAGCGCCCGGATCGCCGCCGCCTGGCCGGAATCGGCGTAGCCGGCCGCCGCCGCCAGCTCGCGGTTCACCGCCGCCAGCGCCGCGGCGTAGCGGCCGGCAGGCACCTTGCCGTCGGGGGTGCCGGCGCGCCACACCTCCTCGACCAGCCGGCCGTCCCGCTTGATCAGCGTCGAATCGAGGGGATAGCGCTCGACGAAGCCCGCGAGGTCGGCGACGGTGACGCCCTGGTAATAGGTGTTGCTCGATGCGGTCAGGATGTCGGCACCGCGGGCCGGGCTCTTGTCGGTGAGCGCCGGCTGGTAGGCGGCGTCGAACAGCGGCGCCGCCAGGTCGCGCAAGACGGCGGCCAGCCGGGCGGCGCTGCCCAGGGAGGCGCCGCGGGCGCGGGCCTGCTCGGCGGCGCGCGTCAGCTCCGCCGCGGTGAAGCCGGGCAAGAACTTGCCGCCGGTAACCTCGTTGTGGTTGCCATGGTTGGCGAAGAACAGCTTGGCGTACTCGAGGATCCGCGGGCGCGACTCCGGCGGCAGCCGGCCCGGGTCCTCGACGAGGGCGCCCAGCAGCCGTTTGGCGGTCAGGCCGTAGCTCGACATCTGCTCGTAGAAGATCGGGTCGAGCTGGATCGCCGCCTGGGCCAGGTGGAAGGCGACCAGCTTCTGGCGCAGCGGCAGCGCCGCCAGGCTCGGCGCCGCCACCTCGACGAACCCGGTGGGGCCGATGCGCTCGACCAGCGGCGGCGAGGCCGGCGCCGGGCTCATGGGCGGCGCGGCTCCCGCCAGCGCTGCCACCGCTGCCAGTGCTGCCAGCACCGCCACCCAGCCGACTCTCATGGCTTCAGCATACGACGCTCCGCGGGCTCGAGGCGATACGGGAGACGTCAAGCCCGGCTGGCAGCAGCTCCGGCGTGCGACCGGACGGCCGCAGCCGCGAGGTGCTCCGCGGCCTCCAGGTGCTCCGCGACCTCCAGGGGCTCCGCGGCGAGGACCTCGCGCGCCCGCTGGCGGCCCAGCTCGATGAGATCGAGGATCCGGGGCCAGTCGTTGGCGATGAGCCCCAGCGACAGGCGCCGGCGCGGCCGGATGATCACGACACGGCGATCGTAGGGGCTGGGAATGACGTGCTCCGGATCGCGTGGATTGCGATAGATCATGCCTTCGCTTTCGGCCTTCATCGTGATCAGCACCACCGCGTCGCAACCAGCGGCGAAAGCCTCTTCATAGGGCACGTTGTTGCTCCAGCAGCCGTCGACGTAGATCTCGCCGTCGAGGCGCGGCGGGTGGGAGTAGTAGGGCGGCACGTAGTTGGTCGCCAGCATCAACCGGAAGGGGTCTTCCATCCGCCGCGCGTCGAAGACCACGAACCGCCGGTCTCGCAGGCGGGTGGCGCCGATCAGCAAGGGCAGCGCCGACGGGGAGCGCAAACGGTCGACGCCCACATAGCGTGCGAAGGTGCGCCGGTGGACTTCGTTGAAGATGAACGGCGAGTGCTCGCGCAGCAGGTTCGTGACATCCACGTGCGGCATGCGCATGAAGGTGCGCCAGTAGCTGCGCAATCGGTGTTGACTGCCTACGGCGACGGCCGCCGCGTTCCAAGCGCCGGAAGAAACCCCGGTGCAGAGGCAGGGGACGATTCCCAGCTCGTTCAGGACCTCCACCGCCCCGATCTGGAAGGCGCAGCGCGAGCCGCCACCGGTGAAAACGAAACCTACCTGGTTCGCCTCGCGCAGCAGCTGCAAAGGAGTGGGGCCGAAGCCCTCCCCGCCGCGCATGTCGAATCACGCGTGCAAAGTCCATGACAGCCCGGGAAACGGCGGGTGGGCGAGGCCCCACCGCGGCACGCTGCGCGACGCGCCGATGAGAAGCTTCAGAGGAGGCGGGAGATCCACTCGCCGACGAAGTAGCCTACCGCGGCCACTCCCATGCCGACGATGAACATGTCGAAGCCGGAGCGGAAGACACCGCGGCCGGTGAAGACCGAGCGCGCCGCGCCGACCAGGAAGTGGGAGAGCATGGCGATGGTGAAGGAGGCGGCGATGGCGGCGCCGCCATGGGCGAAGAAGAAGGGCAGCACCGGGATGATCGCCCCGACGGCGGTGGCCACGCCGGTGACCCAGCCCTCGCGCAGCGGCGAGGCGGCCGGTTCGCCGATCTTCAGCTCCTCGCGCACCTGCTCCTCGAGCATGCGCCGGGGGTCCGCCATGATCTCGGTCGCCAGCCGGTGCGCCTCGTCCTTGGGCATGCCCTTGAGCTCGTAGATCAGGGCCAGCTCGTCGCGCTCGACCTCGGGCATCAGCTCGACCTCGGCGCGCTCCATGCCGACCTCGTGCTGATTGACCTCCTGCTCGCTCTTGGCGGCGAGATAGCCGCTGGCGCCCATCGACAGGGCGTCGGCGATGAGCCCGGCGACCCCGGCGACGATCACCGTCCGGTACTGCGCTGCGGCGGTGGCGCCGATCACCCCTGCCACCAGGCCGAAGTTGGCGGTCAGACCGTCGTTGAAGCCGTAGACCACGTTGCGCAGGAAACCTCCCGAGCCGACGCGGTGCCAGGGCTCGGCGCCGCTGCCGCTGATCTCGCCCAAGGTGGTGGCATGCTCCGCCGACTCGCGCGCCAAGAGCAGCGCCTCGGGCCGCCCCACCGCGCCGGCGTCCAGACCGCGGTGCATCTCGAGGTAACCGCGGACCTCGCGCCCCTCCTCGGCGAGCAGCAGGGGCAACAGCACCCGCGGCCCGAAGCGCCGCCCGAGCATCGCCAGCAGCCGCGCCCGGGCCCCGAGGCGGAAGCGGGCCGGCGGCCTGCCGTTGCGCTCCATAAGGTCGCCCCAGATCCGGGTGTGGCGCTCCTCGACGTGAGCCAGCCGGCTGTACAGATCGCGCTTGTGCGGGTCGTGCTCGGCCTCGGCCAGCACCCGGTAGAGGTAGGCGGCCTCCGCCTCGTCCTGCCAGTGGTGGGCGAACTGGTCGAGATCGGGGGGAGGCGCCGGCGGCGTGGCCGTTCCCTGGGGGGCGGCGCCGGGCGCTGCTGGGGTCTCCGCGGCCATCGGCGCCCGGATGGTAGCAGGATCCGATTGCCGGTGGGCGTTATAGTGTCCGGTAGCCAGATGATTACACTCCGCAGTTTCCGCGGTTGGCGCCTGGCCGGCCCCAGGCTGGCCGCCGCCGGGATCGTGGTCCTCGCCCTGGTTGCGGCGGCCGGCGCCGCCGGCTGCCGCCGCGCTCCTCCCAACCTCGATTCGCCGGGCGTCGCCATCGTCTGCCTGGGCGACTCGATCACCGCCGGGGTTGGCGCCGCCGAAGGCCACGCCTACCCGGCTGCGCTGTCGGCGCTCCTCGGCAGCGAGGTGATCAACGACGGCGTGCCCGGCGACACCGCGGCCGACGGCCTGGCCCGCCTGCCGCAGGTGCTGGCGCAGGATCCCTGGCTGGTGATCGTCGAGCTGGGCGGCAACGACATCCTGCGCCAGGTGCCGATCGAGCGCACCGAGGAGGCGCTGGACGCCATCGTCCGCCAGCTGCTGGCGGCACGGGTGCTGCCGGTGCTGGTGGCGGTCGAAGGACCCTTCGGCGGCAGCCACGGGGGCATGTATGCCCGCCTCGGCAAGCGTTACCGCGTGCCGGTGGTGCAGGACGCCCTCCGCCAGATCCTCTTCGACCCGAGCCTCAAGGCGGACGAGGTCCACCCCAACGACCTCGGCCACGCCCGCCTCGCCGAGGCCGTGGCCGCGACCGTCCAGCCGCTGCTCCGCCAGCACCGGCGGCTGCGGGGGCGCTGACCCGCGACGCCCGCCCGGGTCGCGTCCCGGTCAGTCCGTCGGCGTGCCTTCGAAGAGCGCCTCGGTCGCCAGCGTCTCGGGCCCCTTCTCCGTGCAGACCGCGAAGTGCGAGGGATACATCGAGACGGCGGCATACTCGCCGTTGCGCGCCAGGACGTAGAAGTTGAGGTCGAAGTTGGGATGGCCGCGGCGGTTGATCAGGCGCGTCTCGACGGTGTTCGCCACCACCCGCCCGAGCGCCGCCATGCCCGCGTCCTTGGGGTGCGCGCCGTGGCGGAGCGCCTCGACGATGGCATAGGAGGAGAGGTTGTAGAGGTTCGCCTCGCCGCGTCCGGTCGAGCCCGCGGCCCCGACCGCCCCGTCCACGTAGAGGCCGGCGCCGAGGATCGGCGAATCGCCGACGCGGCCCGGGATCTTCCAGGACAGGCCGCTGGTGGTGGTGACGCCGCAGACCTCGCCCTTGGCGTTGACGCCGTCGCAGTTGATCGTGCCCCACAGGTGCTCGCGGTCGATCAGGCCCTCGCGCACCATCTGCAGCGCCGCCTGGTGACCCGCGGCGGCGCGCTGCCTGGGGTCCAGGTAGTGCTCGGGATCGGTGCGCCGCTTCCATTCCAGCCACAGGCGCCGCGACTTCTCGGTGTTGAGGTCGTCTTCGATCTTGAAGCCGACCTGGCGCGCGAACTCCTGGGCGCCCCTGCCCACCAGCAGGTGGTGGTCGGTCTGCTGCATCACCGCCTTGGCGACCAGCGACGGCGTGCGCACGCCCTCGAGCGCCGCCACTCCTCCGGCCTGCCGCCTGGGGCCGTGCATGCAGGAGGCGTCGAGCTGCACGACGCCGTCGGCGTTGGGCAGGCCGCCATAGCCGACGCTGTCGTCCTCGGGATCGAGCTCGGGGATGTTGACGCCGGCGATCAGCGCGTCGAGCACATCGGCGCCCGCAACGATCATGGCGTAGGCCTTCTGCACGCCGGTGACGTCGCCGCCGTTCTTGTAGTGGTTGCCGTTGGCCGAGGAGATGACGACCGGCCTGGCGGCCTTCGACGCGATCACCGCGGGCGCCTCGCCGAACAGCGTGCGGGGGGCCGCCGCGGCCAGCCCGGCGCCGGCGCCGGCGATGAGGAAGTCGCGACGGTTCAGCTTTTCGCTCATGGTCGAATTCTCCTCGGCAAGATCGGGACGAAGCTTAACACCCCGAACCCGCCTCAAACCGGCCCATGCATCTGCGGGCACCGCGGCGACGCGCATCGCCGCGAACGACTTGCAGTACCGTGCAGTACCGCGCGCTCGACTGGCGGTGCCCCGGCGTCGCCGATTGAACCGACGGTGATCGTTATCGGACGGCTGACGTAAAGCCAAACTACCCGGCGTGGGAATGGCACGCAGCTCGCCAGCTGGCTGCGGACCGCAAAGCGCGCCGAGGTGCAGACGACGACCAGAGCGCAAGGGCCGCGGTTGAGCTCCTCTCGCGAAACGACGATGACGGGATGCGGACCGGCCTTGGGGAAGTCGGCAAGGTAGATCTCCACCGGGCTCCATCAAGGCGTCCTCTTGGCGCGGTCCCCGGCGTTGCGTAGGGCCACCGCCCGGATCGCCCTCTGCCGTCTTTCGTCCTCGACGATCTCACGGACCGCCTCGTACTCCGCCAACGGGAGGAGTACATATGCCTCGTTGGAACGGGGATCAACCAGGCGCGGAGGGCCGCCGTGCACCTCGTCGAGTGCCTGCTGTTGCTGCTCGGTCAAGCGAATGGGCATGGGCCATTGTCCCTCAATCCAGGAAGCGCGGCGCACTGCGCCGGGCGACGGAGAGAGCACCCGGCCCGCCATACCAGGCGATCTCGCAGGCCCCTGCTCACCGCCGACCTCGGAACGGTAGAGTGCGGGCGATTCCCTGCGGAGACGGTGGGTTCCTGCCACGCCACCGCCCCGCCTTTTCTCTCGTCGGGGCACGCTGCGGGATCGAGCCTCACATCTCCAAGGAGGCGAGCCATTGCTCGACCACCATCCAGGTCCGCGAGTACTCGGGGCTCATCTCGCTCCGCTCCCAGGCGGCCAGGGTACCAGGGTCGAGCTCAAGCGGCGGGCTAGCTCCCGTCGGGATAGCCCCTCGGCTTCACGTGCCGCGCTGATCCGCCCACCAAAGCCCGCAGGCTCCGGCCGGGGGTCTCGTAGCCCAGGAAGGCCAGGATCGCCGGCCAGAACCGAACGTGCGGCGCCACACGGACCTTCTCCCAATGGAGGTAGGTCAGCGGGCTGCAACCGATCGCCCTGGCCGCATCTCTCTGCGGGATACCGCGGTCGAGGCGAGCCTTCTTCAGGTGGTCAGCCAGTTCTCGGCGTCCCGGGGTAGCCGACAGGGTGAGAAATCCGGCCCGCAAGCGGATCACAAAAGGGCCACGCACCCCCAGGGGTATGTTGCCCTCTTGCCGCCTCATTTTGAGGGCGGCCTTGACTGGCTGACAAGAATCTTAGGCATAATGTCCGCAGAAACGCGGAACTGCCGCATCAGGATTCTGAGTGATATGTTGCTGATAGAGAGCGGAAAAATGTGTCCATAACTGCGCTGCAATGGCCTGCACGCTTGAATAGTAGGCTTGAAGTCTTCTGTCAAACCAGCAATGTTTCTCCAAACGGTAGCACCTTGAGGTTGGAGAAACGCCCATCCCGCGGTCCATGCGAGCACGGTATCGGTTAACTCAGTTAATGCCCCCAACAACGCCTGTCTGACGACTCTCGCCTGCCACGACAACTCACTCGGGGGTCACGACTAAGATGCAAAGGCTCATAGACTTACCCTATATCATCGTTCACGTCAGAGCAACTCTCCTGAAATTGAATCACCGTGTCTCCCGCAGTGACGATTCGCCTGAAGGCATATCAGGGGCTCGGCGGTGACTGTTCGTAAATAGCGAGCGCCGGGAAGCGAGCGAAGGGACAAAGTGGGTTAACAATATGTTTAAACGAATCGTCAAAAGCCGTGAGCAGGATGTTTAGAGGATTGGAATACAGGCATTGAAGCCAGCGTGCCGGATCGCTCACGATATCGATAATTGGTGTTTGCGCCTCGTGCCTGTAGACGTATAGACCTGGGGCCGGGTAGGCAGGGTCTACCTTCTTTGTGATGCACGCATCCAAGTGAGCTAAGGCCATACTGAATTCACCCTGGAAGAAGACCTCGGGCTCCAAGAAATCGGCAGTCAGCTCCGTTAAGCTATCGTTGAGGACTTGACGTAGCCTTTCGCCTATTGGTTCACAAGACTTGGTGCCTAGCGCGTTATTGAAAAACTCCCAAGCATAATGCAGTCGAAACAGTGCCTCGGTGAGCGGCAGCCGTTTACCTCGCTCAGGAGTTGCAAGTTCCAGGGCAAGTATGCGCCTAAGAAGGTCACCGTGCCGTGCGGCTACGCCGCAAGTAAAGACAGTATAGAGAATCAACCCTAGTGGATAGAAACGAAGACCTTCTCCAAACGTGTTGAACAATACGCCGCCTGGCGCTTGCACCTCGGTTGCCAAAGTCTTGATGCTACGAATTAATGCGTCCGCAAAAGCTGGCCCCTTCTTGCTCAGTAGAATCTCGGCGAGCACTAATTGGACCGCACGAGTCCGCCGCTCAAGGTTTTCGAGTAGGTCCTTGTTAGCGGCTGGATCCTTTAGGTGTGGGTTCCAGGGAAGTTCTGGCGTGGAACTCGCCAGGAAATCTCGCAGATTCCTAGCTTCGGCTAGGAGATCTGCGGCAAGCCCATCGTTCGGTGTGCGCAGCCTGTGTTTGAAGCGAGTAGGTAAGTCCAATCCGACCGCTTCGCCGACTCCATCGCTCAGCGCGCGGGAGGTTCGATTAGCAGTGCTAGAAGCGGAAAGATGTGTCGCCGTGCGCTCCAATAATTGAAAGAGCGCGCTATTGTACTGGTCTTCTACCTTTCCAAGCCGCATTTGGAGAGTCCGCACACTGTCGCGGAGTGGGTCCAATAGTAGAGCAGTCTGCTTTTGGTTGATTACCAGAAGGTCTTCTGGTAATCCGCGGTCAGTGCTCGCGCCGCGTCTTACGAACCAATCACCCTTTCTGCGCGTGCGCTTCGGATCGGGACATTGCACGTCCTTCCAGAACATATACGGCCTGTTATCGCGAGGAGGAATTACGACGACACCCCACGTCGCACCTGTGGCAGTAAACGATGTCACATAGATCTCGGGGAGCGGCGCAATATACGAGCGAAGTAGTTGCTCTACTTGATTCTGTAGCTTGTCATGGTCAGGCTCCGTCTTTGTAATGCCGACGATATCCTTGCCTTTGACGCCGTAGATCATGAAGCCATAGTCGAGGAGAACAGCCGAGTAGGTGTTCGCCATTGCTGTTATGTCAGTTAGGAGATCGGACTTGTCGTCACCTGAACCTGTCACGATCTCCATCTTCGAGTCTATCTTCGCCCCTTCGATACCATGATCGATGGCTGCCTTGAGAATGCCTTCAAGCTCGCTATTGGTCCAGGGCAGTATCCTCTCTGTGGAAGGTGGATTTCCATTAAAGTCACCAGTAGCCATTGCTATCTCCCCCAGGTGTCTTTGCAGGCAGCGAACACAGCGACAGATCGATTCTCAAGCGACCTTACTTCTTCTGGCGGTGCTCCTTCACGAGTTGAGTTAACGACTCGGCGCCAGTCTGGCCGAGAACGGTGCCAAGATGTGCATCAGATCGAAAGTCTGACAGGAAATCCTGTCCGTAGGTTTCGCGCAAGGTGCCAACGAGTGTGTTTCTGTGTTTTTCGCTAATCCTTCCATCTTCGTCGCGGTGGCGACCGTCAAGGCCGGGCTCCTTCGCGGGCATAAGCGACTCCTAGCTCTGGCGTTGGCAGCTCCAACGCCGGTAAGATGTTTCTCTGCCGGGGACGACACGAGACCGACCTGGGCGGGGAGGTCCGGCGGCATCTTAAGCAACTACCTGGCCCAGAATGGGTTATAGCTGGTACTACGTGAACCACCTTATACCGTACCCGACTATGCGCTGTCAATCAGTCTAACAACTTCTCCGTGGCCGTTTTGCCAGTCGTCGCGGAGGATACCTCCAAGGCCGGGCGCCTGCTGGTCGGCAAAGAGGAACAGGCGCCGACCGCTCCCGATCGACCGGCAGGCGGCGACGAGGTGCCGCCTCCGCTCCTCGTTCGTCGTGACCGTGAGGACCCGGAAGTTCCGGATGTCGAGGTGCGCCCGATGAAGTCCCTGCCGCCAAGTCTCCCGGTAGGCAAGGAGCTTGCGCCGGAAAGAGGTCTGCTCAAGACCCTGCCTCATAACGGGCATCGTAACCGCGGTCAGCTTCGAGGGAAGAAGTATGCGCGCTGCCGGCGCTCCTGGCCGCTGCTGCTGGCTCTGGTGGTAGGATCAACGCCGGCCTGCTTGCGGGAATGCCAGCCACCCCGGCAGGTTTCCGAGGAGAGCTTGCGATGGCGACTCACCAGATCGAAGTGATAATTCCGGAGGATCGGCGGCTGATCGTCGAAGTACCTGAGACAATCCGGTCGGGGCCCGCGACGTTGATTCTCCTGCCCCACAATGAAGGCTCACCGCGTCCCGACGACCTTCCCGAAAGCGCCAGGATGGAAGCACGCAAGCGGTGGCAAACAGCTCGCGCCGAACTAGCTCGGGACCCACGTCCCGTCCGCCAGCTTTCCCCGGAGGAGCGGCAAGCCCGGCTACGCCTGCTCGAAGCATAGGCCGCGGCCTCCTCTCCTCGAGTGAGGACTTCTCACGCCGCAAGGCTGAAGAGATCGAGATCGAGGATAGAAAGCTTGCCCGGTGAGGGTGTCTACGTCTTCGACGCCTGCGCCGTGATCGCGTTGCTCCAAGCGGAAGTCCGAGCGTCCTTGGTGAGCGAGCTCCTGGGAGCACGGCAGCGTTGCCTTCTGCACGCGATCAACGCCTGCGAGATCTACTATGACCTTTATCGGCGAGATGGCCAAGAGATCGCCGACGGGCTACAAGAGGTTCTCACGGGGTATGGTTTGGAGCTGATCGAGGAGGTGCCGTCCTCTCTCTGGAGGACGGCCGGCAAGCTCAAGGCCGCTTGGCGAAGGGTCTCCCTGGCCGACTGCTTCGCACTCGCCCTGGCTCTCGAGACCTCCGCCACGCTGGTGACGACCGACCATCGCGAGCTCGACCCTCTGGCAGAGGCAGGAGTCTGTCCAGTTCGTTTCTTGAGATAGTCCGATGCTGCGGGGGGGGCCAGATGGCGGCCTCTCCCAGGTCGTGATGGTGCCGACGTTCACGCCGAGATCCTCGGCCACTTGCGCTTGGGTGAGATCCCGGCCGCCCCTTCAAAGGCGCTCGCCCACTGTCCGGGACCGTTTCGGCGACACCGAAGTAGGGAACGTTGCCCTCAAAATGAGACGGCAAAAGGGCAACACACCCCCAGGGGTTCATTGATGACGAGGCGACCCCAGACCAACCGCCGAGTTGCTCGGTAGTGAGCCGTGACCGGCAAGAAGCCCCAACGGGGCTTGGCGGGCATGGGCACCAGCTAGGGCCGGCGGGCAGCCGAGCGTGCGGCAGGTCCGCGGGGGAGGCCCCGCGGTCCTTGCCTGGGTTTGCCCGACAAGGACCGCTGCAGGCGCGGATCAGCAGAAATTCGTCGTACAGGTCTGGTTGTCGCAGGTGGTGCAGGTGTGCAGACCCCCGCTGAAGGTACAGATCTGAGGGCAGGACGCGGGCGAGTACCCACCAGCCACCGGCAGCAGGGCGGACCTGCCGAGTTCGACTAGGGTTTCGCGATGCAGTACGAGCTTCCGGTGCAGTCTCTTCATGTCTTCTCCTTTCAGGTAGTCCTACTCTTCTTGTGCGCTACTTGACAAGAGTTGAGACGCCCTGGCTAGCCCAACCTCCACAGAGTTTCAGCCAACTCGCTGAAAACCAAGAACCGGCCCTGGGTTTCGTCACTCCCCGGCGTTGCGTAGGGCCACCGCCCGGATCGCCCTCTGCCGTCTTTCGTCCTCGACGATCTCACGGACCGCCTCGAATTCCGCCAGCGGCAGGAGTAAGGTCTCCGGGAGCTCGGCGATGAGGAGCCACGACGCCGGGACGACCTGGACGCCGCTCGGAGCGCTGGGATCGTCGGGCGCCAGCGCCATGCTCCTGGCGCTGCTACCCCCTAACGGTCGGCTTACGAGGTCTGAAGGTTCGAGGCGGCGATAGGAGGAAGACGCCGGCAGTTAATGCGCTGCACGCATCGGCGAGTCATCGGGCGGTGTCCTCAGTCCAGGCTCTTGCGGAAACGCCGCGAGGCGAGCGTCAGGAGGAAGGCGCCGATGCCCAGCAGGGCGAGGGCGTCGGGCCATAGCGCCGCGAGGCCTGAGCCGCGCAGGAAGATGCCGCGGATGACGTTGGCGTAGTAGCGCACGGGAACCGCGTAGGTGACGATCTGGATGGCGTGCGGCATGTTCTCGATCGGGAAGAGGAGGCCCGAAAGATAAATCATCGGCACCATCACCACGAAGGCCGAGAACATCATCGCCTGCTGCTGGGTGTTGACCAGGGTCGAGACCAGCAGCCCGAGGCCCAGCGTGTTGAGCAGGTAAAGTAGGGTGAGCAGCATCAGCAGCAGCAGCGAGCCGCGCAGGGGCACGCCGAACAGCCAGCGCGCCACCCCGGTCACCAGCAGCATGTCCACCAGGCCGATGACCACGAAGGGCGCCAGCTTGCCGACGATCAGCTGCCACGGGGCGAGCGGCGTCACGATGATCTGCTCGAGGGTGCCAATCTCCTTCTCGCGGACAACGGCCATCGACGGCATCATCATCACCACCAGCATGAGCACCAGGGCGAGGACCGCCGGGACGTAGAACCAGCGGCTCTTGAGGTCCGGGTTGTACCAGACGCGCGGCACCAGCTCGACCCCGCCGCCGGCCGCCGCCGCCGCCGGAGCCCCGGGCCGGCGCACCAGCTCGGCGCCGACGTCGCCGAGGATCTTGGAAGCGTAGCCCAGCCCGACCACGGCGGAGTTGGCGTCGGTGCCGTCGGCCAGGACCTGCACCCGCGGGGGGCGGCCGGCGGCCACGTCCTCGCCGTAGCGGCCGGGGATGACCAGCGCCACCTGGGCCCGGCCGTCCACCAGCCACGGCTCGACCTGGTCGGCGGAATCCACGGCGCCCACCAGGGAGAAGTAGCCTGAGGCGGTGAAACGGTCGGTCAGGGCGCGGCTTGCCGGCGTGCGGTCCTGGTCGACGAGCAGCGTCGGCACGCGGTTGACGTCGGTGTTGGCGGCATAGCCCAGCGCCAGCATCTGGATGAGCGGGCCGGCGACCAGGACCGGGATCATCCTGCGGTCGTGGCGCAGCTGGAACAGCTCCTTGACGATCACCCGCAGCAGCCCGTACACCTCAGACCTCCTTCCGGGCGAGCCGCACGAAGGCCAGGCCCAGGACCGCCACGGCGTAGGCGAGCAGGAAGGCGATGTCCCGGCCGTACGGCGCCAGCCCGGCGCCCTTCAGGATCACGCCGCGCAGCACCACCAGGAAGTAGCGCGCCGGCACGGCATAGGTGATGACCTGCACCGCGATGGGCATCGAACGGATCGGGAAGATGAAGCCGGAGAGCAGGATCGCCGGCAGCATCGAGGTGCCGGCGCCGATCTGGAACGCCATCGCCTGGGAATCGGCGATGCTCGAAACCAGCAGGCCGAAGCCGAGGGCGCCGACCAGGTAGATGAAGGTGATGACGAAGAGGTCGAAGTAGCTGCCGCGCACCACCACCCCGAACAGGATGCGGGCGGCCAGCAAAATGATCACGGTCGCCGCCAGCGAGATCGACAGGTAGGGGACGGTCTTGCCGACCAGCAGCTCGCCCGGCGACAGCGAGCTGACGCGCAGCTGTTCCATGGTGCCGCGCTCCTTCTCGCGCACCACCGACATGGCGGTGGACAGCACCGCCGTGAGCATCAGGATGAAACCGATCAGGCCGGGCACCAGGAACTGGGTCGTCTTGAGCTCCGGGTTGTACCAGACCCGCGGCTCGTAGTCGATCGGCGCGGCGGCGACCGCCGCGGCCGCCGTGCCTCCCGGGGCGCCGGCACCGCGGCTGGCGCCCGCGGCGCGCACCACCGCGACGCTGGCCTCGCCGGCCACCGCCTCCGCATAGCCGAGCACGGTGGTGGCGGTGTTGGCGTCGGCGCCGTCGAGCACCATCTGGACGCGCGCCGTGCGGCCGGCGGCAACGTCGCGGCCATAGGACTCGGGCACGATCAGGATCGCCGCGGCCCCGCGGCGCTCGGTGAGGCGCGCGAGGTCGGAACCCGCCGGCAGGTTGGCGACCAGGTCGAAGTAACCGGAATTCACGAACGCCGACGCGAGGTCCCGGCTGGCGGCGCTCTTGTCGCGGTCCTCGATCGCCAGGCGGATGTGACGCACGTCGAAGTTCACCGCGTAGCCGTAGAGCAGCAGCATCATCGTCGGCAGGCCGAGCAGCATGCCGAGCGTGAGCGGGTCGCGGGCCGCCTGGCGGTACTCCTTGACCGCGATGGCGCGCACCTTGGCGAGCTTCATCGCCTGGTCCCGGCGCTTTCGATCAGGTGGATGAAGACGTCCTCGAGCGATGGCACGATGCGCTCGATGCCAAAGGGCTCGTTGCCGTCCTCGGTGAGCGCCGCGGCGATGCGCCGGCGGCCCTCCTCCGCGTCGGCCACCACCACGTGCAGGCGGGTGCCGAACACCGTCGCCTCGAGCACCCAGTCGGCGGCTTCGAGGTGCCGCAACGCGTCGATGAATCGGGGGCAGGTGACCTCGAGCAGGGCGCGGCCGGCGAACACCTCCTTGAGCTCGGCGACGGTGCCCAGGGCGGTCAGGCGGCCGTCGTGCATGAGCGCGATGCGATCGCACCGCTCGGCCTCGTCGAGGTAATGGGTGGTGACGATGATCGTGACCCCGGCGCGCGCCTGGTCGTCGATCAGCTGCCAGAAGCGGCGGCGCGAGACCGGATCGACGCCGCCGGTCGGCTCGTCGAGAAAGACGATGTCGGGGCGGTGCAGGAGGGCGCAGCCCAGCGCGAGGCGCTGCTTCCAGCCGGCGGGCAGCGAGCCGGTGAGCTCCTTCTCCTTGCCGGCGAGGTCCGCCAGGCCGAGCGCCCAGGCCTGCCGCTCGGCGAGCTGGGCGCCGCGCAGACCGTAGATGCCGCCGAAGAAGCGCAGGTTCTGCTCGACCGGGAGATCGTCGTAGAGGCTGAAGCGCTGGGTCATGTAGCCGATCCGCCGCTTGACGAGCTCGGGCTCGGCGGCGACGTCGATGCCGGCAATGCGCATGCGGCCGCCGCTCGGGTGCATCAGGCCGCAGAGCATCCGGATGATGGTCGATTTGCCGGCCCCGTTGCTGCCGAGCAGACCGAAGACCTCGCCGCGAGCGACGGTGAAGCTGACGTCGTCGACGGCGGTGAAGTCGCCGAAGCGCTTGACCAGCCCCTCGACCTCGATGACCGGCCCGGCGGCTTTCTCGGCGCCGCCGGCAGGCTCCCCGGCCGCGCCGCTCATCGTCCGACCGCCCGCTCGAGGTTGGCCAGGGCCAGGCGGACCTGGGTGAGGGCGCTGGTGCGGTCCAGGGCCGATCGCAGCAGCGCGGTCTCGGCGTCGAGCAGCTCCGAGGAGGGGATGACACCCTCGTGGTAGCGGTCGCGCGCCACCCGCACGTTCTCGCGCGCCGAGTCGAGGTTGCGGTCGGCGACGCCGGCGGCCTGGCGCGCGTTGGCAAGCTCGATCAGGCGCTGGGTGACCTCCAGCCGGACGCGCCGCTCGAGGTCCTCCAGGCGATGGCCCATGGCGTCGGCCTGGGCGTCGATCTGGGCGGCGGCGGCGGCGGTGCGGCCGCCGTCGAACAGCGACAGCGAGATCACCGCGCCGATGCTCCAGCTGCTCTTCCAGCGCGCCTCGAGCGGCAGGATGCGGGGGTTGGGGTTGGCGTAGTCGTAGCCGCCGGAGAGGTTGGCCTGGGGCCGCAGCGCGGCGCGGGCCGCTTCGGCGCTGGCGCGGCCGGCGGCGATGCGGCTGCGCAGCGCGACGATCTCCGGCCGCGCCGCGAAAGCCGCGGCGGCGAGCGCCTCCGGCGGCTCGGCGCCGGTGAGCGGCACGGCCGCCGCCGGACCGGCCGCGAGTGAGGCAGCCGGCGAGGAGCTGGCCGGACCGGCGGCGGGCTCGGGCAGCGGCTCGGTCGGCTCGATGGCGGTGTCCGCCGGCAGGTCGAGCAGCCGCAGCAGGTTGGCGTTGGCCACGGCTGCCGCGCCGGCGGCCTGCACGCGGGCAAGCTCCGCCTGCTCGCGCTGCACCGAGACCGCCAGCACCTCGTTGGCGGCGGCCATGCCGACGTCGCGGCGGTCGCGGGTTTCCTTGAGGTGCGCGTCGTAGTCGGCGAGCGACTCGGCGAGGACGCGCTCGCTGTCGCGCGCCGTGACCAGGCTCCAGTACGCCGCCGCGATCTCCTGCGCCAGGTCGGAGCGCCCCTGGGCGAGGTCCTGGTTGGCGGCCGCCAGCTGCTGGGCGCTGGCGGTCACGGTGTTGGTGACCCGGCCGCCGGTGTAGACCGGCAGCGCCAGCCCGAGGTGCCCGCGGTAGCTGTCGGGGATGTTGGGGAAGACCGTCTCGGTGCCCAGTCCCGGCAGCGTCAGGCGCAGCTCCGGGACGTCCGACTGCCGGGTGTAGGAGGCGGAGGCGTCGATCTGCGGCAGCCTCTCGGAGCGCGCGCCGGTCAAACCGGCGCCGGCGGCGGCGGCCAGCGACCGCAGCTCGGCAAGGTGCGCCGAGGCCTCGCGCCCGCGGCTCAGCGCTTCGCCCAGGCCCAAGCGCAGGACCCTGCCGTCGCCGGCGGGCGGGGTGGCTCCCACCGGGACCGGCGCGGCGGCGGGCGGCGCCGCACTCGCGGCCGGCGGCGCCGGGGAGAGGGCCGGTGCCGCGGCGGCGCCGGCACCCACCACGGCGCAGCTCAGCGCCAGGGCCAGGGCCGATGAGCGGCAGCTGGGACGGATCATGGCGTCACCTCCGCGGCCCTGGACCGGCCGGCGGCGGTCTCGTCGGCGCGAATCTTGGCGATGAAGATGTCCTCGAGCGACGGCTGCACGGCGCGGGCCTCGTGCACCTCGATGCCCGCCGCGGCAAGCTCCGCGGCGAGGCGGCGGCTGGCGTCGCCGGCCGCGGCCGGATCGACGTCCCTGAGGGTGACATGGAGCCGTTCGCCGAAGGCCTCGATCTCCGCGACGTCGGGGCGGCTCGCCAGCAGCTCCTCGGCCCGCCGTTTTGGGCTGACGATGAGCTCGATCAGGACCTGGCGGGTTCCCTGCCCGCCGGCACGCAGCTCGTCGGGAGCGCTGACGGAGAGCAGCCGGCCGCGGTCCATCAGCGCGACGCGCCGGCAGCGCTCCGCCTCGTCGAGGTAAGGGGTGGTGAGCAGGATCGTCAGCCCCTCCGCCTGCAGCCGGTTGAGGATGCGCCAGAAATCGCGGCGCGACACCGGATCGACGCCGGTCGTGGGCTCGTCCATCACCAGCAGCTCCGGGGTATGGATCAGGGTGCAGGCCAGCGCCAGCTTCTGCTTCATGCCGCCCGACAGGCGGTCGGCGAGGCGGCCGCGGAAGGCCGCCAGGCGCAGGCGCTCGAGCAGCTCGTCGCGGCGCGGCCGCCAGTCCGAGATCCCGTGGATGGCGGCGAAGAAGGCGATGTTCTCATCGACCGAGAGGTCGCCGTAGAGCGAGAAGCGCTGCGACAGGTAGCCGATCCGCCGGCTCAGCTCGGCGCCGCGACGGACCGGGTCGAGGCCCATGGTGCGCACCGAGCCGCCGTGCGGCCCGAGCAGCCCAAGGATGACGCGCAGCGTGGTGGTCTTGCCGGCGCCGTCCGGGCCGATCAGCCCGAACATCTCGCCGCGCTCGACCCGGAAGCTGATGCCGTCCACCGCCACCAGCTGGCCGTAGCGGCGGACCAACCCCTCGACGGCCACCATCTCGGCAGGCTGCGTCGCGGCATCCTGTCCGTTCTCCCTCGCGGCGGCGCTCATGAGGCGCCTCCGGCCGGCGCCGCCGATTTATCAGGCGCGCCGGCTGGCGCCGTCGATGTCGCGGGCGCGCCGGCTGGCGCCGTCGATGTCGCGGGCGCGCCGGCTGGCGCCGTCGATGTCGCGGGCGCGCCGGCTGGCGCCGTCGATGTCGCGGGCGCGCCGGCTGGCGCCGCCGATGTCGCGGGCGCTCCGGCTGGCGCCGCCGATGATTGGGGCGCGCCGGCTGGAGCCTTCGCTTCGAACCTCGCGGTTGAGGGCATGCCGGGCTTGAACAGGCCGTCGCGATTGTCGAGCCCGACCTTCACCTTGAACACGAGCTTCACCCGCTCGTCGCGAGTCTGCACGTTCTTGGGCGTGAACTCCGCCTCGGAAGAGATGTAGGTGATGTGCCCCGAGCGGTGCTGTCCCTCGTCGGTCATCACATCGGCCGGCTGTCCGAGACGTATGCGCCCGAGGTCGGTCTCGGCGACATAGACGGTCAGCCAGGCGTTGGCCAGGTCGGTGATGACGCAAAGGGGAGATCCGGTCTGCAACAGCTCGCCTTGCTGCGCCACCTTCTCGGTGACCACGCCGGTCAGGGGACTGATCACCGTCGCGTCCTTGATCTGCTGCTCGAGCGTGGCGGCGTGGGCGTCCATCGCCGCCAGGTGCGCCCGCGCCTGGGCAATCTCCTGCGGCCGGCTGCCGTGGCGCGCCCGTGCCAGCGCGTCGCGCGTGCCCGAAAGCCGCGCGGCGGCCATGTCGCGCCGGGTCCGCGCGTCGTCCCGCGACTTCGCCGTGCCGGAGCCGCGGTCGAGCAGTGCCTGCATGCGGTCCAGCTCCTTCTGGGCGCCGTCGAGGTCGGCCGCGGCGCTGGCGACCTGCGAAGCCGCCTCGGCGATGTCCTCCGGGCGCGATCCGGCAAGGCGCAGGTCGAGGTCGGCGGCTGCCTGGTCGCGGTCGGCGTGGGCCTGCCTGGCCGCCAGGCGGTTGTCGGTGGTGTCGATCTCGGCCAGGGTCTGCCCGAGCTTCACCGCGTCCCCCTCCTGCAAGGTGAACTGCAAAAGCCGGCCGCCGACCTTGGCGCCGATGTGGACGTCGGTGGCCTCGACGTGGCCCGCCGCCACGATGACGTTCTTGTCCGGCGCCTTGGCACAGCCGGCAAGCAGCCCGGCGGCGAGACCCAGCAACGGCACCCCCCGCCGCAGAGCCCGGCGACCCATACCCGCGAAAACGGATCTCATGTCAGCTCCTCCCCCCGGCCCCTGCGTGTCGCCGCCGGCGTCCGCCTGGCGCGCCGCACGGCCGCCACGGGCTGGGTCAGCGAGGCGCGCTGCAGCCTCGGATCGATCGCTTCGGCGAACCGCTCGCACGCTGCCGCATCGAGCGCGGCGAGCGCCTCGGTCTCGATGGCCGTCAGCTCCAGGCCGGCCGCCCGCAGCTGTTCGAGCCATCGCGCCGGCGAGCGGCGCATCCGGCGGCGGGCCTCCTCGTCGGTGGCCAGCCTGCCGATGACCACCTCCACGCTCTCCTGGCTCATCGTCCTCCTGGCGCGGCGAGATCTGGTCCCGCCGGTTCGGCCCTTCCGGCGAGGGGGACCTTCCAAGCGCCGTGCCAGCAGGCGGCTGCCTCACGTAAGACACTGAATCCGTGCAGCTTATGCAGGAGGTACAGCTCTTTCCGCCCGCCGGGCAGCCCGCGGCCGATGCCTGGAAATCGACGAACTGTCGAGAAATCGACAGCCGCTTTCTCGTCGCGCTGCTTCGAGCCGTTTCGAGCCGCCGCCCCCCCCGGAGGAGATCTCCTTCCTATCCGAGGCCGTGACGGGAGAGGCGGGTGTAGAGCTGCGCGCGGGTCAGGCCCAGCAAACGGGCGGCGCGCGTGCGGTTGCCGCGGGAGCGTTCGAGGGCCTTGGCGACCAGGTCGCGCTCGAGGTCGTCGAGCGCGAGCCCGCCCGGCGGCAGCTCGACGGCGCCCGCCGCGCCGCTCGCGCCGGCGGCGACGGCGATCGGCAGGTGCTCGCCGGTGATCAGGCCGCCCTCGCACAGGATCAAGGCGCGCTCGATGGCGTTGCGCAGCTCGCGGACGTTGCCGGGCCAGGAATGGGCGAGCAGCCGGTCCCTGGCCTCCCGGGAGATGCCGGCGGCAGGGCGGCCCATGGCGGCGCCGAGGTCGGCGAGGAAGACCTCGACCAGCGCCGGGATGTCCTCGGGCCGCTCGCGCAGCGGCGGCAGCCGGATCTCGAAGACGTGCAGCCGGTAGTAGAGGTCTTCCCGGAACTGGCCGCGGCCGATGGCGGCGGGCAGGTCGCGGTTGGTGGCGGCCACCAGGCGCAGCTCGGCCCGGATCGGGCGCGTGCCGCCGAGGCGCTGGAACTCACGCTGCTCGAGCACGCGCAGGAGCTTCGCCTGCACCAGCAGGCTCATCTCTCCGACCTCGTCGAGGAAGAGCACGCCGCCCGCGGCCTGGTCGAGGCTGCCCGGTTTCGCCGCGGTGGCGCCGGTGAAGGCCCCCTTCTCGTAGCCGAAGAGCTCGGACTCGAGCAGCGGGTCGGGGAGGGCCGCGCAGTTGAGCGCCACGAAGGGGCCGCCGGCGCGCGGCGAGGCGCGATGGATGTAGCGCGCCACCACCTCCTTGCCGGTGCCGGACTCGCCGGTCAAGAGCACCGTGGTCTCGGTGCCGGCGACCTTGGTGGCCTGTGCCAGGGCCTCGCGCCAGGCACGGGAGCGGCCGGCGATGCGGCGGCTCGAACCCGACTCGAGCTCGGCGGTGAGACGCACGATCCGCGTCTCGAGGTGGCGCGCGCGCTCGGCGGCAAAGGCAGCGCGGCGCTGCTCCCCGGCAAGCCGCTCGTGCGCCAGGGCGAGCGCCACGTGGTCGGCGATGCGGCGCGCCGGGTCGGCCTCGTCCGGGCGAAAGCGCCCGGGCTGGCGGGACAGGAAGTTGAGCCCTCCGAGCACCTCGCCGTGCAGCCGCACCGGCACCCGCAGGCCCGAACGGACGCCGGCGTCGGTCAGCATCCGGAACCGGGCCGGCCCCAGCTCCTGGTCGATATGGCGCTGGCCGCTGCCGCCGGCCGGCGGATCGAGGTGCCAGCGGATGCTGTGGGAGTCCGGGAAGAAAGTGATGTCGCGGACCAGGAAATACTCCCAGCCGATGGTGGCGATCATGCTCTCGTTGAGCGGGACCTCCGGCACCTCGTCGAGGCCCAGCGGCGGGCTGGCGTAAAGGCGGACCCTGGTGCGGTCCGCGGTCAGCATTCCCAGCACCAGGATGTCGTGCGGGATCACCTGCTGCGCCGCCGCCGCCAGCCGCTTGAAGACCTGCTGCACGTCGAGCGCCGAGGCGAGCGCCGGCAGCAGCAGCGCCTCGAGCGCCTCGCCTCGCCGCCGCCGCTCGCGCTCGATCCGCGACAGCCGGTCGTGCTCGAGCGCCAGTGCGATGAGCGCGGCGACGCGAGCCACGGCGGCCTCGTGCGCGGCAGCGTATTGGCGCGGGACGGTGCTGGCGTACCAGAGCTGGCCGACGATCCCCTCCCCGGCGTGCAGCGGCGCGATCAGGATCGAGCGCACGCCGCGCTCGAGGATCTGCCGGTCGATGGCGAAGTCGGGATCGAGGTCCTGGCGGGCGTCGAGGCGGCGGGGCGCCGCCATCTCGGTGGGGAAGTGCGCCGGCGCCTGCCCCGGGGCGCGGGCGGCCGGCAACGGCCACAGCCGCGCCGAGATGTCGCAGCGCGGCACCGGCGCGCCGATCTCGACGACCTGCCGCGGTCCATCGCCGCCGGCGATGGCGTACAGCCGCGCCGTGTCCGCGCCTTCGATCCGCATCACTCCCATGCGGTCGAAAGGCAGCACCGGCCGGGTCGCCTCCGCCACCCGCTCGAACACTTCCCGGAGGTCGAGGCTCTCCGCCGCCAGGCGCGCGATCCGGCACAGCGCGTCGAGCAGCGCCTCGCCGTCCGGGGCGGCCGCCGCGACGGCTGCCGCGGCGCTGGCGGCGGTGATGACCGTGCCGGCGGCGGTTGAGGCGGTGGTGACCGTGCCGGCGGCGCTGGCGGCGGTGGTGACCGTGCCGGCGGCGGTTGCGGTGGCGGTGGTGGCGGCGGGGGCGGCTGAAGCAGCCGCGGGAGGCCCGGCGGTCATGCGGTCATTCTAACCACACGACCGCCGGGAGACGGTCAGGGCCCGATCGTCAGCGCAGGACGCGCTTGCCGCCGGCCTTGACCTGGCCCCAGCCGCTGGGGCAGTTGTTGCGGGCGGGCACGTCCAGGCAGAAGCAGACCTTGGAGCTGCCCGAGTCGACCGTGCCGCTCGCGCCAGCCGCGACCTGGATCTCGACCTGGTTGGGCTGATGATCACAGGCCGCCTCGGCGCCGAAACGGGTGTAGACCTCGATGGCGTGGGACGAGTCGTTCTGGAAGGTCACGCCGCCGCCGGCGGCTGGCGCCGCCATCTTGTCCTGGGCCAGCAGCGCGCCGGCGCCCAGCGCCGCGCAGAGAACCACCACCGCGAACATCCATTTTGCTCGAAACACCTGCCGCATCGTATTCCTCCTCTGGTTGAATTAAGGGCTCGCACACACTCCAACCTTGCCGGGTCCCAGCCGGGCCACGGCGCCGGTAGCGCAAGCTGAACCTCTATACGCAGAAAGAGGTCCGAGGTTCCGGGTTTCGCTTGGTTAGAAGATGAACATGCCGGCGGCCGCCAAAAACATCAGCAGGGTCGCGAGGGCGACCGCGGCGCGTCCCAGCCGCGAGCTGGGCTGGCCGTTCATCAGCTTGCGGTCCGAGGCGACGATCAGGATGCCCACCATCAGGAAAGGAGCGAGCACGCCGTTGACCACGGCGGACCAGAACAGTGCCTGGATGGGGTTGATCCGCGCGAAGTCGAGGACGATGCCGGCGACCGTCGCCAGCACCAGCACCAGGTAGAAGCGTCCCGCGCCCCGGACCTTCTGGTCCAGGCCCTGGCGCCAGTCGAAGGTCTCGGCGAAGGCGTAGGCGGCCGAGCCGGCAAGGGTGGGGATGGCAAGGAAGCCGACCCCCAGGATGCCGATCGTGTAGAGCGTCGCGGCCAGCGGCCCGGCGAGCGGACCGAGCGCCGCGGCGGCCTGGCGCGAGGTCTCGATCTTGGTCAGGCCGTGGGCGTGCAGGGTGAGGGCGGTGGTCAGGATGATGAAGAACATGGCCGCGTTCGAGAAGAAGGTGCCGACCCCGACGTCCATCTTGCGGTCGACGATCTCGTCCTCGGTGGCCCCTTCGCGCCGCACCTTCATCCGGCGGCCCTTGGCCTTTTCCTCCTCGACCTCCTGGGAGGCTTGCCAGAAGAACAGGTAGGGGCTGATCGTCGTGCCGAGGATCGCCACCAGGGTCGCCCAGCCGCTGCGGTCCGCCGGCAGGCTCGGAACGACGGCGTCGCGCAGCACCTGGCTCCAGTGCGGGTGCACCAGGAAGGCGGTGACGACGTAGGCCGCGAGCACCAGTGCCAGCCACTTGAGGACCGAGGCGATCTGGACGTAGCGCAGGCGTACGGCTGCCACCGTGATGGCGATGCCGAAGACCGGCACCATGACATGCGAGTTGAGGCCGGTCAGCATCTCGGCCGCGTCGGCCATGCCCGCCAGGTCGGCGGCGATGTTGATGATGTTGGCGCCGAGCAGGGCCACGGCTGCCGCGATCAGGAGCGGCCTGGGAAAGCGCTTGCGCAGCGCTCCCGCCAGGCCTTCGCCCGTCACCATGCCGATCCGGGCGCACGTCATCTGGACGGCGGCCATCAGCGGCCAGGTGAGCAGCGCCGTCCACAGCATGGCGGTGCCGAGCTGGGCACCGGCCACCGAGTAGGTGGCGATGCCCGACGGATCGTCGTCCGCGGCCCCGGTGATCACGCCCGGGCCGAGCGCCGAGAAGAAGCGGCGCACGAAGCTCTGCTTGCGGGCGGGTTCGGCCGGTGCGGCCTCGAGCTCAGCTGCGGGCAATGCGGGACCCCCCGGAGCGGCGGCGGCTGTCGTGGTCCGGGAGGGCGTGCGGCGGCAAGGTTGTGGCCAGGACTGCGAGTCCGGCAGGTAGTTTCAGGCGCCAGGCACGATCAGGCCTGGCTGCTGCCGGGGGGCTGCGGCGGAGCGCTTTGGGGGGTTGCCGGGGCCGCGGCTTGCGCGGCCGGGGTGGCGGCGACCGAAGCCTTTGGCGCCTCGAGCTGCGAGTTGGCCCTGTCGTCCGACTTCGAGCCGCTCATCGCGTCCTTGAAATCGCGGATCGACGTGCCCAGGCCCTTGCCGAGCTCCGGGAGGCGCTTGGGGCCGAAGATGAGCAGAGCGATGCCCAGGAGCAGGAGCAGGTGCATGGGTTGGAAGAGTCCTTCGAACATGACGACCTCCGGCGGCGTGCATGAGACGCCACGCTCCTATTCTCAGGGTAGCGGGGGTCCGGGTCAAGCTCCCGTGGTTCAGGTGCTTCATCAGGGCCTTCCTGGGGCCAGGCCGCGGGGCTGGTCGCGGAGGGAGCCGGCAGCGGGCCGAGCGGCGGGCTGGTCGGGGATGATCCCGAGGCCCCGCAGGCGCCTGACGTGCACGGTCGCCGGCAGCGCCCCCCAGGCGCCGATCTGCTGCGACACGGCCGGCGGCAGCAGCCCCAGGGCCTGCGCCTCGACCGGGTCGAAGGGCAGCGTCGAGGCGGCGCGGGCCGTCTCCGGCAGCTGCCGCCATGCCGCGAAGGCCGCGCGCGCGTCGCTGTCCGGGAAGCTTCCGGAAGGCACGGCGGTGAAGGCCAGGAAGCCGGCGGCGACGGCCGCGGCCAGCCCGGCCGCCCCCGCCAGGCCCGTGGCGAGCGAGGCCGCGGCGGCGGGCCGCAGCGGTTGGTCGGCGGGGCTGCCTGCCGCCCGGGAAGCCCGTGCTGCCGCCGGCGCTGCCCGCGGACCGGCGATGCCCAGGCCGCAGGCCACGGCGGCGCCAACCAGCGGCAGCGCCAGCGGCGCCAGCTGGAAGCGCGCGGCGGGAAAGAAGTACAAGGAGTAGAAGGCCAGGTGGGCCGCGACCACCGCGCCGGCCGCGAGGGCGCCGGCGCCGACCGCCGGATGCCGGCGCCGCCGCCACGCCAGCAGCAGGCCGGCGGCCCAGCCGAGCGCCGCCCAGCCCAGCCCGAGGTAGGAGTCGGGCGCGAGGCCCGGCCAGCCGAGGAGGACCTGGGCGTAGAAGCGGAGATGGGAGATCGGCCGGCCGCCGCTGCCGCGGGGAAAGTCGGCGTTGCCGTGCAGCGCGTAGCGGAGATTGAAGGTGGTGCCGGCGTCCGCGTACCAGCGCGGCACCCAGAACCCGTAGCCGCTCCATTGCCACGGCGGTAGCTGGGACCGCCAGAGCAGCCCGGCGACGACGAGCGGCACCACCGCGGCCCAGGCCCCCCATCGCACCGCTCGGCGCAGCAGCTCGCGGGCGCCATGGGACCGCCAGGCGTAGGCCGCGAAGACCACCGCCGCGGGCGCGAACAGCAGCGCGCTCGCCGGCCGCATGGCGGCCAGCAGGCCGAAGCTCGCGCCGCCGAGCGCCGCCGGCACCCGCCAGCCGGATGCCGGCCGGCTGTATGGCGGCCGGCCGGTGCGTGCCGCGGTCGGAACGAGCTTGCCTGGCGCCGCCGCGTCGGCTGCCGGCCCGGATGGTTTCGGCCTGCCTTCGTCGGGAGGGCGGTATTCTGAGCGGTATTCTGATGAGCCGGCGCGGGCCCTGGCGGCGAGCGCCGTCCCCAGCACGAACAGAGCGGCGACCAACGCCGCGGGCTCGTCGGCGAGAGCCACCCGGCCGGCCGCCACCGCGGCCGGCGCGAGCGCCCAACCGGCGCCGGCCACCAGCCCGGCGGCAAGGGCGCCGGCGGCGGCCCGCCCGCCGGCTTGCCCGCCAAGCCGCCACACCGCGCTCGCGGCTGCCAGGGCCAGCAGGCAGGACAGGCCGGCGCCAAAGATGCCGGTGACCCTCCACAGGCGGTCGCCGGGCACTCCGAGCCGCACCGCGCCGGCCAGCAGGAGCGGCCAGCCCGGCGGGTAGCGCGGCCGCACGCGGTAGGGGCCGACCTGCAGGTAGTAGCGGCCTTCGGCGGCGATCGCCTGCGCCGCCGCGGCATATTCGAGCGCGTCCGGCCGCGGCCGCAGCTGCCGGCCGTCGGCCGCCGCCGCCCAGCGCCAGCGTGCGGCGAGGGCCAGCGGCGCGACCAGCAGCACGAGCGCCGCCGCGGCGAGGGCCCGTTGCCGCCGGCCGGTCATTTGGCGGCGGCAAGCGACACCCGCTCGACCGCCTGCGCGCGCTCGACTCCCTGGGCGATCACCTCGGCGTAGTACCGGCTCATCTTGCCGGCGACCGCGGGAGCCACCTTGGCCGGGTCAGGTCCGGCGCCAGGCGCGAGCCCGGTGAAGGCCGCCAGGCCGTCACTCTCGAGCAGCGGTCGCACCCAGGCGAGCGGCTCGCTGCCGACGTCGGTCACCGCCGCCTTCAGGATCTTGCCGGCGGCGTCGAACGCCACGGCGACGCCGACCGGTCCGTGCTCGGACGGCACCCACAGGAAGACCGCCGAGCCGACCAGGCGCTTCTGGTCGTCACGGCCGATATAGACCTTGACGTCCTCCTCGGAAGGCGTCCAGCCGGTGCGGCTCTTGATCGCGGCGGCGTCGGCGGCGCCGAAGGCGAGCTTCTGCTCGAAGAACTGCGACGCGGCGGGAAGGCCTTGCCTGACGAACTCCCCCCGCTTGACCAGCTGGACGTTGGGGGTCACGTGAGCGAACGCCGGGTTGCCGGCGCCCGCGCCGGCGGCAGCCGCCGCCAGGACGGCAAGAACCGGGGCGAGCTTATCGAGTCTGTGCATCTGGATCTCCTTGTGGGTGGCGGAACCAGCACTGCGTCAGCGTGAGGGCAAGCACGCAGAGATAGACCAGGCCCATCGAGAAGCCGCCGGCCACGGTGAGCCCGCCGAACAGCTCGCCGGCTCGCGGCAGCAGGTGGGCGCCCCACAGGCCGGCCAGGTCGAGGAAGGGCGCCGCGAAGGCGGCGAGCACCAGGGTGGAGCGTGCCCGCGAGCCCAGCCGCAGGCCGAAGACCAGCAGCGACAGCAGCGCGGCGGTGATCGCATAGACCGGCACGTGGACGTGCGTGTCCTGCACCAGCAGCTCGCGGTTGATCACGTGCTTGGGGCGGTCGAGGTTGGCGAGATCCACCGGGTGCTCCATCGCCATGGTGCCGCAGCCGGCGCACATCGCCATCGCGTGCGGCGTTTCCGGCGCCACCGTCGCCGCGGTGGCCGCCGGCGTGAAGGCCGCGAAGTTCTTCACCTCCCAGGCGCCGAACAGGTCGGCGACCCCCAGCAACAAGAGGAAGAGGGTTGCCGCCAGCTTGACTTCAAACGGACTGCCAGGAAGCTTGCCCATGAGACCTTCTCTCTAGAAAAGGAACACCGTCTGCAAGGTTGCCTGGGTGTTGTCGCGCCTGCCCACCCCATCCTGGCGGCTGGCGAAGACCGGCGCGCTCGAGCGGTCGCGGCGCAGGTCCAGGCGCAGCACCAGCTCCGGCAGCCGCAGCGAGGTGCGGTCCAGGTAGCGGAAGATGCCGTAGAAGCCGCCGCCGACGAGGTACTGCGGCGACAGGGTGATCTCGCGCAGCACCTGCGGCGTGCCGGTGCGGCCGCCGCCCACGTCGTCGAAATAATCCATCCGCAGGGTCGCCGCCCAGTGGCGGTCGAAGCGCAGGTGGGTGAACAGCATCTCGCCGTACCACCTGGCGGTGCCGCCGGCGACCGCGGAGTGCGGCTCCTGGCCGTAGACCGACTCGGCGCCCACCACCCAGCTCTCGGTGGGCTGCAGCAGCAGGGTGCCGATCACCGCCGAGCGGTCGTCGTTTTCCTGGTGGTCTTTCTCGGGCCCGTAGAGGACGCCGAGGCCGAGGTGCGCGGCGAGCGACGGGCTCCACAGCGCGTAGAGACCGCCGGTCTTGCCCTTGTTGTTGTCGACGTCGTCGTCCCAGCCGTTGGCGACGATGGCCCACAGCTCGAGGTGCGGCGACAGCGCCTCGTGCGCGGCCAGGCCGGTGAACTTGACCGGCCGGGCGTAATCGAAGGTGAACGACGAGGTCGCCTGGAAGTTGAGCGGCGCATCGTCGCGCTCGATGGCCATCGGCGAGTCGAACTTGCCGGCCGTGAGGTCGAAGCCGGAGGCAAGCGACGGCTGCCAGCGCAACTGCAGGTTGTCGATGTCGGTCGCGACGTCGTTGGTCGTCCCGACGTCGGCCAGGAACGGCGACGGCGCGTTGCGCGACGTGGTGAGCTGGGCGAACACCGTGACGTTGTCTGACAGACCTTTATAAAAAGACAACGCCAGCGCGCTGTCGGCGAAGGAATTCTTGCCGGTGTTGAAGTCGTAGTCGTAGCCGAGGACGCCGAAACCGTTGATCACCAGCTGCCGGTTGGGGTCCTCGCCGAAGGTGAGCAGGCCCGAGCCGCCGCCGGCCAGCGCACCCGGCCCGACCGGCGTCTCCCCCGTGCCCTGGGCCGCCGCCGGCCGCGCCGCCGCGGCCAGCAGGACCAACAGACAGACCACCGCGCTCCCCTGCCGCTTCCCATGACTTTGCACGCTTTCACCTCCTTGGCAGTCAGTTGCCACATGGACGGCAGTGCCCGCTCCGTATCGGTCCGGAGCGGCCGCCCGCCGCGGGGCATCAACTACGCCGGCGAAGGGTCAGGCGCGGGGTGGGCGTACTGGAAGGTCGAGGCACGGCAGCTCGCGAGCCGGCCCGGGGTGCCGATCGAGGAGCGACACGCCGAGCGGCGTGGGCAGCCGCGGCGGATCTGGCAGCACCGAGGGGTTGCCGCCGAGGAGGCCGGCATGCCGCGGGACCTGGCCGCTGCCGCAGCTGCAGCAGAGGGGTGTCGCCGCCCCCGGTGCGGCAGCCCCGCCCCCCGCTTCTGCCATGGCTTGCATTGGCTTCATGGCTGTCATGGCCGTCGGGGAGGAGGTGCCGCGCAGGCAGCATGCCATCCGGCAGCCGGCGCCCTGGGCGCTGGCCCCGGCGGCAGACGGCACGCTGCCCCACACCAGCAGGGCGCAGAGCGAAAAGCTGGTAATGCTGCGGAGCATTGGCAGAAGCATACCATCGGCGAGGCTGGCTGCGCGCGGCCACGGTGCACGAGCCAAGCCCACGTGACCTCGGGTCGAGGAGACGAAAATCCCTCCCGGCGCCATGCGGGCGGCCGGGAGGGCGAGAGATGCGGGGCGCCGAACTACTGCTGGACGACGACGGTCAGCCCGAGGATGCCAGGCGCGTCGATGTCGTTGTTCTTGAACGTCTGGCAGGTGCCGCCCGTGCTGACTGCCGTGCCGTTGTCGGTGATGGTGTTATTGCCCATACGAACGGTGGTCGTCGGGTTGCAAACCACGCCGGTGCCATTCTGGTTCGAGCGGCTCCGTTCGACGGTCAGGATTGAGCCGCCCGAATTGGCCGCGAAGCCGCCGAAAAAGTTGTTGGAGGCAGTGCTGTTGATCACCGACGTCGTCCCGCCGGTCGTCTTGAGGCCGGAGACGTTGTGCTCCAAACGCACCTTGTCGAGCGTGGCCGTGGCCGCGCCCGACGGGCTGACCAGGATGCCCTGGCCGGTGCTGCTTACGCCTGCAAAGGTGCCGTTGTTGCGAATGTAGCAATCGGAAACGTGAAGTGCGCTGTTGGCGACCGTCGGCGTGAATTTGATGCCGGAGTCGGTGAAGTTGTTGATGGAGGTCCGTTCGACCCAGACGTCGCCGCCCGTATTCACGAGGATGCCGCTGATGCCGGTGCCGAGCCCTTCGATGTCCAGGCCGCGGAGGATCACGGTGTCGGTGGCGTTGGGGACGGCGATGACGATGCCGTTCGTCCCGGAGACGAGGACACCGCCTTCGTCCGACTGAGACGAGATGGTGATCGCCTTGGTGATGGTCACGGCGCCGAAGCCGCCGGGATCGAGGACGTTGATCTCGCCGGCGGGGGCGGTCTTCGAAATGGAGCCCGCGAAGGTTTTGCAGGGGGCCGTACGGCTACAAGGGTTGGCGTCGTCGCCCACGCCCGAAACCCAGGTCCGCGTCGCCTGCGCGAAGGCCGGCGAACCGGCGAGGACGAAGACGGCGAACACCGCAAGGATGCCGATCGCACGCTTGTTTTTCATTGAAAGCTCCTCCAATTTGATTGAGGTCAACCTTTACATTGTATGCCGGACAATCCGGCACGTCAATGCGCCGCGGGAATGCGCCCCGGGAATATGACCCGAGAGCGGAGCCCGGCGGCAACCGGCCACCCGTGGACGTGCCGGGAGGCTGCTCCGCACCTGGGTTGGGCTCGGCGGCGCTCGAATTCGTTACGTCAGGATGCGCCGGCGGGAGACAGGCCGCTCGCAAATCGCAAGCGCAGATAGCAAGCGAAGCATCATCGCGCCTGCTGGGCTGTCAAGGCCGGCAGCGCCGCCGGTCACCGGCGCCTGCAGACGGTGAGCTCGCCATGGCGAGCCACGGAAAATCCGCGTCCCGAGATCGCCGCCGCGAAGGCGGCCGTGCAGTCGCCGAATACCGAATCGTCGTGCAGCTCGATGACGATGTTGTCCACGAGATCGATCCAGCTTTCGTAGTTCGACCCGAATACGATCCCTTCTGCGCCCTCGATATCCATTTTAAGAATGGAAATCCGCTCGCCGGGATACAGCCGCAGCAGGCTGCCTATGTCCACGGCGAGCAGGTCGGGGTGCTCGCCCGGACCGCACTCCCTGACCTGCCGCGTCCATTCCATGCCGTCCCGGTAGGGATCTCGCGAGAGCACCAGGCCCGTCGGGCGGGACCAGACCGCAGACCGGAGCAGCCGTGCCGCGTCGCCGTAGGGGGCAAGGTTGGCGCGCAAGACCTCGAAGTTCCCCGGATCGGGTTCGACGGACAGGAGACGAGCCGAAGGAAACCGGGACAGCAGGTAGGCTGCCGAGTAGCCGACGTTGGCGCCGCAATCGAGGATGAAGCTCACGTCTCGCAGGTCATCCAGGCACGCGTACTCTCGCTCCACGAAGATCTGGTGGAATACGTTGCCGTCGCTGGTGCCGGGGCGGCACAGCAACGGATGCCTGGCCAGGTCGGTGGTGAGGGTGAGCAACCCTGCGCTCATCGCCAAGCGCGCTGCTCAGGCGCGGCGCGGCCCCAGGGCCCGCCGCAAGCGCAGCAGGCCGGAGCGGAGGCGCCATGCGCGGGTGCCGGTCATGAATTCGACGTGTTGCCGGAAGCTGCGCAGCTCGCTGCGCGCCGCGTCGAGCGCGCTCCGTGCCGCCTGCGCCTCCGCACGCAGGGTCTCGGTCTCCGCGCGGGCGGCGTCCCGCTCCTGCCGCGCGCCATGCAGGTCGCGCCCGGCCGCTTCCAGGCTGGCTTGCAGCTCGTCCCTGCCGCGCTCGAGGAGCGCGGCGCGAGCTTCCGCCTGCAGCCAATGGGCGTCCTTGTCGGCGAACATCTTGGGGAGCCGCGGCTGAAAGATGGCAGGATGCTTGGCGATGACGAACTCCAACATCAGCCGCCGATATTCCTGCCTGGCGCCGCTGGCCGATATCGACTCGCTCTGCAAGCGATAGTCGAACATCACCTCGTTGACGTGAACGAAACGCCAGTCCTTCTCGGCGGCCGACAACCAGAAGTCCCAGTCCTCCCAGCCCAGCTCGACGTCTTCGTCGTAGCCGCCGCACTGCTGCCAAAGCTCGCGCCGGAAGGCGCCGCAAGCGTCGATGCGGTTGCCGGTGGCCATCTCGTCGAGGTTGAACTCTGGCATCCGCCACAAGCCGCTGCGCTCGCCCGACAGGGCGGCATCGCCGTAGACGACCCCCACGTCCGGAGCCGCGTCGAGGATCTCGGCCGCGCGGCGCAGGTACGAGGAGCGGATCCGGTTGTCGGCGTCGAGCGGCAGGATGTAGCGCCCGCGCGCTGCGTCGACGCCGGTGTTCCTCGCCGCGGAAAGGCCGCGGTTGGGCTGGTCGATGATCCGGTAGCCCGCGCCGCGAAGGCGTTCCAGGACGTCGATGGTGAACAGGTCGGTGGAGCCGTCGTTGACGACGATCAGCTCGCGCGAAACACCCTCGGAGGCCTCGACGCTGGCGACGGCGGCGAGCACGAACTCACCCTGGTTGAAGCATGGGATGACGACGGTGAAGGTGGGGTGGTCTGCCGGCGACGGCGCGGCGACCGCGGCCGGCGCGGTCATCGCCTGGGGCGCCTGGCGCGTCTCGCGCCCCGCCGCGAGGTCGGCCGCCTGCTCGAGCTCCGACCACAGCTGCGCCTCTCGTGGATAGAGCCTGGCCGAGAGGTGATGGACACTGGCGCTGGCGGCGCTGCCGTCGCCAGGGCTCCCCGGACCGGCCGCGCCGTGCCGGCCGCCGGCCGCGCCGCCTTGCCGCTGCCCCAAGCCAAGACCGAGCTTCGACCTGGCCAGGGCGAGCACCTCGTCAGGCCGCGAGAGCACGGCGCCGGCTTCGAGGAGCAGGCAACGGTCTCGATGCCGGCGATAGAATTCGAGCAGCTGGCGGTTGTAGAAGCACCAGATCCGTGGCACGAAGCCGGGGGCATCCACGAACGGCGGGCGATGCAGCGCGGCGACGGCGGCGGCCACCTCCCAGGGCGAACGGTAGGTGAAGAGGTAGCGGGCGTCGGGCAGGATCTCGTCCCAGAAGGCCAGCAGGATGGTCGTCCGCGGGTCCGTCCAACCCCATGGCCGGCCCGCCGCCCGGCGGCTGCGGACCAGAGCCTCCGCCCGCGGCCGGAAGCTTGGGAGGCGCGAAAAGTCCAGGCGCTGGCTTTCGGTCCAGCCCCAGTCGCGCCAGCCGCTCTCGGCGACCGTGCAGGCGAGAAGCATTTCCCGTTGCAGCTCGAGGAATTCGCGGTCCGCGCCATCGCCGGCGCCCCCATACCCGTCGGCGGGCGGGCTTGCCTCGCCGAGGCTCACGCCCGCGGTGCGCAGCAACGCGGCCAGGGTGGAGGTGCCGGAGTGGTGCATTCCGGCAATGACCACGCAGCCGACTTCGTTCGGCGGATGATCGGGGGAGTTCGCCATCGCTCTTCGACGGGCTGAATAGTACCAGAGGCGCGAATGCTTGCCCGGCGGCCGGCCAGCCTCGTTGTCGCCAGTGGTATCCTCCAATGCATCAGGATGATCAGAAGACCGGCGAGTATACTGAAAACACATAAAAGAACTTCTGCGAAAGTCGAGGAATGAAGCTGCTGAAACGATTCTGGCGCCGGCGGCAGCGACCGCCTGGGAAGATTCAATTCTTCGTCGTCGGCACGGGCCGCTGCGGCACCACGCTGCTGCGCGACGTTCTGCGGTTGCACCCCGAAGTCTACGTCCCTGCCTCGGAAAGCCATTGGATCCCCTATCAGCACGAGGTTTGCGGTTCGCAGCCGCACGCGCCGACGGTCCATGCCGGCCTCGTCGAGCGCTTTTCATTTCCCAATGGCGAGTTGAAAGCCGACGTCATGGCTGCCGACATCGGACGCACCAGGGCGGAGCTCTTCGCCGCCGCCGGTGCGGCGCTGGCCCGCGAAACCGCGACCGTCGTCGAATGGAACGATGCGCTCTACAGCGTGCTCGGCGCGGCCAGAGGCCGCTCGGTCCTGGGCGACAAGACCCCTTGCTACTGCCTGCACATGCCGCTGCTCCAGCAGCTGTGGCCGGACGCGAAGTTCCTGCACATCATCCGCGATGGCCGTGACGTGGCCCTCTCGATGTCCCGGCATACGGGCTTTCAGCGCATGGTGTCGCTGCAGAGCGCCAGCTGGGGTCCCCTGGCTCTCGATCGCGGTCATGCCGTGAGCGACAGGTTGGGCCGCAGCCCGTCGCTCGAGGACTACCTCGGGCTCTGGGCCGTCCGCCTGCGGCGCGCGCTCGACGATGCGCCGCGCCTCCGGCCGGGGTCGTACCTCGAGGTCCGCTACGAGGCTTTGATCGAGGACCCGGGCGCCGAGACGCGCCGCCTGGCGCGCTTTCTCGACGTCTCGCGGCCGCCGGACTGGCTGCGGCAAGTGGCGGCCATGATGAACCGCGGCAACACGAACAAGATCGGCGATCCGGCACTATGGCGAGCGCTGACGGCGGCCAGCCGCGAGACGCTTGCCGAGCTCGACTACCTGACCTGAGAGGGCGGCCGCGGCGAACCGCTGGCGGCTCGGGGAGCGGGCTGGTATATTCCGCGCCAAGACCTCATGAGCGCGAAGACCGAGCCGAGCCGCGGGCCGACGCCGGCCGCCGGCCGCACCGTCCTCGACATGAACGGCTACCAGTGGACGGTGCTGCTGGCCGCCTGGCTGGGCTGGGGCTTCGACGCCTTCGACGCCATCCTGTTCAACTTCGTCGCTCCCAACTGCGTGCCGACGCTGCTCGGCCTGGCCATCGGCTCGCCGGCCGCCAAGTCGGCGACGCTGCTGTGGACCGGCATCCTCACCTCGCTGCTGCTGCTCGGCTGGGCGGCCGGCGGCATCCTGTTCGGCCAGGTGGCGGACCGCCTCGGCCGCACCCGCACGCTGATGCTCACCATGCTCCTGTATGCCGTGGGCACCGCCGCCTGCGCGCTGGCGCCCAACCTGCTGGTGCTGGCGCTGTGCCGGGTGGTCGCCAGCCTGGGGATCGGCGGCGAGTGGGCCGCCGGCGCGGCGATGGTCGCCGAGGTGGTCCCCGACAAACGGCGGGTCGAGGCCGGCGCGCTGCTCTACACGGCGGCGCCGCTCGGGCTGTTCCTGGCCAGCTTCGTGAACTTCCAGATCGCCGGCTCGCTGCTCAAGTCGGCCCCGGAGATCTCCTGGCGGTTCGTGTTCCTCGCCGGGCTGATCCCGGCGGCGGTCGCGCTGGTCGTGCGCCGCTTCATCCGCGAGCCGGAGCGGTGGCGCCGCGTGGCGAGCGCCGATGGGACTGCCGATGGGACTGTGGCGCCGCGCCCGCGGCTGGCGGAGCTCTTCGATGAGCGGCACCGCGCCCTGACCCTCTCGGGTTTCCTGATGGCGGTGGTCGTCCTGGTCACCTGGTGGAGCTGCAACGCCTTCATTCCGGTGGTCGCGTCCGGCCTGGCACAGGCGACCGCCAAGGCGCGGGCGCTCGACCGGGCCGCCACCCTCGCCCTGGTCGAGCATTGGAAGGCGGTCGCCACCAACTACTTCAACGTCGGCGGGCTGCTCGGCACCCTGCTCACGGTCCCCACCGCCAAGCTGCTCGGGCGGCGCCAGATGTTCGCCATCTACTTCGCGGGCGCCGCCGCCGCGGTGCTGGCCACCTTCGGTCTCGACCTGGCTCCCGAAACCCGGCTGGCCATGTACTTCCTGATCGGGCTCACCATCTTCGGCGTCTTCGGCAGCTTCACCTACTACCTGCCGGAGCTCTTCCCGACGCGGCTGCGCGGCTCCGGCGCCGGCTTCTGCTACAACGTCGGGCGGGTCATCGCCGCCATGGGAACGGCGCTGGTCGGCAGCATCGCCGCGCGGGGCGCCAACTCGCTCACCGCCGCCCTTGCGGCGCTGTTCTACGTCGGCTTCGTGCCGGTCGCCGGATTGCTGTTCCTGCCCTGGGTGATCGAGACCCGCGACCGCCCGTTGATGGACTGAGCCGACCCAAGAACGCTCTAACAGGCTGCTGAAAAAGGCCGTGCGTCGCGTTGCGAGCGCCGCGGGGTCGGATGCCAGGCGCCGCGACGCAGGCGATGCCCCGACATCGTCGAGGAGCGGCAACGCCGCAGACGGCCCCGCGCCGCCGCAACCCGCAGGGCGAAGCGCGGCGTGCGGGATTTTTCAGCAGCCTGTTAAGGCTTCTCCTCGCAGGTGATGCTGACCTGCGACTTGCCGTTGACCGATTGCGCCACGATCTGCACGTGCCGCTTCCGGTCGGGGCTGTCGGCGGTCAAGGTGCTCATGCTCGTCTGCCCCCCCACCGCCAGGGTCGTCGGCTGCAGCACCGTGAGGCCGTTGTTCTTGAGCTGGTCCGAGTAGAAGGCGATGACCCGGTCCACGCCGTCGGCGGTGGTGAGACTGAAGATCTGAGAGGACGCCTCCCCGGACTTGCTCGAGAGCCCGCCCGCGACCGTGGCGCCCGGATAGGCCGGCAGCCACGCCGGCAGGTCCTTGGGCGCACCGGCGCCGGCGACGAAGGTGGCCTCCTGGCCCTTCTCGTCCTTGGACTTGATGGCGATGCCCTGCTGGTTGATGTCGACGCTGGCCGTTCCCTTGCCGTCGGAGGAGAGCTTGAACCTCCCGTTCTTGACGTCGTCGAGGTTCAGCGTGACCGTCTCGTTGGTCTTCCTGTTGTGGACGGTGAGCGTCTGGGCCGCGTCGTCGGAGCTGACCAGCTCGAGATCGGGATTGGCGGCGACGATTCCCTTGGCGAGCACCATCCCGGGGTTCTTCCGCAAGGGATCGGCCACCTTGGTCTTGATGAGGTAGAAGAACACCCCCATGATGACGAAGCCGATGATCACGATGACGCCGCAGCCGATCCCGATCCAACCCAGGGGGCCGATCCCCTTTTTCGGCGGCGGTGGAGCGCCGGGCTGAGGTGGAGATTGGACAGTCATTGGGACCTCCCTTTCTACGCTTGGAGCGCGATGATCGCCGTGAGCCTGTGCGCGCGGTGAACCCTGCGAAAGCCAACTGGTGCGGACACGATACCACGGCCCCGAATGCCGCGAAGGAACCCGGGGTGGGAGGCAGTGCACACTAAAGTGGCCGACCTTGGCCGGGAGGTCGTGTAAATCTGCCATGCCATGGGCGATGATCGAGTGGCCCACCCGATGGCCGCCGACGACATCCCTGGTCGGCACGGGCCCCTTTTTCCTGGTATGCTGCTGCCGCATCAGCCTGGGAGGGTCGAACGAGGGAGCTTTCTTTCGCCTGTCTCTCCAGCGGAAGGGTCCGGCACGGCTTTTGAAAAGACCTGCGGGCGGAGGTGGTGGTCAATGATCCCGGTCTTCGGACTCCTGTTCTTGCTGCTTTCTCCTGCCGCCTCTGGGGACATGAGCGCGGGGGCCCTGGCCAGATCGCCCTTCGATCAGCAGCTCGAGCGATTCACCCAGCTGGCCATCGAAGGCAAGACCGTGGAGGCCGTCGGCTTCCTGGTCCAGCCGGGATTCCTGCAGGCAGCCGACCGCGAAGGCCATACGGCGCTGTTCGCGGCGGCGGTGGCCTGCAACCCCGCGGTCCTGGACGAGGTGCTGGCGCGTTCGCCCAAGCTCAATCATCGGGACCGCAGGGGCGCCACCGCGCTTTTCTACGCGGCCAGCCAGGGGCGCAACGACGTCCTGAGGCGGCTGATCCAGCACGGCGCCGACGTCAACATTCCTGACGCCACCGGCAAGACCCCGTTGATGGTTGCGGTGTTGATGAACCACCGCGACGCCGCGGCCGTGTTGCTCGATGCCGGCGCCAAGATCAACGTCCAGGACAGGGACGGAGCGACCGCCCTGCTGTCCGCCGTGGAATCCGGCCGCTACGACCTGGTCGAGCTGCTGCTCAAGCGCGGCGCCGACGCGCGGCTGGCCCGCAACAACGGCATCACTCCCCTCGAGGCCGCCCAGGCCAAGGCCAATCCGAAGCTGGTCGACCTGCTGCGCCACGACGAAGGCGTGGCGCAGTACTAAGACAGCAATTCAAGCGAAAAGGGTGGAAAGCGCCAGGCTCCAGCCTGGAAGCAGCGGCGTGACGAGGACGTCGCCGGCGGCGGCGGAAAGCTCGACGCCTTCGCCGTACCCTGCCTGCCCCAGAATATGGATCCGCACGGTGTTCTTCTCGGGGTCCAGGATCCAGTATTCTTGCACTTTTTCCCGCTCGAAGAGGCGGCGCTTGAGGATGCGGTCCTTGTGGCGGGTGGATGGAGAGAGCACCTCGGCGGCAAGGTCGGGCGGTCCGGGGATGTTCTTTTCCTGCAAAAGGTGCTTGCGCTCTTCGGAGACGAAGACCAGATCCGGAACCACGACGTCGTACGGCGACAGCACGACGTCCACGCCGACGAAGAACACCTCCCCGCGCCCGGTCGCGTCGACGAAGTTACCGATCGAGATCCCGAGCCGCCTTACCACCCGCTGGTGACGCAGTACCGGCGAGCTCATGACGTAGTGCACGCCATCGATGATCTCGTGACGCTTGTCGTCATCGGGGAGCCTGAGCAGGTCCTCGTAGGTGAGCCTGGCCGTGGTCGTCGAGCGGGACATGGTTGCGAGGATACCACCCAGACCGCGGGTTCGCCGCTGCACGGCCTCTACCTCTATTGACGCTAAAGACGCCGGCGTTTGGGCTGGACTGTTGGGTAGTGGGGCACTGGCCCTGGCCCCCCATTTGACAGCCGGCCCTCCGTCTCCTAGACTACCGACCGACCGGTAGAATTCTACCGAGCGGTCGGTATCATGAATCGAGAGCGGACGGGAGGCGTCATCCTTGGGGCGAGGGCCGGAAGCAGGATCGGACGTCCATCGTGAGCGGCACCGGGCGGTGCTCGAGACCGCCGCGCGGGTGATCTGCGAGCAGGGTTACGAAGCCGCCTCGGTGCAGGACATCGCCGACGCCTGCGGCCTCACCAAGGCTGGCCTCTACTACTACATCCACAGCAAAGAGGACCTGCTGCTCGAGATCCAGAGCTACGGGATGGACGTCTTCGAGGAGCGCGTCCTGCTGCCCGTCCTCGCCGTCGCCGATCCCGTCGAGCGCCTCAAGGCGTGCATGGAGAAGAACATCCACCTGGTGACCGAGGGCTGGAGCAAGGAGGTCACCATCATCCTCCACGAGCACGACACCCTGACCGGGGCCGCCCGCCAGCAGATCAACGCCCGCAAGAAGCGCTACGTCCATTTCCTCGAGGCGTCCTTCGCGGAGGCGATGCGCGAGGGGCGGATCCGCCCCGTCGAGCCGCGCGTGGCTGCCTTCTCCTTCCTCGGCATGGTGCTGTGGATCTACAAGTGGTTCCGTCCGGACGGCAAGATCCCGGCCGACCGGCTTGCCGCCGAGATGCTGGAGCTGTTCTTCGGCGGCCTGGAGATCGCTCCCGCCCCCGCCGCCGCCGGCGTCGCCAAGCCAGGCCGCCGGCGCGCCAGGGCGACGAAACCTGCCAAACCCCGCGCCCGCAGGGGTGCCGCGCGATGAGGGCGAGCCGCGAGGTGGGGATTGCCGGCTACGGCGCCTACGTGCCGCGCCTACGGGTGCGCACTGCCGACATCGCCGCCGCCTGGAAGGTGCGCGGCGCCGCCGCTCCCGCGGTCGCCGAGAAGTCGGTGCCCGCCGCCGACGAGGACGTGGTGACCATGGCCATCGAGGCGGCACGCACCGCGCTCGACCGGGCCGGCACCGGCCTGCAGGCGATCGGCGCCATCTGGGTGGGGACGGAGTCGAAGCCCTATGCCGTCAAGCCGTCGGCGACGATCGTCGCCGAGGCGCTGGGGATCACGCCGCACGTCGTGGCGGCGGACATGGAGTTCGCCTGCAAGGCGGGCAGCGAGGCCATGCAGGCGGCGGTGGCGTTCGTCGGCTCGAACATGGTCGAGGCGGCGCTCGCCATCGGCATGGACACGGCGCAGTCGAAGCCGGGCGACGCGCTCGAATACACCGCCGGCTGCGGCGGCGCCGCCTACCTCTTCGCCGCGGCCGCCGACTCCCTGGCGGTAGTCGAGGCCTCGGTCTCCCACGTCACCGATACCCCCGACTTCTTCCGCCGTGAAGCTGCCCACTACCCCGAGCACGGCGGCCGCTTCACCGGCGAGCCCTCGTACTTCCGCCACACCCTGGCCGCGTCGCGCCGCCTCCTGGCCGAGGTGGGCAGCGAGGCGAAGGACTTCGCGCATGCGGTCTTCCATCAGCCGGTGCCGAAGTTCGTCGAGAAGGCGGCCGCCGAGCTCGGTTTCACCCGCCGGCAGATCCGTACGGGCCTGGTGGCGCCGCGCATGGGTAACGCCTATGCCGGTTCGTCGCTGCTCGGGCTCGCCGCGGTGCTCGACGTGGCCCGGCCGGGCGATCGCATCTTCTTCTGTTCGTACGGTTCGGGCGCGGGCAGCGACGCTTTCAGCTTCCGCGTCACCGAAAGGATCGAGGAGCGCCGGCGCGGGCCGTCCGTCGTCGACTACCTAGAGCGCCGCCGCCTGGTGGACGGTTACGGCCACTACCTCAAGCTGCGGGGAAAGATCAGGCGATCATGAGAGACGTCTTCATCATCGGCGCCGGGCAGACCCCGGTGGGCGAGCACTGGGGCCTCGGGCTGCGCGAGCTGGGGGCTGCGGCCATCCGCGCCGCTCTGGACGACGCGGGGATCGAGACGGTGGACGCCCTGTTCGCCGGCAACATGCTGGGCGGCGCGGTCAACGGCCAGGAGAACCTGGGCGCGCTGCTGGCGGACGCCGCCGGCCTGCTCCCCGCCGAGGCCTGCAAGGTGGAGGCGGCCTGCGCCTCGGGCGGCGCGGCGGTGCGCCTGGCCGCGCAGTCGGTCGGGGCCGGGATCCACGACGTGGCGGTGGCGGTCGGCGTCGAGAAGATGACGGACGCCGTCTCCGAGCAGATCACGGTCGGCCTGGCAACCGCCTCGGACGGCGACTACGAGGCGAGCCACGGCCTGTCGTTCATCGCGCTCTCGGCGCTGCTGATGCGGCGCTACATGCACGAGACCGGCGCCGCCCGCGAAGACTTCGCCCCGTTCGCCGTCAACGCCCACCGCAACGCGGCGTCGAACCGGAACGCCATGTTCCGCGAGCCCATCTCCGGCGAGGATTTCGCCCGCTCGCCGCAGGTGGCCGCCCCCATCGGCGTGCTCGACGCCGCGCCGGTCTGCGACGGCGCCGCGGCGGTCGTGGTGTGCGCCCGCGAGGCCCTCCTCCCCGCACACCGCGCGGTGCGCATCGCCGCGGCCGCCGCGGCAACCGACACCATCGGCCTGGCCGGGCGCGCCGACCTCCTCACCCTGGGTGCCGCCCGCCGGTCGGCCGAGAAGGCGTTCAGGGCCAGCGGCTTTTCGCCCCGGGACTGCGATCTCTTCGAGGCGCACGATGCCTTCACCATCATCACCGCGCTGTCGCTCGAGGCGTGCGGCTTCGCTCCCCGGGGAGAGGCCCTGAAGCGGGCCGCGCACGGCTGCTTCGCCCGCGGCGGCTGCATCCCGCTGTCGAGCTGCGGCGGGCTCAAGGCCCGCGGCCACCCGGTGGGGGCGAGCGGCGCCTACCAGGTCGTCGAGGCCACCGCGCAGCTGCGGGGCGAGGCCGGGCCGAACCAGGTCGCGGGCGCCCGGGTGGCCCTCACGCAATCGATCGGCGGTCACGGCTCGATCGCCGTGACTCACGTCCTGGAGGCCTGACGCCGTGGACCTGCCGCGCTACCATCGTCTGACCGCGCCCTACTACCGTCTCGAAGGGCGGCGCTGCAAGCGCTGCGGCGCCCTGTGCTTCCCGCCGCGCGAGGACTGCGGGTCCTGCCGGGCCAGGGACATGGAGATCCACCGCTTCAGCGGGCGCGGCACCGTCTACTCCTTCGCCGAGGTGGCGCAGCCGCCCCAGGGGTTCGCCGGCCCCTACATGGTGGCGCTGGTCGAGCTCGCGGAGGGAGTCCGCGTCACCGCCCAGCTCACCGACGTGGACCCGGACGACGTCGAGATCGGCATGGCGGTCGAGATGGTGACCCGGCGCCTGCAGGAGAAGGGGCCGCAGGGGTACATCGTCTATGGCTACAAGTTCCGGCCGGCGATGGCGCGCAGGCAGGCGTCATGACGCGGGCGCCGGCGGCCGGCCGCCGCGGGGCGTGCGGGAGGGCGTCATGAAGCGGGCGCGCTGGGTGGATCTCGCCGCGGCGGCGTCGTCGGTGCCCGACGGCGCCCTGGTCGCCCCGGGCGGCTTCATGCTGGGGCGCGCTCCCATGGCCCTGGTCTTCGAGCTGGTGCGCCAGCGGCGCCGCGGCCTGCACGTGATCTCGCTTCCCAATCCGCTCCCCGCCGAGATCCTGGTGGCGGCGGGCGCGGCCGCCAAGGTCGAGCTCCTGTTCGCGGCGATCACCCTGGGCGGCAGGGTCCGCCCGATGCCGGCGCTCAAGCGGGCGATGGAAAGCGGCGCCCTCGACTGGGCGGAGCACGACGGCTACCGGGTGGTGCAGCGCTTCCGCGCCGCCGCCATGGGGCTGCCGTTCCTGCCGGTGCCGGACGCCGATGCCTGCGAGATGGCGCGGCGCGATCCGCCGCCGCTGGTGACCGATCCGTTCACCGGCGAGACGGTGCCGGTCGAGCGCGCCTGCTATCCGGACGTTGCCCTGATCCATGCCCGCGCCGCGGACGAAGCCGGGAACCTGTGGATCGAGGACCCGACCACCGACCTGCTGCTGGCCGGCGCCGCACGCCGCGTGATCGCCACCGCCGAGGAACGGGTGGCGCGCGTGCCCCACGCCACCGTCCCGGGTTTCATGGTCGATCTGCTCGTCGAGGAACCGCTGGGGGCCTATCCCACCGGCTGCCTGGGGCTCTATGCCGCCGACGCCGTCCACCTCGAGCGCTACCTCGGCCTGGCCGAGCAGGGACGCGAGGCCGAGTACGTCGAGAGCGTGATCGGCGGCTCCCGCCGGCAGGCCGAGCTGGCGCGCCGGTGCCGGCAGACCCAGGAGGCGGCATGACCGCCCCGGCCTCCGCCGCCGCCGCGGTGCGGGCGCAACCGGCTGTTGAGGCGATGGCGCAACCCGCCGCCTTGGGCGTGGGACCACCGGTCGCGGTGGCGCCGGCGGCCGCGGCGGCGGGGGTCGCGCCGGCGACGGCGGCCGAGACGCTGGTCGCCGCCATGGCGCGCGAGATCGAGGATGGCGCGGTGGTCGCCACCGGCGTGGCCTCGCCGCTCGCCATCCTGGCGATCGCCGTGGCCCGGGCGACGCATGCGCCGCGCCTGACCTACATCTCCTGCGTGGGCGCGCTGGATCCGCAGCTCGCGACGCTTCACGCCTGCTCCGAGGACCTTGCCTACCTCGACGGCCGCTCGGGCGAGGTGACGATCCCCGACCTTTTCGACCACGCCCGGCGTGGCCGGATCGACATGATGTTCTTCGGCGCCGCCGAGGTGGACGCGAGCGGCGACACCAACCTTTCGGCCGCCGGTCCGCTCGACCGCCCGAAGGTGAAGTTCCCCGGGGTGGCCGGCGCGGCCAGCCTGCGCCGCTGGGTGGCGCGGCCGGTGATCGTGGTCGGCAAGCAAGGCCGGCGCAACCTGGTGGCGCGGGTCCAGGTCGCCTCGACCAGCGACCGCGGCCGCCGCACGCGTTTGCTCACCGACTTAGGAGCCTTCGAGGTGGGCGCGGCGGGGGCCGTGCTTGTCGCCCGTCACCCCGCGGCCACCGAAGCGGCGATCGCCGAGCGCACCGGCTTCCCGTACCGGACGCCGCAACCCCTGCCGGTCACCCCCGCGCCGTCGCCCGAATGCCTGCGCGCCATCCGGCGGATCGACGTCCGCGGGCTGCGCGACCGGTTGGCCGGTTGACGCGTCCCTGCCGGCAAGAGGAGCCCACCATGCAAGCCATCGTCCTTCGCGCCTTCGGATCTCCCGACAACCTGCGGCCGGAGACCGTCCCCGATCCGGCCCCGGGCAGAGGCGAGGTGTTGATGCGGGTCCACGCTTGCGGTGTCTGCTATCACGACGTGATCAATCGCCGCGGCAACCTGCCGCGCACGGCGGTGCCCGCCATCCTCGGTCACGAGGCGGCCGGCGAGGTGGTGGCCGTGGGCCCCGGGGTCAGCGGCTGGGCCCCGGGGGACCGGGCGGCGACCCTGCAGCGCCTCTCCTGCGGCGAGTGCCCGCACTGCCGCGCCGAGCGCAACAGCCTCTGCCGCAACGACACCCGCTTCTTCGGCGAGGAGATCCCGGGCGGCTACGCGGACTACATGACGGCGCCGGTCGAGGGCCTGGGGCGCATTCCCCCGGGGGTCTCCTGGCCGGTGGCCGCCGTCACCTGCTGCACCACGGGCACGGCCGTTCACTGCCTGCGGACCCGCGGCCGGCTCGTCCCGGGGGAAACCGTGCTGATCACCGGCGCCTCCGGCGGAGTCGGCATGCAGGCCGTGCAGCTTGCCCGTCTGGACGGCGGCCGGGTGATCGCCGTCACCTCGAGCGCCGGCAAGGCGGACGTGCTCCACGAGGCCGGCGCCCACGAGGTTGTCGTCAGCCCGGGACTCGACTTCGCCGCCGAGGTCCGCCGGCGTGCCGGCGGCCAGGGGGCCGACCTGGCGCTCGAGATCGTCGGCAGCCTCACCTTCGCGCAGACGCTCAGGTCCCTGGCCCCGGGCGGCCGCCTGGTGACGGTTGGCAACCTGGAGACCGGCAGCGTGGATCTGAACCCGGGCCTGGTGATCGTCAAGGAGCTCGAGATCCTCGGCGCCTACGCCACGACGCAGGGCGAGCTGCACGAGTCCTTCCGCCTGGTGGCGAGCGGCGAGCTGCGCTCCTGGGTGGCGGACGTGCTGCCGCTCGCGGACGCCAACCGCGCCCACGACCGGCTGGAAAAGAGAGAGGTCGCCGGGCGCCTGGTGCTCGAGCCGGTGCACTGACCTAAGAGCGCGCCCGCTGGCCGTGTGGGGAGCGTGGCCGCCGCCCGGCGGGCCTGCCCCGGGCGGCGCCGAGCTTGCGAGGTCAGTTGGTGCAGAAACTGTTGTCGGAGGTGCAGGTGCAATCGGTCTGGATCTGGGTGGGGGCTCCGCCTCCCGCCCGTCGCAGGACCGTGTTCTCGAGGTCGCGCAGCGTCTCCTTGGCCAGCATCAGGCGCTTCGGCATGGGCTTCCGCATCGGCTCTCCTTTCGTCGCGGCCGCGGCGCTCCGCCTTGGGCGCGACAGATGATCTCGGCTGCCTGATCAGTACTGTGCGCGGCCGGCCGCGAAGCGCGCTCGCCGCGCGCCGATCCTCGCGAACGGCGGTTGGCGGGCGGCCGCGGGGGTCGCGGGGGTCGCTGCGATGAGATCAGCGCAGGTGGCTGCGCAGCCAGTCGACCGTCCGCTGCAGGACGTCGAGGCTGTTGGCGGGGCCGAGGTGGTGGCCTTCGTCGGGATAGATCACCAGCCGGGTCTCGACGCCCAGGGTCCTGAGCGCGCGCCAGAACTCGTAGGCCTGGGGCGCCGGCACCTCGGCGTCGCGCTCGCCCTGCAGCACCAGGGTCGGGGTGCGCACCGCCTTGATGAAGCTGATGGGAGAGCTGCGGGCGTAGATCCAGGGATCGTCGTACACGGAGGCGCCGAAGTACGGGATCATCCATTGGTCGATGCCGTTCTGACCGTAGTAGCTCTGCCAGTCGACGATGCCGGCGCCGGCCACGGCGGCGCGAAAGCGCCGGGTCTGGGTGACTGCCCACATCGTCATGTAGCCGCCGTAGCTCCAGCCGTAGATGCCGGTGCGCTCCGGATCGATCGGCGCGGCAGCCGCGGCCGCGTCGATGCCGCCCAGGATGTCGCGCAGGTCGCCGTAGCCGAAGTCCTTGACGTTGCCGCGGGTGAAGGCCTCGCCCTGGCCGTAGCTGCCGCGGGGATTGGGCATCAGCACGTAGAATCCCTGGCTGGCAATCACGCCGGCGACGCGAGGCCATCCCGGCTTGGAAGACGAGGCCGGGCCGCCGTGCACCAGCACCACCAGCGGGTGGCGGCCGCCGCCGGCTCCTGCCGCCGGGGGAGCCAGCAGCCAGCCCTGCACCGTCTCCACGCCGGGGCCGCCGTCCAATTGCCGTCCCGCGGCTCCGCTCGGCGGCGGCGATGGCGGCGGGCCTGGCGGGGCCGGCGATGCCTGCGATCCCGCGGCCGCCACGCCGTCCCCCGGCGCCGGAGAGTAGTCGCTCGGCCAGTGCAGGCTCTGTGCGGTTCCCCAGGCCGGCCGCAGGCCGGCGTTGCGGTGGGTGAGCTGGCGCCAGCCGCGCGCGGCGAGGGGGTCGAGGTCGGCGGGCCCCGCCCACACCTCGGGCGGCCGCTCGAAGGAGTCGACGATGGCGGCGGCCATGCGGCCATCCCGCGCCAGGGCCAGGCCGTCGTGGCCTTGGCCGCTGAAGGCCGCGGCCCGGCGCCACACCCAGGTCAGCTTGCCGCCCGCCGGGTCGATCTTCGCCAGGCCGGAGGCGCCGTCGACGATCTCGAAGGCCAGCAGGTCACCGCCGGCCGCCCAGCTCAGCCAGGCTGCCGAGGCCGGCAACCCGGGAGTCAGGTCGCGCGCCGCGCCGCCGGCGGCGGGCACGGCGTACGCGTCGCCGCCGGTCACCCCCTGGTCGCTCATCAAGCCGCCGATGAAGGCGATCTCCCGCCCGTCCGGCGACCAGCGCGGGTTGGCGATCTGGAAGGGAGGCCGCAGCAGGATGGCGGCGGCGCCGGTGGCGCGGTCGAAGCGGTAGAGCCGCGCCAGCCACCAGTTGTCGTCGCCCGAGCCGCTCGCCGCCACGGCGGCGAAGGAGGCGCCGTCCGGCGACCAGTCGTACTCGTAGACGTAGAGGTCGGGCGGCGACACCTCGCGCACCCTGCCGGTCGCCGGCTCGACCGTGACCAGCCGCTGCTCCTCGGGCCTCTCGGCCACCACGCCGCTGTCGCGCGGCACGGCGTGCAGCGGACCGGCTGCCGCCGTCCGGCCGGCGATGTACAGCAACGCGAGCGAGGCGCCGTCGGCCGACCAGGCCGGCGCCTTGAGCTGACCCTGCAGATGGGTGACCTCGACCGGCCGGCCGCCGTCCAGGTCCACGACCCACAGCTGCAGCTGGGCGCACTCGTCCGGCGCCGCGACCGCCGCCCCGCCCGCGGCCGTGCCACGGCTGGAAGAGGGGGGGCGCTGTGTGTGGGCGCGGGCGGAGCGGTCGGAGAGGAACGCCAGGCGCCTTCCGTCCGGCGACCAGACGGGGTCCTTGGCGCAGGTCTCGGCGTCCCCGGCGCTGATCCGGCGCGGCGCGGAAAGGGGGCCTTCGCCAGCGTTCCCGCCTTGCGGGTGGGCGGACCGGCCAGCAGAGGTGGTGCCGCCGGCAGCGGAGCCGGCCGGTTGGGGAAGTTCGAGGGCGAAGATCTCCGTTTGCTCGGAGGGCCGGCCGCCGGCGCCGCGCCGGCCTTCCACCCAGGCGATGCGCCCTCCGTCCGGCGACATGGCGACCGAGTGGAAGCTGTCCAGGGCCGCGGCCAGGGTCAGCATCTCGTCGATGGGCGGCGTCGGCCGGGCCGGCGGCGCCGGCTCGCCGGCTGCCGGCTGCGGCCCTGCTGCGAGCGGCGAGGTGCCGAGCGCCACGGCGCCCATCACCAGCGCCAGCGCGACCCTGGCCGGCACACCCCCTGTTCCGGTCCTCGGCTGCTTGGTGTTCATGGCGTCTCCTGGCATTCGCATGGGTCTCCGACCGTGTAGGGTCCGCGGGCACGCTCGAAGATCATGGCTCGGCTGGGCCGCCGCGCCGGGCGGCGCCCTCGATCATTCTCGCCGCGGCGGCCGCCGCCAGCAACGCTAGCCCCGCGCCGATCGACATGGTGAGCCGAAAACCGTCCACGAAGGACTCGGCAACCGCACGCTGCACCCGCGCGCGCGCCGCGCCGTCGAGCTCTCGCGGCACCTCGATCGCCGCGAGCCTGTGGCTTTGGGCCGCGATGGCCTGCCTGGCGCTCGCCGGCAGGTCGAGCCGCGCCAGGCGCTGCTCGAGACCGTGCTCGAAGGCGCCGAGGACGGCGAGGCCAAAGGCTGCCACGGCCAGCAGCGAGGCGACACGGGCGACGGCGTTGTTGATTCCCGACGCCAGCCCGGCATGGCGGGTGTCGACCGCTCCCATCACCGTCGTGGTCAGCGGCGCGACGCTGACCGCCATGCCCAGGCCGAGCACCATCACCGCGGGAAAGAACGAGCTCCAGTAGCCGGCGCCGACGCCCGGCAGGGCGAAGAGGGCAAGGCCGGCGGCGGCCACCGCCGGTCCCACGACCAGCGGCAGCCGCGAGCCGTAGCGGTCCACCAGGCCGCCGGCCCAGCGTGACAGCAGGAACATCAGCAGCACGAAAGGCAGCAGCGCGGCGCCGGCGGCGGCGGCCGAGTAGCGCTGGACCTGGATCAGGTTGAAAGGCAGGAAGAAGAGGGCGCCGCCGAGGGCGGCGTAGAGGCAGAAGGTCAGCAGGTTGGCGCCGGCGAAGGTGCGCGAGCGGAAGAGGCCGAGCGGCATCATCGGCGCCGGCGACCGCGCTTCCACCAGGACGAAGCCGGCCAGCGCGGCCGTCCCGGCGGCGAGTGCCAGCCAGGCCGAGGCGCCGACGGCGCCCCGCTCCGGGAGCTCGATGAGTCCGTAGGTGAGGCCCCCCAAACCCAAGGTGGCGAGCGCGGCCCCTGCCCAATCGAGCCGCGACGCCGCTCCGGGGTCACGGCTCTCCGGCACCTTCCAGGCTGACAACGCCAGCACCGCGGCGGCGAACGGCAGGTTGAGGAAGAACACCCAGCGCCAGGAGGCGTGGTCGACCAGCCAGCCGCCGACCAGCGGGCCGACCGCCGCCGTCACGCCGGTGAAGGCGGACCAGGTGCCGATGGCGCGGCCCCGGCTCTCCGGCGGGAAGGAGGCGCTAAGGATGGCGAGGCTGCCTGGAACCAGCAGCGCGGCGCTGGCCCCCTGCGCCACCCGGGCGGCGATCAGCCAGCCGATTCCCGGCGCCAGCCCGCAAGCCGCCGAGGACAGGGCGAAGAGGGCGACGCCGGCGGTGAACAGCGCCCGGCGCCCATAGCGGTCGCCCAGGGCACCGCCCACCAGGATGAGCGCCGCGAGCAGCAGCGCGTAGGCCTCGACCACCCATTGCACGTCGCCCACCGTCGCGCCGAGGTCCCGCTGCAGGGCCGGCAGCGCCACGTTCACCGCCGTGCCGTCGATGAAGGCCATGCTCGAGCCGAGGATGGTGGCCGCCAGCACCCAAGCGCCCTGCCGCGGAGGACAGGGGCGGGCGGCGAGCACGACGCCCTCGTCGCAAGGGGGCCGCAGCGTCGTCACGCCGGCTCTCCCGAATCGGCCGCGCCCGCGCCGGCGGCTGCGACGGCCGCTCCGACCAGCAGGGCGGTGCCGCTCAGCGAACCGAGCGTGGCAGCGGTTTGGGCCCAGGGAGCGCCTGCCGCCGCCGGTTGGCGCACGAAGCCGAGCGCCGCGCAGCCGGCGGCCAGAAGCAGCAGGCCGAGCGCCCAGTCGAAGGCCAGCGCCGCGGCCTGGCTGTGGCGGCGCAGGGCCGCCGCCGCCTGCAGCACCAGCAGCACCGACGCCGCGGCCGCCGCGCCGTAGGCGCCGAACCAGCGCAGCTGAGGCGATGCCGCCGCCGCCGCGAGGCGGGGGAGGCCGGCCAGCCAGCCGCCCCAGGGCTCGGCGGACAGCGCGAGGAGCGCGGCGGCGACGGCGGCGACGGCGAGCCGGTCGCGCGTCCTCCATCCCTGCCGGGAGAGGGCCACGACCAGCAGCGCCGCGGCACACGCGAGCTTGAGCGCGGTCAACCAGGCAGGGAGGCCGGCGCCAAGCGACGGCGCCAGCCAGGAGGGCCGGTAGGCTGCCGGCGTCAACCAGGCGACGGCCAGCACGCCCGCATCGACCACCAGCACGCCGCGCACGGACCGCAACCGCCACCCCTCGCGCCAGGGCAGCGCCAGTTGCAAGGGCCCCCGCTGCCGGGTGGCCCAGGCGACTGCCACCGCCTGCAGCGCCGGGATGGCAAGGAGCTCGACCAGCGCCGGATAGCCCTGATCGACGTGTCCAAACAGCAGCGACGAAGCTGCCGCGCGCATCAGCCAATAAGCCGCCAGCAGCGCCAACCAGAGGTTGACCACGCGTCTCATCCCACCCCCTCGCCGTAGCGGCATTATTCACCAGGCCGGCGTCCGAGCCTAGTGGTCCCGAGTCAGAAATTCGCATCATTCTTCGCCGGCGCTCCGGCCCCCTGGCGGCGTTGCGACCTGCCGGGAGTGCCGCAATGGCTGGTGCTCCGTCGCGGCCTTGCAGTTGCGCGGTGACCCCCGGCCGCGAGATCGTTAGCCCGCCATGGCGATCTATGCGATCGGCGACGTCCACGGGTGCTACGAGACGCTCCGCTCCCTGCTGGCGAGCAGCGGGTTCTCGCCGCGGCAGGACCGGCTCTGGCTGGTCGGCGACCTGGTCAATCGCGGGCCCCGCTCGCTCGAGGTGCTGCGCTGGGCGGCGGGCATGGGCGACCGGCTGGTGGTGGTGCTCGGCAACCACGACCTGTATCTGCTGGCCCGGGCCGCCGGGGTCGCCGAGCGCAAGCGCCGCGACAGCCTCGACGGCGTGCTGGCGGCGCCGGATTGCGATGACCTCGTGGCCTGGCTGCGCAGCCGGCCGCTGCTGCACCGCGAAGGCGAGCGCGTGCTGGTCCATGCCGGCCTGTTTCCGGAGTGGAGTCCCGAGCGCGCCCTGGAGCTGGCGCGGGAGACCGAAGGGCGGCTGCGGGGCGGCAGCGGCGACCGGCTGTTGCGCTGGTCGACGGCCAAGCGCGCCGACCGCTGGCGCGAGGGGCTGGGTCCCGGCGCCCGCGCCCGTCTCGTGCTGGCGGGCATGGCCCGGCTGCGCGCGCTGACTCCCGACGGCAGGATGTGCGCCGACTTCAGCGGTCCGCCGGCGGAGCTGCCGGCCGGCTGCCTGCCCTGGTTCGAGGTTCCCGGCCGGCGCAGCGCCGGCGCCCAGGTGATCTTCGGTCACTGGGCGGCCCTCGGCCTGCGGCTCGCTCCCGGCATCGCTGCGCTCGACACCGGTTGCGTCTGGGGCCAGTACCTGACGGCGCTGCGCCTCGACGACGGCGCGGTCTTCCAGGAGCGCAACCGCGACTTCTGACGCCGGGCGGCCGCGGTGAACCGTTCGAGCGGGCCTGACGTAGACTCAAGCGACAGCGTTGCCGAGGTGAACGCGCGAGGAGGCAAGAGCCATGAGCAGCACCGGCCCAGAAACGCCGCCGGACCCGCCGCAAGACCGTCCCGCGGATGCACCGGCCGCCGATGCCGGCGCGGGCGCCGCCGTCGCCGAGCGGCCGGCCGCGGCCACCGTTGCCGAGCGCCCCGCGCCGGCTTCGGTGCCCGCTTCCGGCAAGCGGCCGCTGGTCCATCGGCACCACTGGCTGGTGCGGGTGACGCACTGGGCCAACGCCGTGTTGCTGGCGGGCATGATCGCGAGCGGGCTGCAGATCTACAACGCCTTCGGCCACTTCGGCAAGCGCGGCGGTCCGTTCTATCCCAATCCCTTCGACGGCAAGCCCTTCCCGCTGTGGCCGCGGCTCGGCGGCTGGCTTGCGGGCGGCCTCATCTGGCACTTCGCGCTGGCCTGGCCGTTCGTGATCACCGGCGCCGCGTACCTGCTTTACCTGGTCTTCTCCGGCGAATGGCGGTCGCTCCTCTTCCGGCCCCGCGACGTGCCGCGCGCCGTGGCCATGCAGCTCTATTACCTGCGCCTGCGCAAGGAGCACCCGCCGCAGGGCAAGCACAACGCGCTGCAGAAGGGCGCTTACACCTTCATCCTGATCCTGGGGATCATTTCGGTGCTCTCGGGCTTTGCCATCTACAAGCCGGCCCAGCTCTCCTGGCTGACCGCCATGTTCGGGGGCTACGAGCTCGCCCGGTACTGGCACTTCTGGGCGGTTTTCTTGTTCCTTGCCTTCACGCTGGTGCACGTGACGCTGGTCCTGGTGGTCGACCCGGCGTCGCTGCGCGCGATGATCACCGGCTGGTACCGGGGGAGGTTCCCAAGCCATGACTGACTCACGGCTGTCGCGCCGTGACCTGTTCCGGCTCGGTCTGGCGGCGGGTCCTGCTTCGCTGGTCGCTGCCTGCGGCTGGGACGGCGGTCCGCATCTCGGCCCGAAGCTGCATGCCTTCTCGAAGGTCAACGATTGGGTGGGGGAGAAGATCTTCTTGTCCTCGACCCGCCTCGCGCCGCAGTACCCGGTGTCGCAGCGCACCGCCGCCCGCGACTTCCCGGCGTACGCGCTGACCCATCCGCTGCCGGTGGTCGCGGACCCGGCGGCATGGGCGTTCGAGGTCAAGGGACTGGTGGCGAAGCCGCAGCGGCTCACGATCGCGATGCTCCAGGCGCTGCCGCGGGTCACCTATACCGTCAAGCACCATTGCGTCGAGGGCTGGACCGCCATCGCCACCTGGACCGGCGCACCGCTCGCCAGCGTCATCGCCATGGCGGAGCCCACGCCCGCGGCGCGCTACCTCCGGTTCGACACCTTCGACCGCGGCTACTACAACGGCTGGGACCTCAAGAGCGCCATGCACCCGCAGACCATCCTGGCCTACGCCTGGAACGACCGCCCCATCGCACCCGCCCACGGCGCACCGCTGCGCCTCTACTCGCCGATCAAGCTCGGCTACAAGCTCACCAAGTTCCTGACCAGCATGACCTTCACCGCCGAGCGTCCCCTCGGCTACTGGGAGACCCTCGGCTACCCCTGGCTCGGCGGCGTGTAGCGATCGCTCCGGGGCGCGCGGACTTCATTTCGCGGTCGTCGCCGGGAAGCAGGTGCGGTGTCCTACGTTTCTGGTTAGCGTCATGTTCGGATGTCCAATCTGGCGAGATCGACCAGGAGATCCTTGCCGCGATCGAAGCCACGCCGGGAGATAAGCTCCAAGGCATCCCGAGCCTCCTGAAGCTCGCTGATCGACATCTCTCGGATCAGGAGACGACTGTCTTCCAAGTCACGTGGCCTGCCAGCCAGCACCTTGAGCGCGAGCAGATGCCCGATACGGACTACCGGCACCACGACTCCCGGCATGATTTCGAGCGGCTCCGCGGCTGCTACGATTTCGGGTTCGACTCCCGACGAGGCAAACAGAAGGTCCACGCCGATCCCGCTCAGAGGTTCCCCCGGCGCCAGCAGGCGGATGGTCGCCAGCCGGCCGACATCCGTCTGCTCCAGCAGCGCGCCATCCGGGTTGTCCCAATAGCCCCTGAAACGTAAAGCGAGGGCGATTCGTTCCGCTTCTGGATCGTTGGCCACCACGATCGCCACATCGATGTCTCGCGTTGGCCGCGGCTCAGCGCGAGCTGAGACAGCCCAACCGCCGAGCAGGGCCCAGCGACAGCCGATGGCTCTCAGATCTGCATCGAGCTGGATGAATGCCTTTTCAAGGCGGGTCACGGGCGAGTGGCCTGCACTCGTCTGAATGGAGTCTGCTCGTGGTCCGATCGCTTGAGCCGCCAGTCCTGTAACCTCTGTGCAATCTCGGCCTCGCTTGCTTGGGGAAACCGCCGGCGGAGGTTCTGGCGCATCATGACGTCCGCTGCCTCTGAGAGCTCGAACGCCATTCGCATACGGGCCAACACCGCGGCATCACGGATCGGTGGCATGAGGGCAATTCTAATACTCCTGGCAGAGTTGCGCTGCTCTCGCTAGGCCAGCCGCTCGGCGGCCGGGCCGGCGGCGTCCTCTGCCGCCGCCGTCGGCACGGGCGCCAGCGCGGCGCGCAGGCGGACCACCTCGCCTATGACGATGACGGCGGGTGAGGCGAGACCGGCGGCCGCGGCGATCTCGGCGATGTCGCGGAGGGTGCCGGTCAACACCCGCTCGCCCCGGCGGGTGCCGTTCTCGATGGCTGCCACCGGCGTCCCCGGCGGCTTGCCGTGGCCGCGGAGGAGGGCCGCGATCTCGCCCAGGCGGGCGGCGCCCATCAGCACGACCAGGGTGTCGACACGGGCGAGCGCTCCCCAGTCGAGGCTGTCCGCTCCGGCGCAGTGGCCGGTCACCACCGCGAAGCCGGCGGCGACGCCGCGCTGGGTGAGCGGGATGCCGGCCAGCCCGGGAACGGCGGCCGCGCTGCCGACGCCGGGCACCACCTCCCAGGCGATCCCGGCGGCGGCGCAGGCCAGCGCTTCCTCGCCGCCGCGCCCGAAGACGAAGGGATCGCCGCCCTTGAGCCGCACTACCACGCGGCCGGCGCGCGCCTGGCGCACCAGCAGCGCGTTGATCTCCTCCTGGCGCAGGGCCTGGCGGCCGGGGCTCTTGCCGGCAAAGACGCGCCGGGCCGCCGCCGGGGCCTCCGCCAGGAGCCGCGCATCCACCAGCCGGTCGTAGACCACCACGTCCGCCCGCCGCAGGCAGCGCAGCCCCCGCACCGTGATGAGCTCGGGATCGCCCGGTCCGGCTCCCACCAGGTAGACGATGCCTTCGCCGCTCTCGCCGGCATCCCGGCCGCGGCTGTCGCCGGCCAGGTGACCGTTCATCGGATCTCCCCCTCGTCAGGCTCTACCCCCAGAATCCCGGAGAAGCGCCGCCTGGCGCCGGCCTCGTCGCCGCGCCGCAGCAGGTCGAGGACGTCGGAATCGACCAGGGAGTACCAGAGCTCGCGCCGGCGCGCCGGATCGGGCTCGCGGGCGGCCAGGGCGGCGCGCACCGAGCCGGCCAGTGCGAGGAACCGCGCGTGCTCGGCGCCGAGCCTGCCTTCGAGCCACTGCCGCAGGCGCACCGCCAGCGCCGGGGCGCGGCCGGCGGTGGAGATGGCGACCGCGAGGGCGCCGCGCCGCACCACGGCCCCGGCGATGAAGCTGCACCGCTGCGGGTCATCGACGCTGTTGAGCGGCAGGCCGCGCCGCGACGCTTCGCGCCAGACCGCCTCGCGCTCCGCCGGATCGTCGCCCGCGGCGATGGCGAGGAAAGCCCCTGCCAGGTCGCCGTCGCGGAAAGGGCGGCGTGCCAGCCGCACCTCGCCGCGGCTCGCCATCGCCTCGAGCGCGGGCCCCGGCCGCGCCGCCACCACGACGACCACCGCGCCGGCCGCGCCCAGCTCACGCGCCTTGTCCGCGGCCATCCCGCCCCCTCCCACCACCACGCACCGGCGCCGGCGCAGATCAAGGAATGCCGGGTAGTAGCAGGGCTCGGCCATTTCGCCGCTCCGCGCTCTCAGACCTCGACCCCCAGGCCGGTGACCTCGACGCCGTCGCGGCTCACCTCGAGAGTCAGCTGGCACCGGTCGGTGTCGAGCTGCAGGCGGAAGACGCCGGGAGCTTGCGCGCTGACCGTGAGCGCGTCGAGGCGCTGGCCGGCGAGCGCCGTCAGCGCCCGGGTGGCCGCCGCCGCCGAGCGGCGAAGCGACGCTCCGGCCGGCGCCCGGAAGAACAGGCGCAGCAGCGCCGCCTCGTGCTGCGGCCCGTGCAGGCGCCGCGCCCGGCCGGTGGCGAGCGACATCTCTAGCACCCGCGCGAGCGGCGCGGCAAGCTCCGGCGGCACCTCGCCGCCGGCCGCCGCGGCCGCCAGCTCCTCGTAGGGGGCGCGAGCTCGCGGGTCGTGGAGCGCGCCGGCCACCGCGCCGATCTCTTCGGCCAGCAGCTCGCGCTCGGCCGGATCCAGTGCCAGCGCCGACCTCGCCTCCTCCTCCTCCGTCCTGTCCGTCACCGGCCGGCCTCGCGGCCGGGCAGCATCGCTTCCAGCTCGTGCTCGAGCCCGCCGGTCTCCAGCGGGCAGTGGATGCCGCACTCCTTGGGCGCGTTTTTCTCCCACCACCAGCGCCCGGCCCGCGGGTCTTCGCCGCGGCTGGTGGCACGCGTGCAGGGCGCGCAGCCGATGCTGGTGTAGCCGCGCGCATAGAGCGGGTGCACCGGCACCTCGTGGGCGCGGTTGTAGTCCCAGACCTCCTCGGCGGTCCAGTCGGCCAGCGGATTGATCTTCGCCAACCCGCCGTGATCGTGATCGATCTCGAGCTTGCGAATGTTGGCCCGGCTCGCCCACTGGTCCCGGCGGAGCCCGGTCACCCAGGCGTCGAGCGCATCGAGCGCGCCGCGGATCGGCTCCACCTTGCGCACGCTGCAGCACAGCAGCCGGGCCTCGACCGAGCGCCGGAAGAGCTCGGGGCCGAACCGCGTGGTCATGCGCTCGAGCCTGCGCGCGTCGGGAACGTAGACCTCGATCGCCGTGCCGTAACGCTCGCGGACCTGCTCCATGATCTCGTAGGTTTCCTGCGGCAGCCGCCCGGTGTCGACGGTGAACAGGCGCACCGCGGGATCGATGCGCCATGCCATGTCGAAAAGCGCCATGCCTTCGGCCTGGAAGCTGGTGCAGATGGCGAGCCGCGCCTGCCAGCGGGTCATCGCCCAGGCGAGCATCTCCTCGGGGGTGGCGCCGTCGTAGTCGTTGGCCAGCTGCCCGGCCTCGAGCTCGTCGAGCAGGTCGCGCCGCTGCCGCTGCCGCGGCGAGGTGGCGGCCGCGGCGGTCGCGGCAGTGCGGGAGGTGGCGGCGGCGTTTGGCGCGCCGAGTGCCGTGGCTTCGTGGATCATCGGTTGAGCACCTCCGCCGGCACGCCGGCGATGTCGATCAGCTGCTCGTCGCTGTGACGGATGAAGAACTCCTGGATGCGCTCGCCGGCCTGGCGGCCCGCGAGCCAGGCGCGGCACAGCCGCTCGATCGCCAGGTGCACCACCTCGCCGGGCACCCGGCGCAGCACCGGCCGGCCGATCGCCGCGCCACGTCCTAAGCCGCCGCGCAGGAAGAGGTCGTAGCCCTGCTGGCGCCCGCCGTCCGGGCCCCGCTCGCGCAGGGTCGTCCCCTGCAGGCCGATGTCGCCGATCCAGTGGTGCGCGCAGGCATGCGGGCAGCCGTCGAGGTTCAGGCGCAGCTCGCCGAGCGCCGCGGCCTGGTCGCCGAAGGCGCTCTCGAGGTGGTCGACGATCTGCTGCAAGCGGCCCTTGGTTTCGGCCACCGTGAAGTTGCAGAACGGATTGCCGGTGCAGGCAATCGCCAGCCGCCGCAGGTTGCCGGCGGCGAGCGGGAAGCCGAGCGCCCCCACCCGCTCGACCACCTCGGCCACGCGGACTGCGGGCAGGTTGGAGAGGATGAAGTTCTGCCGGCGGGTGAGACGGATCTCGACCGGCGCGCCGAGTCCCCAGCCCGACACCTCGTCGGCGAGGTCGGCGAGCCGCCGCATCTGCTCGCCGTCGATCAATCCCAGGTAGACCGGGAAGCCGGCGTAGACGAGCCCGGGCTGACGTTGCTCGTGGACGCCGGCGTGGTCGTATTCGCCGGCCGGGGCCTCCGGCGCCGCGCCGGCCGCGAGGCGGCGTCCAAGCCGTTCCTCGACCCGTTCACGGAAGCGGCGGGGCCCGACGTCGTCCACCATGAACTTGAGCCGGGCGCGGGCCCGCGACAGGCGGTAGCGCCGGTCCTCGCGCCAGACGTCGAGGATCGCGCGCAGCACCTCGACGGCCTCCGCCGCGGGCACGAAGACCCCCAGGTCGTCGGCGAGCCGCGGCCAGGTCGAAAGGCCGCCGCCCACCTTGACGCCGAAGCCGGGGGCGCCCTCGCGCAGCGTGCCGAGCAAGGCGATGCAGTGCATCTCAGGGGCGTTGCACTGGTGGGCGCACGCCGAGATGGTGATCTTGTGCTTGCGTGGAAGGTCCGAATATTCACGGTGGCGAAGGAAGCAGTCGGCGGCCTCCCGCACCAACTCCCGGCAATCGAACAGCTCGTCGCGGTCGATGCCCGCGACCGGGCAGCCGGTGATGTTGCGCACGTTGTCGCCACAGGCCCCGGCGGTGGTCAGGCCGGCCGCGTCGAGGGCGGCGAGCACCTCGGGCAGGCGGGACATCTCGAGCCAATGCAGCTGGATGTTCTGCCGCGTGGTGAGCTCGCCGTGACCGCGGCCGCGGCGCTGCGCGATCTCGCCGATGGTGCGCAGGCGGTGAGGGGTGAGCCGGCCGCCGGGGACCTTGACCCGCATCATGAAGTAGCCGAGCTTGGGCTTGTCGTGATAGAGGCCGTACCACTGCAAGCGCACCATGTCCTCTTCCGGAACCGCTTCGTAACCGGCGGCGATCATCGCCGGCAGCTCGTGGATGACCGCCATGCCGGCCTTCTGGTGCTTCAGCCGCTCGACGAAGTTGCGCTTGCGCACCAGCTCCCAATCAGGCTCGGCTTCGGGGGCTTTGGGCATCGGCTGCACCTCCTATGGATCGGGCCGCTCGGCACGCCCGCGACGGCTTGGCGCCTGCCGCACTGCCGCCGCATGCCCGCCGCCGACGGCCGCGGCGGCAGGCGCTCGCCGCGGCGGCCGCGGCAAAGGCCGGGCAGGCGCGGCTCGGGGGCCGGCCCGCTGGCGGCGGGTCGGCGGTTGGTCCTGGCGGAAGGGATCGAAGCGGGTGCGGGCGCGGTGTCGCCGCCGCTCACACCCGCCTGGGACAGGTGCAGCGCGGTTGGAGTCGGGTCGTATCGAGGAGGGTCATGGCCGTGGTACGCCTCATTTGTTAGAAAGTTTATCACCTTTCATAACCGTGGTGTCACCACCCGGCGGCCGGGAGACAACCGGCCGCCGCGCCGGCCGGTGCGGCACCTTCGGATATGATGGAAATACCCATGCTTCGCCTGCGGTTTGCCATCGGCGGCGAGAGTCGCCTCTTCCCCTTGACCGGCGGGCGGGTGCGGCTGGGCCGCGGCGGCGACAACGACATCGTGCTCGCCGACGTCTCGGTTTCCCGCAACCACGCCGAGATCCGGCGAGGCCCGGACGGCTGGCATATCCACGATCTCAAGAGCACCAACGGCGTCGAGATCAACCGCGTGGCGGTGCGGTCGGCGCCGCTGCGACCCGGCGACCGCGTCACCATCGGCGCCTTCGAGCTCGAGGTGGAGTCGGTGCCGCCCCCGGCCGCCGCCGCCGTGCCGGCCGCGGCTGCCTCTGGCGGCGCCGTCGCTCGGAGCGGCGACGCCCCGGTGGCGCCGAGCGAGATCCCCGGCCTCGCCAACGCCACCATCGTGCGGCCCCTCGCCGACCTCACCGCGGCGTTCGGTCTGCAGCCGGCGCCTCTGCCGGCCGGCGCCGGCGCGCCCGGCGGACCGGCCGTGGCGGCGGCCAACGACAATGCTCACCGCATGCTGGGCTTCCTGGCACGCCTCGCCCGCGTGCTGCTGGTCGCCGACTCGGTCGACGAGGTGCTGGTGCGCGTGCTCGACATCCTGTTCGAGGCGCTGCCGGTCGACCGGGGCTTCATCCTGCTTTCCGACGCCGCATCCGAGCTGGTTTGCGAGGCGGCGCGCTTCAAGGACCGCGTCGAGCTGCGACCCTCGGAGGAGGTGCCGGTTTCGCGCACCATGCTGCGGGCGGTCATGCGCGAGCGGGTGGCGCTGGTCACCTTCGACGCGCTGTCGGACCAGCGGCTGACCGGCGGCGAGTCGATCCGCCTGCACCAGATCCGTTCCGCGATGTGCACTCCTCTATGGTCGGGCGACCACATCATCGGGGTGGTGCAGGTCGATTCGCCCTTCCACGTCGGCGCCTTCGGCGAGCGCGAGGTGGACTTCCTGGCCACCATCGCCAACTACGCGGCGGTCGCGATCGAACGCCTGCGCTACGCGGCCAAGGCAGAGTTCGAGAAGCAGGTGCGCACCCGCCTCGAGCGCTATCATTCGCCGGCGCTCATCGAGGAGGTGTTGCGCCAGGGGGCGGGCGACGCCGACGAGAGCATCCGGCGGCTGCGCGCCGCGGAGGCGACGGTGCTCTTCGCCGACCTGGTCGGCTTCACCGCCTTCGCCGAGGGCTCGACTCCCGAGCACGCCGCGGAGTTGCTGAACGCCTTTCTCAACCTGTCCGTGGAAGCCATCTTTGCCGCCGGCGGCACTCTCGACAAGTTCATCGGCGACTGCGTGATGGCATTTTTCGGCGCGCCCATGCCGCAACCCGATCACGCCGAGCGAGCGGTGCGCGCCGCGGTCGAGATCCAGCGCAGCCTGCAGGCATGGAACGCCGATCGCGCCGCGCAGGGCTTGCCGGGCTTCGCCGCACGCGTCGCCCTCAACAGCGGCCCCGTCGTGGTGGGCGACATCGGCAGCGCACGCCGGGTCGATTACACCGTGCTCGGTAACACGGTCAACGTCGCGGCCCGGCTCGAGGCCCTGGTCGCCCGGCCCGGCGACGTCGTGCTGGGCCCGGAGACCCACCGCCTGCTCGCCGGCGTCATTCCCACCGAGCCGCTGGGGGAGTTCCAGCTCAAGGGTCTGCAACAGAAGATCATCGCCCACCGCGTCGCCGCGCTCGCGTAGCGCGGCGGCCGGCGCGCGTGCCGTGAAGGCGCGGCTGTGCGCTGGTGCGCTACCGCGCCGCGGCCGTGGCGCGGGAGGCCGCGTGCGAGCGGGAGCGGGAGTGGCGCTTCGTGGTGGGCTCCGAGCGCTCCGCTCGCGCGACGCGGGCCGCGGTGCCGGAGCCGTGGCGCGTGGCGCCGGCTTGCCGATCGCGGCCGCTCTGGCCGTTCTGGTCGCGGCCGCTCTGGCCATGGCGGGCACCATGGCGATGGACCACGATGCGTGTGTCGGCCGCGGCCTGCCGCTGCGGCCGGCGGGCAACTGCCGTCGCCGCGGTCTGGGAGATGCGGAGCCTGCCGGTGCGCGAGGAGCGGCCGACGTGGACGCGGCCATGGCGGGCAACCGGCTCGCCGTCGCCATCCGACTCGGAGCGCGCGGCCGAACGCACGTCGGCCTCTGCCAGCATGCCCCCGTGCAAGGTGGCCAGGGCGGCGACGCGGACGACGCCGTTCGGATCGCCGATCGGCCCGGGCAGCAGCAGCGGGTCGGGGAAGACCGCGACGTGATAATGCGGCGGCCAGTGCTCGCGGGTCGCCTCCACCATGCCCTCGCCTTCGAGGGCCAGCAGGGTGCTTTCGAGCCACTGCCGGCAGCCGCGCCGGTCGCTGCGCCGCAGGTCGACCGCCATGCCGGTCGGGTGCACCGAGATCGGCGAGGCGTTCCAGGGTTGGCGCGAGATCGGGCGCACCAGGCTGGTCACCACCAGGGGCTCACCGCAGGAGGCGCGGTAGGCTTGCCCCAGCTGCTCGAGGAACGTCTTGACCTCCGGGCGGGCGTACGGGAAGGAAACCTCGCTGCCGGCAAGCTCGAAGTCCTGGTTGCCGCGCACCGGGACGAGCGAGCCGGACTCGACCGCCTGCATCACCTCCTGGGTGGTGCGCAGGTAGGAATAGTCATGCTGCTGCGCCACCAGGTTTTGCCGCACCAGGGACTCGTGTGATCCGTAAAGGCTTTGCGCCTCGGCTGGCGTGGCGGCGGCGGTTGCGGCAATCAGCGCCAGTAGCGCCGGTAACGCCAGAAGTCGGAGCGAGGAAGGAGCGTCGAGGCCACGGCAGGAGGCGCTCTGGCAGGTCATGGGCGTATGGAACTCCTCACAAGTCGGCCGGCCCAGTACAACTGACAACTCTGCGAACAACGGTGAATCGGACTCGGAGACTAGCACACAACTCGTGCCAACAGTCAATCTTCCTGTCAGGATGCCTATTTACGGGCAGGCGGCCGGGCTCGCCGGCGGGGGCCGGAGCCCGGGCACACGCCCGCCGGCGGGGCGTCTTCTGCCTTCTATGCGGTGACCGCCAGGTGACCGGCGCGGCGGGCGTCGGGTTCGGTGCCGTGGCCCTCGTAGAGCGCCAGGACTTCGCCGGTGGGGCCGTCGGCGAGCAGGCGGCCGGCGTCGAGCCACAGGCAGCGGGTGCAGTTGTGGCGGATCGCCTCGGCGTTGTGGGAGACCATCAGCACGGTGGTGCCTGCTTCGTGGAAGCTGCGCAGGCGCTGCTCGCACTTGTGGGTGAAGGAGGAGTCGCCGACCGCGAGGACCTCGTCGAGGATCATGATGTCCGGCAGCCAGGCGGTGGCGACCGCGAAGCCAAGACGGGCGAGCATGCCCGTGGAGTAGTTGCGGATCGGCGCCCGCACGAAGTCTCCCAGGCCGCTGAACTCGACGATCTCCGCGACCGCATCGGCGACCTCACGGCGGGAATGGCCGAGCAGCAGCGCGTTGAGATAGATGTTCTCGAAGCCGGTCAGCTCGCGGTCGAAGCCGGTGCCCAGCTCGAGGATGGGAGACAGCCTGCCGCGCACCCTGGCGGTGCCCGTGGTTGGCTTGAGCACCTGCGAGATGACCTTCAGCAGCGTGCTCTTGCCGGCGCCGTTGCGGCCGACGATGCCGACGGTCTCGCCGCTGCGGATGGTCAGCTCGATGTCGCGCAGCGCCCACAGCTGCTCGTAGGAGAGCGCCCCCTTCATGAAGTGGATGGCGTACTCCTTGAAAGACCGGATGCGCTGCTTGGCCAGCCGGTAGCACAGCGACACCCCGGCCAGCTCGATCCGTGGCTCCGGCGCGGCGGCGGCGCCGGGGGGAGCGGGGACCGGCGAGGTGTCCAGGCTACTTTCTCCGCTGGCTGCTGGACTTGAAGAAATCTCCCAGCGAACCGAAGCTGGCGGGCTGCTGGCCGGCGGTCGCCGTCTCCCTGGGCTCGCGCGGCTCCCTCGATTCGCGTGACTCGCGTGATTCGCGAGACTCGCGCGGCTCCCGCGGTTCGCGGGGCTCGCGTGTCTCCCGCGGCTCGCGGGGCGCGCGTGCCGCCGGCGGACTGGCCGGCTCGCGGGAATCGTCGGCCTGGTAGGCCTGGTCGGCCTGCGCCATGGACAGCGAGATGCGGCGCTTGACCGGATCGACGTTGAGCACCCGCACCTTCACGTCCTGGCCTATTTGCACGGCTTCGCGCGGATGGTTGAGCCGCCGCCCGGCGCCCAGCTCGCTGACGTGCACCAGGCCCTCGAGGCCGGGAGCGACCTCGACGAAGGCGCCGAAGGATTCGAGGCGCATCACCCGGCCGTCGAGGACCGCTCCTTCCGGGAAGCGTTCAGCGGCGTCGCGCCACGGGTCGCGCTCGAGCGCGCGCCGCGACAGCGAGATGCGCTCGGGGCGCTTCTCGTCCTTTCCCTTCTCGATCTTGATCACCTGCACCTCGATCTCCTGGCCGACCGTCAGCGCCTCGCGCGGGTCCGCCAGCCGCGAGTAGCCGATCTCGCTGACGTGCAGCAGCCCTTCGAGGCCGCCCAGGTCGACGAAGGCGCCATAGGTGGTCAGCGAGGTGATGCGGCCCTTGAACACGGCGCCGACCTGCAGCCGGGCGCGCAGCTCGGCCGCCTTGGCCTGCGCCTCCTCTTCGAGCAGGGCGCGGCGGGACAGCACGATGTCCGGGCGGCGGTTGCGGCTGCCCTCCTCGATGCGCGAGATCTTGAACTTGAGGCGCTGGCCGATGAACTGTTGCGGGTTCTCGACGTAACGCAGGTCGAGCTGGGACAGCGGGCAAAAGGCGCGCATGCCGTAGACCTGGACCTCGGCGCCGCCCTTGTTGATGCCGGTGACCAGCCCCTCGACCGGCATGCCGTACTGGAAGGCCTGGCGCAGCTCGGTCGCCACCTCCTGGTGGCCGCCGCGCCCGCCGGAAGCCTTCTTGCGCAGCACGATGACACCGCTCTCGGGGTCGATGGCGGTGACCACTGCATCGAGGCTGTCGCCGACCTTGACGGTGAGCTCTCCCTCGGCATTTCTCAGCTGGGCGGCTTCGATCATGCCCTCCGACTTGGTGCCGAGATCGACGAAGACCTGGTCGCCGGTGACGGAGAGGACCTTGCCCTTGACCTTCTGGCCGACGTTCGGAGTCGCCGGCACCCCGTGGCTTGCGGCCGCCGCTGTGCCAGCCCCGGCCCCGCCGGCGGTCTCCGCGCCCCCGGCCTGCGGCGCGGCGCCCTTGCCCTGCTCGAAGTCGGCGAGGATCTGGGCGAAATCCCGCTGGTCCTTGCCGGTCTCGTCCTTGGCGCCGGCCGGCGGCTGCGCCTGCTCCGGCGCTCCTTCCGCGGCGGTCTCGGCGGCGGCGGCATCGGCATCGGCGGCGTGCACTCGTTCCTCGCTGGCAGCCTGCGGCTGCTCGGCAACAGCCTGCGGCTGTTTGCCAGCAGCCTGCGGCTGGGCGGCTGCCGCTTCCGGCTGCTCGGCCGTGTCGGCCTTCGGCTGCCGCGGCTCCGCGCTGGCCTGCGCCGTCTCTACCGCCTGCGGTGGCTGCGCCTCGTGGGCCGGCTGGCCGTCTGGGGTCTCCTGGGCTGGCGCCGGCTGTGGCTGGTGCGCTTCCTGGTCGGTATCCACGGGTTGATGCGAGGAATTGTGCTGCTCGTCCATGATCGATCTCACTTTCGGTTCGGGGGGGGCTGATTCGACGCCTCAGCTTACCTGGAAACCTCTGGGGGTGGCGAGCCGATTCCGAAAGCCCGCCCGGAGACCTCCAAGCCTGGGGAAACTATCATGCCGGCGTGACGCGCGCCGCCGGGTCGCGGCCGCCGGCTGCTCCCGGGGCCGTGCCCGGGCGCCCAGGCGCCCCACCGTCCCCGGCCATGGCGCCGCTGCGCTATACTGTTGGCAGGCAACGAAGGACACCTACAGAGAGACTCCATGCTCCCGGGCCGGCCGGTTCCGCTCCCGGTGCAGCCCCCCACCGCGCACCTTGCCCTCGACTTCACGCTCCCTCGCCGCGGCATTCGTGCCGAACCGTCCGGTCTCGCCCACCACCATGGGCCTCCTGGTGGGGGTCCAGGCCGCGGTGGCCCTGGCCATCTGGTGGGCCTCGCCGCTGCGCCTGCTGCCGCGCCCGGACGAGGTCGCCAGGGCGTTCCGGACGCTCTGGATGCAGGAGGGCCTGGGACGCGAGCTGTGGGCGAGCCTTGCCACCAACCTCCAGGCGCTGGGCATCGCCATGGTCATCTCGCTGGGGCTCAGCTACCTGACCGTGCTGCCTTTCTTCCGGCCGCTGGCGGCGGCGGTGTCGAAGGGGCGCTTCCTCGCATTCATCGGTTTCCCGCTGCTCTTCACCCTGGTGTTCGCCAATCCGCACTGGATCAAGGTGGCGCTGCTGGTGCTGGCGATGACCGTGTTCTTCGTCACCTCGATGGCGTCGGTGATCCTCGAGATCCCGCGCGAGCGGCTGGAACACGCGCGCACCTTGCGGATGGGCGAATGGCGGGTGGTGGGGGAGGTGATCGTGCTGGGCACCGCCGACAAGGCGCTCGAGGTGACGCGCCAAAACGCCGCCATCGGCTGGATGATGCTCACCATGGTCGAGGGCTTCTACCGGGGGGAAGGCGGCGTCGGCGCGCTGCTGCTCAACCAGAACAAGCACTTCCTGCTTGCCGGCGTCTTCGCGATCCAGCTCACGATCTTGACGGTCGGGTTGCTGCAGGACTACGGGATCGGCGTCCTTGGACGCGCGCTCTTCCCGTGGGCGGGCCTGACCGTGGAGCGGCGATGAGCGTGGCCGACGAGCGCCGCGGGCCTGCCGCGTACGAGCTGCACTCGCCGGTGCTTCAGGCGCGCGGCATCGACCTCAGCCTGGGGGGCGCGCCGATCCTGCGCGGCGTCGATCTCGAGGTGCGCGACGTGGTGCGCCCGGGCACCTGCACCGGCCAGGTGGTGGCGCTGCTTGGCCCTTCCGGAGTGGGGAAGACCACGCTGTTTCGCGTGCTCGCCGGGTTGCAGCAGCCGGATGCCGGCAGCGTGCTCATCGGCACGCCGGGGGTGCCGGTCGAGCGCGGCATGGTGGGCGTGGTGGCGCAGAACTATCCGCTGTTCGCCCACCGCTCGGTGCTCGGCAACCTGGTGGTGGCGGGGCGCCGCGCCGGCCAGTCGCGGCAGCAGGCGCGGGCCAGGGCGACGGACATGCTGCACCGCTTCGACCTGCTCGATCGCGCCAGCCTCTATCCTTCGCAACTGTCGGGCGGGCAGCGCCAGCGCGTCGCCATCGCGCAGCAGTTCATGTGCAGCGAGCACTTCCTGTTGCTCGACGAGCCCTTTTCCGGCCTCGATCCGATCGCCGTCGAAAAGGTGGCGGAGATGCTCGTCGAGGTCGCCAACCTCGACGAGCTCAACACCGTCATCGTCGTCACCCACGATATCAACGCCGCCCTCGAGGTTGCCGACGTCGTCTGGCTGCTGGGGCGCGACCGCGATCCAGCCGGCGCGCCGGTTCCCGGCGCCCGCATCCAGGAAACCTACGACCTGATGGAGTGCGGCCTCGCCTGGCACAAGGGGATCGGCAGCTCCCCGCGGTTGCTCGAGATGGCGGCGAAGATCCGCTCCCGCTTCAACCTCCTCTGAGCCGCCCGGCGGACGCCCATGAGCCTGGACCCGAAGACCGTGTTCAAGAAGGCTGCGGCCCGCGCCGCGGCATCGACCGGCAACGTGGCCTCCGGCGCCGGTGCGCTGGTGGCCTCGGCGGCGATCTGGAACCCGCTGCCGCTGGTGCTCTGGGGCCTCGGCTCCGCCGCCTGGGTGCTGTTTGCCTCGACCTCGCCCAAGTTCACCCGGCGCGTGCTCGACGACGAGCGGCGCGCCGGCGAGGCCGCGGCGGAGCAGCAACGCCAGGCGCTGCGCGCCAAGATCGAGTCGGTCCTCGCCCGCCCCTGGTTCGCCGCCTGGCTGCGGGCGGGCCTGCTGCCGGATTACCTGCAGGTGTTCGCGCGCCTGGTGGCGGTGCGCGATCGAGTGGCGCAGACCCTGGCCGAGCGGCACGACGACTTCCTGGCCGGGCTCGGCATCCAGCAGCAGCTCACCCACCTGCTCGGCGCCTACCTGCAGTTCGTGCAGGCGCGCCTCACCGTGCTGCAGCTGCTGGTCGACTTCCGGCCCGCGGCGGGCCTGGCCCCGCCGGCCCCGCCGGCTCCGCTGGGTGTGCTGGCTCCACTGGCTCCAAAAGACGCGCCGCCACACCACCCCGGCTCGGAGGGCGACGTTGCGGGCCCGCCGCCGCACGCGGTCCAGTTCCCGCGTGCCGCCGCCATCGCAGGCAGACGCGTGCCGGCGCCGCCACCGCCGCCGCCGGTCCCTGACGTGGCGGCCCTGGTGGCCGACCTCGATCAGCGGATCGCGGGATTGCGCGACCTGGCGGCGCGCGAGCCGGCCACCGTGAAGACGCGGGAATGGCACATCGGCATCCTGCAGAAGCAGCAGGAGCTGCTGCGCGACTGCGCCAGCCGCGACCAGCAGCTGGTGGCGCAGCTGACGGCGGTGCCGGACGCCTTCGACGTCATCGCCGGCCGCATCAGCGCCGCGCAGTTCGACCCCACCGAGCTCGCCGCCTATACCGGCGGTGTGGTCGAGCAGATCGAAGAGACGGAGAAGTTCGTCCAGTCCATGGGACCGGCGATGAGCGAGGTGCTGCAGCCTGCCGCGGGAATTGCCGGCGGTGGGAGCGGCAGCCCGCCGGCCGGCAGCGGCGCGGCCGCCTCGACCTGACCGCATGCGAGGCAAACGCGCGCTCATAACCCGACTCGCCTGACGCTCGGGCGGAGGAGTCGAAAGATGAAAATTACACCGATTGGAAAACTGGTGATCTTCCTGGCGCTGCTGGTCGCCGCATACTTCAGCGTCCGCCGCTTCGCCCCCGACCTCCTGGACCGGCTGGTGCCGGGCGCGCAGGTGCGTGCTTCCCAGGTTCCCGCCGGCGCCAACCTGCCGAGCGTGACGCCGGTTTCGAGTGCCGG
>Ga0307479_10000031_pt1 | contig 164336 bp, 135 predicted proteins | sample atmos_gasesECM4C_FD_203743 | JGI IMG/M metagenome (GOLD analysis project Ga0307479, IMG submission 203743) | Hardwood forest soil microbial communities from Morgan-Monroe State Forest, Indiana, United States - atmos_gasesECM4C_515 | ecosystem: Environmental > Terrestrial > Soil > Temperate...
AAACACACACCGCGCGGGCCATCGCGCTGTCCGGTGCCTGGCGCTGGAGCGAGGCCGAATCCGAGTACCGGCGAGCCATCGAGATCAATCCCAACAGCGCGACGGCACACTATTTTTATGGCTTCACCATGCTCCTGCCGCGGAATCGCATCGACGAATCTCTCGCGGAATTTCGCACTGCTCTTTCGCTCGATCCGTTGTCGCCGATCATCAACACAAATTACGGCTGGACTCTCATGGTGGCGCACCGTTACGACGAATCTCTCGCGCAGTATCAGAAGACGCTGCAGCGCGATCCAAACTTTGGACCTGCGCATTTCAAGATGTCGCACCTGTATTCGTCGATGGGGCGATACGCGGATGCAGTGAGCGAAACGAAAAAATCCACGCTCATCAAGGCTGAATCCCCAACGCCTGATGCGAAAGGATATTGTGCGGCCAACCAGTCAATTACCGGTGCCGACCGGAATATCTCGTCAGCGATAGCATGTGCCGCCAGCGACCGCGAACTGGCGCTGCGTTCAATGGAAGCCGCTTACGAAAATCACGACCTCGTTGGCGAATTCATCCGCAGCCCAGAGTTCGACCCACTGCGCTCCGACCCGCGTTACATCGCGATGATGAGGAAGGCGGGGTTACAGCCGTAGGCCGAATCGTGCGTGCTCTCTCTTATCGAACTGCCGGCACAGGTTGTGCTACAAACCGCAGTTCTGGCGCGGCTGGCAGAGCGCCGATCTCGACCGCATAACGATAGAAAAGCTGCAAGCCCTCTAGGCAGCCCGCGTCGAGTTCGTAGTGGATATTTTCAGTTAAGTAGATGCGCACTTCTGTTTCGCTGATGCCAAGCCGTGACGACCACTCACGTGCGATTTCACTAAGGCTCGTGGGTTCTAACCCACGATCACGGGAATCCCGAAATATAGCAGCCAAGTCCAGCGACGTATCGGCCTCAACTAACGCATCGCTACGCACCGCCCAGAACGCGAACACAAAGGGCTTGCCCGTATGGAGAATCCATTCCTCTGCTAGATCGAGCGTGTGATAGCGCGAGCGGTCAATCTTTAGGGCGGGATCTCCGATCAGTAGCCCGGCGTCGTGCTCTGCCAGCATCCGCTCAACGTCCGGAGCCATAGATGTAAACGTCCGTTCGCCGCCCAGCCATTTTTCGAACAGGATTTTCGTCAGCGCCACCGACGTTAAGGAAGAAGTATCCAGCGCGACGGTGCGAACCTGCTCAACTGGCTTCTTGCTGACCAACAAGATCGAGCGTACTGCCTGCCGCGACGCGATGGCGACGTCCGGGAGTATCTGCAAGCCGGGAATTGTGGCGTAGGCAGCCGCCGGGATAATTCCAATGTCTGCCGTCCCAGCTTCCAAGGCGCGAGCGCATGCCGAGGGTAACGTGTAGGAGATGTCAAACTGGTTGCCAGCATCGCCGTGCTCGAAATCCCACATTAGGGGCGCGGTATTGAGGTAGGAAATGGCGGAAATACGCAAACGTCGCATCTTTTCTGCAATATTAACAGACCATTGTGACGGATGACCTTGACACGGTGTTTCGCCGATGGATAGAGTCCGCCGAGTTTAGGCAGATTCATTATCGCGCACAGTTCGCTGACTAGTGCTTGCCCGGAACCGTCCGGGCTTTCGCCCTGGCCGGGACGGCCGAGGCGGCCGTCGCCACATGAGCTGAACCAGAACTGGAGTTTGCCGTGTCTAATATCGCTGCATCACCGGCCGCCACGCACCTGCTGGAATGGCTGGCCATCTCGCTGACCCAGGGCTTAGGGCCGACGAAATCTCGCAAGCTGGTCGAACACTTCGGCGGCCCTGAAGCCGTTTTTCGCGCCTCACTAACTGAACTGGAAGCCACCGGAATTCAAGCAGTTTCCGCGCAGTCTTTAGCCACGGGCAAATCGGCGGAATTAGCACGGGAGGAACTCGCCAAGGCAGCCGAAGCAGGCGCCACAGTCATCACGATGGATGACCCGTCGTACCCACCGCGGCTGAAAGAAATCTACGACCCGCCGCTCATCCTTTATGTGCGCGGCAATCCGGAGGTGCTGACCAAGCCTGGGATCGCCATGGTCGGAACGCGGCACCCCACGCCTTACGGCACGGGCATGGCCGAACGGTTGGCCTGCGATCTCGCCGCTCAGGGATTGGTCATCATCAGCGGCATGGCGCGTGGTGTCGATACCGCCAGTCATCGTGGGGCGATTTCAGCAAAAGGCAAGACCCTTGCAGTATTTGGCACTGGCGTGGACGTCATTTATCCAAAGGAAAATTCACGCCTGTCGGAGCAGATTCTTGCTCTCGGAGGCGCGCTCATCTCTGAATTCCCACTCGGCACGTTCGCCGCACCGCAAAACTTTCCCATCCGAAACCGAATTTTGAGTGGCATGTCGGTCGGCGTGCTCGTGGTCGAGGCCGCGGAATATTCCGGCACGCGCATCACGGCGCGTTGCGCGCTCGAGCAGAATCGCGACGTTTTCGCCGTCCCCGGCAATGTCACGAACAAGAATTCCTGGGGACCGAACACGCTCATCAAACAGGGCGCCAAGCTGGTCGCGACCTGGGAAGACGTGTGGGAAGATCTCCCGACAGAAGTACGACTTACATTGACTCCCGCTTCCTCGCCTGAATCTCCGGGCGCCAAATCTGCATCTCTATTCCCGGACGAAGGGCTTCCTCCTCACGAAAAGCGAATCCTGAGCCTGCTGAAAGCCGACGAATCCACGCACATCGATGAAATCGTGGAAAAGCTGGAGACGGAAATGTCGTCTTCAGAAATCTTCGCTGCTCTCTTTGAACTGGAGCTGGCTGGCAAAGTACGGCAGATGCCGGGGAAGAATTTCGTGAAAAGCTTCTAGCTCCTAGCTGCTAGCTTCTAGCTAAGCCGGAAGCTTGAAGGAGTCCGTCGTATGGAGAACTTTAAAGACTTGAAGGTCTGGAGCAAGGCGCACGATCTGACCTTGGCGGTATACAAGGCGACCCGCAAATTTCCGAAAGAGGAGATCTACGGATTGACGAGTCAGACTCGACGGGCGGCTGCTTCGATTGGAGCAAACGTTGCGGAAGGCTGCGGCAGGAGGTCCGATCCTGAGATGAATAGATTCATTCAAATCGCTCGTGGATCGGCGAGCGAACTGGAGTATCACCTGTTGCTAGCAAGAGATCTCGGTTTCACGAGCGAGGACGAATTCAAAGACTTGGAGGCAAAAGTTCTAGAAGTGCAGCGGATGCTAGCCTCTCTATCTCAACGTTTGAAGGCACCCGTCTTAGCTAGAAGCTAGGAGCTAGCCGCTAGAAGCTTTCTTCGCGTAACTTGTCCGCTTCCGCCCATTCGTGCTAGCGTCGAAAACGAATACGAACGAAACTGAGGGTACATTGTCCAAAGGTTTAGTCATTGTCGAATCGCCGGGAAAGGCGAAGACCATCCAGAAATATCTGGGTAAGGGATTTACCGTCGAAGCCTCGCTCGGCCACGTAAAAGATTTGCCTAAGAGTACGCTCGGTGTCGATACAACCAACGGCTTCGAGACCGACTACATCGTCATTCCTGGCAAAGAAAAGGTTGTGGCCAAGCTGAAGAAGCTGGCGTTGTCGGCTGATGCAATTTATCTCGCGCCTGACCCGGACCGCGAAGGCGAAGCCATCGCCGCGCACCTCGCGGACGAGCTGGACGAAAATGGTTCGAAGAAAAAGAAGAAAGCCAAAAAAGGCGATCCCGAAGCACCTCCGCGCATCCAGCGCGTGACCTTTAACGAAATCACCAAGCGTGCGGTGCAAGCGGCGTTCGAGCATCCGCGAGCCATTGATCAAAACTTGGTCGACGCGCAGCAGGCTCGCCGAGTACTTGACCGGCTCGTGGGCTATCAGGTTTCGCCGCTGCTGTGGGACAAAGTCCGCCGCGGATTATCTGCCGGTCGCGTGCAGACCGTTGCCTTGCGCCTGATCGTCGAGCGCGAACGCGAAATTAAAGCGTTCGAGAAGAAAGAATACTGGACGATCGATGCGCACCTCGCCGCCAACAAGCCGCCGGCATTCGATGCTCGCTTCGTCGGCAAGGGCGAGGAAAAGCTGGAAGTTTCTAACGGCGAAGAAGCGGAAAAAATCCGCACGGCGCTCGAAAGAGCCGACTGGATCGTTCGTTCCGTCGACAAGAAAGAACGCCGCCGCAATGCTGCACCTCCGTTCACGACCAGCAAACTCCAACAGGATTCCTCGCGCAAGCTCCGTTTCAGCGTGAAACGCACCATGATGATCGCGCAACGTCTGTATGAAGGCGTGGAACTTGGGGAAGAGGGCTCAATCGGTCTCATCACCTATATGCGTACCGATTCCGTCCGAGTCGCGCCAGAGGCCATCCAGGAAGTGCGCGAATACGTTGGCAAAGAATACGGCACCACGTACTTGCCCGAAACGCCGAATACATATAAGGATAAAAAAGAAGCGCAGGGTGCGCACGAGGCGATCCGGCCCAGCTCGGTCATGCGCCATCCCGACCAGGTCAAGCAGTACTTAAAAGAAGACGAGTTCAAAGTTTACAAGCTGATCTGGCAGCGCTTCGTTGCCTCGCAGATCAATCCGGCGGTCTTTGACCAGACCACAGTCGATATCGACGCCAAGAACGGCGCCGACGTTTTCTGGTTCCGCGTGACCGGATCGGTGCTGAAGTTTGACGGCTTCCTCAAAGTGTACGAAGAATCGAAGGAAGGCAAGGACGAAGAAGACGAAGAACTGAAGCACAAGCTGCCCGCGCTGGAAGCCGGACAGAAACTTACACTCAAGGAACTGAAGCCGGAGCAGCATTTCACCGAGCCGCCTCCGCGTTACAACGAAGCATCGCTGGTGAAGGAACTCGAAGAACGCGGCATCGGCCGGCCTTCCACGTACGCCGCGATCCTCTCCACCATTCAAGAGCGGCAATACGTGCAGAAACTGGGGGGGAAGTTCGTTCCCACCGAAATCGGCCTCGTCGTCACCGACCTGCTCGTGGAAAACTTCCGCGACATTTTTGATGTGCAATACACGGCGCGTCTGGAAGAAGAACTCGACGAAATCGAAGAGGGCAAAGAGAAGTGGCAGGACGCGATGGCGGAGTTCTACAAGAAATTCCAGAAAGACCTTAAATACGCCGCCAAGCACATGGAAAACATCAAGCGGATGGAGAAGCCCACAGACGAAAAATGCGAACTCTGTGGCGCGCCGCTGGTGATCAAATGGGGCAAGCACGGCTCGTTCTATGCTTGCAGCACCTACGACAAAGACGATCCCAACACGTGCAAGTTCACGAAAGAAAATCCCATTAACCTGCCCGACCTCGATTCGGCCGACACGCAGGCCACTGGAGCGCAGGAAGAATATTGCGAGAACTGCGGGCGGGTGATGGTGCTCAAACGCGGACGTTTCGGCCAGTTCATGGCCTGCACGGGATATCCCGATTGTAAGACCACGCGCCGACTCGATCAGGGCAAAAAAGTTCCCGACATTCCACTCGACGAGTTATGTCCGAAATGCGGACGCAACATGATGATCCGCCACGGCCGCTTCGGCGAGTTCACGGCGTGCAGCGGATATCCCGAGTGCAAGTACGTCAAACAGAACTTCATCGGGGTGAAGTGTCCCGACTGCAAAGACGGCGATCTGGTCGAGAAGCGCGCTCGTAAAGGAAACACGTTCTACGGCTGCAGCAATTATCCGAAGTGCAAGTTCACGGCGGCGCACAAGCCGATCGCCGAGAAGTGCCCAAGCTGCGGCAGCGAGTACCTGGTGGAAAAGAATTTGAAAGCCGGCCCGGTCATCGCCTGCCCCAACAAGGAATGCGACTACGAGCGGGCAGCGCCGGCGCCGCCAGTGGAAGCCGCGGCCGGAGCATCGGCCCCTTCGCATCCCTAAGAAAGATTTTTTGACTTCCGCAGACTTGCGTGTTCGTTAAGCCTTCCGGAAGTGTCCACTTCAATTGCGGAGAGAAATCATGTCTAAAAAGCCAACCGCTGCCGATGCCCAGTTGTTTTTGCAACTTTACGATCTGCGCCGCGAGCCGGAACTGCGCAAGGCGCGGAACTGGTGGCTAACAGAATTCTGGCCACAAAACGCCGACGACTTCACGAAAATCGTCTGGGCGATGGGGACGCAGGAGAACAGCTGGCTGCGCCAGGGTGCCGGTTATTGGAGCATGGCGGCATCGCTGGTTCTTAGTGGGACGCTGAATGCCGATTTATTCCTGCAACCCGCTCACAGCGGAGAAATGTATTTCATCCTGGCCAAGATCCATCCCTTTCTCAAGGAACTGCGCGAGAAGCTGGAAGATCCCATGCTGTTTGGGCACATCGAGCAGGTCATCAACAGTACCAAGTTCAGCCGCGAAAGACTGAAATTCACCATAAAACGAGTGCAAGCCCTGCGCGAGAAAAGGGCCGCAGCCAAAGCAAGCTAATTCCGGCAGTCCGCTCGTCGCGATTCGGCTCATCGTTGTCGGTCTTGCCACCACGGATCATCCCGCAGCCGCGGGCTTCTGTTATCCTAATCGGCTGTGCGGATGATCTGGTGGTTTCTGATACTGGGCGTCAGTACGCTGGTCGTAGTGTGTGTGGCGATCGCCCTGTATCTTCACCTCAGGCGTAACCTGCAGAATACACACTCTCCGCACGACGAGACGCCGGACGGCGGTCCCGATCATCAGACCAATAGCATTGGTCACTAAGCCGGAGTTTTGATTTCCGGTTTTCACGACAGGAGAGATCGATTCATGGCGAAGACGGCAATCCAAACCTTGGCTACACCGCATGGGCGAAGCGTTGAGGCAGTACGTCAGGTTGCGCTCATGGTGGGCGCGAGTCTGTTCGTGGCTTTGTGCGCGCACATCACGATTCCTCTCATGCCGCTCACTCCAGTACCGCTGACGGTGCAGAATCTCGGTGTGCTTCTCGTCGGCCTGCTGCTCGGCAGCCGCCGCGGATTCGCCGCGCTTGCCCTCTATTTGGCCGAAGGAGTGGCCGGATTGCCAGTGTTCAGTCTTAGTGCATTGGGCCTACATGGCATCACGCAACTTCTCGGCCCAACAGGCGGGTTTCTGATGGCGTACCCGTTTGTCGCTTTTCTTGCGGGCTTCATTTTTGAGCGCGGAAAGCAAACGTTCGGCCGGGCCGCGATCGCCGCGCTGCTGGCTGAGGTACTACTGTTCGTAGGTGGTTTGGCGTGGCTCTATGCATTCACGCACTCGCTGGCGAAGGCAGCTTACTTCGGCTTTTATTTCTTTATCGCCGCTGAAATCATCAAGGTGATGTTCGCCGCTGCTATTGCGTCACGCTGGCGCCGTCGCAGTTCGGAGTTGTGATTGCTCATTCCGGCGGTGGAAGAGCGGCCCTTCAGGGCCGCGTGAGCGAGTAAACAAAGATTTGGGCTTTAGCCCTGTGATCTGCGTCTTTTCCTTTGGAGTTCATTTCATGATACCCGTGTCCGAACAAGAAACGAAAACCCCCGGAGGCAGCACCACGCAACTCCGCGAGATCGCCGTTGCGCACAGTCCAGATTCCGACGACGCCTTCATGTTCTACGGGCTTGCGACCCACAAAGTGCGCACGCCGGGCTTACACTTCACGCACACGCTCTGCGATATTGAGACGCTGAACCAGAAAGCCCGCGAAGGTGTCTACGACGTCACTGCGATTTCGTTTCACGCCTATCCTTACGTGCAGGACAAATACGCGTTGATGGCATGCGGCGGCAGTGTTGGCGAGGGCTATGGTCCGATGATCGTCTCGCCGCGTCCCTTCACGCAAAGTGAAGTCAAGACGAAGCGGATCGCCGTACCGGGAACCCTGACCACTGCATTTCTCGCGCTGCAGCTCTTTGCTCCGGGAGTGGAGACGGAAGTCGTCCCCTTCGACCATATCATCCCGCAAGTGCTCGAAGGCAAGTACGAAGCGGGACTCATCATTCACGAAGGCCAACTGACCTACGATAAGTCCGGGCTGCATCGCATTGTCGATCTCGGCCGCTGGTGGCAGAAGGTGACTGGCTTACCGCTTCCGCTGGGAGGCAACGCGATCCGCCGCGCACTTGGTTCAGAACTCATGGCTACCGTAACGAATGCGTTGCGCGAAAGCATTCAGTACGCGCTCGACCATCGCGAAGAAGCTCTTGCCTACGCGATGCAGTTCGCCCGCGATCTCGACACGCCTACGGCCGATAAATTTGTCGGCATGTACGTAAACGAGCGCACCCTCGACTACGGTCCGGACGGGCGCGAGGCCGTCCGTCGCTTACTTGACATGGGACACAAGGCGGGCATCATTGGGCCGGAAGCAAGGGTGGATTGGGTGTAGGGCTGATGGTGGATTCCAGTTTCGAAGAAGCATGCGATCGATATAGCGAGTTTTTGGCTCGCAACGGTTATCCTAGCAAGCTTCTTTGGATCACTCCTCAAGACATTCTTTTCACGGACCGTAGACTAATGTACGTACGCGTGCCTATACCGGATAGGAATCTGAATGCGGTCCGCGATCTTTTCGACACAGCCACGAAGGGGCAGTTGGGAATTTCCTTTTCCACTGTGTGCATTATCGACAGCGCTACCTGCTGCAAGGCGTGGGTTCCCGCTGATGAAGATGAGCGTCACCGAGCCATGTGCCCAAGAGATTTAAAGTTATCGGCAGCGATCGGGACCAGCCTACTTCCCGGAAGGCCGGTGCGAAGCCAGCTTTTATGGTGGTACTTACGCTTCCGTTACCGAAAGCAACAGGCTGGGATAGATGACGTATTCTGGGGCTAGGAGAAACTTTAGGAGCCAGAGTTTTGTTGCCGAGCCAACCCAATAACTCCCAAACCCTCCTCATTGACGCCGACGATACGCTCTGGGAGAACAATATCTACTTCGAGCGCGCTATCGCGCGCTTCATCTCATTTCTGAATCACCACGAATTTTCTGCTGAACAAGTGCGTGCGGTGCTCAACGATGTAGAACGCGAAAACATCGTTACTCACGGATACGGTCTGCACAGCTTTGCGCACTCGTTGGTGGGCTGTTATGAGCGCCTCAGCCCGCACCCGGTTACGCCTGAATCACACGCGCAAATTATGAGTTTCACGCACAGCATCATGGATCATCCCATCGAGACGCTTCCCGGGGTGCCGGAGACACTCGGCTATTTAAGCGATCGCCACCAGTTGATCCTCGTGACGAAAGGAGCGCTTGTAGAGCAAACGGGGAAGGTCGAGCGCTCAGGATTGAAACATTATTTTGCCGCGGTAGAAATCGTCGCCGAAAAAGATCCCGCGATCTATTCTCATTTGCTCGAAAAGCATGGACTCAAACGCGACTCAACCTGGATGATCGGCAACAGCCCGAAATCAGATATCAATCCTGCACTGGCCACCGGCCTGCATGCTGTTTTTGTGCCGCACGGCGACACCTGGATCCTCGAACATGAAGAGGTCAATCCCGCTCCGCCAAACCAAAAACTGCTCATCGTGGGCGGCTTCGCCGAACTGCGGGAGCATTTCTAGACTTGATTGCAGGTTCTTCCTTCGAGTCAATGACTAATCTAACGGCGTAGTCTGTACGTCGTGTAAGTTTCGCGAGGTATCAGAGTCTATAGCCTGCTCGTGGCAGAATCATCTTCGTCACCGTGTTTTCATTTTTGTCACCGCATCAAACTAACCAACAACGCCTCTCACGACACGAGTTTGCCGCGTGTTACGCTCATTCTGCTCGGCGGTGAGTCGCACTTCGTCTGTGGCGATTCAGACCAACAATCTACGGCGGCTGCTGCACACGGTGGAAGCTCTTTCAGAGCTTGGACCGGCGCTGGCGGTCGAGCGCGATTTTTCTGAGACGTCGCGTCTGCTGCTGTCTGCCATCATGGAAGCGGCGGGCGCGCGCGAAGGCGCTCTTTTTTTATTCAGCGACAAGCCTGCCATCCTGACTTCAGCGGCGTCTCAGGGATTTGCCCTGATGCCCGATCCCGCATTCATTCCTCTCCTTCCCAAGCACGTGCATGCGATCACGGCGGCGCGCGGACCCATCGTCCTCAACTCGTCGACCTATTCCATATTCCTGAGTTCCAACGGAAATGTTGCGCCAGAGCTGTTCAAGTGTCTTGCTCCCTTGAAAGCCGTGGGCAGGCTGGCGGGTGTTGTCGCTCTGGGCCGACGCCCCGGTGATGCTCTCTATGAAGACAGCGAACTGGACGCGCTCGACCTGCTTTGCAGCTACGTCGCTCTCGCCGTGCATAACCACGCGCTCACGCAAACGATCGCGCAGCGCGTCTCAGAAAATCTCCGGTTGATGGCCTCGCTGCATGGCTTCTATGACAATGCTCTCGAAGCCTTCGCCACTGCTATCGATGTAAAGCACGTCAACATTCACGGCCATTCCTTGCGTGTGGGACGCTACGCGTCTGCGATCGGCGAGGCGATGGGAATGCAGCCAAGTGAAGTTGCTGCGCTGCGCAGCGCTGGATATCTGCACGACATCGGAAAAGTCGCCGTCGACCGCCGCTTGTTCGGCAAGCCCGGCGCACTCGACCCGGAAGAGTTCCGCGAGATGGCCGACCATACCACCGTCGGCCATCAAATCGTGAGCAGCGTGCAGTTCCCGTGGCCGAAGATTCCTGAGACTGTGCGCTGGCACCACGAGCGCAGCGACGGTTCCGGTTATCCCGACAGACTTGCCCAGGATGAGCTGCCCATGGCCGTCCGTATCGTTGGCCTGGCGGATTCGTTTGATGCGATGACTAGTGCTCGTCCCTATCGCGCACCGCTCTCGGTCGGCAGCGCGCTGAGCGACTTGGTACGCATGACTCCCCAGAAGTTCGATCCGAATGTAGTGCAGGGCCTGCTTATCCAGGTCCGCCGCGATGCAGTTGGCAGCAGCCGCACTCCATTGCTTGATGCAATGCCGGTAAACATCTCCGCTTCTGATATCGACCAGCTAGCTGCGACTTTGCAGCACAAAGCTACGCGAAACAAGGCTTACCTGACGTAGCACCAACCTTTCCCACGAATCTAAGTGCCGCTGCCCTTCTACTAAACCCCTGTCCCACAATGACTTTCGATACCATCGGGAATCATGTCTGGCAGCAACTTTTTCTATCGCCAGGGTTCATAATTAAGGGACTCGGTTCCTTCCGTGGAGATCCATGAGATCCAGCCTGGTTCAACACAGCCTTCGTAAGCCAATGCTGCTTTTGCTGTGCCTCAGCCTGATTTTTCTGGGTCTAGTTTTCGCGGCTCCGCAACTACTCGCTAAGAAGAAGGACAAAGACGCCGCTCCCGCCATGAACGAACAGAAGCGCGCGGTGCATGCGCTCAATCGTCTGGCCTTTGGACCGCGGCCCGGCGATGTGCAGCAAGTCATGGCTATGGGCGTCGACCGTTGGATCGACCTACAGCTTCACCCCGAGAAAATCTCAGACACGGCACTCGACTCCCGCCTCGCTCCCTTTCGCACGCTGCGCATGAGTTCGCATGAGATTGCCGAAGAGTTTCCCGACGGTGGTTTGGTCCGGCAAGTAGCGGACGGCAAGAAGCCGATGCCTTCCGATCCCGCGCGTCGCGCGGTGTTCCAGGTACAGATCGCACGGCAGGAAGAAAAGAAAGCAGAGAAGGAACAGAAGTCGGAGACGGCGGCAACACAAATGCCGGCTATTCAGCAAGTGTCCGATCCGTCGTCAGCGTCGGGAGGTGCGAAAACAGCCGAGGAACTCGCTGCCGCGGCGGCTGCACTGCCACAAACTAGCGCTCCCTCTGACCCCAACTCGATGGCTGGGATGAATAGCACAACTGACATGGCCTCGTCCAAGCCCTCACCCGCCGACGAAGCCGAAGCGAAGCGTCTGGAAGATCGTCTCTACGCCGACTTGGAAGTCCAGAAATTACCTGATCTTCCTCCCGATCAACGCTACAAGAAAGTGCTGTCGATGTCGGTCGATCAGCAGGTTGCATTCGCCGACTCGCTGCGCGGAGGCAAGGCGCCAGATTTTCTCGCTGGCCTTGATCCAAAGCAAAAAGAAACATTTCTTGCGCTGAACAATCCGCAGGGAGTGATCAGCGACGAGTTGATGCAAGCTAAGCTCCTCCGCGCGATCTACAGTGAGCGCCAACTCGAAGAAGTGATGATCGATTTCTGGTTCAACCATTTCAATGTATTCATTGGCAAAGGCGCCGACCGCGTGTTGATCACCAACTATGAGCAGGATGTGATTCGTCCGCGCGCTCTCGGCAAGTTCGAAGATTTACTCGTCGCGACAGCTAAAAGTCCGGCCATGTTGTTTTATCTCGACAATTGGCTGAGCGTCGGGCCGAATTCCATGCAGGCACTGGGCATTCCGGCGCATCCGGGGCCGCATGGTCCCTATCGCTATCCGCCGATGATGCGGCCAAATCTCAATCCAAAGCGGAACGCAGGCCTGAACGAAAACTATGGGCGTGAGTTGATGGAGCTGCACACGCTCAGCGTGAACGGCGGATATTCGCAGCGCGACGTAACCGAAGTCGCGAAGGTCTTCACCGGATGGACGATCGACAAACCCAACGAAGGTGGAAGCTTCCAGTTCGATCCGCGAAAGCACGAGCCCGGACCGAAGTTCGTTCTCGGGCATCGCATCAAGCCTAGAGGCGAAGACGAAGGCAGGGAAGTGCTGCATATGCTGGCGACCAGCCCACAGACTGCGCACTTTATTTCCCTGAAACTCGCGCAACGATTTGTATCTGACGATCCGCCTCCAGCCCTGGTCGACAGCATGGCGAAAACTTTCCAGAAGAAGAAAGGTGACATCCGTGAAGTGCTGAGCACGTTGTTCCATTCGCCTGAGTTTTGGGATGAGAGCACCTATCGCGCCAAAATGAAAACGCCGCTCGAATTCGTAGCGTCTGCTGTGCGCGCCACCGGCGCGGACGTCGACGACGCCATGCCGCTCGCGAATCAGATCAACCGGATGGGAATGCCGCTTTACGGAGCGCAGCCGCCGACTGGCTATTCGATGAAAACTGAGACCTGGGTGAGTTCATCGGCACTGTTGAATCGCATGAATTTCGCACTGGCGCTCACTGGCGGTAAGGTTCGCGGAGTGAAAGTGGACACGATGCAACTTGCCGGTAACACGGTGGGCGCGCCGCCAACCGAGGTTGCCACGACGCTGTCAGCCATGGAAGCGAAACTGCTCGCCGACGATGTCTCGAAGCAGACGCACGACTCGATCATGGCCCAGGTTGCGCCGCAGGTCCCGAATGCATCGCAGAAACCGGCTATGCCCGTGCAGTCAGATCCGAAAGGGCAGCCCGTCAATGTAGCGCAGCCGCATAAAGCGGGACAGCCAGAGCAGGCAGCCCAGCGCAAGCCTGCACCGCCTCGTCCGCCGGATGCAAGCATGATCGCGGGCCTGTTGCTGGGCTCGCCGGAGTTTCAAAGAAGATAGCTTTTGGCTCTTGGCTTTTAGCCTTTGGCTTGAATCTTATGGCCGAAGGAAGTTTAGCAGCGAGCGAGATCCCGGCACGATCGAAGCTTAGAGCCAAAAGCCAAGAGCTAGGAGCCGCATTTATGTCCATCACTCGCCGTATATTCCTTCGCAACAGCGCTCTCGCCGTGGTTGGCACTGCGGCGGTCCCGAGCTTTCTTACGCGTGCAGCGTTCGGCGCGGTCGAGACTGGAGGCCGCACCAAGCGCCTCGTCGTGATCTTTCAGCGCGGCGCGGCCGACGGCCTCAATATCGTCGTCCCTTACGCCGAGCGCCAGTATTACGCGATGCGTCCGAGCATCAATATCCCGCAAAAATCAGTGCTCGACTTGAACGGATTCTTCGGCCTGCATCCTTCGCTCGCGGCGTTTCAGCCGCTGTGGCAGCAGCGCCATCTGGCCATCGTGCACGCCGCCGGCTCGCCCGACACGACTCGCTCCCACTTCGACGCCCAGGACTTCATGGAAACCGGGACGCCCGGAGTGAAGGCCACCGACGACGGATGGCTCAACCGTTCTCTGCGTGACCTCCCATCCGTCTCAACGCCGGCCTCACCATTCCGCGCGATTGCGTTGGGCCCGTCACTGCCGCGCATCCTGAGCGGCAACGAGCCCGCGGTCGCGATGAACAACATCAACGACTTTTCCGTCGGAGGACGCAGCGCGAAGCCATCGCCGGCCGCGAGCGCCTTCGAGGCGATGTATGATCATTCGTCCGATTCGGTGCTTCACGGCACGGGTGCGGAGACATTCGACGCGGTGAAGATGCTGAAGTCCGCCGACCCCGGCAAGTACACGCCCGCTCCAGGCGCCGACTATCCCAAGGGACGCTTCGGCGACAGCCTGCGCCAGCTGGCGCAGCTGATCAAAGCGAATCTCGGTGTGCAGGTCGCCTTCGCCGACATCGGTGGATGGGATCACCACGTCAACGAAGGCGCGACCGAAGGCCAGTTGGCAAACGTGCTCATCGAGTTTTCGCAGTCAATCACCGCCTTCTGGACTGATCTTGGCGATCTCGGCGAAGACACAGTTGTCGTAACGATGTCGGAATTCGGCCGAACCGCGCGCGAAAACGGCAACCGCGGCACTGACCACGGCCACGCCAACGTCATGTTCGTTCTTGGCGGTCCAGTCAAAGGCGGCAAAGTCTACGGCCGTTGGCCCGGCCTCGACCAATCGCAACTCTACGAAGGCCGTGACCTTGCGCTCACCACAGATTTTCGGCAGGTGATCGGCGAAGCCGTCGCGCGTCATTTGGGCAACAAGAATCTGACAGAAGTTTTTCCGGGCTACGACAACCAGTCGGGAAAATTCCTAAGATTCTTGGGATAAGCAACCGGGAAGGGCACGACTTCAGTCGTGCCGATAAAAACTGATTGCAGAAGCGGCTTCAGCCGCTGAGGGCGCTCACTGTTGAGCGTGCCCTCACCGCTTTTGACGAGAGTGAGACCCGTGATCTTACGGCATACTAGCCCGCTACGCCGCAATCGATTCACTTACGGAGTTCACAGGCATCGCATTCTGCCGTGTGTAATCGATCCACGCCTCCGCCACGAGTAGCGTAATAACGAATCCCAGCCAGAATGCAATGCCGAAAAATTCGTGCGGTGTCATCCGCCGAAACGCAAAAAACATTCCGACAATCGGCCGGGTTGTTGCCACTCCTAGCGCAACGGCATAGGCGCGAATCATCCATTCGCGATGCCGCGCCACTTCTTTGCGGCGGATGTGCCGGTAGCCCTTGATCAGGCAAATCAAAAAGACAATGCCAAAGAGCGTGGTCGCAGCGGTCTCATTCAGACCGCCAATGTTCATCCGATAGCTCATAATCAATGCAGTGGATCCAATGATGAGCCCCAAAACTACAAGAATCCTTCCCATCCAGCGATGCACGTTCAGGTGCTTCTCACGGATACTCGGTACAAACTGCAGGGAGGCGAGCACCAGAAACGTCGCGCCCGGCAGGATGTGCACAAGAGTCAGAGCTCTGTGCCGGGCGAATCCAGCATCCAGCGCGGCGGCCGGTGAAGCGTTTCCTGCGAAGGTCTGCGGCCAAAACAAGACTAGGGTGCGGCGGGTAACGGCAGCAACTCCAATGAAAGCCAGAAAGATCACTCCGGCCCAAACATAGCGCGTTGCACTTCTTGATACAGACATGAATCATCTCCCACAAGTCGTAATTTAACTATACAACATGTATGATTGAATTTGCGCCAAGAGGTCGCAAAACTATTGAGCACAAGACCCTATCGCATGGCGCAGCGGCAGGCCTCCGTAGACAAGAACCGCGGGCGCATGCTGGTGGCCGCCCGGGCAGTATTGCTCGCAGAAGATTTCTCTCAGTTCAGCATGGAGGCAGTGGCCCGCAAGGCTGGTGTATCGCGGCTGACGGTCTACTACCAGTTCGAATCGAAGACAGGGTTGTTAGAAGCGCTGTACAACGACATTGCCCGGCGCGGCGAGATGGAGCGCCTGGCTGAAGTGTTTCGCAAGGGGGGCGATCCTCTGCGCACGCTGTACGAGTTCATCGATGTTTTTACGCGTTTCTGGGAGTCAGACCGCGACGTAATCCGCCGTCTGCATGCGTTAGGCGCAATCGATTCTGAGATCGGACAAGGGCTTCGCGCTCGCAACGAGCGAAGGCGCAACGGCGCACGCGAGATCGTGGAACGCTATCGCGCGATGTATCCTCCGCTGACGCCGCCGCATGTGCCGATTGCGATCGACACGCTGCATATGCTGACCAGCTTCGAGACGTACGATGCATTGGCAGGAAGCGAGCGCACGCGCGAAGAAGTCGTGGCCATCATCCGCAAGCTGGCGCACTCAGCAATCGGCTTCCCGCCAAGGTTCGTGCCGCCGACGAAACCTTAAATCTCTACCAGTGCGTTGTCGGCCTCAATCTTTATTGGATACACGGCAACTTTTGCGTTGGGATTGTGCACGGCTTGGCCGGTCTTCGGGTCATATTGCCAGCCGTGCCACGGGCAGACGATCTTGCCGTTCTCGATCATTCCCTGGCCGAGCGGACCGCCAACGTGCAGGCAGACATTGTCCATCGCGCTGTAAACGCCGTTCACGTTGGCAATACAAATGGTGTTGTCGCCGCATGGAAATTCCTTAGCCGTATCGGCAGGAGGCAATTCCGATTGAGTCGTGAGTTGGATGAATGGCATAACGGAAGATGATATCGGGAAGCTTTGAAACCGGGAAGGGCGCGGCTTCAGCCGTGCCGATATTGTGCCACCACTAGACTGACGCTTCAGCCGCTGAGGGCCACGTATCGCGCCGGCAAAAACCCCGCCGAGCTTTGCTCGGCTGGACAGCCGAGGGCGGCTGTCCCCACATGTCTGTAATAGTTACAGCTATTTTGTTTTACTGAACTCTGGCCCCTGACAACTATTTAGGTTGCAGCGTCTGCGCGATCATCACTTGCTTCTTGAAATTCTCCACCATGTTCGGATCGAGCCGTACCACGGTGGGCTTCTTCGCCAGCGTCATGGTGTCAATCTTGTCTTGCAGTTTGAGCAGCGCATAGAAAAGATTTTCCGGACGCGGCGGGCATCCGGTCACGTAAACATCCACGGGGACAATCTTGTCCACGCCCTGGAGCACCGCGTAGGTATTGAACGGCCCGCCCACCGACGAGCACGCGCCCATCGAGATCACCCACTTCGGGTCGGGCATCTGGTCGTAGATGCGCTTCACCACCGGCGCCATCTTCAGCGTAACTGTGCCCGCGACGATCATCAGGTCGCTCTGCCGCGGGCTGGGGCGAAACACCTCCGAGCCAAAGCGCGCGATGTCGAAGCGCGCGGTCGATGATGCAATCATCTCGATCGCGCAGCAGGCTAGGCCAAACGTCATCGGCCAGACCGCCGACTTGCGTGCCCAGTTGAAGACATAGTCGACGGTCGAAATCAGAAAATTTTTTTCAAATTTATTTTGCAGCCAGCCCATGAGTTGTCCTCTTCGATACTGATAAAGCGCTTACACAGGCAGGATAGGGGTGCAGCGAACCGGTGTCAATCGGGGTCTTTCGAGCTAGTCGGCGTTCCATCGTCCACCATTTGCCGATCACACAAGCTTCAGATAGGCTGTCGCACAATGCCGAAAGACGTCTCCGCGAACCTGGACTTTTTGCGAGCTGTCGCCGTGCTGCTCGTTTTGGGGCAGCACCTCGCTCGTCGCATCAATCCAGCGTCGGTCGCGCCGCTTACCTATATTGGTACATTTGGTGTTCTGATCTTCTTCGTGCATACATCGCTAGTGCTGATGTATTCCATGCAGCGGAGCGGCCTTCGTGGCCGGTTGCTCCTCAAAGATTTCTACATCCGCAGAATCTTCCGTATTTATCCGTTGAGCATATTGGCTGTTACCGCCGCACTTGCCCTGCACTTGGACTCGGGTGTCAACGGTATTCCAGGACTCTCCCACGGGCCCTTTCCAGGAGTGAAGACGGTTGTTTGTCAATATCTGCTCGTGCAGAACCTTTTTCACATGGGATCGATCGTGAATGTTCTATGGTCCCTGCCATTCGAATTACAGATGTATGTACTTCTGCCTTTTCTGTTTGTGTGGGTGGAGCGCAAGCGCTCCTGGTGGCAACTGTTGGCTCTCTGGGGCGCGTCTCTGTTTTGTGCCTGGGCACAACCGCATGTCTTTTTTCTCAGCCGGGTGTCATTACTGCGCTTCGTCCCGTGTTTTCTTCCTGGAATTATTGCCTTTGCTCTTCCACGCACCGCTCGACTGAAGGCTCTTCTCTGGCCAGTGTTCATATTTGGCCTGGTCGTTGCCTATGCACTCATACCCGGATTGGAAACGGGGTGGTTTCTTTGCTTTTTGTTGGGATTGGGAATTCCTCACTTCCAGGAAATTCAGACTAGTTGGGTCCGTTTCATCAGCAACCGCATTGCGACCTACTCGTATGGCATCTACATTTCACATCAATTCTGTATATGGTTCGCCTTCGACAAACTTGCCAGGCAGTCGGCCTGGCTTCGCTTCGGGATTCTCGCAGTCCTGTTAGTTGTGATTCCCATACTGCTTTATTACTGCATTGAAAAGCCCATGATCCGGATGGGAATCCGGCTGGCTGCCAGAGGTAGAAAGAAATCCCCGGTGCCGCTGGCTCCATCGAACGCATCTTCTCCACAGGAATCTGTTGCAGAACAAGCCGGTTAATGACGTCTGCCGTAGTTCTCGGGACGATCAAAAGAGTACGGGAATACTTGGATCCTTTCGCCGAAAGGATTGTCCTGTTTAGGATGGTTCGTAAGAGTGCGGACGTGGAAACCGCGATCAAGCAGCAGGCGGGGTCGTGTACTTGCCTAGCCACACCGCCGACTTGCGCGCCCAGTTGAAGACGTAGTCAACGGTCGAGATCATGAAATTCTTTTCGAACTTGTTTTGCAGCCAGCCCATGAATGGTCCTCTTTTGGATAGACCTTGCGAAGTGCTACACGCAGTCTAGGTAAGGCGTTATCCAGTGTCAAACGCATATGTTTGTTACGTTCCAGTACCGGTCAAGGTCACTTTCTGCGGACTGCCGCCGCCGTTGTCTGAGACAGAGACTGCGGCGGTTCGCATGCCCGTAGCACTGGGCTTGAACGTCACCTTGATGAAGCAGCTTGCACCTGACGCGACACTTGTGCCGCAGGTGTTGGTCTGACTGAAGTCACCTGCATCGGCGCCCGTGATTGTCATGCTAGTGATGCTGACCGTCGCATGTCCCTGATTGGTTAGCGTAATCGTCTTGGCCAAGCTCTTTGTGCCCGTTGGCTGGTTGCCGAAATTCACGCTCGTGGGCGTGAGTTCAACCGCTGTTCCCGTCCCGCTCAGTGTCACATTTTGCGGACTGTTGGGCGCGTTGTCGGTGATTGCGATGGAACCTGTAAGAGTCCCAGTGGTAGTGGGTTTGAAGGTCACCGTCAGCGTGCAACTGGCAGAGGGGTTTACGGTCGAGCCGCAGTTGTTTGTCTGAGCAAAGGGACCGGTGACTGCGACCTTCGTGATCTTCAGGATTCCAAGCCCAGAGTTGGTGAGCTTTACCGTCTCAGCCGCGCTGGTAGTGAAGACGATTTGCGTCGGGAAGGCCAGGCTGGCTGGCGAGAACATCACTGCCGGCAGCACGCCGACCCCAGTGAGAGAAACCGATTGGGGACTCGCGGTCGCATTGTCAGCAATGCTGACGGCGGCAGTTCGCGTGCCTACAGCCGCGGGCTTAAAGGTCACGCTGATCGTGCAGGTACCCCCGGCGGAGACGGAGGCCCCACAGTTATTGGTTTCAGCAAAGTCCGCGTGGTCCGTTCCGATGATGCCAATCGATGAGATGGTCAGAGCAATGTTGCCTTTGTTCGTTAGTGTTACATCATGAGCCGCCCCAGCGATTCCGATCGTCTGATTGCCGAAATTGATGCTCGTTGCGGAAAACTGAGCTATGGATCCCTGTACAACTTGTTTTAGCGCGGGTGAGGAGCTGGCTGCGAAGGTCGTGCTCCCGCCGTAGCTTGCGGTAATGCTGGACGTTCCGACTGCCAGCGTGGAAATCGTAAAAGTTGCCGTTCCGCTGCCGTTTAGAGTGGAACTTCCGAGGTTCGTTGCTCCTTTCAAGAAACTGACCGTTCCCGTTGGTGTGCCTTTATAAAAACCCGACAGGGGTGTCACCGTAGCTGTGAAGGTCACAGTTTGTCCGAACTGGGACGGATTCGGGGCAGAAAGCAGCGCTGTTGTGGTTCCCGAGATGCTCGTGTTAAGGAGCACGCTGATCGTCCCCGAGCCACAGTTTCCGTCGCTGATGCATGGGTTTGCCACCAACAGATCAGGCTTACCGTCCCCGTTTACATCGGCGATGGCGACCGAACTGGAAAGGGGCGCGCCAGAGTTGTAGATCGCTGCCGTCTGGAAGGTCCCGTCGCCGTTGCCCAACAGCACGCCCGCTGAGCCCGCATTGCAGGCGTTGTTACACCCATTGACTACAACGACATCGGGCTTGCCGTCCCCGTTCACGTCCGCGACCGCCACCGAATAAAGTCTCTGCTCGCCTGATCCATACGCGACCGCCGTCTGGAAAGTGCCGTTACCGTTGCCCAAAAGCACGCCCACCGAGCCTTGTTTGCAGACATTGTCCACACAGAAGTTCGCCACCAGCAAGTCAGCCTTTCCATCTCCGTTCACGTCTGCGACTGTCACAGCGTCAGGGAGAAGCCCACCCGAGGCGTAGGCTACAGCCGTCTGGAAGGTTCCGTCGCCGTTGCCCATCAGAACGTCTACTCCAGTCGAGCTCGCCACAACGATATCAAGCTTGGTATCGCCATTTACATCCGCCACGGTCGCGGAACCAGCATTCGACCCGCCGACTGCGTAGGTCACTACAGGCTGGAAGGTTCCGTCGCCGTTGCCCAACAGGACGCCTGCAGTGCTACCGCTGCTGCACGTGGTCGAGGTAGAACATTGATTCATCACCACGACGTCGAGCTTGCCATCCTCGTTCACATCAGCTACCGACATCGACACTCCCCCAGTTCCTCCCGAGTTGTAGGTCGTCGTGACTGTCTGGAAGGTTCCGTCGCCATTGCCCAGAAGCACACCTACATCTCCGTGACCGCTAAACAGGGCCACCACGATGTCCGGCTTGCCATCGCCGTTGACATCAGCCACTGTAACGGCGCTGGTAACACCGCCAGCGTAGTAGGTCAACGCTGGCTGGAAAGTGCCGTCACCGTTCCCTAGAAGCACACCTAAGGCGTTGCTGCCGGCGGCACACTTGTTGGCGCCGCACTCGTTCGCGACCATCAGGTCGGGCTTGCCATCACCATTCACGTCAGCGACCGCCAGCAGCTGAGGATACTCTTGCTGAAGGGCCCTATATCCGCCGCTGCCGTAAAGCACCGCGGGCGCAAAGCTCAACCCTGACCCTTGTGAGGAGGTTGGCGTGGACAGATGGGCTATAGCTGCTCTGGTTCCGTGTTGTGCGATCGACGTGCCTTGCGGCATTGCGTGCGCATTTGTGGGTACTCCTGGTTGGTTGGCTCGGGGTGCTGCATTCGATTGAGCAAAGGTGAGACCTGTCAGAGACAGAAGCAGGAGGCAGACAAATCGATGCGATTTCACGTTGGAGCACCTCAGCAAGAAGAACGGCCTGGGTCGAGGAGGAGAGTCAGTCGTGCCCGACGACGCCTAATTATCAGATCGTTCGGGGAGGGAGTCAATGTGCAGGGTTTTGTGCGGCATTTGGACGAGATAGCGTCTACTTCGCTAGAATCAGAGTAGGTTTTGTGAAACCTCATGTCCCTGACCAAAGCCCAAGCCCTGGAGATGTTCGAGTCCGACGACCTGATCGGCATTGGGATGGAAGCCGACGCCGTTCGCCGCAGGCTACATCCTGAAGGCACGGTCACCTACATCATCGACCGCAACATCAACTACACCAACTTCTGCACCGAGTACTGCACCTTCTGCGCGTTTTACCGTCCGCTGAAGGGGCCGGCCGCAAAAGAAGGCTACATCCTCGACTTCGAGACGATCTACGACAAGATTTGCGAGACCGTCGAACTTGGCGGCACGGGCGTGCTAATGCAGGGTGGATTGCATCCGGATCTGAAGATCGACTGGCACGAGAAGATGCTGCGCGGAATCAAGGAGCGCTTTCCGAAGGTGCATCTGCATTGCTACTCGGCATCGGAGATCATCGCGATTGCCGAATACAGCAGCCTCTCGATCCGCGACACGATTCTGCGCCTCCGCGATGCGGGTCTCGATTCGATTCCCGGCGGCGGCGCGGAAATTCTCGACGACGAAGTGCGTTACAAGATCGCACGCCTGAAATGCCTCACCGACGACTGGATCAACGTACACCGCACGGCGCACCAGATCGGCATGCGCACGACGGCGACCATGATGTTCGGCGTCGGCGAAAACTACGAGCACCGCATCAATCACTTCCAGCGGCTTTACGAGTTGCAGGAAGAGACCGGCGGATTTACGGCGTTCATCCCTTGGAGCTTTCAGCCGCAGCACACCGCGCTCGGCGGGCGGCATTGGGATGAGGCGACGGCAGTCGAGTATTTGAAAGTGCTGGCAATCTCGCGGCTGTATCTGTCGAACTTCCTCAATGTGCAATCAAGCTGGGTCACGCAGGGACTGAAAGTCTGCCAGATGGGCCTGCGCTTCGGCGGCAACGACGTGGGCTCAGTGATGCTCGAAGAAAACGTCGTCCGCGCCGCCGGCGTGACGAATTGCACGACGGAAGAAGAGTTGCGGCGGATCATTCGCGACGCCGGCTTCCGGCCCGCGCAGCGCGACACGCTGTATCGCCAGTATTTTCTGAATTAAATTAAGAGTTACGAAAAAAGCTCGATGGCTTACCCGATTAAAACCTGCGTCGTTTGTGGGGAAGAATTTGAACTCAAGCCCGGTAAACCGGGCTTCGCCAATCGCTGTCCGTCGTGCAGCGAAGAGGAAGCCGATGCGAAGTCGAAGCACGATGCGGACGTATTGAAGACCGACAAACAGGCCAACGCCGCCCGCAGAGAAGCGATGCGCAATTTGCTTTACCGCAAAGATAGTTGAGCCACTTCATCGAGGGGCGACACCATGAATCCTCTGTGATCCCTGTGTTCTCTGTGGTTTAGAGTCCTTTTCTAGAAGACAATATCGAAGCGGCGGCCCCTGTGGGCCGCATGACCGGGTCGGAGGACCCGGTCCCACACAATCTTTACGTCACACAATCTAGGCGTATCTCTATGCATCCAAATCTGTGGATGAAGGCACGATTCCACGATAAAATGATCTTCAACGGCCAATCCTCACGGTCGGATGAAGCACTCCCTGCCCCTGCCAATTGAATCCATGAAGCCAGTCTCTACATGCCTGCTGATGGCTCTGCTCGGCGTCGTTGCCGCAGCACAAGCGGCATCAACCGCCGTGAAACCGGCAGCCCGCGCGGTGATCGAAGGCATCGTCACCAAGGATCCCGGCGGCGAGCCCGTAAAAAAGGCGCTGATCGAGGTGATCGCCGAGAATCAGGCCGAGGCCGGAGATTACACGGCGGTCACAGGTGCCGACGGCAGGTTTCACATCGAGGGCATACTCCCCGGAAAGTATCGTCTCTTCGCCGAGCGAACCGGATTTCTCGAAGTCGAAAAGCATCACACCCGCAGCGAAGGCCGTGTGCTGACTTTAACCGCGGGGCAGGAACTCAAGGATTTGCAGATTCGCCTGCAAGCAGCGGCCGTGGTGCAGGGGCGCGTAGTAGACGAAGATGGCGACCCCATGCCCAACGCGCAGATCGCGGTACTACGGCAGACGTTCGCTTCCGGACGCAACCGCTGGGAGCAGGCAGGAGCGGGGAGCACGAATGATCTAGGTGAATATCGCATTGCTAGTTTGCCTGCGGGGAACTATTACGTGTCGGTCAATCCGCCACCGGATTTTAAGAGCCTGATCGAAACAGCAGGCTCAATGAAAGCTGAGGCTGGAACTTCAAGCGCGACTGACAAGCCGGCGGCGTCGTATCAGACGACGTACTATCCCGGAACGCCGGATCGCAGCCAGGCCACTCCAATCCAGTTGCATGCAGGTGACGATTTCCCCGTCAACTTTTCGCTGACACCAAGTCCGAGCTTGAGCATTCGCGGTTCAGTCGTGGGTTTGCCGCCGCGCGCCACAGCCGTGGTCACGCTGCAGTCGCGCGACATCAATCTCGCCATGAGTGGCACAGAGGTACAAAAAGACGGCAGCTTCGTCATTCGTGATGTTTCGCCCGGGTCATACACAATTTTAGCGACAGTTGAAAATGCATCAGCCCCGATGATGGCGCGGCAGACGCTGCAAGTGGCAAACAGCGTCGACGGTTTGCGGCTCGCGCCGCAGACTGGAGCGTGGATTCACGGCAGATTGCGCCTGGAAAACAAGAGTATGGAGAGCAAAGGCAAGGCCGATCCCGGACAGATGATTTTGTTGCTCCGGTCGGTCGACAAGGACGAAATTGTCAGTGGCGCTACTCTGCTGGATGGAGGAGGAGTATTTCTCGGCGATGGGGTCGGTACCGTATCCGCAGACGGCAGTTTTGAATGGAAGAGCGTACCTCCGGGAACCTACTTCGTGGAATTAGCTGGACAAGGTGGCGGAAATAGCGATTGGTATGTGAAGTCAGTATTGGCCGGTGGGCGCGACGTGAACGAGTCAGGGATCAATGTCAACGGCGGAAGCGTTGTGCTCGATGTGGTGGCAAGCGCGAACGGAAGCGTTGTCGACGGCGTGGCCGTCAACGCTAAAGGTGAGCCAGTCTCTAACGCCGTGATCGTTGCTGCGCCGGAGGCGCGGTTGCGTGGGCGAGAGGATCGTTATTGCAAGACAGCCAGCGATCAGAGTGGACGATTCACACTGCGCGGCATTGCTCCTGGCGAGTACACGTTGTTTGCGTGGGAGAGCCTGGATGGTGAGGCTTATCTCAATCCTGATTTTCTTAAGAGCTATGAGGGGCAAGGGAGCGCGCTACGTGTAGGCGAAGGCGAGCGGAAGAGTGTGCAGGTGCAGGGTATTCCTGATGCGGAAGAGCAGCAGTAGATAGCGCCACAATTTCCGGCGCATCTCCATTTAGGACAGCAAGTCAAAATCTAGGACAACAAGTCAAAGTCCCCACCCTAGTCGCAAAGAACGCGGCTAGGATGGGGCACCCTCCGGTATCCTGAGACAAGAAAATCTTAGGGAACAGAAGAAAGCCCAGTTCGTCGAAAACTGGGCTTGATACGAACCAATCATCTAAGCGATGGGGTGTGACAAACTTAGTGTGACATTCCGCCACCGGCGTTCTTACAAGTCTTCGCAACGTGCTTAACCGAGCTGACTTCCAGTGTCATTCCACCAGACGATGTATTTCCCATCTGGCTTCCGCTGCCGGCTGATCCCGAACCTGCCGTGCCGGTGATCTTCACTTCATGGCCTACGTGATCGGCGAGCTTCGAAGTATCACCGGTCAGGTCATAGCTTTGTCCTTGCTTGTCGGTAAGCGTGTATTTGCCATTGGCGCCGCTCAGGCATCCCTCAACTGTTTGCGCGCCGGTGCCAGCATGAGTTGAACCTGATTGAGTTGGCGTGCTTTGGGTCGAATCATTCTGGCCCGGGGCTGTGGCGGGGTCTTGGGCTACTGCCCACGAAGCCCCGAGCAGCAGCACGGATAACAAAAGTAGTCGTTGCATATAGATCCTCCACTTTTTCGAGTACGAATCGTTTGAAATGTGCCGCGGCGGCCCGTGACCTCCATCACGTTCGGGTGTGCACGCCGTGTCGAAACTCAGGGTCTCAGCCTTTGTCGCGCTAGACAATACGGCCTTCGCCCGAGAATTTCAGGGCGGTTCGTTTAGTGACTTCTGGAGGGTCGTACGGAAGCAAAATCAAACGCTTCTTGATAAGTCACGTTGTCCAATTAATTAGTTTAATTTCAATAGTTTAGCGACGCATCCCAGGGCGGCTTCCAGCCATCTAATCAAGTAGCTATTTTGTAAGTCATACGTTCTCCGCTCAGGAGGAAAACATCATGAAGCTGGCAAGATGGAACAGGGTAGCCGGGGTGGTTCTGGCGGCGCTGCTGTCTCTGCCTGCTTGGGGAGCAGACGCGGACAATCGCCGCATGGCATCGCCCGGAACGCTGAACTACGTGGAAGGGCAGGCAACGATGGGCGATCAGACGCTTGATTCGAAATCAGTCGGGTCGGTGGAATTACAGAACGGCCAGGTTTTGGCGACTGGCAACGGAAAGGCTGAACTTCTGCTGACACCGGGCGTGTATTTACGACTGGGCAGCAATAGTTCGGTCCGAATGGTCTCAAGTGGTTTGACCAATACGCAGGTTGCGCTTGATCAAGGACACGCGATGCTGGAAGTCGATCAGATTTATCCGCAGAACGACATCCGCATCAGCCAGGCGGGAGCGAGCACGCGCGTGGTGAAGACCGGATTGTACGACTTCGATGCCGCGAACCGTGAAGTCCGCGTGTTCGACGGCAAGGCAGATGTTTATACCGGCGACCGCGAAACCACCGTAAAGGGCGGACATCAAGTCGCGTTGAACGCCGATAATCCTGACGTCAAGTTGAAGGCCCACGGCTTCGACAAGAAAGCCGTCGAGCAGAATGACGACTTGTATCGCTGGAGTAGTCTGCGCTCGGAATATTTGTCTGAGGCCAACGTCGATACGGCCCGACTCTTCTATGCCAACGGATGGTATGGGCCGGGCTGGTGGGGACCAGGATTGTGGGGTCCGGGATGGTATTGGGATCCATGGTTTGCGGGATTCACGTTCATTCCGGGAGGCGGGTTCTTCTACAACCCGTTCGGCTGGGGATTCTATTCTCCGGTGTTCGCATATCGCGCACCATTTGGAGTCGGCCACGTTCCGCACGTGTTTAACGGATCACGGCCGGTGGCGATTGGCAATGGATTCCACAATCACGCTGTGACAGCATTCAACGGCGGCGCGCACGGTGGTGGTTTCCGTGGCGCTCCAGCGGGTGGAGGCTTTCATGGCGGAGGAGGAGGCGGCTTCCACGGTGGTGGATTTGGCGGTGGAGGATTCCACGGCGGCCGGTAAGTAGAGTTGTGATGGTGATGGGTGCAACGAGGCGCGCGCCAGCGCGCCTCATTGTTTATTTATAAGCCTAGGACGTCTCCAGTTATCGAACATCCTAGCGCCCAACAGAATTAGAAAGCTGCAACTCTCTCTCCACATTAATTGGTGATCACCTGTGTTGTAGCCCCCGTACTGCCTTGGAGGTACCCATTTGCCACCGTTGTGGCTCTGACCGTGTAGGATCCTGCGTTGGTGAAAGACGTGGTTAAAGTCGCTACCCCGTTGGTCGTCGTTCCGAATCCAAGCTGCGTCAAACCACTGGCAAAATTTACAACCGTGCCGTTGGGTACGATCACCGTCGAAGTCACGGTGGCCGTAAACGTCACGGGTGTATTGACTGGCGCTGGGTTGAGCGATGATGTAACCGTCGTCGTCGAGGCGGCAGTATAGTTATTCAAGAAAATGCGAACTGTGCCGTTGGTGCAGGCAGAGCAAAAGTTGAGAGCGGCTACATCCGGTTTTCCGTCTTTGTTCAAGTCCCCGATCACGACCCGGTCCGCTTGAGATCCCCCAGTGCCGTACTCTATCGGATTCTGAAAAGATTGAAAGGTCACCGGGGCCTGAAAACTGCCGTCGCCGTTACCCGCCAGCACGCTCACCTCGCCAGTTCCCTGACAGACGCCGTTGGAGTTGACGCTTTGACAAGTGTTGGTCACGGCCAGATCCGGTATGCCGTCGCCATTCACATCTCCGACTGCGACGGAAGTGGCTTCAAATCCACCTGAATCAAATTCGACTGCGCTTTGGAAAGTGCCATTGCCGTTTCCGAGCAGAATGCTCACGCCGCCGTCTACCGTGCATGCACCCGACCCAATGTTGAGGCAGTTGTTGGCCACGACGAGATCCGGTATGCCGTCACCATTCACATCTGAAACCGCCGCCCACACGGCTTGGGACCCGCCCGAACTGTAAGACACTGCGGTCTGGAACGTTCCGTTGCCGTTGCCAAGCAGGACGGTGACCGCGCCTGGGCTGCCTACAGTTGAACTTTGCGAGGTGTTGGCCACGACGAGATCCGGTATGCCGTCGCCATTTACGTCCTTGATTGCCACAGAGTTGGCGGTAATGGCGCCTGAGTTGTAAATCACTGCGGCCTGGAAAGTGCCATTACCGTTGCCCAGCAGTACGCTCACACCGCCATTTACGTTGGTAGCGCTGGTAGAAGAATGGGCTATCGCCAGATCCGGTATGCCATCCCCATTCAGGTCTGCGATTGCGATGGAATTGGGAACTATGGCGCCCGTACCATAGAGAACGGCCGTCTGAAATGTGCCATTGCCATTGCCCAGCAGCACGCCTACGAATCCCAAGCCGTTGAGAGGACAAGGGCTGCTGCTCTGAGCGCACTGGTTGGTTACGATTAGATCAGGTATGCCGTCGCGATTCACGTCCCCTATGGCGACGGATAAGGCGGCGGCTCCACCTGTGTTGTATGGCACCGCCGTCTGGAAAGTACCATCGCCGTTACCCAGCAGCACGCTTACGATTCCAGGGCTGGCAACATGGCAATTGGCATTTATCGCACACCCGTTGGATATCACGAGATCCGGTATGCCGTCTCCGTTCAGGTCACCGATCGCGATTGACGTGGACAACATCCCACCGGAACTGATAACAGGTTGCCCAACAAAGCTTACAGTTTTAGCCGCTAATAGTTGTGACGACGTCAGAATGAGAGTGACGAGCAGAGAAGAGAGGTAACAGCAAAAGCGAAGGCCCTTCATAGTTCCCCCCGTTAGATTTAGTTTTAGAAGTCCCCGACTAAAGTTCGACGTGAAAATCCATGAGCGCTGTCCCATGGCGGTAAGCGCACTTGTGCGTAGGGCTACGCAGTCTTTCAGCAGTCTAGCGGGGCGATACTAGCACTCGTCGTCAGTCTGAAGATGACACCCAAGTAAATTCTTTTGCAGAGCTGATTACGAAAGAATACTGCCTGAGGAGTAGTCTCCGAGATGTAGCCATTCGAAAACCTCACTCATCCTAAAATCTCACTTTGCTACTCCACTCTCCTCACCACCGGTGAGTCTCTACCACTTGCGAATCTCCGTCGGCGGCCTTGGTTTCGTCGGCGTGGATTTTGCCGTCGTTCTCGGCATAGAACGAACGATGCTGCGCGTCGAGATTCTTCGGCGTCAGAGTGAGAATGAAATTGTCTTTCTTTCCTTTGTATCCGACTGTGTAGTCTCCGCGATCGGGATTGACCATGCGCTGCGTGAATGTACCGGAGTGAACCAATTCACGAAGCGACGTAGCGTAGTGTCCATATTGCTTGTTGAAACCGACCTCGGCGCGCATGACGACGCGCATGTAGGCAAGCGCGGCGAATTCGGAGTCGGAGTGAGCGGGATCGCTGTGGTACTTGGGCGTATAGACCGGGCCGGGAGCGCTCTGTGGCGGAGGAACGGCTTCAGGCTGCTGTGCGGCGGGTTCGGACTGCTGCGCGAATGCGATCGGGACGATAGTAATCAGAGAGGCGACGGTGATTAGAGAAAAGAGGAACGCCGGCAAGAAGAATGCCGCGAGAAGCACCGGCGATTGTGAGATTTTTTTCATGAACGAAGGTCTCCAGGATGTGATGGTCGTGGCGAAGATGATGTGCCCCGATTTCCTTGCAGTGCAATAGTGATACGCGTTTCAAATCAGATTTTTTCATGTTACTCCCGTAATTTCACTTCGGTCACCTTCTCTTTGCAACGCGCCGATTTATATCTATGCTGAGTAAAAGAATCCTGCCCTATAGGGAAAACTATGAAAGCAGCAGTCGCTAGAAAACCGGTTATCCGAATTGCGGTGGTGGAAAGCGATCCTTTGCGCTTCGTTGGATTCCGTGCTCTGTTTGATTCGGAGCCGGAATTCGAACTCATCTCCGCGGCGCTGCCCGAGATCAGCGCTTTGCAGAATATCGATCTCATCCTGCTCGGCAACCGTTCCGGGCAAAACCTTTTTGATCTGATGGCCAGCCTGAAGGCCACACGCCCGGACCTGAAAATTATCGTCACCGGCTCCGGCATTGACGAAGAAACCATTCTCAAGGCGATTGCTTCCGGCGCGAAGGGCTACGTCGACGAAGCGGCTGCGCCCAGCGAATTTGCGCAGGCGATCCGCATCGTCAATCAGGGATCGGTATGGGCCCCGCGGCGCGTGCTCTCGATGTTCATTGAGCGCGTGTCGTCGGCTCCGGGACGAATCTTCCCGGCGGGCCGTGTCACTTTCACCGACCGCGAAAAGGAAGTGCTGGAAATGCTGGTGGCCGGGCGCTCGAACAAAGAAATCGGCAGCCAGTTAGGCATTGAAGAGCGCACGGTGAAAGCGCACGTGGCCAAGCTGATGCGCAAGGTGGGCGTGCAGAATCGCATTGCGCTCTCGGTGCACGCGATCACGCATTCGCTGGTGGCGACGAAGTAGGACATCGAGCCAGAGCGCGTCTTTGGTCGTTTTTCGCTCTCAGGTGAGCAGAGGGAAATCGCGCGGTTCGTTTAGGTCCATTGTCGGTACCGGGGCCTCTTTCGGGACGACAACCCTCGTACCCAGAGGGCCACTTACCTTCGTAATCTTGTAGCAACTTAAGACCCGACGCATACTCGCTTCACCTACCACAGAACCTGGGAGACGGGGTTGAGAGTGGCGATTAGGGTCACTACTTTCAGCCCCGCATTTTTTCCTAGAAACCTCTTAGACAATTGACGCTCGCGACGGCCTAGGGATTCCGAGCCATTTACATTTTCGGGGCGGCTTTGTGCGTCCGTGACCGGCGGTGCTTTTCCATAGACAGCGACATGAGACTGTCAACAGCTCGCTCTCTTCTGTTCGTCCAAAGTGATGTCATTCTGAACCGAATCGAAGATTCGGTGAGGAACCTGCTGTTTGCCGGCGAGTGATGAGCGCGCAAAGAGAGCAGGTTCCTCACCGCCGCTTCGCGCCGGTTCGGAATGACATCCCTTCCCGGCGGAGAACTGGCGTCGGTCCAATGTGTCGCAAATCTCATTTACAATCAAAGGATCCGCTCCCAATGAATCTGTTTGTGAGGAATAAATGAAAAAATCTGTTTTGTTGACCCTGATCGTGTTGCTTTGCTCTCTTTCCTTCGCAGCCGGTCAGCAGGCAGCCAGTCCACAGGCAGCCAGCCAAGCACCTAGCGCACAGCCGGCCAGCCCACAGCCGACCAGTCCGCAGAATGACCAGCCGGCAAAAGAATCGAAAGCCACCGACCGCTTGCAGGCCGCCGCGGATGTGCTCGACGAGATTCAGGGCACACCCGACAAGGGCATTCCGCAACAGATTCTGAGTTCGGCGGAGTGTGTCGCGGTGGTGCCGTCGATGCTGAAGGGCGGATTTATTTTCGGGGCGAAGTATGGACGCGGGATCGCGAGTTGCCGCACCCCCAAAGGCTGGAGCGCACCAGCATTCTTTGCGGTGGAGGGCGGGAGCTTCGGATTTCAGATCGGTGGCCAGGCTGTGGATTTAGTCATGCTGATCATGAACGAGAAGGGTATGAGGAACCTGCTTTCGAGCAAGTTCGAGTTGGGAGCCGATGCATCGGTCGCGGCCGGGCCTGTGGGACGTCTGGCCGAAGGCGATACGGATTGGAAGATGCGTGCCGAGGTGCTGACGTATTCACGGGCGCGCGGCGTTTTCGCCGGCGTGACCTTGAATGGAGCTGCGATCAAGCAGGACAAAGACTCCACGCGCGAGTTCTACGGGCACATGGTGACTTTTCCGGCGTCGCTGAAGGGTGAAGTGGATCCACCGGACACCGCAAATCCGTTTTTGAGGACGCTGGCGAAGTGGGCGCAGGAAGCGGCGAAGTAGAAAGGCATGGATCAGGGGACAGAGATCAGGGATCAGGTAGGCATTGTGATCACTGATCCCTGGCCCCTGATCCCTGATTTCTGACCACTTATGAGTTCTCCGATCATTGCACCGCCGTTGGCGGGAAACGTTCTTGGTTCCACGGGCGCGAGTTTCGTGGTGGCTGAGTGGAAAGACGCTGGTGGAGCGCCCGGACCGCCGCGCTGGATCGCGCCGTTGCATCTGCATCGCAACGATGATGAGGCATGGTATGTGCTCGAAGGCACGTTGTGTGTACGCGTGGGAAAGGATGTGGTCGAGGCTCGCGCAGGTTCGTCCGTGTTCGTGCCCCGCGGCACGGCGCACACGTATTGGAATCCGGGGCCGGGATTGGTGCGCTACCTGTTGGTGATGACGCCGAATATCTATGGTTTGATTCAGGACATTCATGCCATGACGGATCGGTCCCCGGCTGCGCTCAATGCGGTGTTTGAGAAGCATGACTCTAAGCTCGTGGACGGTTAGCTGTTGAGGGGCCCAGGGATCAGAGGTCAGGGTCAGAGGTTTCCTGGTCCCTGACCTCTGGCCCCTGATCCCTGAGTACGTTTGACACTTCTTTTTCTGCAGTGATACGGTCACGCATCCCGGATGCGGCGAAAACTGGAATACGCGGCGGCCTGGCCGTTCATCAAGATTCTTGGTATTTTGCCGCGGCGGCTATCACGCGCGTTAGCCATTGCGCTGGCGCAGCTGTTTTATCTATTGCATGTTCGCCTGCGCCGGGTAGGCATGCGCAATCTGGCACTGGCGTTTCCCGAAAAATCTGAGGCGGAGCGGGCGCGCATTCTGCGAGGAGTCTTTACTTCTCTCGGGCGTCAGCTGGCCGAAGTGTGCCAGTTCCCCAGGTACACGCTAAAAAACGTTGATCAGGTTGTTGTCTACGACGGCCTGGAGAATTACGAGCGCGCCTACGCGCGGGGCAAAGGCGTGCTGTTTGTGACCGCGCATTTTGGCGCGTGGGAGCTCTCAGCATTCGCACACTCGCTGCACGGCCACTGGCTGCATGTGGTCATGCGGCCCGTGGACAACGAATATATCGATTACCTGATTCAGAGCTACCGCACGATGCACGGCAACAAGACCGTAGGGAAGGACGACTTCGTGCGCGGGCTGCTGGCGGCAATGAAGGCGGGCGAGGTCGTCGGCATATTGATGGATACGAATATGACTCCGCCGCAGGGAGTGTTCGTGGATTTCTTCGGCATTCCGGCATGCACGGCGAGTGGACTGGCGCGGATTGCTTTGAGAACGGATGCCGCCGTCGTTCCGGGATTCACGATCTGGGATGAGGCGCTAGGGAAATACCGGCTGCGATTTGATCCCGCGGTAGAGTTGGTGCGTACAGGCGATCTGGAAGCCGACATCGTCGCCAACACACAGAAGTTCACGAAGGTAATTGAGGATTATGTGAGGAAATATCCGGAGCAGTGGTTGTGGGTGCATCGCCGGTGGAAGACGCGGCCGGAGGGACAACCACCGTTATACTGAACTGGAAGAAAAAGCCACACTTCTCGCAAAGATGTGAGAAATGGGGCACCCCAACTATTCGTAAAGGGGCAGAGCTTGTGACCAATTCACAGTCCGGCGCAGAACTTGATTGGGGAAAACACGGTCTGCGGATCATTCGCAGTGGCGAACTCGATACGAACACTCCGCAGACACCCGGAATGACGCGTGCGGAAGCGATCTCGCGGGCGAGAGTGGGAGCGCAAAAACTGTGGGCCGGGACGGTCGTCGTGCAGCCGAGTGCCAAGACTGGTCCTCATCACCATGGTGAGTTGGAGACTGTGATTTATGTCGTGCGCGGGCGCGCGCGTTTTCGCTGGGGCAATCAGCTCGAATTCGTGGATGAGGCCGGGCCGGGAGATTTCATCTATGTGCCTCCGTACGTTCCTCATCAGGAACTGAATGCTCGCACCGACCAGCCAGTTGAGGCCGTGGTCGTGCGCAGCGGCCAGGAGCCGATTGTCGTCAATCTGGATATCCCAAGTCCGGAAGATGGTCCGTACACGCCCGAGGATGATCCGTTTCATTCATGACTGCCTCCGGATCGCAGCCTCAGCTCAATGTAATTTACGGCAGTCGTGACGCGATGATCACGAAGAAGTAAATTCCCAGCAGCGTGAAGACCGCAAGAAATGTTCCCGTTAGGGTGAGCAATTTCACGATCAGCGGCTCCCGGGTGCGCACCTGGGATTGTGCGGTGAAGAAGGCGATCCACGACAGGGTAACGATGGTCAGAAGCGCGACGATAAAGTGACCGACCACGCCTCCCTTGGGGACGTGTTTGAACTCGGCGATGCCAACGAAGAGGAATCCACCGAGAATTCCGAACCAGCTGAGCCGCCAGAGTGACAGCAGGACATCCATCAGGGATCTCATCGTTATTCTCAGCGAATCTGTTTTTTTCTCTGCATGACAAGTGCAACTCAAGCATCTGTTTTCTAGTCTATCGCCAAAAATCGCACGTGCCTCTCAATCGCTGTTGCATACCTTGACGCTGCTTGATGCTGCTTTTTTCTGGCGAAGCGAGCCATGCCATTCGTGCACTTCCGGTAAAATTGAAGCTTCCTATGAAAACCTTCGAACAAATCGCGGAACTAGAACGCAAATATCTGCTGACAACTTATAACCGTTATCCCGTGGTGCTGGAGCGCGGGAAGGGCGTGTTTTTGTATGACATCGAGGGCAAGAAATATCTCGATTTTGTTTCCGGGCTGGGCGTGAATGCGCTGGGGCACGCGCATCCGCGGATTGTGAAGGCGATTCGCGAGCAAGCGGCGCGGCTGCTGCATGTTTCTAATCTGTACTATCACGAGTATCAAGGGCCGCTGGCGGAGAAGCTTTGTGCGCTTTCTGGGCTAAATCGCGCGTTCTTTTCCAACAGCGGAACTGAGGCGATCGAGGGATCGATCAAGCTGGCGCGGCTGGCGGGACATCGCGCGGGCGGCGAGGCGAAGTGCCGGTTGGTAGCGCTGGATGGCTCGTATCATGGACGCACATTCGGAGCGTTGTCGTTAACGGGGCAGGACAAGCATCGCAAGGGATTCGAGCCGCTGCTGGAAGAAGTGACGTTCGTGAAACAGAACGACCTCGAGAGTCTGCGCGCGGCGGTGAACGACAACACCTGCGCGATTGTGCTCGAGCCGATTTTCGGTGAAGGCGGAATCTATGAGTGCTCACCGGAATTTTTGGCAGAGTGCAGGGCGCTGGCCGATCGACACAAGGCGGCGCTGATCTTTGACGAGATCCAGTGCGGGCTGGGGCGCACGGGGACAATCTTTGCGTTCCAGAGTTTCGGCGTCACGCCTGATATCGTGGCGATTGCGAAGCCGATCGCCGCGGGGCTGCCGCTCGGAGCGTTCATCGCGAAGGAAGAATTCGCGTCGGCAATTTCGCCGGGGCAGCATGGGACAACATTCGGCGGCGGTCCACTAGCATGCCGCGTGGCGCTGGAATTTTTGGCAATTGTGGAAGACGAGAAGCTTCTGGAGAACGTCAACAAAGTGGGCGCGTATCTGCAGCACGAACTGAAAGCGCTCGCCGAGAAGCGGGGCGCGGGCAACGAAGTGCGCGGGCGGGGATTCATCCAGGGGATTCAGCTGGAAATTCCGGCGCGTCCGATTGTCGATGCAGGGTTGGCGGAGGGAGTATTGTTCAACAGCACGCAGGACACGGTGGTGCGGTTTCTACCTCCGTTTTTGCTGGAAGAGAAACACGTGGACAAAGGGATTCGAGTACTGAAGAAGCTGCTTGGGAAGAAACAGAGATCTGCGGCATAAGACCTCGGGAACGCTGTCATCCTGAGCGGAGTGCGACCGCGCTTTGCGCGAGTGCACGCAGTTCGAAGGATCCCTACGGTCATTGATGTCCTCGCGTGCGCGCGTTTCTTGCCGGGGGTAGGGATCCTTCGACTCCGCAACCATTTCGCTTCGCGAAATGGTTGCTACGCTCAGGATGACAAAAGGAACACGCCCCGGTGTTACCAAAAAAAACGGGGAGCCGAAGCTCCCCAAGTGAAGCGACAGAGGCTTTGTTTCACTTAGATAGAATCGTCCGGAGTGCGAACGGGTTGTCCCCGGTACAGCAAGATTTTCGGGGTTGCAAGATTTTTCGACCATGAGTGGAGTCCAGGTCACCGAAGTATCGGCTATGGAAATCCGGAGAACTCTGGCCGGTGCAGCTCCGGCTGTGCCTGAGGGCGCCGAAGAGTGCTGGATGGAACTGGATGGCGCCCGCATGCGCTATCTGCGGGCGGGCGCTGGGCAGGCGCTGATTCTGCTGCACGGGCTTATGGGATATTCGTTCTCGTGGCGCTTTGCCATGCCTGCCCTTGCGCCATATGCGACGGTCTATGCCCTTGACATGCTGGGAGCAGGATTCTCCGACCGGCCGCAGATCGACCACTCCATGCGGGCGACCGCGCTGCGGGTGCTGAAGTTTGCGGAAAATCTGGGACTTACGTCGTTTGACCTGTTGGGTACTTCGCGGGGTGGGGCAGTCGCCATGTGTGCTGCGGCGGAGTGCCTTAGTGCAAGCAGTTTACGCGTGCAGCGACTGGTGCTGGTCTGCCCCGTGAATCCCTACTCTTCGCATGGAAAGCTTCTGGCACCATTTTTCGGCACGCCGGCTGGCGTAGCCTTATTTCGCGCCGGAATCAGGATTAGCCGAACGTCTCTTCTTTTTCCATATTTCCATGCGCGCTTGTATGCCGATCGCAGCCGTATCCCACCGGGAACCCTCGAAGGCTATACTGCGCCGCTGAAAATTCCGGGATTGTTCGAACATGCACTGAGCATCGTGCGGACCTGGACGTCTGATCTACGAGAATTGGAAGCGCTGCTCCCGAAACTGGCGCCGATTCCGACGTTGCTGATGTGGGGAAGCAAAGACCCGGCAGTGTACGTGTCGTCGTTGAAGCCTCTGGCGAAGTTCTTTCCGAACTCGGAGACAGTGGTATTTCCCGGCGTGGGGCATTTGCCGTATGAAGAGTGTCCGAAGGAGTTTAATGAGGCGTTGATTAAGTTCTTGAGGCAGGGGTCAGGGGCTAGAGATCAGGGGTCAGGGCCAGTGATCTATGATCAGCGGGCTCAGCAGTCAGCATTCTGAGCCCCATAGAAAAGCGGCGATGTACGACCGAGGTTGCACTACGGCCTTAGTTACTGAACACTTAGTCACCGGCCACTGATCCCTGACCGCTGGCCTCTGAATCCTTCATGACCCATTCCATTCTCGACCTGTTGCGAAGTGCGGTGGTGCATTACGGATACTGGGCCGTAGCAGGCGCGCTGCTCCTCGAAAACGCCGGAATTCCGCTGCCCGGGGAAACGATCCTTCTGCTCGCGAGTTTTCTGGCGTACTCTGAGCACGACTTGCAGCTCTCCTGGATTATCGTGGTGGCGACAGCGGTCACAACTTTAGGCGGGAGCCTGGGGTTTGCCCTTGGTTACCATGGCGGGCGTCCTCTGCTGGAGCGATATCGTGTGCTCTTTCGTATTCAGGATCAAACATTGGCGCGGGGAGAAAGACTGTTCGAACGCTACGGTTCCGTCGCAATTTTTTTCGCTCGTTTTGTGTTCGGCATGCGAATTCTCGCCGGACCTATGGCGGGAGTCTTGCGCATGCCTTGGCGAAAATTTCTAATCTTCAATTTTCTCGGCGCAGCTGTCTGGGTAACAGCAATTTCCAGCGCGGGATATTTGTTTGGCCGGCATTGGGGCCGGCTGGAGCGTGTGCTCAAACGCTTTGATATTGCTGTGGTGATTGTGGTGTTGCTGGCCGTAGCTTTCTGGTGGTGGCGAAGCCGGTCGCAAAACGGAACGGGGCATCTGCGGAGTTAACTTTTGTATTCGCTGTGTGTGTGAGATGTACCGCTATACTGAGCCCATGTCGCGGAGGGTCTCGTGCCCGGATGAGTCCGTGGCAGGGCAGTGAATCACACAGGTTGCGTCCGACCGGAATTCGGACGAGGAGGAAAGGCATGAAGAAGATCGGGTTTCTAACTCTGCTGATTCTGGCGACAGTTCTGGCGACGCTGGCCATCTCGGCGGCGGCTGCGCCCAAGGGCCCGGCCCAGCCGGTTGCGGCAGTTCCGGTGGCGCCTCCGGCGCCAGCGGCGGCCGCTCTGCCCCAGGACGAACATCCACATATTCACGCAGCGCTCGAGGCCATGCGGAATGCCAAGCATGAGCTCGAAACGGCTGCGCATACTTATCACGGCCATCGAGTGGAAGCGATCAAGCACCTTGATATGGCGATCCACGAAGCTGAAATCTGCGAGCACGAGCCGTAAACCGAACGCCACCTAAAATTGAAGGCAGCGCCTTGGCGCTGCCTTTTTTCGTTTCCCGCGAATCGGGGCCGATAAGTTTAATCTCCCGGACCGCCGCCGATGGTATATCCGATCGACGCTCCGACGCGAAGCACGTTGTTGGACGTGAAGTCGTTGGTGTTGTTGTTAATCCAGTAGTAGTGAGCCTCGGGACGGACGAACACGTGTCCCCAGACGTAGTAGCGGATGCCGCCGCCCACATCGACCAGGAAGTGGTTCGAGCTGGTGTAGTTGGTGCAGCTAACGAAGTTGCATGTGAAGGTGTTGCTGTAGAAGCGAGTGCTCTGCGCGCCTATACCTGCTGACAAATCAAGGCCCACCTTCTTGCTCAAGCGAGGTTGGAACACTCCATTGAAGTCATAAATGATGGGGCGAAAAGGTTGACCACCAGATCCTCCGTAAGCTCCCTGGGCACCCCTCCACGCGATATCAAAACCGATTCCAATGCGCTTATGGAAGATCACATCAGCGCCAATGTTGGGATAGAGACCGCCTTTTTCCGGGCAAAACCCCGTATCGATGTTACAGGCAGGAGCACTGGGCGACGTTATAGTTCCGAAGCCAAAGTAAGCATCGCCCTGCTGAGCGGAGGCGAGGCTGGCGATGAAGAGAATTGAAAAGACGGCCGCGAGGAGCGATAACTTTCTCAATGGAACCTCCTGGTCATTTCCGTGTTTGACGGTTAGGATGCGACCGCCAAACCGTTTAGATGCAAGTGCATGGGTGATTCAACCATCATAATTTCAAGCTCAGGCAGATTCAAACCGGATATGGCCAAAGCCGTAATCAAATAAGAACACACCCCTGCGCAAGAAGTTGCGACTTTTACAGTGTTTTACAGATAGGCCGCGCTAGCGCTTGGATCCACCCGATCCTCCGCCGCGGAGGATGTGGTCCAGAGCAATTGGGCCGGCACCGAAGAAGATCAAAACGAACGCCAGGGCCGCCGCAGTCAGGGGAAACTCATAGCCGTGATCGCTGGTCAGCCCATTGTGCCAGTGCACTTTCCAGATGGCCACCGCCAGATCGATGCAGATGGCGAATGCGGCGGCACGAGTAAAGAATCCAGCGAGAACAAGAATTCCGCCCAGAAACTCTGTGAAAGCTGAGACGTATCCGAGCCACGCTGGTAGCCCAAGGCTGGACACGAATTGCGCATGATGATGCAGGCCGCCAAAGACCTTGTGGTAGCCGTGAACGACCATGATCAAACCCAAGGCCAGGCGCGCCAGAACGAGGGCAAGCGGCTGCAAGCGGTCGAGATAGCGCAAGTTTCCTCCCATGAAAATGTGAACCAGAAGTTTATCGCAGAGGATGAATGTGCGCGATAGCTGGAAAAGGAGGCCACTTGTGTAGCGAGGTATCCAAGAGAACGATTGCGTAGTGGGCAAAGTTTTGATAACGTTTCTCGCCAGAATTCCGGCGGTGAAACGGAATTAGAGTTACCCTCTCGGGCGGAAACTAATTCAAGGAAATTGAGGACTCATTTGAGCCGCGAGAGCTCGAATTTCCTCTGTTTAACGGATCAAACGGACGTCGAAGAAACAACCACGAGTCTAGGAGTTCACAATGAATCTTCCGATCTATCGCCGCATTCTGCGGAACCTGGCGTTGCTTTCGCTCGCCATGGCAGTTCCGGCTTGTGTTTTTGCCCAAAAGAAGACCCCTTCAGCACCAGCCCCGGCTCCCAAAGCGGCGCCAACCAAGGCCGCGCCACCGGCGCAGCATACGCCGACGAACACGAACACAGGACATGGACCGACCAACACCGGGCATGCTACGAACACGCCGAACACCGGCCATGGGACGAACACCTCCAATACGGGTCACGGTAATACAGCCAACACCGGTCACGGGGCGAACACGCCAAACAACGGCCACGGAACAACGAACGCTAGCCACGGAACAACGAACGCTAGCCATGGAACAACGAACACGGGCCACGGTCCGACGGGCCATGCCAACGCGGCTCCCGGGAAACAGGTCACGCTGAAGGGCGGCGGCAACGCCAGCATTCGCCCCAACGGGCAGATCCGCTCGGTCTCGCGCAACGGCATGCAGATTAATCACGGCATGCACGGCGGACGAACCGTGGTGAGCGTCCACAACAACGTCCGCATCGTCAACGTAGGACACGGCGGCGGATACGTGCAGCGCGCCTACTTTTCGCGCGGTGGTCGCTCATACTACTCGCGCACGTACTACTATGGCGGCTCCTACCGGGTGGGAGTCTATCAGGGCTACTACTGGGGTGGACGGCCCTACTACGGCTATTATCCCGCGTACTACTACGCGCCTGCGTACTACGGATGGGCTTACAACCCGTGGCCAGCGCCGGTTTATTACGGCTGGGGTTGGGGCGGGGCGCCGTGGTATGGCTACTATGGCGCGTACTACGCGCCGTATCCCGTTTATCCTTCCGCGTATTTCTGGATCACCGATTACATGATTGCCGCTAGTCTGCAGGCCGCCTACGCCGCACAGGCGGAAGCCAACGCTGAGATAGTTCCTCTCACTCCGGACCCCACTCTGGTAGCCAGCCTGATGCCGTTGGCAGCCGAGAACACGAGCAAGGCAACGCTCACTCCGGAGGTCAAGAAAGCATTGTCGGAGGAAGTGAAAACCGTTCTGGCGGCAGAACAATCTGACGCCTCCAAACCCAAAGGTTCGTCCGGCGGAGGGAGCCAACCAGCGGCAACCACCACTGCGCCTCCGCCTGCACTCGATCCGAACTTCAAGACCTTCGTGGTTTCGTCGGACATGAGTCTGGTTGTGGACGGCGATGAGTGCGCGCTTTCGCAAGGCGACGTCGTTGAACGTACCAGCGACAAGCCCGATGACGACGGCAACGTGACCGTGAAAGTTGTGGCCAGCACGAAAACGGACTGCGCTATCGGCAAGGAAGGCCCCGTCTCGACGGACGATCTGCAGGAGATGTACAACTCATTCCGCGATCAACTGAAAGACGGCATGGGAGAGCTGGCCAAGAAAAACGGCAGCGGCGGCCTTCCGAAGGCGCCGGACACCAAAACAACCGAAGGAGACGTTCCTGCGCCTCCGGCCGACAAAACTGCAGAGAAGACTCTGAAGGACCAGCAGTCCGCTGCCGACCAGACCGAGACCGAGGTCAAGCAGGAAGCCGGTTCTGGTGGAAGTCAGTAGTTCGTCAAAAAACACGCGGGACGGGAGCGCAAGTTATGAGCGCTTCCTGGTTCCGGTAACCTCTCGTGTCGTTTAGCCCAATTTTTTTGTGGCGCCCATGCTTGTTCAAAAAATTACTTAGAGTTTGTTAATCCCAGCAGAATTTGCGGAGGTTTTGTGATGCGGCAGATATTTCGGATTCTTATTCCCAGCCAAGCTATTTCAGGATTGGCGCTTACCCTTGCCATGCTTGTTTCCGCGTTGCCAGCCCAGGCCCAGGCACCCACGCTCGGAGAACAACTGGCTGCCCAATACAAGCTGGCCAAGATGGGGGCTGATTCGAGCGGGACCTCCGTCGTCGAAGAAGGGACGCTGCTCGCGGTGCAAAAGGGCGGAATTGTCGGTACTCCCTATAAGAGCGTGACCACGCGCACGGCAACATTTCAGGACGGAACTGTGCACGCATCCGATGTGGCTCACAACGCCACCGCACAGAAAGTAGGTAAGTTATTCTGCGGTCTAAAAAAATGTCCAACGACCCCAGATGCAGCCAGCGACGAAAACGCCACCAAGTTTTTCAAGGTTGGCGACAAAGTTTACGCCACCAAGATCGATGTACACCCCGACAAAGATCAAGTCGTGATGGGCATCGTCGCCTGCGATACCTGCAATAAGACCGATCCTCCGACCTATAACAAAGCGAACGTGGTATTCCAGTTTGCCAAGGGATCGCTCGCCTCAACACCGGCGAGCACGATTGAAGACACAATCGGCCAACTTTTCACCATCAGCGACAACAATTCCCAAGATCAGGGCGAACAGCAGCAGGGACAAAATCAACAGCAAGGGCAGGGACAAGGTCAGGGTGGCGGCGGACAGCAGCAGCAACAACAGACCGAAACGCAAACCGTGCAGATGGGCATGACGCCGGATCAAGTCATTGGAGCTTTGGGTAAGCCCGACCAACAGTTCAACATCGGACCGAAACAAATCTTCGTGTATAAGACCGCAGGCGTGAAGGTGACCTTCTTCGGTGGCAAGGTTGTGGACGTTCAGTGATGTTCAGTTTGGACGTAGAGTAGTGCGCTCTCAAGAACCAGGTGCGTAAACGCAAGTGTAGTAATCCAGGAGTGGGAAACCTTCCTTGACGTTAAAGGGCTGCGAACACAGCAGTTGGCCCAGAGGCGTAGTACCTCCGTACCGTGCCTAGTACTTCAGTTACCGTTCTGCGGGTGACTAAACGTGGTTTGCATGGACTATACCGCTAATCGTACTCATAATGTAATCGAACGCAATAGGTAGTATTCAGCCTTTCCCGTCATTTTCCCGCATTCCAAGAAACTAGTAAAAAACCCCGAAAAACACTGAGATTCGCTTCGAGCCGAGGCTTTTCCGGGCTGATATATGCTCTGGACACCGAAAGCCCTCGGAAGCCGTATTGAGGGCGAGGCAGTCCCCAAGCAATTCTCGTTGCGCCGCGTAAAAGGCGGAGATGAGAACAAGGCATGAGGGCAAGGGAACTATGGCCGACTCGCGAGAAGTGATGAATATTCGCCAGGCGTCGCAGTATCTGGGCGTGAGTCCGGACACTTTGTACAAGTACGTCGGCGAGCAGAAAATTCCCGCGTTCAAGCTCGGCAATCGCTGGCGCTTCAAAAAATCGCGGCTGGACCAGTGGATGGAAGAGAAGTCGAGCGAAATGGAACCGCAGGCGAAACGGAAACCGAAAGCAGCCGGCAAGGCAGCCGGTCAAGTTTAGGTAAAACGTCGCGGGTAGAAGTGCCCGCGCCACACAAAAAGGTGGGCACATGTTTGGACTGGGATCGAAGTCGATTGTTGGCCTGGATGTAGGCTCCTCGAGCATCAAGGCGGTGGAGCTGAAGAAGAAGGGCGGACAGATTGAAGTCGCGCACCTCGGGCTTGAACCGCTGGCCTCAGACATCGTGGTCGATTCGATGATTGTCGACTCGGGCACGGTCTCGAGCGCGATTTCAAAATTGTTCCTCGACAACCAGATCAAAACCAAGGCGGTGGCCACCGCAGTGAGTGGTCACTCAGTGATCGTAAAAAAGATTTCGCTGCCCTCGATGAGCGATCAGGAACTGGCCGAGACGATCGAAAAGGAAGCCGCGCAGCACATCCCGTTCGATCTGGCTGACGTGAGCCTCGACTATCAGATTCTCTCCGACGAGGTGGGAACGCCGCAGATGGATGTCCTGCTCGTCGCAGTGAAGAAGGACAAGATTCTGAACTACACCAACGTGCTCTCGATGGCAGGACGCACGCCGGCTATCGTCGACATCGATGCGCTGGCCTTGCAGAACTGCTACGAGTACAACTACCAGCCATCGCCGGGTCAGGTAGTGGCACTGCTGAATCTTGGCGCCAGCGTCATGAACATCAACATCGTGAAGGGCACGACGCCGCTGTTCCCGCGCGACGTCAGCGTGGGCGGGCATCAGTACACAGATTCGCTGCAGAAGGAACTGGACCTCAGTTTCGATGACGCTGAAGCGCTCAAGCTGGGCAGGAAGGTTGGCACAGTCAGCGAAGATGCGAAGACGCCGATCCTGCAGCAAGTGACCGAGATCATCGTGCTCGAAATTCAGAAGACGTTCGATTTCTTCCGTGCCAGTGCTGCGGGAGAGCACATCGAAAAGATCTACCTGGCGGGCGGTTCATCGAAGGTCCCCGGACTGGTGGAAGCGTTGCGGCAGGAGTTCTCGATGCCGGTGGAATTGTTCAATCCGTTCCAGCGGGTAATGCCGCCCACGGAAGGGCTGGGTGCGGAACTGGTGGAGCAGAACGCTGGGCAGATGGCCGTAGCGGTGGGCTTGGCCCTGAGGAGCTTTGAATCCCTATGATCAAAATCAACCTGCTCGAAACAGCCAAAGGCAAGGGCAAGCGTGGCGGAGGCGGTGGTGGTCCGTCCCTGCCCTCGATGGAAATGGGCGATATGGGGTCGCCCAAGCTAAAGGTCTTGGTCGTGGTGGTTCTGGCCGGACTGATCAACCTGGGCTACTGGTACCGGTTGGACCATCAGGGAAAGGCAATCGCGGCGCGCATGAAAGTGGCCGAGGATCAGAACCGCCAGCTGGCCGACGTGAAGGCGCGATTCCTTGAGCGAAAAACGCAAGCCGACAACTACAAACGGCGTGTGGATGTTATCGACGGGCTGCGTGCAAACCAGACTGGACCGGTGAACCTGCTGGCCATGCTGGGTGAGACCGTCAACAACACCGAGGCGGTGTGGCTGAACAAGGTCGACGATACGGGAAACATCGTGAAGCTGGAAGGCACAGCGCTCTCGACCGACGCAGTGGCGAACCTGATCGCCAATCTGCAAAAGACCGGATATTTCCGAACAGTTGAGATTGACGAGACCTATCAGGACGAGCAGGTCAAAGACATGCAGGCGTTTCAATTCACTCTGAACTGCGACAAGTCTGCAGATAAGGGGAAGTCGTAAGGCGGACCTATGGCGATGAATTTTAGCGAGCTGTCGGGAATCAAACAGTGGGGAGCGGTTTTGGCCGGGGGCTTGTTGGTGACAGCGGCCCTGTATTTCACCGTGTTCAAAAGCCAGAGCGACAAGAATACGGCGGCGCAACATGCCCTCGAAGACAAGATTCGGGAGAACAACGAGCTCGAATCCTACCGGCCGAAGCTGAAGCAGATCGAGCAGCAGTTGGCCGAGCTGAAGCAGCAGCTCGAAATCGAGCAGCGCATCGTACCCGACGAGAAGATGGTCGACCAGTTCATCACGATGATGGACGGCGAGGCGGTTAAGGCGGGCGTGGAACTGCGGCGCTACAAGGCTAAAGATGTGAAATCGCAGCAGTACTACTCCGAGGCGCCCTTCGACCTCGAGCTGGATGGGCCGTACTACTCGATGCTGAATTACTTTGACCGTGTGTCGAAGCTGGAGCGGATCGTCAATATCAGCGATCTGTTGGTGGCGACAACAAAGCAGCCAAGCCAGGCCAAGATCAAGCATACGTACCAGTACGCCCCAAACGAGAGCGTAGTGGCGGCGTTTACGGCAACAACGTACTTCAGTCATGATGCGCAACCTTCCGCGGCAGGCGCCGGGGCGAAACCCGGAACGCCGGCGGCGAAGTAGGAATATCTATGACAGCGATAAAGCTGAGAACAGGCATTCTGGCAATCACACTCGGGATGATGGCGGGCGGGGCGCTGGCTGTGAACGCGGCAGCCCAGAACCCGGACGCTATCGACAACGCGCGCAGCGCCGCCAAATCGCTGCAGCAAAAGCAGGCCGACGATACCAATGCGGCCGGAGTGACGGATAACAAGCCGGCACCGGGCGCTCCCGCACCTGCAGTGAAACCGGCGGTGATTCCGGGATCAAAGCCTGCAGCTGCCTCCACCGTGAAAGCGGCATCGGCCTCGAACCAGCTGCAGAAGGTGAACGTCACACCGGGCTCGGATGGAGTGCAGCTGGAGATCATCTCCAACAACTCTGTCACACCAAAAGTGAGCAAACTGAGCTCGCCCCCGCGTCTGCTGGTGGAATTGCCGGGAACGGTCAGTGCCGCTCCGCAGAATCACATCTCTGTCGGCAGCGATGGAGTCAAGGGCGTGCGCATTGGAACGGACGGTAAGACTCCGCCAACTACCAGCGTCGTAGTGGACCTCGATAAAGCATGCACGTTTGACGTAACCCCGGAATCCTCCGGTAAATTCGTCCTGACCTTACACACCGACGGTGGATCGGCAGCGCCGACAACCGCGAAGAGCGCTCCGGCGCCAGCCAAGACTTCAACGCCTGCGGCGAAAGTGCAGACGGTCGCAAAGAATACTCCGGCTCCTGCTCCGACTCCCGCTGTGGCGAAGACGCAGGCAACGAAGCCACAGACGTCGTCAGGGAATACGCCGGCTGCGAAGCCTGCCGCATCCGCCAAGACCAACAGCAAAACAGCAACGGTAAAGCCGGCAACTCCAGCAGCAGAGCCGGCCAAGACTGCGAATGCTGCACAGGCCAAGCCGGAAGAAAAGAAGTCAGAGGAAACCAAGGACGCCAAGAAAGACGAGAAGAAGCCCGAAGACAAGAAGTGGGCGATGAACGGGAAACGTGATCCGTTCTTCAGCCCTGTCGTGCAGCAGAACGGATCAGGCTGCTCGACTGGTAAGAAGTGCCTTGAGATCGGCAACATCAATCTGCGGGGCGTGGTGAAGTCCGACAGCGGCTTTATCGCTGTGGTCACCAACAATCTGAACAAGGCATATTTTCTGCGCGAGAACGACCCAGTGTTCAATGGCTATGTAGTGAAGATCACGGGCGACTCGGTCGTGTTCCAGGAGACAGTGGAGGACAAGCTGGGTAAGCCGTTCACGCGTGAAGTGGTGAAGCGGATCTTTACGCCGGCGGTTTAGCAGGACGGCGGGTCCGGGGAACCGGAGCGCTGAAATCAAGTTTGCAAGAAGGACACGCGGGCCCCAGGCCTGCGGGTTGGGGAGAGGCGAAATGCGAAAGCAACATCTGGCAATGTGGATATCGATGCTACTCATCACAGTGGTGGCCGCGGCCGCCCAGACACCGAGCCAGCTCGAGCGAGTCAACGTAGTCCGAGGCACGGACGACATCCGGGTCGAGATGAGCGCGAGCTCTGCGATCACGCCGAAGCTCAGCAGTCTGGACTCGCCTGCCCGCGTGGTGGTGGACCTGCCCTCGACCGTCATGGCGAACGGACAGAGCCACATCAACGTCGGTGCGGCCGGAGTCAAAGGCGTGCGCATCGGGATGAGTGGCCAGACCACACGCGTCGTCATCGATCTCGACAAGACTTGTGCCTACGAACTGACGCCGGGTCCAGCAGGCAAGCTGGTGCTGACGCTGCATGCGAATGGCACACAGATGGTTGCCGTGAGCGCTCCAGCTTCGACGGCGACTATTACTCCGGTGAAGGCGGTGACTACGACTTCGGCGGCGCCGGCGAATCATCCGATGTCGCCGTTCTCTCCGAAGGTAGTGGACAGCCGTTCGCTTCCTCCGTCAGCGACGAAGCCAGCGCCTGCGGCTAAACCGCTCGCTGACAATTCGACTTCGCCCAACAACTTCGTTTTCGTCGAGCCTTCGTATCAGGCCAAGAACGACAAGGCTGACGTTCTGAAGAACGACGACGCGGCCGCCGAGCCCACAGTTCGTGCACAGGAAGCTGCAGCGCGGTTCAACGACAAGACTGCTGCAGAACTACTCCCAGTGAACGCCAATGCGGCTCAAGCTCAGCAGTCGGCTCCGGCAAGTCAACCGGCCGTGAATCTGGCAGCGGAGCAGAGAGCGCAAGCTGGACAGCAACCCGCTTCGACCGGTCCGAAATACACGGGTGAGCCAATCTCGGTCAACTTGAAAGACGTCGACCTCAAAGATTTCTTTCGCCTGATTCACGAAATCAGCGGCCTTAACGTCGTGCTCGATCCCAACGTTCACGGAACACTGACCGTCGTGCTCGATGACGTGCCGTGGGATCAGGCGCTCGACATCGTGCTCAAGAACAATGACCTGGCGCGCGAACTGGAAGGCAACGTTCTGCGCATTGCCACAGTGGAAACGCTGAAACACGAAGCTGACGCCCGCCGCGCCCAGATCGAATCGGAAGCGCTGGCGGTAGAGAAAGTCTCAGTCACCCGCTTCCTGAGCTATGCCAAGGCGAAGGATGTCATCATCACGGTAAAGAAATTTATCTCGCAGCGTGGTGACGTAGTTGCCGACGACCGCACCAATGCAGTCATCATCAACGACATTCCCAAAGTGATTCCGACTATCGACCGCCTGCTGACGCAGCTCGACCGCAAAACGCAGGAAGTCGAAATCGAAGCGCGCGTCGTGGCCGCGACCCGGCAGTTTGCGCGCGACATCGGAACTCAGCTTGGATTTGGCTGGGGCAACGGACACAGCGCGATAGGTGGTAACCAGGGGGCGGGAAGTTCTCCAATTACCGTCAACGGTCTGAATCCAGGTTACATTACAGTGCCGGGAACGGGTTCTTCCGGTGCTTCTATTCCCTTGTTCTCGAACCTTGGATCCACGTCGCCGACCAGCGGTTTCAGCTTCGTGAACGCCAGCAACAACGTGCGCATCGACGCTATCCTCTCGATGGCCGAGTCGCGCGGGCTGCTGAAAGTTCTGTCGCGTCCGCGAGTGGTCACGCAGAACAACATTCAAGCTCTGGTGAAGCAAGGCGTGCGCGTACCAATCGTGACGCAGGCGCAATTGGGTGGTCCTCCGACTGTGACCTACGTTGATGCTTTCCTGCGGTTGACCGTGACTCCGCAGATCACGTCGGAAAACACGATCTTCCTGAACGTCGACGTGGAAAACACCACGCCGAACTTCGGCCAGGAAGTTCAGGGTAACCCGGAACTGATCACACAGCAGGCCACCACGCAGGTGCTGGTAACCGATGGCGGCACGGTGGTGATCGGCGGCGTTATCCAGACGCAGAACTCGATCAACGTGACGCAGGTTCCGCTGCTCGGCAATCTTCCGATCCTCGGCAACCTGTTTAAACACACGGTTGTGAACACCTCGAACCAGGAATTGATCTTCTTCATTACGCCGCGCATTATTCAGACATAACTGTTTGGATCTAGCAGCGCGATAGAAGATTGAGCCCGCCAGCCTGAAGAACCTGTCAGGCTGGCGGGTTTCGTTTTGCAAGCAATATTTAGTACTCAGTATCTAGTACTCAGTACCTAAGAAAGCGAAAAATTGACACGCCAGCTTCTGACTTCAGGCTGCTGACTTCGTGGACGCGATCAGTCCATTCAGGATTCGACCTAGTTCGGCTATCTTGTACAAAAGTAGGTCATCGCTTGCCGATGTCAGATACTCGAGCGATTTTGCAATCGTAATCTGAGTCTCAATTTCTGCCAGCGAACCTCTTGCAATGGTCAGGAATCTATAAAACTCACGGCGTGAATATCGTGCTTGCCCCTCGGCAATATTGCTAGGAATAGAAACTCCGCTCTACGCAATTGACTTGTTAGGCCGTACACCTCATCGCGTGGAAAGTTCCGTGTGACCCGATAGATTTCGATGACTAATTCCATTGCCTTCCGCCAAGCAATCAACTGTTTGAATGATTGGGCCATTTTGACTTGCCTCGCGCAAATAATCGCACGTACCATCCTCTCAAGTCTGTACCCGAGGACAGATAAATTGCTTTTATATCCCGTTCTGGGAAGGAGCGACCTACTGGGTACTGGATACTAGACACTTGGTACTGAGTACTTGGTACTGAGCACTTCTGGCCTTCCTGCTACACTCACACTCAATGAACTTCCAGGCACGCCAAGCCAAGCTGCGGGAGCATCTGGCCACGACCCGGTTCGATGGATTACTTGTCAGCCATCTTCCCAACATTCGATATCTCTGCGGATTTACCGGGAGCGCGGGACTCCTTCTCGTCGAGCAGAACGGAAGCGTATTTTTCACCGACGTACGCTACGACACCCAGGCGCACGAAGAAGTAAAGGCTGCCAAGGTGGTGATTGCACGCAAGGCGGTGCTGTCTGCTTTGGCCGAGACGTTCGAACAGCGGCGTAAACGGACTCGGGGATGGACGATCGGACTGGAAGCCGAGCATGTCACCCTCGGCGACAAGAAGCGGCTGACCAACCTTTTGCCCTCAGGGATTCGGCTTAAGGAAGCCCCATCGATCGTCGAGCGTTTGCGCATGGTCAAGGACGACGACGAACTCGGCCGTATTCGTGAATCAGTAAATCTGGGAGCCAAGCTGTTCGACCGGGCGGTCGAGGTGATGCGACGCGGAGTGAAAGACGGCGTGAAGGAAACCGAAGTCGCCGCCGAGATGGAATTGACCGCGCGACGGGCTGGAGCGGAAGCGATGTCGTTTCCAACCATCATCGCCTCTGGCGCGCGGTCGGCATTGCCGCATGGGCGAGCTTCGGCGCAGGCCATCCGGCTGGGCGGATTCGTGGTCTGCGACTTCGGTGTTATACTCAAAGGTTATTGTTCCGATCAGACTCGTACTGTGTGGGTGGGCTCCGTTTCGGATAAGGCTCGCAACGCCTACGAGGCAGTAAGAGAAGCCCAGGAAGCCGCCGTTGATGCCGTTCGACCGGGAATCACGGTCGGCGAGGTTGATGAGGCAGCCCGTAGGGTATTGCGTAAGGCGGGGTTAGGACGTTATTTTACTCACTCGACCGGTCACGGGGTAGGACTTGAGATTCACGAGGCCCCACGGATAGCGGCCGGACAGCAGGAAGTACTGAAGCCGGGTATGGTCATTACCATCGAGCCGGGCGTATACTTCCCCGGCAAATGGGGCGTGAGGATCGAGGATATGGTAGTTGTCACGGTGGGCGGCCGTGACGTGTTGACTCCGACAAACAAGGATTTTCTGGCAGTTTAGTCTTCATTGATGTTCCTTGAAGTGATTTTTGGCCGGGCCCAATCAAGCCCGGCTTCTTCGCGCGCCGGTCGGCGGACGAAGTGACACGCTGTCCCACCGAATAGAGAATGAACCTAAAAGAGCTGAAGGAACTCATTGAGTTTTTAGAAGAAAAGAACATTGCCGAGTTTGAGTTGGAGCGCGGCGATGTCAAGGTGCGCATCAAGCGTGCGGGTGACCAGACCATCGTGCATACGCACAGCGACCCACGCTTCTTTTCGGTGCCTGCCGCTCCGCCTCCTATGCCTGAACTCGGGACTGTGCCGGTCGTGGCCGCGGCCGCGCCTGCCGCGCCCGCTCCACAGGAAGAACTGCATGCGGTGAAATCCCCGATTGTCGGAACGTTCTACGAGGCGCCGTCCCCGGGAGCTCCCCCGTTCGTCAAAGTTGGGGACACGGTAGAGGTGGGGCAGGTGGTCTGTATCGTTGAAGCGATGAAACTGCTGAACGAAATTGAATCGGACGTGGCCGGGGAAATCGTCAAGAAGCTGGCATCAAACGGCCAGCCGATCGAGTATGGCCAGGAATTGTTTTCGATAAGGCCGAAGAAGTGAACGCGCTGCACCCAGTGTTGATTGATGATTTTTGATTGTTGATTGAAGACCCAAATCCCTGGGAGGAGTTTTTCAATCATCAATCAACAATCATCAATCAACAATTTTTTTGAGAGCCGAAAGCTGAAGAGTTTTCGTAATGTTCAAGAAAATCCTAATCGCCAATCGCGGAGAGATTGCCCTGCGCGTGATTTGCGCATGCAAGGAACTTGGTGTGCGCACGGTCGCGATCTACAGCGAGGCCGACCGCAACTCGCTGCCGGTTCGCTTTGCCGACGAGGCAATCTGCATTGGGCCTCCGCAGTTGGCGCAGAGTTACCTCAACATTCCGGCGGTAATCAGCGCAGCCGAGATCGCCAATGTGGATGCGGTGCATCCCGGCTACGGGCTGTTGGCGGAAAACGCGAATTTCGCCGAGGTGTGCGAGACCAGCGGAATCAAGTTCATCGGCCCTCGGCCCGAAGTAACGCGGCTGATGGGCGAGAAGGAAAAGGCCCGCGCCGCGATGAAGCAGGCGGGCGTGCCGATTCTGCCGGGGTCGGATGGAATCATCGCGTCGGAGGGAGAAGCGATCGAGTGGGCGCGGCAGGTTGGTTTTCCTGTGATTATGAAAGCCTCGGCAGGCGGCGGCGGGAGGGGAATGAGGATCGTCCGCAATGAAGAAGAGCTGCCGGGACTATTCAAGGCGGCGTCGGCCGAGGCCGCAGGCGCGTTCGGCAATGGCGATCTCTACATGGAGAAGTATGTCGAGCATCCGCGGCATATTGAGTTTCAAGTGCTGGCCGATGAGCACGGCAACGTGGTCAGCCTGGGCGAGCGCGAGTGCTCGATCCAGCGGCGGCATCAGAAGTTGCTCGAGGAGTCGCCCTCGACGCAGGTAACGCCGGAACTGCGGGCGCAGATCGGGGAAGTATTGTGCAAGTCGCTGGCGGCGATCGGATACTGGAATGCCGGAACGATTGAGTTCCTGATGGATCAGGAGCGGCGGCTACATTTCATTGAGATGAACACGCGCATTCAGGTGGAGCATCCGGTGACGGAGATGGTCACCGACGTCGATCTGGTGAAGAGCCAGATCATGATCGCTGCGGGCGCGAAGATGAGCGACGTGCTGCAGGGGCCGATCGTACACCGTGGGCATTCGATCGAGTGCCGAATCAACGCAGAGCATCCCGAGAAGTTCACGCCGTCAGCGGGAAAGATTACGGCGTTTCATCCGCCGGGAGGGACGGGCGTGCGCATTGACACGGCTGCCTATGCCGAGGGTGTGATTCCTCCGTATTACGATTCGCTGATCGCCAAGCTGGTCGTGCGCGGCAAAGATCGCAACGAGGCTATTTCGCGCATGTCGCGGGCGCTGGAGATGTTCATGGTGGAAGGCGTGTATACGACGATTCCGCTGCACCGAAAGATTCTGGCGGACGAGGATTTTCGGGCAGGGAAGTTTGATACCGGGTTTATTGAGAGATTCCTGTCGAAGGGGAAGTAAGACGTTGACTGTAACTCGGTCGCAGTCGTGGCGAAGCTAGTTCTGCGTGAGGATGCGAAACGAGTCCACGATGCGCTGAAGGTCTTTTGGCTCGTGTTCCTCCGGATCCCAAACTGAAGCGAGTACGTACAGGCGGTGTGCGCCACAAATCCAGCGTTCGTAGTCCATCCTTCCAGTGGGTAATTTCTGAACGAACTCGACCCCTGTGTATCCGCTACCCTTGACTTCTTGGAACGAGATCGCTTTGAACCCTGATTGGCCACCCGCGGAGTCGGCTTTGTTTTTCTCATACGTTCTTTTTGGCCACGCACAGCCTCGATGCACTTATCATTTGCTTCCATTGTGTGTAGCGAAAAATGCGCGTCATTGGAGAGCGCAATTGTATAGGCTGTGCCGTCTGCCATTTGCGAACTCTTGTGCGGATGCGGATCGCTGGGGAGAGTGATGGCAAACGCGTTTTCGGAATACACGTACTCCTTCCACTCAGAGGGTGGGCTCTTTTCTTGCGCCGTTCCAATCATTGACACGTGGAAGAGAAGAGCAAGGATGGCGAAATGGAATTTCATCAAGGACTTATATATTACCAAGCTGGCATCGCCTCTCGAAATTCTAGTAGTCGCCTCAGTAGGGCGGGGAATGCGCTTCCCGCACCTCGAGAAACACTGTGCAGGTAGTCCACCAGCCGAGCTTTTGGGAGCAACGATTTATCATGAGAACCGTCAAACTTAGTATGAAACTCCGCAACTTCAAACTCCTGCCGCTTTTGACTCTATATCTGGCATGCGCCGTTCCGCTTCACGCGCAAACGACTTCGGATCCCGCGAACCTGCCGCAGCGCGACGGCTCGCATGATTTTGACTTCCTCATCGGCGACTGGAAAGCGCATGTGCGCCGCCTCCCGGACCGGCTCAACAATTCCAACGTCTGGGTGGAGTATGACGGCATCTCGAACCACCATAAACTCCTCGACAGCAACGCGAACTTCGAACAGTTCGAGGTGACCAGCACCGATAAAAAACTGCATATCAAGGAGCAGACGCTTCGGCTCTATAACCCGGCGATGCGCCAGTGGAGCATCTACCCGGTGAACCTGGATAACGGCACTCTCGACACGCCTCCTGTCGTGGGCGCGTTTACCGGCAAGCGTGGAGAGTTTTATCATCAGGAGAACTTCAAGGGCCGCACGATCCTGGTGCGCTACGTATGGCTTGACCTTTCACCGAACTCGGCTCGTATGGAGCAGTCATTCTCTCCAGATGGTGGCAAGACCTGGGAAGTCAACTGGATTTGCGAGCTTTCACGATAAACAGACCGCCGATCATTTATTTTGGTCATCATGGATATCCGATCGATTCAGAAGCCATTGAAAGAGCAGTATCGGCGCGACCCGAACAGTTCGCGCATTACCATCACCGCAAAGGGGACCGAGACCGCAACACCCTTGTCTTGTTCGGTGGACCTTGGCCGCGCGATCTATGAGGCGGAAGCTCATCAAGGAGTTGGCGGAACCGGTACGGCGGCATGCTCCGGCGATCTTTTGATTGGAGCTTTGGCGGCGTGTGCTCAGCTGACCTGCCAGCTTGTCGCGACCGCGATGGGAGTTCCAGCTCAGCACATTGAAGTCACTGTCGAAGGTGACATGGACTTGCAGGGAACGCTGGGAATCTCAAAAGAGGTGCCGGTTGGTTTTCAGGACATTCGCGTGCATTTCAACGTTGACGCGCCTCAGGCAACTCCGGAGCAACTCAAGGCTTTGCAGGAAAAAACGGAACAATATTGCGTTGTTTTTCAAACATTGCTGCATCCGCCGGCCATTGAAACCAGTTGGAATGGCAAAGAGCAAGCGTGAAGCCATAAGCTGAAAGGCGGCGGACTTCGCCCAACTAGAAACTCACTAAGACTTCAAAGGAATGATCGCCAGAGTGCTGGATGCCTTGGCTACGAGGACAAGATCTCCGTTTCGGTGGCCGCTGACTTCCGCCTCGACGAAGATAAGATTTTTCCCGGTGCGCAAAACCTGAGCGCGGCAAGTCAGTTCGGGACCCTGAGCCGGACGCAAAAAAGACGTCTTGTTCTCCACAGTGATCACATCTTTGTCCTCGGGCACAGTCGAGGCTGCGGCACCTCCGCAGGTATGATCGGCAATGGTCATGATTACGCCTGCATGCACGAATCCGTGTTGCTGAAGGTGAGTTGGTAACGCTGTAATCCTGGTCTGGCACCAGCCGCTGCCGCATGAGACCATCTCAATTCCAAGCGAGCGCACGAACTGTGCGTTCTCAAAGATTCGCTCTACTAATGGACGATTTCCGTCGCTCATCCAGGACCTCAACACTACTTCCTTTTATTTTTCGAGACCTACAGCCCTGTAGTTTTGTAGCTTCGTCCAGCGACTTGCCTATATCTAGCAGTATTGGTGCGACCACTTTCGCTAAAACAGATAGACTAGGCTGCGCATGGTGCAGCTTCATCGCTTCTACGCCATCCTCGATGCCGGCTACTTTCCTGATAACAATGCCTTGCTCACTGCGGCGAACGAACTTGCTTCTGCCGGTGTGACACTGATTCAGTATCGTAACAAGTCTGGGAATGCGCGGGTGATGCTGGAGCAGGCGCGGGAACTGAAGGAACGATTTGGCGATTTGGTGCGCTTGATCATGAACGACCGTGCTGACTTGTGCCTGGCCGCCGATTTCGACGGCATCCATGTCGGGCAGGACGATCTGTCTCCTGAGTCAGTTCGCGGAATCATTGGCCCAGAGCGCTGGCTGGGCGTTTCGACGCACAATCCAGAACAGTTGCGTGATGCCGATCTCACATCTGCTGACTATCTTGCGATTGGCCCAGTATTTGCCACTTCGAGCAAAGAAAAGCCTGATCGTGTGGTTGGGCTCGAAGGAGTGCGGCGGGCGCGGGATTTGACGAAAAAGCCTCTGGTAGCAATCGGCGGGATTACGCGGGCCAATGCTGCTTTGGTCATGGAAGCGGGAGCGGATTCAATAGCGGTGATATCCGATCTGTTACGGGAGCCGCGCAAATCAGCAGAGGAATTTTTGGCCATCTTGCGGTAAAGTTCTGAGGCGCTGCGATTCGCCCTTTCGCTTGTCATCCTGAGCGAAGCGAAGGACCTCTGCATTTTGCCCGGCAGCAAAAGAACTGCATAGGTCCTTCGCGGCAAAGAGCGCCGCTCAGGATAACAGCAGTGCAATCTAAGAGCGGGTTGAAAATAGCGATAAAAACGACAAGAAATGCGGAGGCATTCCTGAGTACATCGACAACGCAGGCTGCAACTAGCAACGACTGGGAGATTCACAGTCATCAGGATCAGGAACTGGTCCAGGGATTGGGCCTCACCAGCGCGACCATGCTGGTGATGGGGTCGATGATAGGCTCCGGTATTTTTATTGTTTCCGCCGAGATTGCTCGCGAGGTCGGTTCACCCGCATTGCTGATTGGTGCCTGGGCCGTAGCCGGGTTCATGACGATTGTGGCCGCGCTCAGCTATGGCGAGTTAGCCGCCATGATGCCGCGGGCTGGGGGGCAATACGTCTACCTGCGGGAGGCTCTCGGGCCGCTGTGGGGATTTCTCTATGGCTGGACGCTGTTTCTGGTCATTCAGACCGGCACAATCGCCGCCGTGGGGGTGGCGTTCGGTAAGTTTCTTGGAGTTTTCTTTCCTGCGATTTCTTCCTCCAACTGGATTTTGCATTTGTGGAAGGTGCCTCCGATTCGGATAGGGCCGATGGTCTTAGGCAATATGGATGTCGGCATCAACACGCAGAATCTGATGGCCATCCTGCTGGTGGTTTTTCTTTCGGTCGTCAACATCTTCGGAGTGAAGACGGGAGCAGCGATCCAGAATATCTTTACTTTTGCCAAGATCGCCGCGCTCTTTGGGCTGATGCTGGTGGGATTTGCCGTGGGCCGCAATGCTCAGGCGATAGCGGCAAATTTCAACGGACATTTCTGGCAAAACGCAGGCCTCGGCGCGCTGCATTCCGTACAGGTGGGTGTCGGCGGACCTATGGTGCTGGTGGGAACGCTGACGATTCTCGCGGTGGCTCAGGTAGGGTCGTTATTTTCTGCTGACGCGTGGAATAACGTGACTTTCACCGCCGGCGAGGTCAAGAACCCGAGCCGTAACCTGCCCCTGTCACTGGCTCTCGGCACGGGCGTTGTCATCGCCTTTTATATCGCATGCAATGCCGTGTATCTGATTGCCCTCCCGCTACAGGGATCGCCCACGGGAGTGACCATCCTGGATCGTGGAATCCAGTACGCGACTGAGGACCGTGTAGCGACTGCCGTCTTGTCGCAGATATTCGGAAGCAAGGGTGGTCTGATTATGGCGACCGCCATCATCGTTTCAAGCATTGGCTGTAACAATGGGCTAATTCTTTCCGGAGCGCGCGTCTATTACGCGATGGCCAAAGACGGTCTGTTCTTTCGCAATGTCGCCAAACTGCATCCTACCTATAAGACGCCTGCTGTCTCGCTGATGGTCCAGATGGTCTGGACGTGCGTTCTCTGTATCTCAGGCAGCTACGGGCAGCTCCTCGACTACATAATTTTCGCCGTGCTGGTCTTTTACGTTTTAACGATTATTGGGCTTTTTGTGCTTCGGCGGACGCGGCCGGATGCCGTACGTCCGTACCGGGCGGTCGGTTACCCATTTCTGCCGGCAATTTATATTGTGATGGCTTTGTTCATTGATGTCGTACTATTGCGCTACAAGCCGCAGTTCACGTGGCCGGGGCTGATTGTAGTGCTGTTGGGAATTCCGGTCTATTACGCATGGTCGAGGAGGTCGCGACGTGGCAACTCAAGTGAGTCCGCCTAAGAGCCAGGGAGAAAGCAAACGGATGCCGAATCTGCTGGCAACAAAGCCGCTGAACCTGCTGATGGAAGAGGCCCGCGAGACGGGCGAGCACAGCCTGAAACGAACGTTAGGGGTTTTTCAGCTCACGGCGCTCGGAGTGGGTGCGATCATCGGCGCCGGCATCTTTGTCATGGTGGGACTGGGAGCGCAGTATGCCGGTCCGGGGCTTTCGTTGTCGTTTGTTTTGTCGGGGCTGGGATGCGCCTTTGCTGGCCTGTGTTACGCAGAGTTCGCGGCCATGATTCCCCTGGCGGGCAGTGCTTACACTTACGCCTATGCCACGCTGGGTGAGCTTCTGGCGTGGATCATCGGCTGGGATCTGACGCTGGAATACGCCATGGGCGCCAGCACGGTGTCTTCAGGATGGTCGAATCACTTCATCGAACTACTGAACATCTTCCACCTGAAAATGCCGCTGTGGCTGGCCTACGATCATTGGACTGCGTTGAAGACCGCGGAGAACGTTGTTGCGCGACAAATGGCGCAGGCGGCGGACCCGTCAGTGGGGATCACCACGCAGACGTTTCTGGATAAAGTCACCGCGATCATAAGCGCGCAGTCTCCTGAACTGCTCCAGCGGGCGCATGATCTGATGGGCGCTCCGCACCTGTTCGGGATGGAAATCGGCTTCAACCTCCCCGCTTTTCTCATCGCGCTGGTGATCACGACGGTCCTGGTCGTCGGCATCAAAGAGAGCGCGAGGTTTAACGCTACGATCGTCGTAATTAAGGTGTCGGTTGTGCTGTTCGTGATCGGGCTCGGCTCGCACTATATCAATCGAGCGAACTGGGGCATGGACTGGAGTTCATATGCTCCTCACGGCTTCGCCGGCATTGGAGCGGGCGCGGCTTACATATTCTTCGCCTACATTGGTTTTGACGCGGTCTCAACCACGGCGCAGGAAGCAAAGAATCCGCAGCGCGATTTGCCGATTGGCATGATCGCTTCCCTGGCCATCTGCACGGTCTTGTACATCGCCGTGGCCGGCGTCCTGACCGGGATGGTGCACTGGCAACAGATCAACATTGAGGCGCCGGTCGCGGTTGCGTTCCTGGACCGGGGTCTAACCTGGGCAGCGAACATTATTACGCTGGGCGCTCTGGCGGGGCTCACCAGCGTGATGCTGGTGATGTTGCTAGGCCAAACGCGAGTGCTCTACTCGATGGCTAACGACGGCCTGCTGCCCAAGAAATTCTTTGCCGACGTCCATCCCAAGTTTCGTACTCCGTGGAAGAACACGATTCTGGTGGGCCTGCTGGCCGCGATCGTGGGCAGCGTGACGCCTATCGACAAGATCGGCAACATGGTGAATATCGGAACCCTACTTGCCTTCGTGATCGTGTCGATCTCGGTGATGGTGTTGCGGTACACGAATCCCACCCAGCCGCGGCCGTTCCGAACCCCGTGGGTGCCGCTGGTTCCAATCCTGGGCGTGATCACAAACGGATACATGATGGCCAAACTGGGGATGTGGAACTGGATTCGGCTTATCAGTTGGCTCGCAATTGGATTGGTGGTGTACTTCACCTACAGCCAGAAACACAGCCGGGTGCAGGCGCTCCGGTCAGGCGCGGCACCGAACGATGCACCATAGTTTCGCTGCGGCCTCGGGCCCTCCGCACTGCGCGGAGGGCCGTTTTGTTTTATAGTCGGGGGTCGTGTGACCAAATGAAAATCGTGGCCTCATCATGAAAATCGTGACTGCGGCAGAGATGCGCACGATCGATCGCACCACCAGCGAGCATTTCGGTGTGCCATCGCTTGCATTGATGGAGAACGCGGGTGCAGCCGTGGCCGAGCACGTGCTCGTCTGCTACGGCGAGGCGCAGAAGATCGTCGTTTTCTGCGGCAAGGGAAACAACGGCGGCGACGGCTTTGTCGCGGCGCGACATCTGCACGAAAAAGGCAAAACGGTTCAGGTGGTCTTGCTGGCCGATCCTAGCGAGCTTAAGGGTGATGCTGCGGAGATGTACCGCAAGCTGCCTGTTGCAGCGGCGATCGTACGGTCAGGAGATGAATTGAAGAGTGAACGCGTTCAGTCCGCTCTGGCCGCGGATTTGTATCTTGATGCGATTCTCGGCACTGGCTTCAAGCCCCCGGTAAGTGGGCTTTATGCGGACGCCATCGAGATTATGAATGCTGCACAGGCACCCGTCGTGGCCGTTGACATTCCTTCCGGCGCGGACGCGGATGCGATATCGACCCAGCAGGGTATCGTCGCTCGGGCGAATTCGATTGTCACATTTACAGCGCCCCGTCCGGCGCATGTATTCAGTCCGCTGATTAAGGGACCAACTTGCGTTGCGGGAATTGGGTCGCCGGAGGAAGCAATCGTCTCCTCGCTGCAGTTGAACGTCATTACCGCGCGGGATTTCGCACCGTTGATTGCCCCGCGTCCCGCGGAGTCGAACAAAGGCAACTACGGGCACGTGTTGGTGGTTGGGGGTGCCTTGGGCAAAGCGGGCGCTGCAGCCATGGCTGGAATGGCAGCATTGCGAGCAGGTGCAGGGCTGTCTACGGTTGCGACAGCGAAGTCGGTGCTTGCAACGGTTGCAGGATTTCATCCCGAGGTGATGACTGAGCCGCTGGCGGAAACGAAAGCGGGAACCATTTCCTCGGATGCGGCGGAGCGACTAGAGGAACTGGCGAAAGGGAAGACCGTGCTGGCGATTGGACCAGGAATTTCACGGGATGCGGATACCGCGAGTTTAGTGCGAAGACTTGTGACCAAGAGCCCGACAACGATTGTTCTCGATGCTGATGGCCTCAATGCTTTCGAAGGCCACACCGACGAGCTGAACGGCAAAGGACGCCTGCTTGTGATCACGCCGCATCCGGGCGAAATGGCTAGATTGGTGGGTTGTTCCATTGCTGATGTGCAAAAAGAGCGGTTGAGCGTCGCAAGAAAATTTGCCCACGAGCATGACCTCATTGTCGTGCTCAAGGGGCATCGGACTCTAGTTGTTCAGCCCGACGGAGAGGCTTGGGTAAACACGACGGGTAACCCCGGAATGTCGACTGGCGGCACGGGTGACATCCTGACCGGCATGGTTACAGGAATAGTTGCACAGCATCCAAAAGACGCATTCCTGGCAGTCTGCGCTGCCGTGCATTTACATGGGCTTGCAGGCGATGTGATGCGTGAGCGTGTGGGCGAGCATTCGTTGGTTGCGACCGATCTATTGCAGGGATTACCAGAAGCTTTCCGGCGCGCGCAGCGAGCAGCGCGGAAAAAAATCGTGTGCTGGAACGGGTGACGACATCTAACGTCGTGTCCTGAGTGAAGATGCCGCCCGCAAAGCGGATGACAAATCATAAGATCATGACAAGTCATCGGCTTGCGGGAAGGCGCACGGTCGTTCCTGTTGCCGCCGAACGCCGCGCTGCGTCCAGGATTTCCGTTACAGTAATGTTTGTTTCAAGCGACGACAGGCCATCTTCCTTCGCTCCGTCGAGAATCACTGCTCTAAAATATGACAGCGAATTGTCATACGGAGTGGGCACCGGTTTGGCCGCGACCTGCTCTTCGTGATCATTTCCAGCACGCCGTACGCGAACGTCGCCGCGTCTCACAGTAATCGCGTAGCCAGTTTTGCCGTAGACTTCCATGTCTTTACGGTCGAAGGGCCAATTCCATGAAGCCTGAATGATGGCCTGCGCATGCGGGTAAGTCAGGATGACGGTAGCTTCATCATCGACTTTCGAATAAATCTGCGGCTTGATCTGCTGTGTGACTGCAGTGACAGTTTCAGGGCGCTGTCCCTCCATGAGCCACGTCATGAGGTCGGCGCCGTAGCATCCGAAGTCGAAGAGTGCGCCGGCCCCATTCAATTTGGGATCAGTCAGCCAAGCTAGGAACTCCGGTTCGACGCCGATTTCTTTCGGTCCACTGTGGCCGTCATGGATCACGACTTTGCGAACATCGCCAAGCGCTCCGGAGCGGACAAGATCGTAAGCCGCGTGATTACTGGGATACCACGACGTTTCGTAGTTCACGAGCACGTGAATCTTGCCGGTATACGCCGCTTTCTCGATGGCAAGTGCATCTTCTAGGCTCACTGCCAGCGGCTTTTCCATCATGACGTGAACGCCATGGCGCGCACAGATCTCAACCACATGCCGATGGTCGTAAGTATTCGTATAGACCAGCACAGCCTGCGGATGCGCTTTGGCGAGCATATCTTCGAGGTCGGTGAAAAGCTGGCTCTGATCAAAGCCATAACGACTTGCCGCCTGCGAGAGCAGTTGGCGGTTTGGTTCGGTGATTCCGACGATTTCAATCTCCGGGCTATGGCGCGAATGGTCGAGGAATCCGTGCACATGTCCGTGAACCAGGCCCACAATTCCGACGCGAAGTGGAGGATGCGCGGAGGTCTGAGCGTGAGAAAGTGTCAATGCAAAAAACGCTGCGAGAAAAGTTGCGGTAGAAATCCGGAACATAAGTGCTCCTAGAAGATTCAGGCATCATAGTAAATGAGTCGCGTCGCTCGATTGCTCCCCCGAAATTTGGCAGGCCGCCCATCGTCCTGCCGGACATTACTTATTCAGTAAATATCTCGTAAATACTTCAAACTGTTAGGCCTCGGTACCTTCAGTTCAGGCTTGCAGTGCGGAATCCGGACGATGGGCGTCAGTAATCTATTACGTAACAGGGGCTAGTGCCATAGTTCAGTTGGCTATGACCCACTTCCCCCAACCGCACCCATCGCGGCGCGCAGCTCGTGTTCAGCTAGGAGATTCCGTCCTCGCTGCGATTCGGCTCGAAGACGGCCGACGCGCTAAAGCTAAGCTCCAAACCATCTCTGTGACCGGCGGCCTGTTGCGTATGACCCACTCGCTGGGACAGGGCGACTTCGTCGAAGTTGCATTCCAGACCCAGGCCGGGCCTGTGCACGGCATGGCTGAAGTCCTCAGCCCCATGCGCAAGACTACGGACGGCGTATTACAGCCGTTCCGCTTTGTAGCGCTCGAAGATGACGACCATCGCCGTCTGCGCACCACGCTCGATCACGTAGTAGAGCGAAATGTGCTCGGCGTGAAGTCGAGCGCATTTTCCACGTACTGAGTACGAGATTGTGCCGGCTGCCGCTGATGAGGCGAGCACTCTCGCTATACTGGTCGTGTGCAAGAACAAACCAGAGCGAGCGAGTTGCTGCGTGAGGTAGTCACTCACTCGGCGGAAGAAACGATTGCCTTCGGCCGCACTCTCGCTGATCTGCTCGCTCCTCCCAAACTTGTATTGCTGCGCGGGGATCTCGGCGCTGGGAAAACCACTCTAGTCAAGGGAATCGCGGCGGCATTTGAAGCCGCTGCGGAGGAAGACGTGACCAGTCCTACCTTTACACTGGTGCATGAATACCGAGGCCCGCGGGCCAATCTCTATCATATTGATCTTTACCGCGTCGATACACCGCGCGAGTTCGAGACGCTCGGGCTGGATGATCTGCGCGCAAATGACAGCATTCTGCTGATCGAGTGGGGCGAGAAGTTTCCGCGGCTGTTGCGCGAGCGGGATGTAGAGATAGCGTTGGAGCGCAACGGGGAAAACAACCGGAAGATCAGAGTGATCCGCTAGATCCGAACGTTAGCATAGACGAAACAGGGCTAGGGATCTTCAGTGCTTCGCCTCCGCTTTTCCGAACCATTCCTCAAACCACTCAAACGAACGCAGGGAATAGTCGCGGCTGTCGGCTGGCTTAATGAATACGTGCCCTTCGTGGGGGTAGACCACGAACTTCACCGGTACTTTTAGATCTTTCAGCGCATGCCACCACTCGACGGACTGCTCCATGGGAACTTCGCCGTCGCTGTCGCCGACAAGAATGAGTGTCGGCGTTTTGACCGCTTTGACGAAGTGCATGGGATCGCTCTTGGCATACACGACGGGATCTTCATACACCGACGCGCCGAAGAAGGGAATCATCCACTCGTCGATTTCGTTGACTCCGTAATAGCTGAGCCAGTCCGAGAGGCCAGCACCGGCGACGGCTGCCGCAAAGCGTTGTGTCTGCGTTTCAGCCCACATGGTCATATAACCGCCATAGCTATGGCCGCGGATGCCGAGCCGATGCGGATCGACGGGATACTGCTTCGAGATGGCATCGACGCCGGCTATGATGTCGCGGAAATCGCCGCCACCGAAATCCTTTACGTTGCCGCGAGTGAAGGCTTCGCCTTGTCCATAGCTACCACGCGGATTAGGGCAGAACGCAAAATAGCCCATCGCGGATTCGGGTCCCATGATTCGAGAATCCCAACGTGGAGCGCAGGACGAAGACGGTCCGCCGTGCACGTTGACGATCAGCGGGTACGTTTTGGTCGGGTCAAAATCTTTAGGCAGCATCAGCCAGCCCTCGACGTCAGTGGCTTCGTTTTTCCAATGAAAATTGAGCATCACGCCCCATCTGGGCTTGGCTTCCGCGTTCACATTCGTTAATTGCTTCCACTCGCCGATGGGTCCGGCCCAGACTTCAGGCGGATCGGTTGGCGACTGTCGAACAACGGCAATACGGGACGCGTCGCGGGAAATGGAGGCGGTAGGTTGAGGCGCCGTCCCCAGGAATTGCTCGCCGCTCCAGAGTGGTTTGATGGAGCCGCTGGAGATGTTGACCGCAGCGATGCCCGACCGTCCATCGACGCTCTGTGCGAAGGAAATTTGTTCCGAGCCGGTCCAGGACAAGTACGAAGGAGAACTCTTGATGTTGGGAGTCAGATTCCGTGGCGTGCCGCCAGCAGTCGAAACGACGAATACATCGCCGCCAGTTACGCCTTCATCGCTCATCAAGCCTTCGATGAAGGCGACATGCTTGCCGTCAGGCGAAACGTGAGGATCGGCAATCTGCAACTGCGGAGTGTAGATCTCGTGCATCTCTCCGGAGTGTACGTCGATGCGATACAGCTTGGCGATGTACCAGTTGGCATCGCCGGAGCCGTGCGCGGCAGTTGCGGCCCAACTGTGGCCGTCGGGAAACCAGTCATATTCGTAGACGTACATGTCGGCTGGCGTTACTTGCGCAACTTTGTTTGATGCCAAGTCGATGGTAGTGAGCCGCTGCTCGAAAACTTCTTCGTCAATTACTCCTGCCAGCGGTGTCATCGGTTGCAGAGGGCCGGCGACTCGTGGCATCCCTTCGATGAAAAGCAAAGCCAAGGTCGATCCGTCAGGAGAAAAACTCGGAGACGAAGCAAAGCCTTTCAACTCTGCACATTTCACTGGGGCGCCACCACTGGCCGAAGCTGTCCAGACCTGTGCCGCCGGAACATCTCCCGGCAAGTCTGCGATGAAGACGACTTGCTTTGAATCAGAGGACCAGGAGACATCCCGCAGTGCAAGCTGGTTTTCTACGGAGATAGACCAAGAGGCTCCGCCCGTTGCGGGAACAATGGCGAGTTCGCCGCCGACAATGTAGGCGACGCGTCGTCCGTCAGGCGAGATCGCAGCCTGCTCGATTCGCTTCACATGAGGCATGGAATCGAGCACAGCCTCAGCGCGGGATTGAGCCATGGTAGTAAGGTTTGCGCAAGTGATCAAAACTGCCGCGGTGAAAAGCGCTGACATTCTGGAAGGGTTGTTCATACGAGATTGTTCACTCAAGCAAGATTTCAGAATAAAAATGGCTGCAGCTAGAAGCCCATAATGTTATATCCACAGTCGACGTAGATTACTTCGCCGGTGATGCCGCTGCTGGCGTCGGAGGCAAGGAAGACTCCGGTTGAGCCAACTTCGCTGACCTCTACATTGCGCCCGAGTGGAGCACGCTCGGCGTGGCCTTTGTGCATCTCTCCGAATCCGGCAATGCCGCGTGCAGCAAGGGTTTTGATCGGCCCGGCGGAGATGGCATTCACGCGAATCTTCTTCTTGCCCAGTTCAAAAGCCAGGTATCGCACTGTACATTCCAGACCGGCCTTGGCGACGGCCATCACGTTGTAGCGAGGCACGACTTTCTCGGACGCATAGTAAGTCATGGTCATGATCGAGCCGCCGTCTTCCATGAGCGGCGCCGCAGCACGGCTAACCGCCACCAACGAATACACGCTGACGTCGAGAGCGATGCGGAAACCCTCACGAGTCGTATTGATGAAGTCGCCTTTGAGCTCATCGGCTGGTGCGAACGCGACCGAATGCACGAGCCCGTGCAGCTTGCCGTGGCGCTCTTTCAGCGTCGCGAAGAGGCGGTCGATTTCCTCGTCTTTCGATACATCGCACATGTAAGCTTCGGCACCCGGCAGTGACAGAATGAGGTCCTTCGCTTCCTGCTCGAGGCGCTCGTTCTGGTAGGTGATGGCGAGCTTCATGCCGGCGGCATGCAATCCCTGGGCAATGGACCACGCGATCGACCGCTTGTTGGCGACTCCGAACACGACGCCATTGCGGCCCTGCAGATCAGAAGACATGAATGCTCCTTCGGAACGGGAAAGGATAACAGTGGAAGACGTGGATTTACCACAGAGGCACAGAGAAAAACGGAAAAAATAGGCAGCTGGAAGTTTGACTACATTCTCCTTTGCCTCCATGCTGATCTTGTGTCTAAGAGTGGTAAAGACGTTCAATCCACCGCGACTTCTTCTGGAACTTCTATGGTTACTGGCCAACTCGCCGCGACGAACGACAAGGCGTAGACACAGGCGATGATCGCAAACCCCGCGACGAGGCTTACATTGTGCGCGACTGCGCCCACAGCCAGTGCGAGGACAAGTTGAAGCGATGTGCCGAGCAAGTTGAAGGCGTTCTGCACCCGTCCCATCAGATGTTTGGGCACCATTTCCATCAGGCTAGAGTTCATGGCCACGCCACCAACGCCGCGCCCTGAGCCCATCACGAAATAGGTTGCGATGGCGAGCCAGAGGAATCCTGAGATGGGCGCAACCGCAATACAGACCGCCAACACAGCCATGGAGAAGGCAAGGGCGCGTCGGCCGCTGAGCAGTTTGATTAGGCGCTCGGTATATAGCGTGCTGACAAACGCGCCTGTACCCCAGCCCGCGCTGAGCCAGCCGTATCCTCGGGGGCCGGCATGGAAAACGCGGTCGCTAAGCGACGGAGTCACGATGCCACCCGTCATCATCGCTCCCAGAAACAGTGCCCAGCTGAGTCCGAGAAGAATTACAGGCCGGTGGTCGCGGAGAAAGTGCAGGCCTTCCCGAATCTCATGCCAGAAATGCATAAGCTGGCTCTCGGCCGCCACAATGTCGGCGCGTAATTCCTGAGGCCGAATGACGACATGTCGCCCCTTGCGCACTGCGAAGTAGCAAAGGAATGACACTACGTACGTCGAGACGTCAATCAGCAGAACGCCGCCGAGGCCGACGTGGTCATACATGAAGCCAACGACGGCGCCGGCGATGAGCCATCCGCCTTGCACGCCTGCAAGCAGGAATGTGTTCGACTGCACGAACTGGCCTTCGGGTGTGAGCTCCTGAATCAGCGCGGTGATCGTTGGCCAGAACATCCAGAAGCCGGCGGAGACCAGCGTGTTCATCAAATAAAGCTGCCAGATCTGCACGCGATGCCGGAATGCGAGGATGGCTACTATGACGATGATGAGGCCACGGAGTGCATCCAGCCACATGACCAAGCGGCGGCGATCCTCGCGATCGATGATGACACCAGAAAATGGAAGCAACGCCATGGCAGGAATGGTTTGCAGAACGACAAGCATTCCCAGCGCCATCTCATTGTGCGTGGCCTTCAGGATGTACCAGCCCACGGCGGCGGAGTTCATCCCGCTCCCGAACATGGAAACCATGTTGGCCAAGAAAACGAAACGCAATGGCCGCTGGCCAAGGATGGCGCGCATCTTTCTACTTTAGCCGATCTTCTAGGGCTAAGGGGGACGCCATTCCACCACAGAGACACAGAGGAACCCTGTTCTTGATTCCGAATCGGCTACTCCGGCCAAGATATTCGCTTCCTTTGACGAAGATGGCTCGACCTCGTTTTCTCTGTGCCTCTGTGGTGGAATGTTTCGCGCGGTGATCTCAGCTCTTGCGTACTGCCCCATTTCAGCGCTAGGATTCGCGTGCTGCCCAAAAGCTAGTCCTGATCTCGCTTGCGACGGAGGTAGGATATGAGACGGTACTTCCTGTTATCACTGGTTCTCTTCTTCTTCCTGTCGTTCACACTCTTCACCATAAAAGCCGACGCTCAGGACCACATCGTGATCGCTGCCGGTACGGATGAAGATCACGCGCTGCAGGCTATCTCGAACGAGCAGGACGCGCAGAAGCGGCTGCCGATGTATGAAGAATTTGTGCAGAAGTTCTCGTCGAACCCGGCCGCCGTGGCCTACGGAAACTGGCAACTCTCGCAGGCCTACCAAGGCACGGGCGATCTGCAGAAGGCGTTGGACTACGGCGACAAGGCGCTAGCGGGGTCGCCGCACAATCTTGACATCCTCGTTTCGCAGGCGAGCATTGCGCAACAGATGAAGAACAATGCCAAGCTGATGGACTATGCGGCGAAGGGCGGTGAGGTTTGCGGGTCCGTAGCCAAACAGAAAAAGCTCGACGGCATGAGCGATGAAGAGTTTGCCCGCAAAGTGAACGAGGAAAAAGCCGCTGTTCAGAGCAACTGCGATTTCCTGGAAACATCGGGCTTCAACGTGATTGCCAGTGAGAATGATCCGAAGAGCCGCATGTCGGAGATCGAAAAGTTCAGTGCAGCGTTTTCGGATTCAAAGTTTTCCGACCAGGTTTCGAGCTACGCGATGTATACGCTTGGCCCGGGTCAATTGAACGATCCGGCGCGGCTTGTCGCGTTTGGGGAAAAGACGCTGGCAACAAATCCGAATTCGATGCCCGCTCTGCTATTGCTGGCCAACTATTACAGCGACAAGCCGGCCAGCGCGGCGAAGGCCATTACCTATTCGCAGAAGGTGATTGAGCTAGCGAAGGCAGACGCTCCCGATGCGGACAAATCACGGAAGGTTTCCGCAGGAGCTGCCCACAACACGATCGGATGGGCGTACTTGAACCAGGAGAAAACTGCGAACGCTATTCCGGAACTCAAGGCTGCCTCAACGTTGCTTAAGGGACAAGATGACCAACAGTATGCGCGAGCGCTGTATGGTTTGGGCTTCGCTTACGGGAAGTTGAACAAGCTGAACGAAGCTCGCGATGTGTTGACTGAGGCGGTGAAGATACCGGGCCCTATGCAATCGGTGTCGCAGGATCTTTTAACCAAAGTGAACAGCGCGCGGGCGAAAGGGAAGTAGCAGCGAACTCATGCTCCGCAGCGCTCTGTGCGCAAGATGAAATCTATTACTTCTCTGGTCCCACCAATTCCTGAGAAATCTGCTGTGCCTTCCACGCCAAAGTGCGGGCACTCTCTACATCGCCCGTCGATGTCGCGTGTTTCGACTGGTCCATAAACTGGTTGACTTGAGTGACCATGTCACGCTGGTTCGTACTGAGCTGACGTCCCGCAATCTTCTTCAGGTTTTGTTCCGCCGATTGTAGACACTCGTTCGCATTGGGGCACTGATTGGTATCTCGCAGCGGAGAGCTTTTAGCATCTCCTGCCAATTGAATCGATGGTTCTGAGGTTCCTCCCTGATCCACGACAATCTTTGGAGGTGGGCAGTTTGTCGGTGCAGAAGAAGCATCCGCAGCGGGGTTGGCTACTGTGCCAGGATTCGTAGGAGTTTTCGCGGACTGAGTGGGATCGGTGGAGGTTGCAACCGCTCCCGATGTGGAAGATCCGTTTGCAGGGGTTGGGTTGCAGTCTGCAGGCGGTACTTTCTTTTTGTGCGGCCGGTGCGTCGCATGCGAAGTAGCGGCCGAAGGTTTCTTCTCAGCGGAGTTTGATTGTGCAGGCTGCGATTGGGTCGCCGAATTGTGCGGCTGTGTGTTGCTCTGATCCTGAGCCGCTGCAGCGTTCGTCGGCGTCGATGGAGATGCAGTCTGTGTCGGCGCTGTCGTCGCCTGGAGTGGCGACAGTGCGAATGAAACGTTGAGTAGGATTGCGGCCAGAGTCATACCAAGGTCCCAAGCGGCCAAGGCAAATACAAGTGCATTCTACCCCTTTGAGATCGAGCTGGGATAGCGTCATTACGACGGTTTTTAGTATGTGGTCGAATATGCAATCCGTTAACTGGCGCGAGGTGAGACGGCAGTGTTGTTGGCGTATTCCTGATTTGTTTTCGGAACAGATCCGGCCACCGGGATGTGGAAACGAAATGTCGTTCCAGTTCCGTCGGTAGATTTGAAATCTACCGAGCCATAGTGCCACTGCAGAATCTGATAAGTCTGTGCCAATCCGATACCGCTGCCATCTTTTTTGGTTGTGAAATAAAGCTCGAAGATTTTGTCGTGAAGATCCTGCGGAATGCCGCCGCCCTGGTCCGTGACCTCAGCAACAATAGCATTCTCCTCGCGCCGCGCCGCGATTGTGAGTAAGCCGCCTCGCGGCATCGACTGAACGCCGTTGATGACGACGTTAAGGATCGCCTGTTTCATCAGGTCAACATCAACCTTCACAGGCAAGGGTTGTGCGGCGCGTTGCCGCTGAATGGTAACGCCGTGTTGCTCTGCATCGGGGCCAGCGAGTTGCGCAACATCGTCAAGCAGACGGCGCAGGTCGAGTTCCTCGAGGTGAAGATCGCGGGGCCGCGTGAAATCGACGAGCGTCTGCACGACCCGATCCAGGCGACGGATTTCGCTGTCGATGATGTCCATGTGCCGGCGGGTATCGGGCTCCTGATGCGCCAGCTTGTTCTGCAGTAGTTGTAGATGCAGCACGATGGCATTGATCGGATTCTTAACTTCATGAGCAACGCCGCGAGTGAGCCGCCCACTGGCAGAGAGTCGCCGCGACATTTCGATTTCATCTCCGATGCGCTGCACGGATTCGCTGTCTCTCATGATCAGCAGAGCGCCGATCTGAGAGTTCTTCTCCTGAACAAAGTCGAGCGAAACCTGCACGCGCTTTCCCGCTGCTGCTTCAAACTCGCGCTGCAGCAGGGGACGGCGGCGCTCAAACGCATCGAGTAACGCTGCACCGAGGTGCGTATTGCGATCGAAGACTTCATCTACTGCATGACCGAGCAAGTCGGCGCGCGGACGGCCCAGGAAAGCCTCTACTGGAGCGCTTACCAGTACTACTCGGGAGTCGCGAGAGAATAGCATCAGCCCGTCCTGAAGCTTGGCCATGAGCTGATCGACGTTATCCTTCAGGGCGGAGAAAATTTCTCTGCTGTCGCGAATCTGGCGGCCGAGATTCGCGATTTTCAGAGTGACGAGACCATATTCGTCGTGAGCCGAGGGTGCGCCCGCAAGCTGGTCAGGAGCGCCAGCAGCCATGCTATCGAGGTTGCGGCTGATTTCCTTCAATGGTCCAAGAGCCAGATTGGAGATACCGGCGGAAAAAAGCAGCGACAGAAAAACCGACGCAACAGAAAAATAAAGCGCGTGCATGAGCTTAATGTTGATTTCGCGCTTCAGGAAAACAGGGGAGACTCCAACCCGGATGGTGCCGAAGGGCTCGCTGCTCGACTGTGAATCGTAACCAGCAGTGCCGATATTCAGCCGCAGATCATAACTGACGTCATACACGGTAGGAGTGCCGTACACCACGCGTAGCTGATCGAGAAAACGGGCTCCTGCAACCTGCTGAAAATCGGGCCGCCGCGGCACGATTTTTCCCACCATGTCGCTGGTAGTGTGCAGCAGAGCTTTGCCGTCAGTCCCGAGAATAGCGGCATCCATGACGAAGACCCAACTGCCGCGGGCGGACTCCAACATGTTGTTGAGGTCAACATCGCCCTGCAGATATTCGATTACGGCGCGCCGGACCGCAACCGGATCATTTGTGTCGATGGGTGTACTGCTGAAGTCGGGAGGATCGTTTTCAGCGGCATAAGCAAGCTGCCGGGTCAGCTGCTTGGCGGTCTCATTCGCGTTGTCGAGGCGCAGGCGTACGGTCTGCGAGATGTATAGATAAGAGAACGCCGACACCATCACGGTCACCATGAGGGTGATAGTCATCACGATGATGGTCTTTCGGCGGAGCATAAGAATAACCAGTCGGCGCGCAGGAGAGACGCATCGGCCTGGCGCCGCTAACCGACGGGAGCTTCCTCTTTGCCAGCTGCATCTTTTCCAGCCGACCCATCCCCCGCAGCTGCACTACCATACTCTTTCAACTTGTTATGGAGCGTCTTGAGGCTAATGCCGAGAATCTCCGCGGCTCGCGTTTTGTTGTTGCTGGTCGCTTCGAGAGTCTTCAGGATCAGCATTTTTTCTGCTTCTTCGACCGTCGTGCCTACACCAAGGCGAACCGCGTCGGGATCGTTCGCCGCGGCGCGCAGCGGAGCCTGCCCGAATCCGGGCGGCAGATGCTTGGTCTCGACGACGCCTGTATCGCACACGATGACCGCGCGCTCAATTGTGTTCCGTAGCTCACGCACATTTCCCGGCCAGGAATAATTATTGAATTGATTCAGCACCGCTTCGCTGACAGCGGTTACTTTGCGGGAGTGCTTGCCGCTCATCTCCGCAAGCAGCAGCTGCACCAGGCTGGCGATGTCTTCCTTGTGCTCGCGCAGCGGAGGCATATGAATGTTGAACACATTGAGGCGGTAATATAGATCACTGCGTAGTTCGCCGCGGGAAACGGCTTCGTCGGGAATCTTGTTGGTAGCGGCAAGCACGCGCACATCAACCGGAGTCTCAACTTTGCTGCCTAGTCGCCGCAGCTTGCGGTCTTCCAGGACGCGCAACAGCTTGGCCTGTGTGCCGACCGGCATCTCGCCAATTTCGTCGAGCAACAGCGTGCCACCTTCGGCGAGTTCGAAGCAGCCGGTGCGGCGTTCGAGAGCGCCAGTGAATGCGCCTTTCTCGTGTCCAAAGATTTCGCTTTCCATCAACGTCTCAGGAATGGCGGCGCAATTGATCGCCACGAAAGGCCGATCCTTGCGTGGGCTCAGATCGTGAATCGTGCGGGCAACGAGCTCTTTTCCTGTTCCGCTGGCCCCCGTTATAAGTACCGAAGCAGTGCTGGGAGCAACCATCTCGATGAGGCGGAAGATTTCCTGCATTTTACGGGACGCGCCGCTCAGCCGCCCCAATGATCCCGCATCACGCAACCGGCGCCGTGTGGCCTCGAGTTCAGCCCGTGTACCGAGCAGAGCAGTAGCATTCGAGAGAATTGTCCGCAGACGGCTGATGTCGATCGGCTTCGTGATGTAGTCATAGGCACCCATACGCATGGCCTGTACAGCGCTGTCGATGGTGCCCTGCGCCGTGACCATGATGACAGCCACGGTCTGCGCCTGCTCGCTGAGACGCTCCAACAGTTCGATCCCGCCCATGCGCGGCATCTTGAGGTCGGTGATTACAATCGACGGTGACCACTGCGTGGCTTTTTCCAGTCCTTCAACACCGTCGCGAGCCGTCTCCACGCGGTACGACCAGGAAGAGACAATTTCAGCGAGACCGGAGCGTTCGTTCTCCTCGTCCTCAACGATCAGTACTTTTTCTTGGCTCATCTTAAATTTGGCTGATCTGTCTTAATTCGAGTCCAGACGCTAGTTTACAGGCAGAATGGGCATTTTCGACGCGCTATCCTATGCCGTAGCGCCTTTTCACGATACGCGGCCTGCTTCCTGCGCAGCAAGGGCTGGGTTGGACGGGGACAAACCCCCACATGGGGAACTGGAATTTCTAGAGATTCAGATTGCGAGAGTATTTACCGGGTTGGTGGAAATTCCAAAATCGTTGTGCTCTCGGAACGATAAATCGGTAGTGGCAAGGTTCAAGCCTTGCCACTACCACCAAGTTTCTTACCCTACTGATGCAGCAACGTCACCACATATCCAGCGTGCGTTGCCACCGCCAAGTCAGGTTTCTTATCGCCGTTAAAATCGCTGGTGGCTAGCGCGTTCACGGTATCTCCTGCCTGAAACGTGGCGGGAGTAGTTGAGAACTTGCCTGTGCCGTCGCCGAAAAACACGTCCACCATCGCAAATGTACCGACGGCGACGTCCAGCTTGCCATCCAAGTTGAAGTCGGCAACGATGGCTCGAGTTGAGGTGCCTCCAGGAACGGAATATTTGACTGGCGCCTGAAAAGTCCCGTTGCCCTTGCCGAGCATTACGGTGAGAGGTAGACCTTCGCCTGTGATTACAAGGTCCTTCTTTCCATCTTTGTTTAAATCCGTCACGGTTATCTTCCCAACCGAAGGACCAGTTGAGACGAGCGGCGCTTCAAACGTTCCGTCGCCTTTTCCCAGGAAAACAGCAAGACCCGATGTGGTTGGAACGATTACATCCAATATTCCGTCGTTGTTAAAGTCGCCTATCGTGATGGCCGGGAATGAGGCGTTGGCAGCGGTTGGGATTCCGTTCTGGAATGTTCCATCTCCATTCCCTAGAAGAATACTGAATCCACCTTGGTCCGATGCGACCAGATCGAGCTTGCCATCGTTATTGAAATCGCCAGTCACAACCAGACGGTGCGTAATTCCCTGATCAAAGTTCCCGCCAGCGGTAAACGTTCCGTCGCCGTTGCCCAGGCAGACGCCAATCACAGCAACACCGCCGACTGTTATAGGACCAGCCAGATCGAGCTTCCCGTCTTTGTTGAAGTCGCCGATCGTTGTCGGCGCAACGCCGCAGCTCGTTTTCTCCGCCGTAAAGGTGCCGTCACCGTTGCTTAACAGGAGTTGGTTAATAGCACCTGATGGTGCGACCAGATCAACCACCGGGCTACTTGTAAACTTTCCAGTACCAATGCCGAAGCCGGGGGCAGGGCCACCTCCAACTGCGAAGTTCCCCTTGAAAGTCCCGTTGCCATTGCCCAGCAGAACGCTGATGCCGCCCGCTCCATTCCCAATTGCCAAATCGGCCTTCTGATCTCCGTTGAGGTCCGCGGCAAACAAACCGGGAATAGATCCGGACATCCCATCCCCGTTGTATGTTCTGCCAGACGTGAACGAACCATCTCCATTGTTCAAAAGTATGTTGACAACTGGGGCGTGATTGAAGCTGGTAAGGAATGCCAGATCGGGGTGGCCGTCGCCGTTCAGATCCTGAACGGCGACAGAAGCACCTATTAATTCAGTTCCCTGGTCAGCGTAGCTGTAGGTGTGCCTGGTGGGAAAATGACCTGTGCCGTCGCCCAACAGTACGGTAACACTTGGCCCATTGTTTGATTGCACCGCCACCAGATCAAGGTTGCCGTCCCCATTCAACTCCGCAGCTACGATAGGGTTCGAGGCTTTACCAACCCCAAATGGCGATTGGAAGGTTCCATTCCCCTTACCCAACATCATGGCAATCTGACCGCCGTTCGTTGCGATCGCCAAATCAAACTTCTTGTCGTTATTGAAGTCACCTGTCGCCAGGCAGACGTAGAAGGTGGTACCTAAAGATGTTGTTATCGGCGCAGAAAACGTGCCGTCGCCTTTGCCCGGAAGAACATTCAAGCTGATTACGCCACTATTGCCGTTTAAGTAGGCTATATCGAGCTTGCTGTCACCGTTGTAGTCTCCAGCGTTTGCAAAGCATGTGCCAAACTGAGGAGCGCCAGGGCTCCCCAGGATTGTTTCTTTCCCCGTCTGGAAGGTACCGTCTCCGTTTCCCAGCATGACGGCTATCGCATTCTGACCGGTGACATGGTCTTTGCCAAAAAACGCAACGTCAAGGTGCCCATCACCGTCAAAATCGCCCAGTACGAATGGAGACTGCGGACTGTCAACCCCAGTAATCTTGGTGGGTATGGAAGCGCCAAAGCCTCCGGTCCCATTGCTGGGCAGAAAGATGATTTCGCTAGGGGAAAAAGCGTCAATACCGATGATATCGGCTTTGCCACGCCCGTTGACATCGGCTTGTACAAACGAATATAAGCCAACCCCGTTGTCGTATTGGGGCAGGTTGAGAAATTGGGCCTGAGCGCCGGTAGCCAAAGAGAGAAATGCAGCCGCAAGGATCGCAAGGACAGGGGGACGCATGGGAGCCTCCAGAGGAAAGTGGCGGGGATGAGGGCCGTTGTTATGATATCTACGCTGGATTCGGCCCTGCAAGCCCGATTTGGAACTAGTTCGCGTAATATTTTGTAAAGATATTCTCTGAAGCGATCAGTCGGATGGGCGCCACTACCACAAAGTTTCGCACCTACTGATGCAGCAACGTCACTACATATCCAGCTTGCACCGCAACCGCCAGGTCAGGTTTCTTGTCACCGTTGAAATCGCCCGTGGCTAGCGCGTTGACTTGAGATCCGGTCCGAAACGCGGTTGGTGTCGAGAATTTGCCTGTGCCGTCGCCGAAGAACACGTAGACCGTACCATTCGATGTGCCGACAGCAGCGTCCAGCTTGCCGTCCAGGTTGAAGTCTGCAATCAAAGCTCGCGTTGTGCTGCTTCCCGGGACGGTATACTGCACTGGCGCCTGAAACGTTCCGTCGCCTTTGCCGAGCATAACGTTGAGCGGCCCGCCTGTACCCACGATTACAAGGTCCTTTTTTCCATCTTTGTTCAAATCGACCGCAGCGATGATTCCAGACATGGGGCCAGGAGAAACGAGCGGAGCTTCAAACGTTCCATCGCCTTTTCCCAGGAAAACCGCGATGCCCGATGCAGTTGGCATAACGACATCCAGCTTCCCGTCGTTGTTGAAGTCGCCAAAGCCGAGAAGCGGGAACGTAGCGTTGGCAGCGGTGGGGATACCGTTCTGGAATGTGCCGTCTCCATTGCCCAGAAGAATACTAAATCCCCCGTGATCCGATGCCACTAGATCAAGCTTGCCATCATTGTTGAAATCACCCGCCAATGCGAGATGATGTGTAACTCCCTGATCGAAAACTCCACTAGCGGCAAACGTTCCATCGCCGTTGCCCAGGCAGACAACAATCCCCTGAACGCCGGCTACTTGAGTGGGCCCAGCCAGATCGAGCTTCCCATCTTTGTTGAAGTCGCCGATCGTTGCCGGCTCAACCTCGCAGTCGGTGTTCTTCACCGTAAAGGTGCCGTCACCATTGCCTAACAGTAGCTGGTCAACCGAACCTGGGGCGACGTCAACCAGATCAAATGTCGGGCTACTGATAAATTTCCCAACCCCAAGGCCGAATCCGGGGGCAGGGCCGCCCGCAACTGCGAAGTTCCCTTGGAAAGTTCCGTTGCCGTTGCCCAACAATACACTGATGCCGCCCGCTCCATTTCCAATTGCCAAATCGACCTTCTGATCACCGTTGAGGTCCGCAGCCAGCAAACCGGGAATAGGTACGCGGAGTCCATCGCTGTTGTATATCTTTCCAGCGGTGAAGGAACCGTCGCCGTTGTTCAAAAATATGTTGATGATCGGACTCGTGCCGAAACTCGTAAGGAAGGCGAGGTCGGGGTGTCCGTCTCCATTCAAATCCTGCACGGCGAGAGTCCTGAATAATTCGGTCCCCTGAGCATTGTAGGTGTGGCTGGTCGAAAAGTGACCTGTACCGTCTCCCAGGAGCACCGTGACACTGGCCGGAGAATTGAACTGCGTACTCACCAGATCGAGATTATCGTCAGCATTCAACTGCGCCGCTACGAGCTGCTCGCCCCCTCCTCTAGCCGCGACGAATGGCGATTGGAACGTCCCGTCACCATTTCCCAACATCACGCCAATCGTACCCGCGGTTCCGCCCGCGACTGCCAGATCGAGCTTCTTATCATTATTGAAGTCTCCGGGCGCCAGGCAGGAAAATGAGGAGGTTCCGGTGGAGGTCGTCAACGGCGCGGAAAATGTTCCATCGCCTTTCCCAGGCAGAACCACCACGGACCTGAGGCCGGTAAGGGCGAGATCGACTTTACCGTCTCCGTTGAAGTCTCCTGCAGCAGCAGTGCAAGCACTTGGCGGATTCATTCCTACAATTGTTTCTTTTTCCGTCTGAAAGGTGCCGTCTCCATTCCCTAGCATGACTGCTATTACATTCTGGCTTGTGACATGGTCTTTGCCGTATACGGCAACGTCTAGATGGCCGTCACCGTTGAAGTCGTCAAGTAAAACTTGCCCCAAGAAGGGACCGTCAACGCCACTGATTGTCGTGTGTATAGGAGCACCGAAGCCACCAGTCCCATTGCCGAGAAGAACCGTGATTCCCGGGGAGGTACTTCCGGTAAGCGAGACGATGTCAACTTTGCCATCGCCGTTGATATCAGCCTGGACAAACGGACCCAAGTTCGCTCCGTTGTCGTACTGCGGAAGGTTGAGAAATTGGGCCTGAGCACCGGAGGCGAGAGCGAGAAGTGCCGCTGCAAGGGCAAGGACAGTCGAACGCACGAGAGACCTCCAAGGAATACAGCGGGGAAGGGGCGATTGATATGTTAACCGTGCCAATTCCCTTACTGCAAGCCTCTTTCTGGGTTAACCTTTCAGACTGGATTGTCGTTTTGAGTTGCTATTAGCACCCGGATGGTTGTCATTCAAAACGCTTCTTCGTGCTCGCACTTTCGCTTTGTGCTGCAGTGCGATAGAATCTTTCGTTTCCAGGTCTCAACAAATCTGTGTCTACGCTAAAACTTCCCCAGACTTAGGTGTCCGTTCGCGCGGGCGCCGGTGAATCCGCACGTAATTGGAGGACTCCAAAATGTCATTCGGTCGCTATGCAGGCAAGGGTCGCGCAGCAGCGGTCCGCATTTCAGTTCTGTTGATGGTGAGTTTGATTTCGGCTTCTGCGTTCGCGCAGAGTGACACCACTCCCAAATGGGATGTGTTCGTTGGATATCAATGGCTGCATCCGGGTGCAACCGTGCCAACTCCGTTTGGCGATCCCAACAACGCCACGCCGTTTAAAGTCCCGGATATGTCGGCGGGATTCGGGTCAACTTTGGCCTACAACTTCGACCCGCATTGGGCGGGCGAGGTCGATTTCGGACACAACTGGGGCAACAGCAACTATGAAACCACTCTGTCTGCGGGTCCGCGCTTCATGTGGCGCACTGACGGCATGAACTACTTTGTGCATGCGCTTCTGAGCTACAACCGGTTGTCGGTGAATGGTCTGAGCGACGGCACCAACGGGATCGGCGCAATTCTTGGTGGTGGAATGGATCTTCCGATCACTAAGAACATTGCCTTCCGTCTTTTTGAGGCAGACTACGTTTGGGCACGTCATAACTACGCCAACGATGCAGCGCCGGAATTTCCTTCCCTGCGCCGTCCGAGTCTAGAAGGCGTGAGACTGCGTACCGGCCTTGTGTTCAGCTGGGGTGGCGCGGCGCCTCTTGTGCCGGCTGCGTCATGCACGGTACAGCCGTCCGAAGTAATGGTGGGAGAACCGATCACTGCCAACGTCACGGCGAGCAATTTCAATCCCAAGCACACGGTGACCTATAGCTGGAGCGGTAACGGAGGCCAAGTCACCGGTAAAGACACGAGCGCAAGCATTGATACCACAAATGCCGCTCCCGGCAGCTATGCGGTTACAGCGCACGTGACCGATCCGAAAGAGAAGAAGAACAACGAAGCCACTTGCTCGGCGAACTACACGGTGAAGCCGCTGCCGCCGAAGAATCCGCCGACGATGTCGTTGTCGGCGAGCCCGACGGAACTGGTGACTGGTGGAAGCGTGAGTCTGTCGGCGAACTGCACCAGCCCGGACAGTGTTCCAGTCTCAGTTGCGAACTGGACATCGAGCGCCGGTACTGTTTCGGGTAGTGGAAACTCGGCAACTCTGAATACATCGGGCTTGCCCGCTGGGCCTGTGACCGTGACTGCAACGTGTACTGACTCGCGTGGATTAACGGGACAGGGCTCAACGCAAGTCACGCTCGACAATCCACCGCCACCGCCGGTTGACAAGGCGCTGGAAGCGCGGCTCGCGCTGCACAGCGTTTACTTTGTGGTTGACCACCCTAGACCGACGGATCCCAAAGGCGGTTTGCTGCCCAGCCAACAGAAAACGTTGATCGCGCTGGCTGCCGACTTCAAGATATATCTCGAAAGCAAGCCGGACGCGCACTTGATTCTCGGAGGCCACGCTGATCATCGTGGCTCCGTGGAATACAATCAGGCGCTCTCCGAGCGTCGAGTCAACAGCACCAAGAGCTTCCTGATTGAACAAGGCGTTCCGGAGGCCAACATCGACGTCAAAGCGTTTGGCAAGGGGGACAACCTGACCGATGCCGAGGTGAAGGATGCGGCGGCGAATAACCCGGATCTGAGCGCGGAAGAGCGGCAGAGGGTTCTCAAGAACATAGTGACGATCAGGATGGCGAGCAATCGCCGAGTGGACGTCACCTTGAGCACGACGGGGCAGACGTCGGTTCGCCAATTCCCGTTCAACTCCACCGATGCATTGACTCTGATCGGCGGCAGAACTCCTGCGAAGGGCGCGGCTCCTGCGAAGAAGAAGGCGGCTCCTAAAAAGAAGTAGTTCTGGAGCTAGGTAGCGCTGGAGCCAGTAATGATGTTTTAGCGGAGAGCGCGAATGCGCTCTCCGCTTTTTTCTGGCGGCTGAAAGGTTTGTAGAATCGTCCATACGGGTTAACCACTTGTGGAAAAATCTACATAAACCACCCGAAAGTGCCATCGCCAAGTTGTTGATTTAGTGAGATTGTCTCGGTATTCGAATTGCCACTCCCTAGTCCAACGTGTACGGGCGAGGATAAGTCCTGATGGGCGGGGTTTTAAGGCCGCGAGGCCGAACGATTTTGCCGGTGTTGTTATGCCTGTCCTGGGCAGGGTGTTCCCGTCACGCCGGAGTGCGAAGCACAGAAGACGGCGCTGTGCAGGCTACCCAGCATCCTGCTCCCTTTCGCGAGGGAGATGACGCGACTCCCCACTCGGAAACCGCAGAAGCTCAAGACTATAGATCAGCCTCGGATTCGGGAGTTCCTTTCCGCGATGCCCAGAGTCTTCCCGCCGGAACATTGCTCACGGTTCGGCTGAAGAATCCAATCTGTTCCGATCCTCCCGGAGTCAGCAATAAATTCGTCGCTTTGGTTGACGAGCCGATTGTCGTCGAGGGAACAACCGTTGTTCCACGCGGAGCGAGCGTTGCTGGGCGCATTGAGTCCGCGCGGTCGTCAACCATGAAGCCCCATCATGGTTATGTGCGTCTGACCCTAGATATAGTCGATATTGAGGGAAAGGAACTCCCGATTCGTACGTCCAGTCTGTTTGCCCGTGGAAATGGAGAACCGCAAGGCCGTAAAGCTGCTGGAGTCAACTTGGAGCAAGGCCGCAGGCTTACCTTCCGGCTCACCGAGCCGGTTTACGTTGCCAGTCAGTCCCCTGATCTTCATCGTTGATATTTCGAGACTTCGCACCCGTAAATCTCCAAGCCCAAAGTTTTCCACAGAAGTTTTCCCGTTTTAGTGACGGATGCCCTTAGCAGGCACAGTGCCGTATCTCTATAGTGGCCGAAATGGGAGCTGAGTTAGGGTGGGCAACCTGAGCAGATCATTCCCATTTTGAGAAAACTAAGGGCGGAGGAGACCAAATGGTCGATTCCTTCCCAGAATCGTTCCGTGCAAAGTAGGGACATGAGTGCTGCTGCTGAATTTTCGTGGATGCCACCAGATTCGGAAACGGAACTACATCTGGCCTTTGACCACGCGCCGGTTGGATTGGCGCAATGCCGGGCGAATGGCGAGATCATCCGACTGAATCCCGCGCTGGAACAGCTGTTCGGCCACAGTTCCACCATGGGGCGCTCGGTTTATTTGGGTGACCTGCTTCATCCCGATGACAAAGTCGCAGGGGAACGATTGCTGCGGGAAGTGTTTTCCGGCAAACGGAACAGTTTTCAAATCGATTCCAGAAATCCCATCGCTAGTGAATGGGTAGTGCGATGGACTGGGTGGCGCGTTGCGTACGGCAAATCCAACATAGACCACGCGCTGGTTTTAGCAGAACAAATTCGGGGAAAGTTTCACGACGACTCGCATGTGCGTCAAACGCAGGGGCTTGAGGCTGTAGGGCGGCTCGCGGGTGGGGTAGCTCATGATTTCAACAACCTTTTAACTGGCGTCCTGCTCTACTGCGATCTTCTGATCGCAAGTCTGGACAAAAACGAACGCACGCGCAAGTACGTCGAAGAGATTCGCAACGCGGGCATACAGGCGACTGGCCTGGTCAGGCAGTTGCTGTCCGTTGCCCGGCCTACAGATTCTGGAATACGTCTGCTATCGCTGAATGAGATCGCCGAAGGGATGCGTGGTCTTCTGCTCCGGCTGATCGGAGAAAATATCAAGCTCGAGTTTCACCTCGACCCCGGTCTGGGTTTGATCAAAATGGATCATACTCAGGCGCAGCAGATCCTTCTCAATCTCGTGCTTAATGCGCGTGACGCCATGCCCGGTGGAGGGCAGATCAAAATCGAAACCGGTAACTGCCGGGTTCAAGTAGTGGGCGGTCCTGTATCGGAAGACAGCGGCCAAACATCCCTGCCTTGCGTACTTTTCGCCGTCGAAGACAACGGCAGCGGTATGGATGCCGCTACTCGTGCGCGTGCCTTTGAGGCGTTTTTTACCACCAAAGGCGGCCAAGGGACAGGGCTTGGCCTGGCGACTGTCCACGAGATTGTTACCAGCAACGGGGGGCTGATTCACATCGACAGTTTGCCCAAACATGGCACGCGCGTCAGCGTGCTGCTGCCTCTCGTCCCCGCGAGTGCTGTCAGTTCCCAGAATACAAGTCGAACATTGCAAGAAAGGAATGAGGGGGTACTTCCAATCATTGAGGAATAAAACGCTATGACGTCACCAGCCATGAGTCCGATCACCACAACGCCGCAACTGGAGCCTGCGAATTTTCTTAACATTCTGATCGTGGACGATGAACGATCGATCCGCGAAGCCTGCCGTGAAGTCGCCCAATCGCTGGGTTTCACAGCTTATGTCGCCGACACGGCCGAACATGCCTACCGGCTGCTCGACAGTCAGGCGCTTGACGCCGTCCTGCTCGATCTACGCCTGCCCGGTGCTGGCGGCCTCGACGCGCTGCGCCGTATTAAAGAGCGCCGCCCGGAGGCTCTCGTGATCGTGGTTACCGGATACGGCACAGTGCAGTCGGCTGTACAGGCCATGAAGAACGGCGCCTATGATTACGTCACCAAGCCGTTCAGTGTGGACGAATTGAAGCTCCTATTGGAGCGCGTGGCTAGCCATCTGAAGCTGAAATCGGAGAACCGGCTGCTGCGAGAAAAAGTGAAATCCAAACAGGGATTCGGTGGCATCATCGGACGCGCCCCGGAGATGGAGAAGCTGTATCGCATCATCGCCAAAGCGGCGAACAGTGTGCATCCCGTCCTGATTCTGGGCGAGAGCGGAACGGGCAAAGAGATGGTGGCGCGGTCGATTCACTATTCCGGTCCATTCCGCGACAAGCCCTTCATCCCCGTCGACTGCGGATCGCTCGTACCCACACTGATCGAGAGCGAACTCTTCGGCTACGTCAAAGGCGCATTTACCGGCGCCAATCAAGCCAAAGATGGGCTGATGGCGATGGCCGAGGGCGGGACAATTTTTCTCGACGAGGTTGGTGAGCTCCCGGTCGATCTGCAGGCCAAGATGCTAAGGGCTCTCCAAGAAAAAGAAATTCGCCCTGTGGGAAGCACACGCCGGGTGCCAATCAATGTACGCATTCTGGCGGCGACCAATCGCGATCTGGAACAAGCGGTGATGCAGGGCAACTTCCGCCGCGATCTCTATTTCCGGCTTAACGTGCTCAGTCTTCGCATTCCAGCGCTGCGCGAACGCCGGCAGGATATCCCTCTGCTCATCGCTCACTTTATAGAGCGCATGGTGCGCACTTCGGGGCAGGAAAAAATGCTCAGCGACGACGCCCTCAAGGCCTTGCTGGCTTACGACTGGCCTGGCAACGTTCGCGAGCTCGAGAACTGTCTGGAACGCACGTATGCCTTTACCAGCGGCCCAATCATCCACACCACGGATCTGCCGCGCGAGATCGTTAAGTCCAATCCTGAGACTCTAAGTGATTCTGGCAGCATTGAAGGACGGCCGCGGATCATTCCCATGGCCGAACTGGAGAAGCAGACGATCCTGAGCGCGATTGCTGAACTGCATGGCGACAAGCTTCAAGCCGCGCGGATGCTTGGCATCGGAAAGACGACGCTCTACCGCAAGCTGAAGGACTACGCGATGCACGGATAAGGACCCGATTTCTGAGGTGACTTATCGGATCGCGTCCAAATTCTGAACTTGGAGTCGGGAATTGTCCGCCAACGGGAAGCAATTCTCACCAGCGAAGACGCTAACTCCATTCTTTGCAGAGAGAGCCACCGTGGCTGCACACGTGCAATGGAAAGAGCATGATTCTACTGATTACACCTTCAGTACGCGGCCAACAGTGTGCCGATTCGCTGCGAGTTGCCACTGGCGAGGAAACGCACTGGGCGCAAAACCTGCAGGTAGCCGTTACCCGCCTGCGCGAGCAAATCTTCACCGCTGCCGTGATCGATCAGTTCCTGCTCGAAACCGAGCCGGAAGAAAGCGAGCGAATGATCGAACATCTGGGCAACGCATTTCCTGTCTACATTAACTTCGGGGTGACTGGAATGGAGCGCCTGATGCGGGAAGTGCGCTCCGCCCTGCACCGCCGCAAACGTGAGGAGACTGCCGCACGCCGTGCTGTCCTGGAACAAATGCGCTGCGAAATGCGCGAGACTCTGACGGCTCTGCTGCTTTCCTGTGAGTTGGCCATGTCTGTGCCGGATGTTCCAGGCCCTGCGGTCGAAAGAATTCGTTCAATCGACAACTTGGCCCGCGAACTGCGGTTACGTCTGCAGGTGAACTGATCTGATCGTGGTTTGCGTGGAACGCATTTTGCTCGCGCACATATTCAGCATGGGATCGTATGTTACCGGATCTTCGACCCGGTTTGAACTGGTCGAAGTTCGGTAGCGTTAGCATGTCGATGTGATAACAAAGAAATATTAGAAGTGATCTTTACCTTCGCTTCTTTACCCTCAGCTTCCCTGCGCTCGCACGCACGAACTTCTCCCGAATAGTTCATTCCAATTATTGACCCTCGACGCTTGAGTCCCGATAATCCTTCGACTTCGGGGTCCGAATCGTCTCAGACATTCCAAATGCCAGGCGTGTGGTGTTTCCATGCGCATGCGCTCAGTCTGACGCGATTCATGGCAATACGGTTGAGGGGGCTTGATGCGCGTCAGAAACTTCGTTTGTGTCGTTCTAGTCGTTTTCACAACGCTGTTCACAACGACGACCGTGACTGCCCAGCAGATCACTGGCAACATTCATGGCACCATCTTTGACCCAAGCGGCGCAGTGGTGGAAGCGGCCACTGTCAGCGCAAAGCAGATTGAGACTGGCCTTACACGAACCGCAGCCACAGATCGCAGCGGCAACTACCTGCTCGTCGAACTTCCCGTGGGGCATTACCAGCTTGAAGTTACCGCAAAAGGTTTCCAAAAGTATCGGCAGCAAGGCATTTCGCTGGATGTGAACGAGTCGGCAACCGTTTCGGTACACCTACAAGTTGGCTCAGAGACGCAGCAAGTCGACGTAAAAGCGGATGCGACTCTGGTCCAAAACACCATCAGCAGCCTGGGTGAGACGGTAATGCAGCGCGAGATCGTCGACCTGCCGCTCGACGGACGCAACTTTTCGCAACTGGGAGTGCTGCAGCCTGGCGTTGTGCCCTTAACGCCGGGGCTTCTCGAGGCAGGTGGTCCGGCGCGCGAGAATGAAGGCTATGCGGTCGACGGACAGCGCCCGGAGTCGAACAACTTTCTTATCGATGGTGCTGACAATGTTAGCTCAGTGGATGGTGGTTTTGTTCTCAAACCGCCGATCGATGCGATCGAGGAATTTCGCATCCTGACGCACAATGCCAGTGCGGAGTTTGGGCGGAACACGGGCTCTACTACAAATATCGTTACTCGTGGCGGAACAAATTCATTTCATGGTGCGCTCTGGGAATTCCTGCGTAATGACGCGATGGATTCGTCCGACTATTTCACGCAATCGGTTCAGCCTCTGAAACAAAATCAATTCGGCGCAACGTTTGGCGGCCCGATCGTCAAAGACAAGACATTTTTCTTCGGATACTACGAGGGCTTCCGCAATCGGCAGGGAGAATCTGCGCCCGCAACTGTGCCTTCCGCGGCCGAACGGCAGGGCAATTTCGGCGAACTGTGTACCAACATTCCAGGAGACAGTTTCAACCAGAGCAACGGGCAGTGCATGAATGCGCAAAACCAACCCGACGCCAACGGGCAACTCACCTTATTTGGCCAGGCTGTGCCGTTTAACCAGATGCCTATGCCCATTGATCCGATTGCGGCGAACGTTACGCCGTTTTTCCCTCTACCCAACAGTGGATCGAATACCTTCATCGCTACTCAGACGAAGGACGAGACCAACAATCAATTCGGAGTCCGTCTCGACCACTATCTTTCGGTTTCCGACACTCTGAATTTCCGCTACATGTACAGCAGCGGGCCGACGACGGATCCGTTATCGCCGGCCGGAGCCAACGTGCCGGGCTTTCCTGTGGGTGAGTACGATCGTGCGCAAAACTTTGTTACCCAGGACACGCACATCTTTTCGCCAGGAACCATCGGCGTGGCGCGATTTTCGTTTCTGCGTAATACGTTCCTGCTCGACCAGCATTTGAATCATGAATCGCCTTCCAGTTTGGGCTTTCAGTATGCTCCGACACTCCCACTCGCGGCAGGACCACCGTTTATTCAGATCGGAGGATATGCCTCCGTCGGCGATCCCATCACGGGACCGCGCTACACGTATCAGAACACGTTCGATCTCTCCGGTTCGCTGAGTTGGATTCGCGGGCGCCATGAGTTGAAGTTTGGCGGAGGCTACCAACGCGATCAAATCAACGGGCTGCAGGGCATCGCCAGCAATGGGTTCTTTGTGTTCGCTCCCATCCCGTCATTCGAAGATTTCCTCTTCAACGACGGGTTTGCAAATTTTCTGTCTGGCAATCCGGTGGTCTTTTTGCAAGGCGGAGGTAATTTCAATCGCGAGATACGAGGCCGCGCCCTCGACGCCTATGCCCAGGATACTTACAAAGTTACTTCCCGTCTGACTTTGAATTACGGCTTGCGCTATGAGCTCCCTTTTCCTGATACCGAGCAGCATAACGAAGTGAATCTGTTTGTACCGGGGGCCCAGTCGCAGGTCATTCCTAATGCGCCGGCAGGTTTGCTCTATCCCGGAGACCCGGGCGTGCCGCGTGGCCTGATTTCGACCGAGAAAACCGCATTTGCACCGCGCGCCGGACTTGCCTGGGATTTGCTGGGCAATGCGAAGACCGTGGTGAGCGCCGCTTACGGAATGTTTTACGAGCCGTTCTATAACGGTGAAGGCGGCCCCATACAAGATCCGGTTAGCTCGCCTCCTTATCTCAAGACGGAGCAGATCGGCTTTCCTATTAACTCGTTTGTCAATCCGTTCTATGTTCCAAATCCTTTTAGCCAGCAATTTCCCGAGCCGATGACGTTGCTCGTAGATGCGCGCAACCTGCGTCTGCCCTACGCACAGGATTGGAACCTCAACGTGCAACGCTCCTTTGGTACGGATTGGCTGCTGCAAGTCGGATACGTCGGAACTACCGGAATGCATCTGCCGCGCTTCATCGAAGGCAACCCAACTGTCTATATTCCGGGCTTCGATAATTCAGTCGCTTTCTGTGCGCCGCAAAGCCCACCGTGTCCCGTATCGAACGAAAACACGGTGAACCAGCGTCGTCTTTATTCAGGATGCACTCTGGCGTCGCCAAATAATTGCATCTACGGTTCGGTTGGCGAAATCGCCAGCATTGCCAACTCCGGCTATAACGCTCTGGAGGCGAGTTTGAGAAAACGCCTCGGACATGGGCTGTCTTTTCTAGCGTCTTATACGTATTCGAAATCGATCGATGATGTTTCTTCCTTCAACATCACAGGATCGGCTTCCCAGGCAGTGGCCGGAGAGAATGATCTGGCGCAGAATCCCTTCGATTTGGCGGCTGAGCGTGGCCGGTCGATGTTTGATGCGCGGCATCGTTTCGTCGTGAGCTATCAGTGGAATCTTCCGTTCTGGAATCATGCAACCAATTGGTATCAGCGCGCTTTGGGGAACTGGCAGTTCAATGGTATTTTCACAGTGATGAGCGGAACTCCGTTCACAGTCTTTGACTCGAACGACGTGTCCCTGCAAGGAACAGCTCCCGAGATTACAGGTTTTTCCGCAAACCGTCCCAACGTAGTCGGCAACCCGAATGCCGGCCCGCGTACTCCCCAGGAATGGTTCAACGTGAAAGCCTTTCAGCAACTTCAGCCCGATCCGCTCGGGCGTTTTCAGGTCTTTGGAGACGAAGGGCGAAACGTAGTCGAAGGTCCGCGCTACTTCAACTGGGATTTCTCTGCATTCAAGAACATCCGCGTAACCGAATCCAAGGAATTCCAGTTCCGCGGGGAGTTGTTTAACCTTTTGAATCACACCAACTTCCGGCTGCCGATCAGTGATATCAGTTCACCCAACTTCGGGCAAATCCAGCAGGATGTGGGGCCGCGGGTCATTCAAGTGGCGTTAAAATTTCTGTTCTAAAAGGCGCGCTCGGAGGTGGAGGTCTCGGCGATCTGAGGCTGTGAAGTGTTTGTGTGTGACTGATTGTGTAGGACCGGGTCTTCGACCCGGGTCGGGCCAGGCGAAAGCCGGCTGCTTCGTTTGAAGCACATCGAGCTTTTCTATTCTGTCGGGGAAAATCCCGACGCGCTCGCGCGCGGCATGGCCGGGTCAAAGACCCGGCCCTACATGAGCAAAGCAAGTTCTGTGCATACTTTTGCACCCCTTCGACCCTTGATTGCTAGAATTCCCTTCGTCAGCCCGCCAGTTGCCACTAGAATGAAAGCCACTGGGATGTTCGGCTGTCGCGGGCATCCGCGGATTTCTCCGGAGGGGTTCTGTGCACGTTCTGGTCACGGCTGACACGATGTCGGGAGCGTGGACCTATAGCCGCGAACTTGTGACCGGCCTGGTCACGCGCGGCGTGCGCGTGACGCTCGTCAGCTTCGGGGAGATTCCGCTTCCGGAGCAGACCGCCTGGATGGATCATCTGCACGGCCTTGAATACCGGCCCACTGCATTTCGTCTCGAGTGGATGCAGGAGGCGGAGCAGGACCTAGCTGAGTCGTCGGCATTCCTCACGGCGCTCGTGCACGAGTTGCGTCCCGATGTCCTCCATCTCAATCAATTTTGTTACGGAAATCTTGAAGTCGATGTGCCGCGCGTGATCATGGCGCACAGCGATCTGCTGAGCTGGAACGAAGCGGTGCAGGATCGGACGATTCAGGATCGAAAGACTCAGTCTGCTCGTCCCACAAAGTGGTATCACGAGACCGTGGTGCGCGGCATCGAAGGCGCCGACGCAGTGGTCGCTCCGTCAAGCTGGATGCTCGATCAGGTTCAGTCCTGCTACGTGCGCCCTCACCGGGGCGTGGTGATCTATCCCGGTCGCAATCCGATTTTCTTTAATCCTTACGTCAGCAAAGATGATTGTGTGCTTACAGTAGGACGTCTGGTGGACGCGGGCAAACAGGTTTCTCTTCTCACGCAGCATGTGCATCCGGTTCCCGTCTGCATCGTCGGTGCAGAACACACGGTGCCAGTGCCGCGGATTCCGATTCGTGCTGACGTGAAGATTGCTACAGATGAAACTTCGGTAGCCATTCGCGGCCCACAGACGGAGGCGCAGCTCAGAGCGCTTTACAGCCGTGCGGCGATATATGCCGCCACGGCGCGCTACGAACCACTCGGCATGCCGGCGCTCGAAGCGGCGTTTTCTCGTTGCGCGATCGTAGCAAACGACATCCCGTGTTTCCGCGAAATATGGGAAGATGCGGCACTTTACTTCCGCACCAACGACGCCGCGAGCCTTGCGGAGAACATTCGAAAGCTCAATGAAGACCGACCGATGCGCCGCGCCTACGCCGAACTCGCCTATGCTCGTGCCCGTGAACGATTCACTACGAAGCGCATGATCGAAGAATACCTGCAATTGTATCGTAGCCTGATCGCATCACGCGCACTGGCCGCTTAAAATCCCTCGCTTGAAAGACAGGCGTACCAGCTTAGTGGTATCTTCGTATGCTTACTAGAAACCCGTAAGGTTGGAGGATTCTATGGCGCAGGTGAAGATTACTGTCCGTCCCAATGGCCCTTATCGAGTCGAAGCACCAGAAGGTACAGTCGAACTCGTCGACGTCAACGGCAACCAATTCGATCTCACCGGCAAACCAGCATTTTCGCTCTGCCGCTGCGGAGGATCGGTGAACAAACCATTCTGCGACGGAACGCACAGCAAGCTGGGCTTCCAGGCTGCTGAATTAGCCGTAAAGAAAGCCGAAGGTCAAGCGTAATCGCGCGTTCGCTGCCGGAGGCGAAGTGTGGACGATTCACGGGACCGTGAACTCGGAATGGATCGCAAGATTACGCGCCGCGATTTTCTTAACGGCGTAGCAGTGACTGCCGGTGCGGCGATGATGCCGTGGCATCTCATCGCTAGTGAAGCGGCCGACGAACCCACGAATCCAGAAAAATCGCCCAACTACTATCCTCCAGCTCTCACCGGCATGCGTGGGAGCCATCCCGGTTCGTTCGACGCGGCCCATAGTCTGCGCGATGGCACGTTTTGGGATTCTGCCGGCAAGCCCATCGACACCGGCGAGACCTATGACCTCATCGTTGTGGGCGGTGGAATCAGCGGTCTTGCGGCGGCACACTTCTACCACAAGGCTGCGGGCGCGAATGCACGCATTCTCATCCTCGACAACCACGATGATTTCGGGGGGCACGCCAAGCGCAACGAGTTCCGCGTTAACGGCGCATTTCGCCTGGGGTTTGGTGGCACATTTTCGATCGAAAGTCCTGCGCCATACAGCGTGGTTGCAAAGAAGTTGATCGAAGAGTTGGGAATCGATGTACCGTCGTACTCCAAATACTTTGACAAAGACCTCTATAGTTCCCTCGGGCTCCGTCCGAAGATTTTTTTCGACAAAGAAACATTCGGCGTCGACAAACTTCTCACCAATCCCAGCCCACACGGCGGAAACGAGAGCGAAGACGCAGCCCAATTCTCGCACGATGTGCTGAAACAATTTCTCGTCGATGCTCCCATTGCCGATCAAGCCAAACGCGACTTGCAAAAACTGTACGAAGATCCCAAGGATTACTTCCCCGGTTTGACCTCGGACCAGAAGAAGGCAAAGCTGGCCCGCATGAGCTATGCCAGCTTCCTGAAAGACATTGCCGGCGTTCACGAAGACATCATCAAAATGTACCAGGCGCTGCCCCAGCCGCTGTTTGGTGTAGGGATTGATGCCGTTTCAGCACAGGATGCGTGGGGACTTGATCAGCTTGGTTTCGCCGGGATGAAGCTCGATCCCACACCCGGAAAGGGAATGAATCGGGACGCGATTCCCAACGAAGAAGCGGAAAAATACTTCTTTCACTTCCCGGACGGCAATGCCACCATTGCGCGCCTATTGGTGAAGAAGTTGATTCCCGATGCGATTCCGGGAAGTTCGATGCCGAATATTGTGCTGGCCAAAGCCAACTATGCCAGACTCGACGATTCCAATTCGTCGGTACGCATTCGTCTAAACAGCACAGCTGCCCGCGTAAAGCATCTGGGCGATGCCGCGAGCGCAAAGGAAGTCGAAGTTGCCTACGCGCGCCTTGGTAAGGTTTACACCGTGAGAGCCAAGAACTGCGTTCTGGCTTGCTGGCATGTCGTGATTCCATACATTTGCGAAGAACTTCCAGACAAACAAAAGGAAGCGTTGTCTTCGGCTCAGAAAGTTCCTTTGCTTTACACAAACGTCGCACTGCGCAACTGGACTTCATTCCAGAAGCTGGGCGCTCGCTCCGTGTACGCTCCGGGTATGTATCACTCTGCATTCAATCTCGACTTGCCGGTGAGTATTGGCGGATATGAATGCGCGCGCAAGCCGGAAGAGCCAATCGTGGTTCACATGATGAAGACGCCCTGCCATCCCGGACTCCCCGCGCGAGAGCAGCACTGTATGGGCCGCATGGAGCTTTTCAGTACGACATTTGAAGATATCGAGCGCAAGATTCGCGATCAGTTGGCCCGCACATTGGGGCCGGGAGCTTTCGACCCTGCGCGTGACATTGCAGCGATCACCGTGAATCGTTGGCCGCATGGCTACGCGTACGAATACAACTCGTTGTTCGATTCGTTCTGGCTGGAAGGCGGTGTAACCCCGTGCGAAATCGCACGCAAACCCTACGGCCGGATTGCCATTGCAAACGCCGACGCCGGAGCCTACGCGTATACAGATGAAGCGATCAACCAGGCATGGCGCGCAGTCGGAGAGATTACAAAGACCTGATCGATCGAACTTTCAGCGTGCGGGTGTCCGGCTACTGTTGTTGACTGTTTTTCAGTTGCGTCGCTTTGGTTCTAGCCTCTTCAGCTTCTTGCAGTAAGCCTTTGGCTTGATAAGCATCTGCCAGTGCAGATTCCAGAGTGGCGTCGTCTCCGTTGTTTTCTCTCTCTTTCAGATAAGAAGCGATAGCGTCGTCATACTTTTTCAGTTGAGCCTGAGATATTCCTAAGCGATAGTAGACACCGTCCGCCTTTGAATCTATCTGCAACGCGGCTTTGTATTCACTGATCGCCCCAGCATAATTCTGTTGGTCGGCAAGCGCGATTCCTAACCCGACGTGGCCGCGGACATTCTCCGGATCTTGCGCCACAAGCGTCGCGAATGCTTCCTGAGCTTGTTTAGGCTGCTCTAGTTCCAAATAAGCTGCTCCTAGATCCAAGCGAGCGCTCGCGTTTTGTGGCTGAAGTTCCAACACGCGTTTTAATTCCACAGTGCCTTCAGGGAAGTTTCCTTTGGTAAAGAACGCATGCGCGAGGGCATAGTGTGCCGAAGCGTCCTGCGGACTTTTCTTGATTCTATTTTGGAGATCGGAAATCGTATGGTCGATATTTTGTTCGCTGAAGACTCCAGATCGGGCGAATCGCTCCGGAGCGCCGCGCCAGTGCCGGACACCAATTCCAAATGCCGCAACCGCGAAGGCGACCACAGCAATCACACTGAAACGGCGGGCGTCTTCCTGAGGCGCGATTCGCGCGATGAGCGCACCGAGAATCAGTCCACTCACCAGTCCGCCAACGTGACAGGCGTTGTCGATACCCGGGGACAGGCTGCCGAAGAACAAGCTGAAACCGGCCCAGAAGATGAGGCTACTGAGAACGCTGCGAATTGGAACCGTGCTTAGAGAGAATTCACCGAGCGCGAAAGAGGCAATCAAAGCTCCCATAATGCCGAACAACGCACCCGACGCGCCTACGCTCAGCACCTGCGGATTCCACGCAACACTGGCCAATCCGCCGGCCACGCCAGTAATAAGATAGACGGCAACGTACGTCCAGCGTCCGTAGAGCGACTCACAAAGGTGACCGATGTTCCACAGTGCCCACATGTTCATGGCGATGTGAACGTATCCGCCGTGGAGGAACATGTAGGTGAGCAGTCGCCACCACTGACCGCTGAGCGTGTAGACACCTACATTGGCGCCAAAGTGGATGATCAAACCAGCAGTAAAATCGCCCGTGATCGAATCGCTGGCATACAGCATCGCGGCAAAAATGACAATATTGATTCCGAGAATGATTTGCGTCAGCCCGATGGCCGATTCACGCCGCACCCACGGCACAGCAATCACAGGCTGGCGTGCGTCATCGTCAATTTCGCCGCGCTTCGCCGCCTCGTATTGCACGCACCACTGGCATATCTTCTTCAACGAAAATGGAGAGAGCTTGCGGCCGCATAGAGCACAGTTCGCCATGGCTAAGAAAAGCCTATCAGCAGTTTGCTCGCGGTGGGAAGCGAGGTCATGGTGAGGACAGTCAATTAGAGTAGGATGTCCAGCCGCACCGTTCACTAATCAACGTGGAAGAGCAGCCTTCTCAGTGGATCGTTTTCGTCTTGCGCGACATGTAATCCATGAGCAGATATTGTCCCAATGTGTACGGGGTCGTGAAGTACGCCTTGCCGCGGCACATCTCGGTAACTTTTTGCACGAACTGCACCAGACCATAATCGGATGCCAGCATGAACGTGTTGATCAACACTCCCGCGCGCTTGCACTTCGAAACTTCTTCGAGGGTCTGGCTCACGACCAGCGGATCGAGGCCGAAGGCGTTCTTGTAGATGCGTCCATCTTCGAGCGTCAGCGCAGATGGCTTACCGTCGGTGATCATCACGATCTGCTTCATGTCTTTGCGCTGTCGCTGCAAGATTCTCTGTGCCAGCCGCAATCCCTCGCGCGTATTGGTGTAGTAAGGACCAACTTTCACCCGCGCCAGTTGCGACAAAGGCACTTCCTCAGCGGAATCGTGAAACAGCACCAGCGAAAGCGAGTCGCCAGGATACTGCGTGCGAATCAGATGCGACAGCGCCATAGCAACTTTCTTCGCGGGTGTGAAGCGGTCTTCGCCATAGAGAATCATCGAGTGCGAGCAGTCAAGCATCACGACTGTTGCGCACGATGACTGATACTCGCACTGATGTACCTGCAAGTCGGAATACTCAATACTAAGCGGCAGCGTAAGGCCTTCGCGACGGATCGCGCTCGAAAGCGTCGCAGTAATGTCGAGATTTAGTGTGTCACCGAACTCGTAGGTCTTGGCTGACCCGCTGGTTTCAATGCCGGTCGCGAGATCGCGCGTGTCATGGCGTCCGAAGCTCGATTTACCTAGCGACCCGAGCAGGTTGCGTAATGCCTTGAAGCCAAGAAAGTCGAGACTTTTGTCAGTGATCTCGAACCTCGTCTGCTGTGCTTCGCCAGTTTGGCCACCGACACCCGACGGACGCGAGGGATCGGGAGGCTGGTCGATCGAGATGTAATCTTCCTGCTGCATGCGCTCGATCAGTTTTTCGATCAATTCGTCGAGTTGACCTTCCATCTGCATGCGCTCGATCTGTTCCCGTAGATTGTCGTCAAACATTTCGCCATTGAGCAGGGCCTGCTCAATGGCTTGCTTCAGTTCATCAAGCGTCTGCTCGCCTTCTGGCATTTCATACCAAAAGTTATCCTGAAATCCGCTTTGTAGCAGGTAATCGGATAAAGCGCTGAGCAAATCCTCCAGGCTCATCTCGCCTGCAGGGTCAGGAACGTATTTGGAATAGCGGATGCGCTTCATAAGAACAGCTTTTAACCATGAGTTTTCATTTACGGACAACGTTTGGATCACCCAGCTGGTTTGTGCTCTTAGAATCAAGCTCGTAAAACCAAAACTGAGATATTGGCATGTTGCGCTCGGGGTCACCGGAATTGTAGAGGATACCCAGAGTTTTACTTTCTCTCGGTAGCCTTAAACTTCCGGAGGTCTTACCGACATAAATGCGGTCATCGCACGCCCTGAATGCGTATCTGATCTGTGCACGAGGCCGTCTACCGAGGTTAATTCGACGCCAGGCGAAAACGGTTCCAACTGCACATGACCAGGAGCGAATGATTCGATGCTCTTGCGAAAGTTTCGCGGCTAGTAAGAGTGTGCCAGCGCATCCGAGAATGATGAGGAGGAAAGGCGTCGTTCTGTCGAGCGCAGCGATCAGAAATGGAATCGTACACGCGAAAATCATTGCGGCGATCAAAATGGTTCGACGCTCAGGGCACAGGTACTGCAGCTTCCTGCGAAGCACTTCGTCATCTTGGAGCAAAGCTTGATAACGATAGACCATGCTGCACTAGAGAGCTGCCTGATCAGTTAAACTGCCTTCTCTGCCGATAGGGCCGATCCTCGGTCTCGAACGATTTCTCTCGCACCGGCTCCTGTTTCTTCTCTCCCGCTTTGAATACGCGTTCCTCGCTGCGTCCGATGCGTTTGTGTGCGTGCAAACCTTCAAGGATGAACTCGGCTGCCGAAACCTGTTGCTCGACTCCATCTTTCTGCGAAACATGCAACGGGCCTAGCTTGTCGGTCAATCCTTGAATCTCTCTAAGATTTTCGAGCGCTTCCGCTGCGGGGATCGATTCCGCCAACTGAATCTCTCCGCCAAGGTCAAACCATTGCACGATTTGCTGCATGTTGGCGCCGGTGTAGTATTCGTCGTAAGTCTTGGCGATTGCTGCGCGGATCAGTTCGCGACCCACGTGGTCCGCGCCCTTCATCTCGCCTTCATATTCAAGTTCAAGCTTGCCAGTGATCGCCGGCAGCGCGGCGTAGACGTCGCTGATGCGGGGTACGACCAGCTTTTCGTCGTTGCGTATCGCGCGCCGCTCGGCGTTCGAAATTACATTCTCCATTGCGCTGATCGGCAGGCGCTGGCTCACCCCCGAGCGCTTGTCAATTTTCTTGTCTTCGCGCGCGGCAAAAGCAATGCGCTCGATAACTTCCTGCACGTAATTAGGAAGGTGCAAAGTGTGCCCGTTTCGCTTCGTCCACGCCTCTTGCGCGGTGATAGCGATGCCTTCTTCCACCGTCGTCGGATAATGTGTACGAATCTCTGATCCGATGCGGTCTTTCAGCGGCGTGATGATTTTTCCGCGCGCTGTGTAATCTTCCGGATTGGCGCTAAACACAAGCGCAATATCAAGTGGAAGGCGGATCGGATATCCCTTAATCTGCACATCGCCTTCCTGCATGATGTTGAATAGCCCCACCTGAATCTTTCCGGCGAGGTCAGGCAGTTCGTTGATGGCGAAGATGCCGCGATTGGCGCGGGGCAACAGTCCATAATGAACCGTTAACTCACTAGAAAGTTCGTGGCCGCCGCGAGCAGCTTTAATAGGATCGATATCGCCGATGAGGTCAGCGATCGTAACATCAGGCGTAGCTAGTTTCTCGACGTAGCGGTCGTCGGGAGAAAGGTACGCGATCGGAGTTTCGTCACCGAGGCGTGCGACTTCTTCGCGGCAACGGCGGCAGATCGGAGCGTAGGGGTTATCGTGAATCTCACATCCCGCAATATACGGCACGTGCGGATCAAGCAATGCCGTCAATGCCCGCAGGATGCGGCTTTTGGCCTGTCCGCGCAGCCCCAGCAGAATGAAATTATGGCGAGAGAGGATCGCGTTAACGATCTGCGGCACGACCGTATCGTCGTAGCCGACGATTCCGGGAAACACAGGCGCATCGTTATGTTCACGCAGCCGGGCGATGAGGTTGTCGCGCAACTCATCTTTCACGCGGCGTGTGCTCAGACGCTCTTCAGAAAAATTGCTGCGGCGCAGTTCACCCAGTGTGCGCGGACGACTCATGAAAGAACCCCCGAGAACTACAATGACAGTGATTATACGCCGCTGTTGCGGTGCTCGCCTTCAGGGCCTGCGCCAAGATTGAATGGATTCTGCTGATCGATTCAGCGTGCGTGCCCGTTCCCACCAGCTATTTCGCGCGCATACGCCGCGCGCCGCAATCCGGGCAGAATACTTTCCAGATAGTTCGCGAGAGTCTGAATCCGCTCGGCCTCTGACCGTGTCCTCAGCAACTTCTGCTTGAAATCAAGGTCGAGGGGCAGCGAACCAGCGAGATGAAAGGAAAGCGCGTCCGGGGCGGCGTCGGAGATATCCTGTACTGCGCCTGCCAACGTCAGGATTTCTTGATGCGCCTGAATGGCGCGAGTCCTGTCCTCCTCGGCAGGCTTGACTGATTCATCAGCCATGAACAACACTTCGGCTCGCAGAAACGAACGTTCCTGATTCAGTTCGAGCACTTCAAAACGGCGACGGCCTTCCGCCACAAGGTCGAGCCGGCCGTCTGCATATTTCTTTGTGACGCTGACAATCTCCGCCGCACAGCCAATCTCGGCAATCCCCTGATCCAGAGCACGCACAACTCCGAACTGCGTCTGGTTCGCCAGACATTCTCCGATCATCTCTTTGTATCGCGGTTCGAAGATATGCAACGGCAATGGATTGCCGGGGAACAACACGACCTCAAGCGGAAACAGGGGAAGAAGTGGCACAAGCCTCCAGATAACAACGTAGAGAATGCAGGCTTCGATTGTACACAGTCCTTATCAGCGTCTTTTTCCTCCCGACTTTGGCGCATCTTGACTTGCCGTGCTCCGGAGAATACAAACCGAGCATGGAACTCACGGGACAGGTTGTCATGGTGACGGGTGCTTCAATGGGCATTGGCGAGGCGATCGCGAAAGCATTCGCGGTTGAAGGAGCCAGTGTAGTGATGTTGTCGCGCGACGCAGCCAGGGCCGAGGCGGCGCGGGTTCGTGTGGGATTCCCGGATCGCACGGTTGCCTTTTCCTGTGATGTCCGCCACTCCGAAGAGATCGACCGCGTTCTTGCGCTCACTCTGCATCATTTCAAACGCATTGATGTGTGGGTCAACAATGCCGGCCATGGTTTATTCGATTCTGTGTCGCAGATGGAAATGTCCGCTTGCCACGATTTATTCGAGACGAATTTCTTTGGAGCCGTATCGGCAATGCAGGCCGTAATTCCCGTGATGCGCCAGCAGGGCGGCGGGACGATCATCAATATCTCTAGCGTCGCCGGGCATATTCCTCTACCCTTTCATGCTTCCTATAGCGCGACCAAATTTGCACTCAATGCCATCGGCAAGGCGGCAGACATTGAGCTGAAGAAGGATGGCATTCATATACTCACGGTTTGTCCGGGATATGTCAGGACAGCTTTTAGCGAGAATGCAGTGCGCGGAAACGAATTGAAGCGCGTGCGTCCTGCTTCTGTGCGTGGGATTAGTGCCGAGCGTGTGGCGCGCGCCACGCTACGCGGATATTTGAAACAGAAGCGGGAAGTGATTGTCCCGTGGACGATGCACCTGCCGGTTAAGGTGTATCAGTTATTTCCCGGTCTGGTGGCATGGGCGATGGGAAGAATGGCGGGATAGACAGATCTTTGAATTATCGGATCAACAGTTATCGAAATTTACGAGTTTTGAGAATCATCCCAACTCGTCTAGCATGCCTTCCATCTCTGACTGCGCATGCAGATTCCCTGTGCGTCGGGCAGAAGCAATCCCGTCATGCAACATCTTCTTTGCGTCATCGACGCGTTCGGCGCGTACCAGGGTCTGCGCTGCCATGAAATATCCGGCGGTGTAGTCGGGGTTGTTCTCCAGCAGAATCGAGAACTCGGCCAGCGCGCGGTCGAAATCTCCCTGCTTGGAGTACTCCATGGCGAGGCCGTAGCGAGCGAAGGCGTCCTTCGGATGCTCGGTCAGGACTTCATTAAGAGCGGCGATGCGATCCATAAAACGGGGCAAGCAAGAGCTCGTAACGAGATTACTACAAAACTTAAAGCCAAAAGCTGGTCAGACCTGCCACGGCTGATTACAATGACGAGTCCCGACAAATTCCTGAAATCGAGAGCAAGATTTGGCCTGCCCTTATTTCATGCCCGTAGAACGCCTCGAGAACGGCAACTGGCCGCACCCGGCTCGCCTTCCGCTTGGTTGCGGATGGAGTGGCCATTGCACCGCTCCTGGTCATGAGGGCCACGTTCCTTCCCAGGATGTTCTCGAAGCGTTTTGTAACCTCGGCTACGCCAGCAGCTGTCAATGGGCGCCGCGCGAGCGCGTGTGGGATGCGGTGCGCTTCGCCGTAGTGGCTCCAACTCTCCCTGACAAGCGCCGCGGACGGCCCGGCGACCTCGATCCCAATGCCAATACGATTCGAATTTCCTATTCGTGTGAGCGGGACAATCGGCCGGTGCAGCACGGCGATCTTGAATTCGATCTGAAAGAGTCCGTCTGGTTGCGACGGCACGACGACTCTCGCATACAGCAGATGGCGGAATGCTTTCTGGATGCGTATCTGAAAAAGAAATCCTGAAAACCGAATCGCCGAACGAGGAATCCTAATGACCGACGACACGCTGGTGCCCCGCCCGGTGCGAGATTCGCAATCGGAGATGGCCGAGATCGTATTGCCCAACGATGCGAATCCGCTTGGAGCTCTGCTGGGCGGGCGACTGATGCACTGGATCGATCTGGCCGGCGCCATGGCCGCGCATCGCCACTCACGCAACTACGTCGTAACGGCGTCGGTGGATCACATTGATTTTCTAGTTCCAGTTCGAATCGGCGATCTCGTGATTCTGCGCTCATCAGTGAATCGCGTCTTCCACACTTCGATGGAAGTTGGAGTCAAAGTTTTCGTTGAAAACTATATTGCTGACACAGCCAAGCATGTTGGGTCCGCATATCTGACGTTCGTGGCCATCGACGGTGCTGGAGCACGTTTGAAAGTCGCTCCGGTCGTTCCTGAAACTGACGAGCAGCGCCGCCGCTACGACGACGCCGGCCGCCGCCGCGAGATACGCCGCGCTGAACTGGAACGACGACGGAAGGTTCGGTGATTTTCGGAGATCACAGACCAGGAAGGGCGCGGCTTCATCCGCCAAGTCCCGCGCGTCCCGAATAGTTGTCATTCCGAGGAGCGCCGCGACGAGGAACCTGCTGTCTGCCGACGGTGCGGAACGCGCTTCGATCCCGGCATTGTTCCGGCCAGAGATGCCAATCTGCGGGCACTTTCGCGCTCGATGAGAGCTTTAAGAGCTTCACGAATCAGCGCGGTTTTCTCCGTAATACCCGTGAGCTCTTTGGCGATGCGTACAAGATCGTCGTCGTGTGCAATGGTGGCTTGCACTAGAACTCGCAGTGCATCAACTGTAGCATCAGTTGCGCATTTGCGTGTTTTTGTCTTTGCGTTCTTAGCGGCAGATCTTCGCGACCTTTGCGGTAAAGAGCATTTGACCGCAAAGAACCGCTAAGGCTTCGCAAAGCGCGCAAAGGAAAATTTCTAATCTGGCCCTTCACCGTAATTTACCCGATGATTCTTATGCGCTCCGGAACCCGCTATACCCGACTTTCCGCCTGTATAATCTGAAGAGGATTTCCTTTATCTTTCGTTGCAATTCATTCTGTTAGTTGCATCAGGAGTGTAATTTTTTGAACGCACATATGCCGCATCAGCACGGGCCGGGCCCGGCGCAGCAAGGGCCGCAGCCGCTGCCAGGGGTCGACGCCATCATTGCCGTTGGATCGGGTAAGGGCGGCGTGGGCAAGACTACGCTGTCGGTAAATCTGGCTGTAGCGCTGGCCAAGATGGGACACAAAGTTGGCCTGCTCGACGCTGACGTATACGGGCCCAACGTGCCGCTGATGCTGGGCGTGAATTCGCAGCCGCGGATGGTTGGCGATAATCGCATTGAGCCGATCGAAGTGTTCGGTCTGAAAGTGATTTCTGTCGGATTTCTCAATCCGGGTGACAAGCCGATTATTTGGCGCGGGCCTATGCTGCATCAGATCATGCGGCAGTTTCTGGGCCTCGTCGAGTGGGGACAGCTCGACTACATGGTTATCGATCTACCTCCGGGTACGGGCGACATCGCGCTCTCGCTGGTGCAGACCGTGCCGCTGACGGGCGCTGTGGTCGTCTCGACTCCGTCAGATGTTTCGCTGCAGGACGCGCGCAAGGCGATTGAAATGTTCCGACAGATGAAGGTCGACATCGTGGGCGTGGTCGAGAACATGAGTTATTTCGTCTGTCCGCATTGCCAGCACGAGATCGACATCTTCTCGCGTGGTGGAGCGGAGAATATGGCGAAGCAGTTTGGCGTGTCGTTCCTAGGGAATGTGGTGCTTGATCCCGAAGTCCGCAAGTCTGGGGACGGTGGCAAGCCAGTTGTTCTTGAGGGCGAGAACTCGCCTCACGCGAAGTCGATTTATGATCTCGCACGGAAAGTGGTCGAGCGTGTTGGCGAAATCAAGGCAAGCGCGCCGGCGGGCGTGATTCAGATTCAATGATCTCGCACTTCGATCAAAGCTAGAGCTGCTTGTCATCCTGAGCGGCGGCTTTTGCCGCGAAGGACCTCTGCACTTTGTCGGCGCACCGATGCTGCAAGCGAGTGCATAGGTTCTTCGCGCAAAGAACGCGCTCAGGATGACAAGTCGGTAGGTTGTGGCGATTTCCGAAATCTTTCTAAATCCCAGATTACATTCGGCTCGCGATCTTTCAGAATCAGCTCCGCCATCATCTCTCCAACAGCGGGACCATGCTTGAATCCGTGACCTGAACCTCCGCCTACCAGCCATACATTATCTATCGCCGGATGACGGTCGATAATGAAGTTGCTGTCCGGAGTCTGCTCGTATTGGCAGACACGTGTTTCGAGCACGGGCGCATCTTTCAGGGCAGGGAAGCGGAAGGCGACGTATTCGCGGACTCGGCTGAGCGTCCTTGGATCGACTACGCGCTCACCGTTGGTTGGATCGAAAGCCGGTCCGCGTGTGTCGTCGGCGACTTTGAAGCCGCGCCGGGCATCTCCTGAAATGCTGCCCGGGATGCCATAGAAAAAGTGATCGTGATGATCGCCCCACACCGGCAGATGAGAATCGGTGAAGCGACTGTCTCCTGGTGGAGTACCGAAGAAGAAAACTTCTTGTTTTGTGGGCTGGATGAGATTGCCAATCGTATGAGGAAATAGTTGACCGAGCCAGGGTCCACAGGCGAAGACGTAGCAATCGGCCTTCAGGCGAGAGCCATCTGACAATTCTAGGCTGCGGATCGAGTGCAAGGTGCGGGAGCGAGGACGCTCCCGCGACAGCCGGCGAGACGCCGGCGCTACGGTTTCCTGGCTCTCGAACTCGCCTATGACTGCAACTTGCCGATAGTCGCCACCCTCTGAGACGAAGACTTCTACCACTGACTGGCAACTTATGCGGGCGTCGAGATATCCGGACTCTGGCTCGAAGAGACCCCACTCGATGCCTTCGAAATTGATCTGCGGCCAGTATTTTTTCATCTGCGCTGACGAGAGTTGTTGAAACTTGATTTTCGCTGCGCGCAGCATTTTGATTGAGTTGCGTTCGTACGAATCGCCACGGCTGCTCGACATCCAGAGGACGCCGATGCGATGCAGGAACCGCCGTTTCCATCGCCGTTCGTACTTTCGCCAAAGCTTTATGGAGCGAGCAGCAAACTCCGTGTAAGGCTGGTCGGGGCCGTAGGCGCCGCGCATGATGCGCGTCTCTCCGCCTGACGACGCGCGCGAATTTCCGGGTCCCCATGCATCGAGCAGGGTGACGCGAGCGCCGCGTTCGAGAAGATGCAGGGCAGTCCATCCGCCGAATGCTCCGGCTCCAACGACGGCAATGTGAGGTTTGCTTTTCACGCGTATCAGCTTACTTGATCGGTCCAGATACCAGTTGCGACTTGTGGATTGCCGCATCGAGCCGAATATCAGGCTTTCTCACACAGTGCGCGAACCTGTATGCTAGTGGGCTTAACCGCCTGTATTGAAAGGTTTGGCAGGGCTCACATGGGTCGTTCCCTTCGGAATCTGGTCACGCTTGCAGTAGCAGGCAGCGGTTTTACGCCTCTGATCACCCTTTTGGCTAGTCGTTACATGCAGGACCGAGCTTTTCCCTGGCATGTCTTGCCGGTCTATACGCTGATTGCACTCGGCATCCTTGGGGCGTCAGTGGGGTTTCATTGGCTGCTCCGGCGGTTGGAGGGCACCATCGAACGTGCGGCTGACGAACAAGCCGCGTTTCTCACAAATGGATTGCCCAACCGTTGGGTCGGAGTTGCAATCGTATTTTCTGCAGCGCTCAGCCTCTTCCTCGAATTGGCGATGATTCGCTGGCAGGCGGCGGTTTTTCCCTTCTTCGCCTTCTACAAGAATCTGTCGTTACTCTCGTGCTTTGCCGGCCTGGGATTGGGATATTCGTTGGGGAAGCGGCATCGCTCGTATTTATTCCTGACGCTTCCGCTGCTTTGCTGGCAATTCCTGTTCATGACATGCATGCGGTACGGCATGACGCAAGATCAGTCCATGAGCTTGTATGTTTTGCCGTTTCGCGAACAACTCAACATGGGGCTACCGCGGGTTGCCCATTTTTATTATGGCTTGCAGACGTACTACGTGCTGGCAGTTGTATTCCTGCTGACTGCGCTCGCATTCGTGCCCATCGGGCAGCTCTGTGGAAGCGTTCTGGAGCGCCGCAATAAGCTTGCGGGATATGGTTTCAACCTGCTGGGAAGTCTCGCCGGTGTGCTGCTGATGTTCCTGGTGAGTGCGTTCTGGACTCCTCCGACAATGTGGTTCCTCATTGCCTTTGCCTGCCTACTCTGTTTCTACGCTCGCAGGCAATCCAGTCTCATAGTTGGGGCTGGATTCGCGGTTATAGCCCTGGTGATCCTGGAATGGCCAGCGGCTCCTTCTTTTCAACGGATCTATTCGCCGTACCAACTACTCGAAGTTGGACACGATCAACGCGGCTTGATTGAAGTTCGGGCGGCGGGTCATTACTACCAGAGAGTTCACGATTTTTCACACGGTGCCGAGAATCCTGCGCTGCAAAAGATTAAAGACTATTACGAACTTCCGTATCAGATCGTAAAACAGCCGAAAGATGTTGCAATCGTGGGCGCGGGCACGGGGAACGATGTGGCGGCAGCTTTGCGCGGTGGCGCCGAGCATGTAGACGCAATTGAAATCGATCCGGCGATTCTCATGTTGGGAAAAGATGCCCATCCCGAGCATCCATACTCCAATCCGCGTGTGCGAGCAGTGGTGAACGACGCACGTTCGTTTCTGCGCACAACCGATCAGCGTTACGACTTGATTGTCTTTGGCCTGCTCGATTCCCACACGCTGCTGAGTCAGGCATCGAGCGTGCGTCTGGATTCATTTGTCTATACCGTCCAGGCCATGCGCGAGGCGCGGGCCAGATTAAAACCGAATGGCATGATTTCGCTTGCGTTCTCTGTCATGAACGATCAACTGGGCCGCAAGATTTATCTCATGCTGCAGGAAGCGTTCGATGGCCGCGCACCCTTATGCGTTCAGGTGGGCTACGATGCGGGAGTGGTTTTTCTAGTGTCGCAAGGCGATCCAATATCTCTGCCGAGTGATTTTCTTTTGCAGCGAGGCTTCTTTGAGAGAACTGCTGTCTATGCAAATCCAGCTGTACGCGCCGATGTCTCCACCGACGACTGGCCATTTTTCTATATGCCGCAAAGGGTTTATCCGGTTTCCTACCTGGGAATGGTCGGCTTGGTTCTTGTCTTGTCGTTGCTTCTCATTCTTGGCCTGCTGCCCGAGCGGCGTGGGTCCGGCAACTTTCCTTTTTTCCTGCTCGGAGCAGGATTCATGCTCGTCGAAACCAAGAGCATTACCGAACTTGGGCTTACCTTCGGCAACTCGTGGCAGGTGATCGGGCTAGTGATAGCCGGCATCATGGTGATGGCATATCTGGCCAATCTTGTGGTTCAGCGAGTCGCGATCAACCGTCCAGCGTGGGCTTACATCCTGCTATTGACTTCGCTGTTGCTAGGTTGGTGGGTATCAGGGACAGGAGGACTGTCTTCGACCTGGCTTGGCCGTTTGGCGGCGATTGCGCTGCTGACGTCTCCGTTGTTTTTCTCCGGAATCGTATTCTCGACTCTTCTGAAGAGCAGAGGTGAAATTTCCGGAGCGATGTCAGCGAATCTTTTTGGAGCAATGTGTGGCGGCCTGCTCGAGTACAACTCGATGTACTTTGGATTCAGGTTCCTCTACTTGCTGGCGGCAGGACTCTATTTGATGGCTTTTGCGTGGGAACTGCTGCGCGGGAGAGTTGAAAGCATCGCGATCGAACCTACGAGCATGGGCGCCAAGGCTGCCGATTAGTCGAATTGCGACGACTTGCAACGCTTTGCTTGACAGCTTTTTACCACGTTCCTAGAATCCGAACAGGATTGCGCCTTTGAGCCAAAAGCTAAGTTTATGCATCTAAAATGCTTAGGTAGAATGAAGTAGATGCCGTTTCTCCCCTTGGCCGAAGGCGCTCAGATCGAGACAACTGACAAAAGATTGCATGCCTGTTGACCCCACTATCGGGACGCGCGAACGCGAAATTCTGACTGCGATCGTCGAGACTTTTATTTCGACGGGCGAGCCGGTCGGATCGCGCACGCTGGCACGGTCGAACCGCGAGGGGCTGAGCCCTGCGTCGATTCGCAACGTGATGGCGGACCTGTCGGACGCTGGCTATCTGGAGCAGCCACACACTTCGGCGGGGCGTATTCCAACAACCGAGGCTTACCGCTATTACGTCGAGCAGATCTCGGGCGATGCCCGTCTGGCTCCGCAGGAAGAAGCGATGATCTCCGATTCGTTGGCCGGCATCACCGACGTGCAAGAGTTTATGGAGCGCACGTCGCACGTGCTGTCGCTGATCTCGCGCAACGTTGGCGTGACGATTGCTGCCAGCGGGCCGAAGAATGCGCTGGAGCATGTTTATTTTTCGCGCCTCGGTGATCAGAAAGTTTTGGCAGTCGTTGTGACCCGTTCCGGGCTGGTGCGCGATCGGGTGCTGCGGCTCGAGTTGCCGCAATCCGATCTTGATCTGGCGGCCCGGTACATCAACGAGAACTTCCGCGGATGGACTATGGAGTCGATGCGCTCTGAGCTCGCACGCCGCCTGGAGCAGGAACGAAGCGAGTACGACAGTCTCATGCATTCCATCGAGCAGCTCTATAAGCAAGGCGCGTTGGCCGGGGAACAGAGTTCGCAGGTTGTTTTCGTCGAGGGTGCATCGAATCTGGTGACTGGTGAGCAGGATCGCCAGCGGCTGCAGGAGATGCTGAAGACGCTGGAAGAAAAGGAAAAAGTTGTGAAGCTGCTTGGTGCCTACCTTGACGTGAAGCAGGAGGCAGTGCGAGTGGTGATCGGCCTCGACGAGGCACTGCCTTCGATGAGAAATTTCGTACTGATCGGAGCGCCAGCGCACGCAGGAAACGAAGTCATGGGTTCGTTGGCTGTGATCGGCCCAACAAGAATGGACTATCAGCACACGATCACCGCGGTGTCTTACATCGCGCGACTGTTTGACAAGATTTTGAATGAATCGGAGTAAGCAAACGGAATTATGGGGAAATCAAACGGAGAATCAGAAGCGGGAGCGCTGGATATGGAGCATGAACTTCCTCCGGCCGATGGAGATGAAAACTCTGCGTCCGCACCCGAGACTTCGCCCGGCGTCGGCGAGTCCTCTAGCGCAGAATTACAGAAACTAAAATCCGAGCGCGATGCACTGGTCGACCGCCTAGCGCGCGCCCAGGCCGAATTTGAAAACTCGCGCCGCCGCGCCGCGAAGGAGCAGCAGGAATTCCGCGACTTCGCTGCGGCCGACGCGATCAAGACCTTGCTTCCGGTTATCGACAGCTTTGAACGGGCACTGCAGGCCAAGTCTGATTCTGCAGACTTTCGCAATGGCGTGGAACTGATCTACAAACAGTTGCAGGATGCGCTGGGAAAACTGGGAGTGCGTCCGATTCCTGCCAAGGGCGAGCCGTTCGACCCTCGCTATCACGAGGCGATTGAGATGGTGGACACCTCAGAGACTCCCGATCACGAAGTGCTCGAAGAGTTACAGCGTGGCTATAAGCTCAAAGATCGCCTGCTGCGTCCTGCCATGGTGAAGGTGGCAAGGAACACCGGAAAATAAGGATGCGTGGAGCGTTGCGTGATCGAAACGTTTCAGAGCTGCGGCCGTTGGGGTTATTGGCGTCAGGCCTTAGGGTCCGCTGAATTAATGAAAGGCATATTCTGACAACGAATACAAAACGCGACTACTACGAGGTGCTTGGGGTTGCTCGCACCTGCACAGAAGTTGAGCTGAAGAGCGCATATCGAAAGCTTGCTCTGCAGTACCATCCGGACCGGAATCCCAACAATCCCGATGCAGAAGAAAAGTTCAAAGAGGTGAGCGAAGCTTACGCCGTGCTCGCCGATTCGGAAAAACGCGCCGTCTATGACCGCTACGGGCACGCAGGACTTGGCGGAGGACCAGCCGCCGGAGGCATCGATCCCACCGTATTTCAGGACTTCAGCGACATCTTCGGCGAGTTCTTCGGCTTTGGCGATATGTTCGGAGGCGGTGGTCGCCGTCGCAGCCGGGTGCAGCGTGGCGCCGATCTCCGCGAGGATCTCACGCTCGAGTTCGAAGAGGCCTTCTTTGGCAAAGAGACTCACGTTGAGGTACGCCGCCACGAAGCTTGTGAAACTTGTCACGGCTCTGGTTCAGCGCCGGGCAAAGGCCCGACCACTTGCCGATCCTGCGGAGGCCGCGGGCAAGTCCGCTACCAGCAGGGATTCTTCAGCATTGCGCGGACGTGTCCGACCTGTCAGGGCAGTGGCAGCGTGATTACCGATCCGTGCGCGAAGTGCAAAGGCGAAGGCCGCATTCTGCGGCAAAAGACGGTGGATGCAAAGATTCCAGCGGGAGTCGAAGACGGTACGCGCATTCGTTTTGCAGGTGGGGGCGAGGTCGGGCAGTTTGGCGGGCCAGCGGGCGATTTGTACGTGGTGCTGCACGTAAAAGAACATCCGTTCTTCGCACGTGAAGGGAACGACCTGCACTGCGTTGTGCCGATCTCTGTCGCGCAGGCCGCGATGGGCGCAGAGATTCGCGTGCCTACGATGGACGGCGAGCACACGCTGAAAGTCCCTGAAGGAACACAGCCGGGCACGACGTTTCGCATCCGCAACAAAGGTGTGCCGATGTTGAATGGCCATGGCAAAGGCGATCTGTATGTCGAGGTTCGTGTTCAGATTCCAGGAAAGCTCAACAAGCGCCAGCGCGAATTGCTGCAGGAACTCGATGTTCTTTCCAAGGTCGACAACCAGCCTTTATTGCGCTCAATTTTAGGCAAAGTGAAGGATATGTTTGGGTAGTCCCCGCCGACTGCTCCTCTCATGACCCGCCGCCGATGGATCGCAGATGAAGTCTCAGGCAATCATGCTGCTCTCACTGGCGATCACGCCAATCATCTCGTTCGCGTTCTGCGTGCTCGCGTGGGCCAGCAATTCGATATCGTCACCGGTGCCGGCGTCCACCATGCTCGTGTCGTGAGCGCGACCGACAGCCGTGTTGAGTTCGAGCTTGGCGAGCAAATTCCTACGGCCCCCGTCGCCAGCGTCACACTTCTGCTTGCGATTTTTAAATTCGATCGCATGGAGTGGGCGATTGAAAAATGCACGGAGCTGGGCATTTCCCGCATAGTACCGGTGATCACGCAGCGTACCGATGCTCACCTGGCCTCGGCATCGGCAAAGCGCGTCGAGCGCTGGCGGCGCATCGCGCTACAGGCTTCTGAGCAATCACGCAGGGCTACGCCGCCGGAGATAGTCTCACCCCTCAAGCTGCAAGAGGCAACGAAACTTCCAGGTGCGCTCAAGATTGTTCTGGTTGAGTCAGAACGTCAGATTTACCTGCGTGATTTCGATATGCCACTCGAAGGTGAGACTCTGTTGGCGATCGGTCCAGAAGGTGGATGGACAAACGGCGAGCTTCAGCTTTTTCACAACACCGGATGGCGATCTGCCTCGCTCGGGATGACGATTCTCCGCTCTGAAACTGCAGCGATCGCTGCGACCGCGATCGTCATTTCCGAACATGGTTAGCCGCATTTCCCTCAGTGCCGCAGGTGATATCCTGAGCCGTAATGCCAGTTGCGAAGTCGAACTCACGTCCAATCTCATTCACCCCAGACGATCGCCAACGCGAGGCCATTGAACATGTTCATGGCCCGTTGTTAGTCGTTGCCGGTGCTGGCACGGGTAAAACTTCTGTCCTGACGCACCGGATTGCACGGCTCGTGAAAGAAGGCCACGCGCAGCCGCACGAGATTCTCGCGCTGACCTACACCAACAATGCTGCCGCCGAAATGAAAAATCGACTGCGGAATCTGCTCGGTGGTCAAACCGTCCATGCCACAACATTTCATGACTACTGCCTAAAGTTGCTCAAGGACGCGCATCAGGATTTCGGGGTACTCGACGAGCAGGATATGTGGATTTACCTGCGCCGTCGGATTCGCGAGCTGCATCTCGAGTATTTCATTCGCGCTGCGAACGTTGGCCAGTTCCTCAAGGATCTGCTGAAATTCATTGACCGCTGCCACGACGAACTGGTGACGCCGGAGAAGTACGCAGAATATGTGGGACGGCTGGAGCGCGGGGAAGTTCCGATTCCGCGCGTGGCAAAATCGAAGAATGCTTTGGAGGAGGTTGGAGTTCTTGGACGCTGTCACGAAATTGCGCGCGTATTTGCGACGACGGAGCACTGGCTGCGCGATGACAACCTCGGTACCTTTAGCCACATGATCACGCGCGCGTATGACCTGCTGCGCAGCGATGAAAAAATTCTGGCAGAGGCGCAATCGCGGGCGCGCTTTATCCTGGCGGACGAATTTCAGGATGCGAACTTCGCCCAGGTGAAGATTCTTGCCCTGCTTGCCGGAGTTGACGGAAACATATTTGCCGTTGGAGACCCGGATCAATCCGTTTATCGTTTCCGCGGCGCCTCCAGTGCGGCGTTCGAGTTGTTTCATCGTCATTTTCCTTCTGCCAATCTTGTTGTGCTGGAGAAGAATCGCCGCTCTACGACTCCGATCCTGCGCAGCGCCTTCGCGCTGATCGATCAGAACCCGCCTGTTTTTGCCAGATACCACGCTAGGCAATTTGCCACGCACGACAGTGGACAAAGTGGTGCTCTCGCTTACCGCCGAGCGCCGCTGCAATCTGCTCGCGACGAAGATGCGGCCAAGACTGACAGCCTGATTCCGAGGTCACCCGTCTCGGCGGTCGTTTTGACGAGCAAAGATGCTGAAGGGCCGGACGTGGTCAGTTTCATCGCCGATGCGAAAAAAAGGTCCAAGTGTAAGTGGTCTGACTTTGGCATCCTGTATCGCTCACATTTCCATCGTGACGAGATTGTGCACGACCTGGCTGAGGCGAACATTCCATTCGTCATCGAAAGCATGGACGTTTCCGATACACCCGAAGTCCGCGACCTGTTCGCCTGCGTGAATGCGGTGGTTTCCTCGGGCGATGACGTGAGCTGGTTTCGTGTGTCCGCTCTGCCGCGATTCAAGGTGAACCCGGAACAGCTTCGCCAGGAGATGCGCGCCATCGCCCGCGACTCACGCGAGGGGCGAGTCGTTCCTCTTTCTTCTGCGTTGGATCGAGTCGTAGGAGGCACGGAAGTAGTGGTTGCCGTGCAGCGAACTCGGCAGGAAATTCGAGACAAGCATGCGAAGGGTCGCGTTGCGCTAGAGATCATCGTACGGGAATTCGCGCTGGACGCAGTTTCTCCCATGACGCAGGCGGCCTTGCAGTTCATTGGAGCGTGGGAACAAAAGAAGGTCAACAAAACCACTGAACTCGAAGAATTGGTCGACTATCTCGGATATTTCCGCGAAGCAGGCGGTGTGATTCCCTTGCAGGCGCGCGACACCGAAAATGCTGTGCGCCTGATGACCGTGCACGGAGCCAAGGGCTTGGAGTTCCCTCATGTGGTTATTCTCCGCGCTAATGCGAATTCCTTCCCCGCCGGTTACAGGGAAACTCTCGTAGCTTTTCCCAAAGAGTTGCGTGACGAGGATTCGGTCACTGAGGAAGACGATCAGGCTCTGCACAAACAGGAAGAGCGCCGTTTGTTCTACGTGGCCATGACTCGTGCCCGTGATTCGCTCCGCGTCTATTCTCGCGAAGGGCGTGGCAAGATCAACAAGAATCCCGACGGCTACATGCGCGAGCTGATCGAGAACAAGAGCCTTACCCCGTGGTTCAAAGCGGTCCCGGCTGGTGGTGCGCAGGCCAGCATTTTTGCTGAGGCGTCTCCGCTTCGCCCGACAGAATCAAGAACGACAGCGTGGTTCGAGTTGCCAGTACTTGGCGGCCTGCATACTCGGCTGAGCGCGTCAGCCGTTGAGACCTACAGTCGTTGCGGATTGCAATTCAAACTGGACCGCGACTGGCGTTTGTCGGCGAAGCCTGCGGCCGCCATGCAGTTCGGAGCGGCCATGCACCGTGTTCTGAAAACATATTTTGATTCTATAAAGCTCGGTCGACCCAAGATGGAAGAAGAACTGATCGAAATCTTTTGCCATGACCTGACTGATTCGAAAATTAAGGAGGAGTACCAGCACGAGCTTTACGAAAATCAGGGAATCGCGCAACTGCGCGATTTTCTTGCAGCGGTCAAGACGCTTCCCGCCTCCGAGGTACTGCACACTGAGCAGTCGTTTGAGATTCGTGTGGGAGAAACCGTAGTGGTTGGCCGGATCGACCGCATCGACGCGCGCCCTGACGGCAGCGTGGCTATCGTTGACTATAAGACCGGCAAAGCCCGCGACCAGGAAGATGCCGACGAGAGCCTGCAACTTTCGCTTTATGCCATTGCGGCGCAGGAAAAGTGGAAATACAAAGTAGGAGTGCTAGTCTTTCATAACCTCGAAGAAAATGTTCCCGTGATGACGGTGCGCTCGGATGCGCAACTGCTTGCGGCACGGCAGCGCGTCACTGAGGCCGCTGAAGGGATCGCCAAGGGAGAGTTTGAAACAAAGCCTGGAATGCACTGTGCTTTTTGCGCCTACTGGAGTTTATGTCCAGCGAAGGAGAAGCGCATTCCGCACCCAATAAAAGAAGAAGTTGGTAAGATCAGCTGAGGTTTGTGTGAGGCTGCCATAAAAAACTTAGGGGACGCATTCAGCGTCCCCTTTTGCCTTGGAAATGCAACTTAGTGCTTCTTTTTCTTTTTTGCCTTCTTCTTGGTTGCCATTGTTCCTATTCTCCCTTCCATTCTTCATGGAAAATGCGCAGCGCTCTTTTGCTGCAACTAGTTGATGTATAGAGTCATTGAAAAGTGAAGTCAAGAAAAAAATGATGCAGAAATTGCGCGAGGTCGTGTACCAAAGTCACGGCGAGAGAACTTCAAAAGCAAAAGTCAACATATTTTTTTCGCATACATGACTCGCACGCAATTTTGTCGCAGAACCAAAGTGAAAATTTATCGCGATAGTACCCTGCGTGCGATTTTGCGCGACCGTTCCTTTTTGATTGCTGCTGTTCTCGCGTGCACTCGCGCCTTGGAGCATTTGTTGCCCTCACGCATCTATAATAAGAGCTGCGAAATCTTCGCCGGAGCTTGATTTATGGCCTCTTCAGACGATGTTGTCATCATTTCCGGATGTCGTACGCCAGTCGGAAAATTTCAGGGCAGCCTCAGCGACTTTGCCGCTCCGCAACTCGGTGCTATGGCCGTGCGCGAGGCGGTCAAACGAGCAGGTGTCGATCCCGGACAAGTCGATGAATGCATCATGGGCAACGCCATCTCCGCGGGACTCGGACAGAATCCTGCGCGGCAGGCTGCGATCTTCGGCGGACTGTCTCCGGCGACAGGTGCCATGACAATCAACAAGGTGTGCGGCTCAGGATTGAAATCCGTCGCGCTCGCGGCGCAAGCAATTCAAACTGGAAACAGTTCCATCGTGGTCGCCGGCGGAATGGAATCGATGACCAACGCTCCTTATCTTCTGCCGCAAGCCCGCAAAGGATATCGCCTCGGCAACGCGCAGATCGTCGATTCAATGGTGCACGACGGTCTTTGGGATATTTACAACGACTACCACATGGGCATCACGGGAGAGAATGTCGCCGAGAAGTACGGCATCACGCGCGAGGAGCAGGACGAGTTCGCCGTGAACTCGCACCGCAAGGCGGTTGCGGCGATCAAGGAATGTCGCTTTAAGTCGCAGATCGTGCCGGTGGAGATTCCAGCGAAGAAGAAAGGTGCGCCGCCGATGATTTTCGACAAAGACGAGAGCCCGCGTGAGGACACCACGATTGAAGTTCTGCGTTCTTTGAAACCTGCCTTCAAGAAAGATGGCACGGTGACCGCCGGAAATGCCCCGGGGGTCAATGATGGCGCAGCGGCTGTAGTCGTGACCAGTGCACAGCGTGCTCTGGAGCTCGATGCCAAGCCGATGGTCCGGATCATGGCGCAGGCAACCAGTGGTGTTGAGCCAAAGTGGGTCATGATGGCTCCCGTCGATGCGGTTCGCAAGATTTGGCAGAAAACCGGCTGGAAGAATGAAGACGTCGATCTCTATGAACTGAACGAGGCTTTCTCCGTACAGGCTCTCGGCGTGATGCGCGAGCTTGGGTTGAATCCAGACAAGGTTAATGTGAACGGCGGTGCAGTCGCCATCGGACACCCTATCGGAGCCAGCGGAGCGCGTGTGCTGGTGACGCTGATTTATGAGATGATCCGCCGTGATGTGAAGCGGGGGATTGCTGCTCTTTGCCTAGGTGGAGGGAATGCAGTTGCGATGGCGGTGGAACGCTAAGACGGCATCACGCTTTCTGGAACTTTCCGATCCAGATGTCGTTTCGGTAGAGGGTAGACCGGTTGATCCTCTGATCCGGATTGTTGCACGCCTCTTTCAGATGCGCGCGGATGGTGGCGTAAACTGGCTCCGGCATACGCTGGCTCACTGTGATCCGATTGATGATAGAAAGGTCAAATTCGATTTCGTAGCAGGGCTTCGTGGTGCTGCCTTCCCAGATAATGCGGAACTCTTCCTCACACCTATAGGGCCAGCGCTTCGTGAAGGGCATGTCTTTGACTGCGATTTCGCCGGTATTTAAATCAATGATCTTTCGATAGCTGACCGGCCCATAGCTCACACCATCATTTTTCTTTTTTCTTTTTCTCTAGTAGGTTGACCAATCCTTTGTAAGAAAATTCAACGCAGCATCCGCTGATGCCGTCGGCAAACGTCCTCCAATGATGGATGGTTTCATCTCCCTGAGCACAACACAGGGCAAATACCCTCTCTACTTTCTTGCGCGTCTGATACTCCGCCATGATGGCGGAATCGTTCTTGTCGTCCCACGATGCAGGGTCGAGGAGCACGAGCACCCGCCGTTTGAGCATGTCCAAAAGAACAGGAATGGTTGTGAATCGGTTGATCTTGTATATGGTGCGCTCTGGCCTCGCGGATCTATTCGGCATGGATTCTAGCTTGCTAGTTGACCGGCGAGACCGGCAGCGTCACCGTAAATACCGCCCCACCATCCGAGGCATTGGTCGCCTCCACGCTGCCGTTGTGTTCTTTCATCACCGACTTGCAGATGCTCAGCCCCAATCCAGTACCACGGCCCGGTCGCTTCGTCGTGTAGAAGGGATCGAAGATGCTTGGCAGACTCTCCTTGGGAATGCCGGGGCCGTCGTCGTGAAAGCTCACCCAAACTGTACTGTCGGTTCTTCCCAAACGAATGCGGAGCGTACCCTTATCGCGTACTTCGCGGATAGCCTGCTCCGCGTTCACAATCAGGTTTAGAAAGACCTGCATGAGCTGATGCGGGTCTCCCATCGCGTACGGCAAGCCCGGTTCCTTCAAAAAATCCACTGCGATGTTGTTCTTGCGCAGAGAGTACGCGTGCAGGTTCAGCGTGCGCTCGACCACTTCGGTCATATTGATGCGGCTCTTGCCCGGCGACGGAGGCCGCGAGAAGTACGTCAGATTCTGCACAATATCGGCTGCCCGTCGCGCCTGCTGCTGCAGCATGGCTAATTGTTTACGAGCAGTTTCGTTCGTCTCGCTATCCTGCAGCAGTTCGCTCACGCCCAGGATGCTGGTCAAGGGATTGTTCAGCTCATGCGCGACTCCGCCGATCATTGCTCCCATGGCCGCGAGGCGTTCACTCTGTACGACCTGCTGCTCCAGTTTTCGCTCAATTGTGATGTCGCGCACGGAGATGATTACGCCGCTGATTTTTTCTTCGGCGTCTGTCAGTTGACTGCCGGCGGCGCGCATCGTGCGCCAGCTTCCATCGCGATGGCGCGCTCCGTATTCCGTTGCGGCGAAAGCCTGCTTACCCGAAACTACCGTGTGGTACAGCGCAGCCAGATCGGGCGAGTGATCTTCCAGGTCTGTAATCTTCTTGCCCAGCATGTCTTCCGGCCGGTAGCCAAGGAGATCACGCGAGCGGGAACTCACAAACGTGTAGCGCTCGTCGAGGTCGACGACAAGAATCAAATCAGGGAAGCTTTCGAGCAGACGGCGGCGGAACTCCTCCTGCTGCGCCAATTGTTGTTCCATCTTCCGTTTTTCCGTGATATCGACCAGAGTTCCCTGGTAGCGGATGATGTTGCCGGACGTGTCCCACACGGCCCGCGATGAGTCGAGGAAGGTTGCGGGCTTACCGTCCTTGCGCCGCAGTTTGATCTCGCGTGTGCGGACGCCGCCGCGATCATCCGCAGCGCGCCCAAGCACAGGCTTGCCAGGATCGAAATTCAAAGCAGAAGGCTCAACCGCAAGCAAGTCCCGTTTTTCCTCGTATCCGAGGATGCTTACCAAGGCGGGGTTCGCGTCGAGCAGTTGTCCCTCCGGAGTGCTGAAGTACACACCTTCCTGCAAGGTCTCGAAGAGTTCAGTAAAGCGCAGTTCTTTCTCGCGCTGCTCGGTTACGTCGCGGCCCAGCAGGCTGGCGCCGACCACTTCATCGCCTTTGATGATTCCGTTTACGGCGCAATCGAAATAGAGTGGACGTGAACTGCCCTTCAGCCGGATCCGCACGGTTCCTGCCCAACGTTTCTTTTCCAGGAAGCGGCCCAGGCCACGCTCGATATCTTCGCGAGTCGGCTCCTCGACAAATTCGTAGATTTTACGGCCCACTAACTCCGAGTAAGTCAGACCAGTGAGTTCCGTGACGCGCCGGTTGACCGTCCGCAGCGTGCCGTCGAGCGAAACCGCGCACGCCGGGTCATCGAAGGAGTCGATCAGCTCCTTGAAGCTGCGCTGCGAGCGCATGATGACCTGGCTGAGCTGGTCGAGCTGTTCTTCGGAGGGAGCTGCGCCGACGTGCTCCTGCAGTCCGCGCAGCAGTCCCTTTAGCTCGCTGACCTCGCGGCGCCGGCCATAGGCATACACCGCAAGAAGAACGGACAGGATCAGGACACCAAGAGCAAGAGGGCCTAAATGGTAAGGGAGATCACGCAAACGCTCCCAGGCGAGAGCCGCAAATCCTGCCGCCAGCAGAACCATGAACAACAGAAGCCAACGCCAAAGCTGTGATTCCTCGCGTTCGAGGCTTCCGCCGGGGCGGGGCGCCGGGTGGAGCGGATCCGGTGTCATGTAGGATTCGTACTTAGCTGCAAGCCATCGTAATCCCATAAGCTTCCAGCAAACAACCTTTGCCTTGTTGGACATTTTGGTCCGCCGGGCCTACGCCTACCCCTAGTTCTGCTGAAACGCAAAGATCGGAGGTCAGTCGGCCCTTAGCGAGATCCAGATGTGACAGACGGTGGAAATCGACTATACTCGCCGTCGCTCCCTTCCCCTGACCTGTAGGTTTCACATGTCGCGCTGGCTGAAGCGTATCGTTTTCGGACTCGTAGGATTGGCTGTGTTGATTGCGGGCGTACTCGCAATTCTGGCCACGGTTACTAAGCTCTCCGGCGAGGAGAAGACTCCTTCAGGAGTCCGCCGGGACACCGCCTTATACCTCAAGATGCGCGATGGCGTGCACATTGCCGTCGACGTCTGGCTTCCCCAGGACTATCTGGCGGGGCAGCGGTTGCCGGTGCTGCTCCGAACCACTCGATATGGGCGTGACGGCCAGTTTGGTTGGGGCTACAGGCTGGCAGTGGCTTTGAAACAGGCCGACCCGCACGGTCCCGGGGACGAGCAGACTGACTATCTGAATTGGCGCCACTTTGTGGTTGTCGTCGCAGATACGCGCGGAAGCGGCGCCAGCGATGGTAATCGCGAGACGGAGTTTTCCCCCGAATTGATTTCCGATCTGGGGGAACTCGTCAACTGGGCGGCAAGCCAGCCGTGGTCCAATGGCCGCGTTGGAACCTTTGGAAACTCGTATGAGGGAGCGACGGCCGAGTTTACAGCCTCGACGAATTCTCCGGCTCTCAAAGCTGTTGCACCCTTCTCCAGTCAGTTTGACGTGGGAATGCTGATCTTTCCCGGAGGGATCTATAACGAGAAGTTTGTGCAATCCTGGAGCGAGATCATCAATGACCTTGACCACAGCAACGTCTGTGTGACCAAGGGATTGAGCGGTGTTAGCTGCTGGTGGGCAGGGAGATCCGTGCGGGGAGTAAAGCGCGTGGACGCTGATTCACATGGAAAGCAGCTTGCTCAAATACTGGCCCAGCGGCATAACCAGTATCCAACCGAGCAACTACCGCAGATCGAGTTTCGGGACGACCCTATCCCATTGCGCGACGGAGGGCCTACAACCTTCGCGGAGCTCAGCGTGTTTGGGCATCGCGCACAGATTGAATCGTCCAATGCAGCGATGCAAGTGTGGTGCGGTTGGCTGGACTCAGACGTTTGTGAGGGTGCACTCTCGCGTTATTTGACTTTCAAGAATCCGCAGCAAGTCATAATTGGTCCCTTTTCACACAACTTGGACTTCAATGCCGATCCTTTTCTCACTTACGCCCAACACTCCCCTCCGGAACCCACGGTCGAGCAGCAGTACCGCATGATGGCGGATTTCTTTGACAGCTTGCTTCGTTCTGAGACTGCGGGCCCGGTTGAATCTGGCATCCGTTACTACACCATGGGAGAGAGCCAATGGCACGAGACCAAGGTTTGGCCACCGGAGGGATTTGACCGCGCCAGCAGGCTTTATTTCGCGGAGAATCACTCGCTGAGCCTTACAGCGCCTGGGGTCGTCACAGCCAGCGACGCCTATCTAGTCAACTTCACGGCATCAACCGGCAAGAATAATCGCTGGATGACGGAACTAGGCCTCGACATTCTCTATCCCGACCGCTCCGGCGAAGACAACAAACTCCTCGTTTATACAGGTACTCCACTGGCTACGGACGTGGAGATTTCGGGTTCGCCTGCGGTGGTCCTCGAAGTCGCTTCCACAGCGGCGGACGGCGCATTTTTTGCCTACTTGGAAGATGTCGCGCCCGATGGCCACGTTACCTACCTCGACGAGGGAGAACTGCGCGCGATCAACCGCAAACCGATAGATACGCGCGAACGTTCGTACATTTCACCTGGCCCCGGCTCTGGCAGTTCCCGCCGCAATGCTCTACCGCTTGTCCCCGGAAAACCAACCGAATTGAAGATGAGCATGTGGCCAACATCCATCCTCTTGAGAAAAGGTCACCAGATTCGCGTTGCCCTCGCAGGCGCAGACGCCGATACTTTCCGCCGTTATCCGCCCGCGGGAGATGTCACGTGGACCGTTTACCGACAAAGCGGGTTGGGGTCGTACGTCGACTTGCCGATTCGGCAACGATGAAGGAATCGCCAGTTGTTGGATTGCTTCAGCCTTAGAGCAACTGGTGCCGCCGCAGGCGTTTTTTTCCACAGCTAACGGTGACGGCCGTCACAGCCAGTTCGATCCTCGAAGCCGTAAGGTGATAGGCGGAATATCAGGTTTCCACCGGGGACTCGTGTATCCGGAGCAGAACCTGTTGCTCTATGCTCTACAAAACTCTCAGCGCCGCGGTTTACGGCATCGACGCCAACATTATTCAGGTAGAAGTCGACTGCTCCGGCATCAAGTGCGATCAGGACCACTTTCACACCGTCGGGCTGCCCGATGCTGCCGTGCGCGAAAGCCGCGACCGCGTCCGCGCTGCACTGAAAAACTGTGGGTATGACATTCCGCCGACACACATCACCATCAACCTTGCTCCGGCCGACATAAAGAAGGAAGGGTCAGGATTCGACTTGCCGATGGCCCTGGGCATTGTCGGGGCGTATGGAGGCCTGACCAAAAAGGAAGTCACCGACTGTCTCTTCGTCGGCGAGCTTTCTCTCGACGGGGGCGTTCGCGGCGTTCGCGGCACCCTGCCAATTGCGCTTGAGGCGCGCGGACGCAAGATTTCCCGGCTCGTTGTCCCTGAGGTGAACGCCAAAGAGGCCGCCATGGTCGGCGGTGTGGAAGTCTATCCGGTGCGGTCGTTGCTCGATGTCATCCACTTCGTGAATTCCGGCAATGGCATCGCACCCATCAAAGCCGACGCCGATTCACTCCTGCGCGAGTCGCAGCAGTTCTTCGTTGATTTCAAAGATGTCCGTGGACAGCAGACTGCCAAGCGTGCCATTGAAATCGCCTGCGCCGGCGGCCACAACATTCTGATGATCGGTCCTCCTGGATCGGGCAAAACCATGCTCGCCAAGCGCATGCCGACGATCCTGCCGCCTCTTACGTTCGAAGAAGCGCTGGAAACTACAAAGATTCACAGCGTGGCTGGCGTACTGGAGTCGGGTAAAGGTCTGGTTGGAACCCGTCCATACCGTGCCCCGCACCACACGATCTCCGACGCGGGCTTGATTGGCGGCGGCATGATTCCTCGACCTGGCGAGGTCTCTCTTGCGCACAACGGCCTGCTCTTTCTCGACGAGCTACCCGAATTTCCCCGCAACGTGCTCGAAGTCCTGCGCCAGCCGCTCGAAGACGGCACAGTCTCGATCGCCCGCGCTTCGATGTCACTAACCTTTCCTGCGCGCTTCATGCTGGTCGCAGCGATGAATCCCTGTCCCTGTGGCTTCCACAATGACCGCAGCCGCGAATGCCAGTGCACGACGCCGATGATCCAGCGCTACATCTCCAAAATTTCCGGTCCGCTCATGGATCGCATCGACATCCACATCGACGTGCCCGCTGTAAATTACAAAGAGATGCGCTCCGGAACCGAGCCGGAAGGATCGGCCAAGATCCGAGAGCGAGTTATGCGTACACGCCAGAAGCAGCTTGAACGCTTTGCTTCGTCACGCGAACGGCTCTATTGCAATGCTCAGATGCACTCCCGCCACATTCGCACGTTCTGCGAACTCTCCACCGACTGCGAGCGCCTGCTCGAACGCGCTATGACCCAACAAGGATTGAGCGCCCGCGCCCACGACCGCATCCTGAAAGTTGCCCGCACCATCGCGGACTTGGAAGACTCGGCTAGCCTGGAATCCAAACACATTGCTGAGGCAATTCAGTACCGTAGTTTGGATAGGACGTATTGGGCGTAGGGAAAGCGGAATGATAGGATTTCGTTTCTTGGAACATGCCGAGTTAAATGTTGACTTCGTCTACTGATAAGTTGTCCGCGGCAGAGAGACGGCGTTTCGCCTCGTGTCCCGTCAACTGCAAGGTACTGCGAGAGAGGATCGCTTCGCTCGCTGATTACTTCGCGGCGATAAGTGGCATCGTCAGTGGTAACGACACGTTTTGGTTCCGCGGGCATGCTGAACCTCAGTGGAGCTTGACCCCGGGTGCGCTTCGACCTCCTCTGGTGGCTAGTAGGAAGAAGGCGTTAGATTTAATGTCTGATTTCAAGCGGATTGCTGAAGCAAAGTTGGCACGACTACCCGAGCCTGACGACGAGTTCAAGTGGGCGCAGATAGCACAGCATTACGGGCTACCTACGAGGCTCTTGGACTGGACAGAGAGTGCTATAACAGCGCTGTATTCTGCGTGCCTTGGCCCGAAAACGGACGGTCTCGTTTTTGTTTTGAATCCGATCGAGCTCAATAGGCTTAGTGATCCGTCTCGGCCTCGCATATTAGACCCGCAGAGTGATCGAGACCTGATCCTTAGATACTTGCAACGCGGTCCAAGCGAAACAAAGAAGAAACGGAGCTACCCGATTGCGGTGAATCCTGTGTGGAGTTCGGAGCGCTTGATCGCTCAAAAAGGAACCTTTACTCTTCATGGTTCCCTATTTAGCTTGGACGACGCGGGCGTCTCCTCCATAGTCGGCGTTCCTGTTCTGAAAGAGTACAAAAAGCAGTTGAGGTCCGAGTTGCGGCGCGTTGGGGTTGACGAAATGACCCTGTTCCCTGAATTGGAGCATTCCTGCAGGCATTTGCGGATGTGGTGCGGATTGTTGGAGTTCGACTGAGATGACCCATCATTACATCCCGTTTGCGAATTCCACAGGCGACTGGCCTCTAGTCGACTCTGTGTATTCGGAAGCAGCCGGCTGCCGTGTGACCCTTCAATCGGTACAGAAAGCAGGTACGAAGCCTCTACCTCACTGCAAGCTGTGGGTGGATGCTGGAGTGGACGGATTACACTGGCCCCGAGTGGAGGCCACGGAATACGAGATCAACCCACGCTACAAGAGTTACATTCAACAATTCGAGGGTTACGATCGAATAGCCGACCCACAATTCCAGCGATCCCCTGACAAAAGCACGACGATAACATTTGTTAAGGCTGTTCTTGACGCCGCTCATTCAGTGGGTGGATCTGGCTGGCTTTCAGTGCCACAGCTGCCATATTCTGTTGGTTCGGACAGAAACAAAATTAACCGGTTGCTGGCAGAGACAGCATGGGATTGGAAATCCACAGCGCGCTGCCGCGAAAAACTGATTCTCCCGGTCATCCTCGCTGAGCTGGGTCAGACCGATAAAAAGATGGCACGGAACCCGAAGGTAGAGTTGGCAAGCGCATGCTTTGAGTCTAGCGGCGCGGACGGAGTGTGGGTCGTGGACTCGATGTTGAACGACCAGGATGGCATGAAGGATTTCGAGAACGTCAGATTCCGAGGCCTTGTAAGTTTCCATGAGGAGCTGAATTCGAAGCTACCAAGTGATGCCGTTACCGTGGCGGGACCATACTGGGGGCTCAATATCATCCTGTGGGCTCGCGGATTAATACGGCTGCCTGCCATTGGACTGGGAAAGTCTTACCAATACCACACTGCCGGAGGCATGCAGAAGAAGCCGTTATCGAGGGTGGCGTTGTCGCCTCTGAGGCGTTTGGCTCAATGGTCGCCAGCTCTGCGGAAGTGGCTTGAAGACGCGCTCCGGGATCTTCCTAGAAACGATCCTGCCCATCAGGAGTTTGAAAAGCTCCATCGGAACTTTGAATCCTTGCAAGACGAGGCTGTCTCACGTCGGCAGGCTGCGCGTTCTTATAGAGAATGGCTGTCGAAAATTGAATCCGTGCCCACAAGCAGCAGGGCCCTGTCTTTGTACCAAGACTTTTCCGCCGCTTATGTGCTGGGAACTGGGTTGAAACCCTTACCAGCATCGGAGAAGGTAAAGGACCCTGCGCGGATTGCGAAGCAGTTTATGGTCAATTGCCTCTAGTGCGCCAGAAGCGCTCCACAACATGGGATTGAATGAGTTCGTTGCAAGCAGCATCGTCGCTGGAGGGTTTGACGATCTCCCGACATGCATGGTGCCACACGCCGAGGAGCCCAACGCCACTATGCCGAAATGCCTCAACTCTATTGCTCCGTCCAACTCGTAAAGCGAGTCTCCCTGGCAGTGCGACATAGGAGTCAGTGGCGAACGCACGGTTCGATGTCGCTTGGCTTAGGGCCTCAGAGACCCGCTGAAGCTTCAGTTCGACCGCGACGATTCGCGAGTGCAACGGTGCCCATCCATTGACCTTTTGGAACAAGCCGCGTCTTGGACTCGTAACGAACTTAGTTCGCGCAAGAAGATCAAGCTCTCTTGAGAGGGCAGCCGAACTGAGATGGTCGGACAAGTCCCTGTGAAGTTTTTCCGCAGTTATAGATTTGCCCGAGTTAGACTCCGGAATCCTCGATAGAATGTTCAGGCGCATGGGCGGGCCGATCGGCCATATCTGCCCATAAGAAAGGCGCTGCCTCACTCGCCTTGGGTCGAGCTTCACCCCAACTAAATCACAAATTCCCCAAGGCAGGAAAAATTCGGCCTTCACAATCAACCCATTCCGGCGCAGCCACCGAATCACAGGATCTGCCATCTCGGTTTCAATCTTGAACCGATTTTCAGTCACTGTTGACACGTCGTGAGCCCTCGTATCGGCATTATCCACCCTTTTTGAGAATTCGTGTTCCTTTTTCTCGGGAAGAACTCCAACGCGAAATCCTAGAATCCTTTCGCCTTCAGCAGCGTATCCAGGTCGTCCGGATGAATTGCCCGGGCCATCGCATCTTCACGGCTCAGTTCGTTCTGGAACACGAGCTGCGACAACGATTCCTCCAGCGTAAACGAGCCTTGTTTGCGCGTGATCGTGATCTCCTGATGCAGATGCTGCAACGAATTTTTGCGGATATGCGCCCGCGCTCCATACCCGACCACAAGCAGTTCAGAAGCGGGCACGCGTCCTCCCTTTCGCCCGGGAATGAGCATTTGCGTCAGCATGGCCGCTAACGCCATTGCCATCTCGGCGCGTATTGAGTGCTGGCGTTCCTGCGGGAAGGAATCGGCGATGCGCGAAACTGTCGAAGCCGCGTCGGTTGTGTGCAGAGTCGTGAACACGAGATGTCCGGTCTCAGCCGCCGACAGCGCGATTCTTGCGGTTTCCGGATCGCGCATCTCGCCGACGACAATCACATCCGGAGCCTGCCGCATGGCGGCTCGAAGGGCCGTGGGGAAGTCCGGTGCATCGATGCCAATCTCGACCTGCTCGATTACGCTACGGTTGTGCGAGTGTTCATATTCGATTGGATCCTCAATTGTGACGATATGCCGTGCTTCGTGCTGATTGATCTCATTCACCAGGCCGGCCAAAGTAGTGGTTTTCCCGGAGCCGGTGGCTCCGCCGACGATCACCAGCCCGCGCTGCAGCTTTGCGAGTGCGCCGATGGTTGGAGGCAAGCGAAGCTCACCCAATGTCGGTACTTTCGACGGCAACGCCCGCACGGTGGCCGCGGTGCGTCCGCGCTCACGATGTAGGTTGATGCGGAAGCGTCCCAAACCTTCGACTCGATACGATGAATCTCCGATCCCGTCGCGCTGGTAGTCTTCGCGGGCATGAGCTGCCAGCGCGGGGAGCACGGACGCCTCGATTTCCTCCCCTGCGAGCGGGGTGGTACCGATGCTGTGAAGAACACCTTCAACACGAATCGAAGCGACGGCATGTGGCACCAGCAGCAAATCGCTCCCGCCCCGTGAGATCAACTCCCCCAGCCATCGATTTAACGACTCAAGTTGGGGCCGATCTTCACTCGGACGACCTTCATCATGGCGATCTTGACCGGGGCGATCTTCGGTACGTCGCGGTTCGGAATGAATGACTTGCATGCGGGCCGGATTTCCTTCGTTGGTCATAATCTCTCTTGGATGCCAATTGACGACGATGCGACAGACGAGGTCGTTGCACAGGTCCCCTCAATCGTAAGGAACGCCGAATCCCGCGAACCTTGCCCGGGATTCCTGGTCATCCTTGTGAGAAATGGCAGCCCCAGACTGTCCGTTGGGCATGACGCGTCCGCCTGGTATGGATTAGGCTGCGCGGGAAGAATTCAGTTCGGAATGGCGTCAGAACGCTCGGCCTCGTCTCGAATGTGCTTCAGCACGCGCAGGTGAATCTTGTGAATGATGGCATCGGACCAGACCTGCCAGTAGGCAACGGGCCAAAGCCCGTGGTGATACCAGGTCGTGCCTTCGAGCCGCGTTCCGCCGTCCGGTAGCGGCATCAGCAGAAATTGACCGCCATCCGAGACCAGAAATCCGTGCAGGTGCGGAGGCTCGATGTGCGAATACGGCGTCCACTCCTCCATCGGTGCGGGATTCGATGTGACCGAGAACTTTAGAAGCCTAGGTTCGTCCCAAATTTCGATGGGTTCAACAAAAGCTCCGGTGGAAAATACGCAATGCCGCTCGGCTCCCGCGCCAGTGCCTTGCATTTCGGCGCGGATCGGATAGGCAATACCTGCGCGAAACATCCACTCCGTCGGCGGAGGAATCTCCGTAAACGCTACGACTTCATGCCAGACTTTTTCCGGTGGCGCCTGAATGTCGATTGCAGTACGCACCACCATCACAGGAGACGGACGTGCTGCGAGATGCTCGGTCCACTCGATGCCTGGAGCGAATCCGAATAGCAACAGGGCCGATAGAACAGCTGGAGCATCCGCGCGAAGCCATCGCCGCCGCTGCACAGCATAAGCGCATCCTCCACCGAACATCGCGAGAGGCAGCGCGAGCGGCGCGGCCATGATAATGCAGGCGATTCCCTCAAAGGCCAGCGCGAGCAGCGCTGCGCCAATGAGAATCACGGAGAGAGATGCAACCCATAAACATCCGGCTAGACCTCGTGGCTGACGAACCCCATAAACTAAAACGGCGCCGAATCCCACTGTGAAGGGAAGGGCCACGAACAATCCCCAGCCATAATTCGCCAGCACTTGCGAACCGAGCAAAGCAACTCCGAGACCCAACGGCACAGTAATTAGCAATGAGACCGCAGCACTGGCCAGCGCACTCTCGGGTAAGAATCGGGCGAGTGACGGCCCATTTTCCCCTGCTAATGCTGATGTTCCACCTCGCTCCGGCACGAGAGAAAGCACCAGAAAGAACAGCAGATTCAGAAACGGTACAAAGAACAATGCCACCAGCGATGCAGGCAGAGCTGCGCTGCGCAACCGCTTCGTCGTCAGAATCACGCCTAACCAGATGAACGGCAGGGCACACGCCACCATCGTTCCGAGAAATACCGCGTCTTTCCCACCCAATACAGCAATGCGCGCCACATCGCGCAGAGGTATCCAGTAGTTGAACAGTCCCCAGGGACGATGGAAGCCTAATGTGGCAATCAAACGGTCAAGGTTATGTTTGAGAGCAAAGCCGATAATGCCGACTAGCGCATAAGTCCCGCGATCGATCGTTCCGCTCAGCCGAAACAAATCTGACAGCGTGATCTTTTTCATTTAGGGGGGACCTCATTCGCGAATGATTGCGCAGTCCATTATTTCCGTATATTCTGTTAATACAGAAATTACAGTACAGTTTAGGATATGTCAAGGGTATCAATGTGATTCGCAAACTCTATCCACGCCCACGGAACTGGATGATTCTCCGCCGGTCACGCTTTGAGGGACGGCCTATAGGAAGAACCTCGAACTCCCGCATTCCTTTCCTTTGTGCGGCAGCCTTGGCGCGCGCCTCACGGCTGGTTTCAGTTTCGCGATAAAGTGTCTGAGCGACTGCGGCTGGCCCGCGCACATCGCTGACTCCGAGCACTTCCACTTCAAACTCGCCACCATCGTTGGAGATGCGCAGCATATCTCCGATGCGGACATCACGCGCGGGCTTCACGACTTGCCCATTTGATTGGATCCGGCCAAGTTCACAGGCTTTCTTGGCCATGGTCCTGGTTTTGAAGAACCGGGCGGCCCAAAGCCAGGAGTCGATCCGCACGTTGGTCAGAGTGTCATTATTATTCATAGTTCACAGCTTAGTTATTTTTGCCATTGATAGATTAATCCCATTTGGCGCGGGAGGGATCTGCCTGGTCGCATTGTAAACCTGGAAGCAACCGATTGATTCTAAACTACTTATTTAAATATGCCTGTTCGGGAAGCGCCTTGCAAAACTTTACGAAACGGCCACGATTAATTACTTGACCTCTTTCCCGTCAGCCGATACATTAACCAGTTCCAGGTACGTCCGGAAGCTTCTGGGCCTATTTTTAGAGTCGCCTTCCAAGGAAACCAAGCCCAGAAAATCGAGCATCTTCCGTATCCTGGCATGCATCTATTCAAGTGAGTTTTACGCTAACTCCTTTACAACCTGCCCGGAATCAATGATTTATCTCATTCTGGGGTTCCGGGTATCGCTTCTGTGGAGTAAGGACGAAAGCGGAAGGCCCACATTCATACAAGAAGGAGAATAAAGCACATGCGCTCTGATCGTGTGTTTGATGCTTTACAAACTCTGCGGAACCGTTATATGCTTTGCCAGCTTGCCTCCAAGGCCACGCGGAAGTTCCATCGGCCGAGCACCAGAATCCAGGAAACGATGAATGGTGTGTTGGACCGTATCGCTGGCTCACCGCGGCAAGAAGTTTTGTCGGAACCAGAGAATTTTGCTGAGGCACAACGGCGGGCTGCTTAACCAGCCCCGCCTTCCTGCCTGGTAAGTTTTGCGTCTTCCCTGCGTCTCCTTCCTTTTGAAAATCTCCCGTTGACACTACCGAATACTTTCTAGTGCACGGGTTTAGGTGAATCATGACCATTGCTGAACTGAAAGAAAAGAACATCACCGAGCTGACCAAGATCGCAAGGACCTTGGATCTGCCCGGTGCCAGCGGTATGCGCAAGCAAGATTTGATCTTCAAGATTCTGCAGGCGCAGAGCGAAAAAGAAGGCCACATCTTTGCCGAGGGCGTGCTTGAAATCCTGCCCGATGGCTATGGCTTCCTGCGCTCACCCGATTACAACTACCTGCCGGGCCCCGACGACATCTACGTCTCGCCCTCGCAAATCCGTAAATTTGACCTCAAGACCGGCGACACCATCAGCGGCCAGGTACGTCCACCGCACGAAGGCGAAAAATATTTCGCGCTCGTCAAGATTGAAGCCGTTAACTTCGAGTCGCCCGACGAGGCGCGCAACAAGATTCTGTTCGACAACCTGACGCCGCTGTATCCGCAGGAGCGTATCAAACTCGAAACCACGCGCGACAACGCCAGCGCTCGCGTCATGGACTTACTCACGCCGCTTGGCAAGGGACAGCGCGGCCTGATCGTTTCTCCGCCGCGCGCTGGCAAGACCATGCTGCTGCAGAACGTCGCAAACTCGATTACGGCGAATCATCCGGAAGTCGTGCTGATGGTGCTGCTCATCGACGAGCGCCCCGAAGAAGTGACTGACATGCAGCGCTCGGTGAAGGGCGAAGTGATTTCGTCGACATTCGACGAACCGGCCGCCCGTCACGTACAAGTCGCGGAGATGGTGATCGAAAAAGCGAAGCGCCTCGTCGAGCACAAGCGCGATGTCGTTATTCTGCTCGATTCCATCACGCGACTCGCCCGCGCTTACAACACGATCGTTCCGCCGAGCGGCAAAGTTCTCTCCGGTGGCGTTGATTCCAATGCTCTGCAGCGTCCGAAGCGTTTCTTTGGATCGGCTCGCAACATCGAAGAAGGCGGCTCTCTGACCATCATCGCCACGGCGCTGATCGACACCGGCTCGCGCATGGACGATGTAATCTTTGAAGAATTCAAAGGCACGGGCAATTCCGAAATCATTCTCGACCGCAAACTGGTCGACAAGCGAGTCTTCCCGGCGATCGATATTCAGCGTTCGGGGACGCGCAAGGAAGAACTGCTCATTCCGAAGGAAGACCTGCAGCGCATCTGGGTTCTGCGCAAAGTGCTGAACCCGCTCTCGTCCGTCGAAGCAATGGAATTGCTGGTTGAGTACATGGGTAAAAGCAAGTCGAACGGGGAATTCCTTGCGAACATGAGTACGCTGTAAACCTCGAAACAAAACAACAGAAGCCAGAGCCCTCCTCTGGCTTGTGTGCCCTTTGTGATCTAAGGTTTTTCCCTGGTGGGACAAAATAGCTTTTCCTGCAATCACCTCGACATATAATTTTCTTACGCAGAGTGCGGGCTGACTCTCGGCGAGGTTTTCAGTGCGATCTAAATTCGTACGATCAAGTTTCTGCGTTTTGTTCTTGCTTTGTGCTCTAGTCATTCCTGCAATTCCGCAGCAAAGCCCGGCCGCGCCACCTCCACGCAGAGGAGGCTCCATCACGCCACCCATCACAGATCCAGACGAGACTCGCGACCGCCTTGCCCACGATCTGGAAAAGAAGGCTGCCAAGGAACGCGTTGCTGCGCTCAAAAGCGACACCGATAAATTGCTGAAACTTTCCGTTGAACTCAAGCAGTACGTCGACAAGTCCGACGAAAACGTCCTCTCTCTCGATGTGATTCGAAGGGCCGATGAAATCGAAAAGCTGGCACGCAGCGTGAAAGACAAGATGAAAGGGCCGAATTGAGGATCAGCTTTTGGCTGTTAGCTCTTAGCCTTTGGCTGATACAAATTCTTCGCGCTGTTTCTTTCCCCTATCCGGTAAGAGTTTTGGCCAGTCGAAAAAACATAGTCTTCAGTTCTTGAATCAGAAAGTTCTCCGCCGCGCTGGACACTCTTTGAAAAAGGTTGCCCTACGGAACAGATTTCCTAACCGAAACTCCTCACCGCAGTCGGTGTTTTCATTTCGTAGAAGCCGCAAGTTGCGGCAGGAGGATAACGATTATGAAACGCGCGATTGCTGGAATTTTGTTGCTGGTTGGATTGAGTGTGGCGCCTGCGCTCGCCTGGGATGGCGACCGTGGCTTGCGCCGGGACATTCACCATGATGAAGCCAAGATCGCGCACGATCGCCGCGAGTTGCGCCGCGATCTCTACTACGGCAATTATGCCGCGGCTCGCCACGAGCGTCGCGAACTACGTCGCGAATATCGCGACGTGAACCGTGACCGCCGAGAACTGTATTGGCGCTAAGTGGAGCCCGGACGCCCTCGTCTGGGGAGGGCCCACGACGAAACCAAAGAGAGTGGTGGTGCTTGGGCGGACGTGCGGGTCCGCCCCTCTACCCAAAAGCGAAGCTCCTATTCTCCCGCCTTGATTCGCATCCCATAGAACGAGCGGTACACGAAGAACAGGGACACCGCAAAAAAAGCCAGCGCGAGAATGTTGGTCAGCATCGAGTTGTCTCGTGACAGCGTCACAGCCAGTTCTACCGCCAGCAGTCCAAACAGTGTTGTGAACTTGATCACCGGATTCAGGGCTACCGACGAGGTATCCTTAAACGGATCGCCGACTGTGTCACCGATCACCGTCGCATCATGCAGGGGAGTTCCTTTCTGCTTCAGTTCGACCTCAACAATTTTCTTCGCGTTGTCCCACGCTCCGCCCGCGTTGGCCATAAAGATGGCCTGGTACAGTCCGAAGATCGCAATCGAAATCAGATAACCAATGAAGTAAAAAGGCTCCACGAAAGCAAACGCGAGTGTTCCGAAGAATACAGCCAGAAAGATGTTGAGCATCCCCTTTTGCGCGTATTGCGTGCAGATGGCCACCACTTTCTTGCTGTCGGCAACCGATGCCTTCTCCACGCCCTCGAGTTTGATGTTGGCCTTGATGAACTCGACCGCGCGATACGCGCCCGTGGTCACGGCCTGTGTGGCAGCGCCAGTAAACCAGTAGATCATGGCGCCGCCTGTGATCAGGCCAAGAAAGAAAGGCGCGTGCAGCAACGAAAGCTTGTCGACGTTAGCGGTCAGCCCGCTGGTAAGCGCCATGATGATCGAGAAAATCATCGTAGTAGCGCCTACCACCGCCGTGCCAATCAGCACCGGTTTTGCCGTAGCTTTGAAGGTGTTGCCCGCGCCGTCGTTGGCTTCGAGCAGGTGCTTGGCCCGTTCGAAGTTGACGCTAAGGTTGAAATCTTTCTTGATTTCAGCCTCGACATTGGGAACCTGCTCGATCAGCGACAATTCGTACACCGATTGCGCGTTGTCGGTCACAGGCCCGTAGGAATCGACCGCGATGGTCACCGGTCCCATGCCGAGGAAACCGAACGCGACCAGTCCGAAGGCAAACACCGCGGGCGCGAGCATGCCCGCTGCAAGTGCCAGACCCATCGTGCTCATGTAATACGCGACTGCCATCAGCACCATCATCGACATGCCGAGATAGTAGGCCGAGAAGTTGCCGGCCACGAAACCCGACAAGATGCCGAGCGAAGCGCCGCCTTCCTGCGCCGAAACCACAACTTCCTTCACGTGTCTCGACTCGACCGAGGTGAAGGCTTTCACCAGTTCAGGAATAAGCGCGCCTGCCAGCGTCCCGCAGGAAATAATGGTCGAGAGCTTCCACCACTGCGAGGTATCGGTGCTCGTTCCGAGCGTAGGAATGACGAAGTATGAAATTAGATACGTGAGAGCGATCGAGATGATCGAAGTGAGCCAGACCAGCGATGTCAGCGGCGCCTCGAAGTTCATCTCGTCGGCGGAGCCGTACTTTCCTTTGGCGATCGCGGCGTTCAAAAAGTAAGAGAGTGAGCTCGAAACCAGCATCATCACGCGCATCACGAAGATCCACACCAACAACTGCACCTGCACTGTGGGATCTTTCACGCCAAGAAGAATGAAGGTAATCAGAGCCACGCCAGTTACGCCGTAAGTCTCGAAGCCGTCAGCCGACGGGCCAACCGAATCGCCGGCATTGTCGCCGGTGCAGTCTGCAATGACGCCCGGGTTGCGTGCGTCATCTTCTTTGATCTTGAACACGATCTTCATCAGATCCGAACCGATATCGGCGATCTTGGTAAAGATGCCGCCAGCGATGCGCAACGCCGCTGCGCCGAGCGATTCGCCGATCGCGAATCCGATGAAACAGGGGCCGGCATAGTCCCCCGGAACAAAAAGCAAAATAAATAGCATGATCAGCAGTTCGACTGAGATCAGCATCATGCCGATACTCATGCCGGATTCCAGCGGAATCTGGTAGACCGGGTACGGTTTGCCGGGCAGGGAAGCGAACGCCGTCCGCGAGTTAGCGAACGTGTTGACGCGAATTCCGAACCACGCCACACCATAACTTCCCGCAATGCCCACCAGGCTGAACGCCAGAATGATGGCGACCCGCATCGCTTCCATGTGCTGCAACACGCCAAAGTAGAGAAGAATGATGACCGCGATAAACGCCCATAGGAGCAGAATGAACTTGCCCTGCGTGAACAGGTAGGTTTTGCAGGTCTCGTAGATGAGTTCTGAGATTTCCCGCATGGAGCGATGCACGGGCAGATTTTTCAGCCGCATGTAGATCGCCATGCCGAACAGGAGTCCGAGCACGCAGAACACGATCCCGATCAGCAGCAGCTTGTGTCCGTCAATGGCGCCATTGAAAAAGCTGACCTGCGAAAGGTCGGGCAGCTTTAGGGCAGCCTCGCCGCCTGCCGCCTCGCCGGCAGGTTGGGCTAGGGCAGCAGTGGCGCTCAGGGTGAGCAGAGCGGCCATCGTTGCAATTTTCTTAACCATTCTCTGAACCGCGCGGCGGGTTACGAACGCAGCAGTGGCGGTCAAGGTACGCATGGCAAGTCCTCCGAAAATGTCGGTTTTATTAGGAATTTACAAACGTGTCTAGATGCTGTTCCGAAGCCACGCAAAGCTCGCGATCACCACGAAAGAGTGCCACGGTAAGCACTCCGGTCGAGCCTAAACATGGTTTCCGGAATTTCCGAACACGCTTCCACCGCAAGACCTGAAGCAGTGCTGAGCTTGGCCGCGTCGGAGTTTGCGCCGGGATATACCACAAGGATTCGCCGCAAAAATGCAGGTCAGAGAACAAAAACCCCAGTCCCGGCGACCCAACGCAAAACGGGCATTTATAACACGTCGGGTAGGCAGGGTCAAACCCGCCAGGCCGGGATTGGCTAGTCTATTAATAAGTCTCGTAAAGAATCGATTTTCTAGGTCTCCGAGTACCTTCGGAACGATCAATGAAGGGATGGGAGCGTGCCCGCCGAGCCTGCTGCTCCTGTCTGAAGTTCACCGCACAAGAAGGGCTCCATGCCCTCTCATAAGGCATGGAGCCGTCCAGGCCACGAAGACGATGTGGCCTGGAATCATCCCGTCGGACTCACTGCACGATGAAGTGCCCCGCACTGACCGTAGTCCCTCCCGCATTGGTGACTGCGATCGATCCGCTGATGGCACCTGCCGGAACTGTTACCGAGATGAAGTTCGTGTTCAGCACAGTGAAAGTCGCGTTCACACCGTTGAACTTCACCGCCGTAGCCCCGATGAAATGACTGCCGCGAATCAGTACCTTCGCCCCCACAGCGCCCGCCGACGGCGCAAATCCTGCGACTACCGAAGCCGGAGCCGCCAGGCCTGCGTCCACAACCCAGACAGTTCCCGATGCTTGCTGACCTCCGCCGACAATGCCACCGCCAGCGGTTGTGCCATAGAGCTTGCCGTCCGCTCCCTGAACAATGCCGGCTTCAGGTAAGCTGCCGTTCGGACCCTCGAACTTAATGTTCTGGACGACCGCGCCAGTCGTAGGCGAAATCGCAACGACGCTGCCGTTCGGGTCGCTCTTTTGATTGAATGCTGTCCACAAGTTTCCATCGGACGCCTGAATCAGGTTGCTGATTACAAAATCAACTGCAAGTGTGCCAATCGCAGGAAACTCGTGAAAGCCTGTGCCCGCAGGATTGATCTCGTAGAACTGTGCCTGATTGATGGAATAGGTGATGAGACTTCCGTACAGTTTTCCGTTCGACGCCTGAGTCAGTCCGCTGTCGGCGGAAGTGGGCAGAACGCCATCGACTAGTGGGAACGAAGCAAGAATGGTCAGTTCCCCGCTTGCGGTAAAGCGGAAGATTTCGTTTCCAGCAGCTCCATAGAAGTTACCGTCGGCGCCTTGGATGATTCCCCGCGGGTCTCCACCTTGGGTGGTTCCGTTGAACGCAAACAGACTTGTGAAGCCTGCGGATGGCGTAAAGCGAAAGATGGTGCCACAGCAAAACACGTTGCCTTCGCCTCCCCCGGCAGTAACTCCGTAGAGATGGCCGTCGTGTCCAAGAGTTAGACTAAGGGGCGTGGCGCCGTCGGCGCAGTTGGTTTCGGCGCAGAAGCTATGCACTACCTGAAAGCCCTTGCCGTTCTTGCCAATGCGGAACAGCACGCCATCATTGTTAATGCCGCCATCGAATGTGGTGCCGTAAAGGAATCCATCGTTGGCCTCCACCAGCGAACTCGCCGGGTTGTCTCCATTAAGGTAATTGCCGTGTCCATCGGCGGTGAATGTAAAAAGGAGAGTGAATTGTCCAGTGGGCGTGATCTTGAACAACGTTCCGCCCTGCGGGGTTGATGTGCCCTCGGTAGTCAGTTGAGCCGCGCCGTAAAAGTTTCCGTCCGAGGCTTGAATCAGCCGGTTCGGCGCGTAACCTTGCGGGCAATTGGCGGACTGTTGCGTGGGGCACGGAAAACTAAATAGTTGTTGAATAGTTGGTTCAATGGCCGATGCCGCCAGACTCGAAAAACAGATCAGAGCCGCGCACGCCAGAAACGCTCTCACCGTTGTGGCTCTAACTGTCCGGTTTGGTACTGTGCTCACTTTCTCCAGGGATTGACTCACGCACGCGATATTCTCCATACAATTTTCTCCGTTGTTCTTGGAAAATCGAACCCTTACACCTGGGCGCTTTCTCGGATGTCTGTGCGAATAAATACAGGTCTCAGAAAGTGAATGTGTCACCGGGGTGTAAAAGAGAAGTCAAACCGCAAGCAAAGAACAATGTAGATAGGCTTTCAGTCTGAGTGGGTTTTTTCGTGTGTTCTCACGTAGGACGTGTGTCGAGAATTACTGCCTTCAAAAAAGGCGCGGCTTTTAGCCGCGCCCACAGGAAGTCACATCAAATTGGCCAGCAGCAGGCGTGGCTGTCACTTCACGCCTACTGCAGGGTCACATTCATATTCAGATTGTGCGCGACGAAGGACCACTCGTCGGCGGTCTCATCAATAATCTTCGAGATCGGCTTGCCTGCTCCGTGGCCAGCTTTCGTCTCAACACGAATCAGCACCGGCGCAGGTCCGGCCTGATCTGCCTGCATAGCCGCCGCGAACTTGAAACTGTGTGCCGGCATCACGCGATCATCATGGTCGGCTGTCGCGATCAACGTCGGAGGGTACTTCGTTCCCGGTTTAAGGTTGTGCAGCGGCGAGTAAGCATACAGAGCCTTGAAGTCGTCGGGATTGTCAGAAGATCCGTAGTCCGAAGTCCACGCCCAGCCGATCGTGAATTTCTGAAAGCGCAGCATATCCATGACGCCGACCAGAGGCAGCGTCGCTCCAAACAGATCGGGACGCTGCGTGAGGCATGCGCCAATCAGCAGGCCGCCATTGCTGCCGCCACGAATCGCCAGCTTGGGAGTCGACGTGTATTTATTCGCGATCAGCCACTCTGCCGCGGCGATGAAGTCGTCGAACACATTCTGCTTCTTCGCCTTCGTGCCCGCCAGATGCCAGTCCTCGCCATATTCTCCGCCACCACGCAAGTTGGGCTGCGCATAGACGCCTCCCATTTCCAGCCAGACAATCGTGGGAACGGAAAACGCAGGAGTCAGTGAAATATCGAACCCACCGTACGCGTAGAGCAGCGTCGGATTCTGCCCATCCAGTTTTAGTCCTTTTTTATAAGTCAGGAACATTGGCACCCGCGTGCCGTCTTTACTCTTGTAGAAGACTTGCTTGGTTTCAAAGCGCGTCGGATCAAAGTCGACCTTCGGCTGGCGGAAGACGGAACTCGTCCCCGTTTCAGGATCGTAACGATAGACAGTTGCCGGAGCAATGAAGCTGGTGAAGTTGTAGAACGTTTCTTTGTCTGTACGTTTGCCGCCAAAACCGTTGGATGTGCCGATGCCGGGCAGGTCAACGTTGCGCAGGAATTTCCCTTTCAGATCGTACACCCGGACTTCCGCGCGCGCGTCTTTCAGATAAGACAACATGAACTTGTTGTCGACGATGGTAGATGAATCCAGTTTGTCCGCGCTTTGCGGCACGACCGTCTTCCAGTTCGTGCGCTCCGGATGCGTGGTGTCAATGGCGATTATGCGCCCGCGTGGTGCGTCCAGATCAGTATGAATCCAGAAGACGGGGCCGTCGTTGTCGATAAAGTTGTACTGCGCATCGAAATCGTCGAGCAGTTTCACTACTGGCGCATCGGGCTGTGTTAGATCTTTGTAGTAAAGCCGGTTCTTCGGCGATGTGCCCTGCCAGACAAAAATGACAAGATAGTGTCCGTCGTCGGTGACACCGCCGCCGAAGCCCAGCTCTTTATTGTCAGGACGTTCGTAAATGAGTTTGTCGTCGGATTGGGATGTGCCGAGACGGTGATAGTAGAGCTTTTGAAAATAATTTGCGTCGCGCAATGCGCTGTCGGCCTTCGGTTCATCGTAGCGGCTGTAGAAGAAACCTTTATTGTCCTTTGTCCATGAAGCGCCGGAGAACTTCACCCACTTGACCAGATCAGGAAGGTCTTTGCCTGTGTCCACGTCGCGTACATGCCACTCCTGCCAGTCGGAACCCGAGGCCGCAGTGCCGTAAGCCATTAATTTACCGTCATCGGTAATGGCAGTTCCTGTCAGTGCGACCGTGCCATCACTCGACAAGGTATTTGGATCAAGCAGCACGCGCGGTTCCGCGTTCAACGATTCCGCTACCAGCAGCACATTCTGATTTTGCAATCCATTGTTGTGTTGATAGAAATAGCGGCCGCCTTGCTGTGCAGGAACGGTGAAGCGTTCGTAGTTCCACAGCTTCGTGAGGCGGTCGCGGATCGCCCCACGAAAAGGAATCTGTTCCAGATAGCTGAACGTCAGCTTATTCTCAGCTTCGACCCAGTCGTGGGTATCGGCCGAGTCCGTGTCTTCAAGCCAGCGATAAGGATCGGCGACCTTGACGCCGTGGTAGTCGTCCACCTGATCGACCGTCTTCGTCTTCGGATAAACCAGCGGCACGTTGTCCGTGCGGGCAGCGAGAGCGGCGGTCAATGCGGATAAGACCGCAGATAGAACAATGAAGGGCGCAAGGCAGGGCGTGATGGCACGAAGAAGTTTCATCTGGGACTCCTGTGCTGCGAATGTGGCTCAGTCAGGGAAGCGATTTATTCTGCCTCAGGGGGGCGTCAGGCACAAGACAACCTTTTTCGCCCAATCGCGCCGTATAACATAACATTTGAGAATCAATCGTTATCAGGAGGTTCAGCCGGACCCTGTTCGTACAGAAAAACTTCCGGAGGAACGTCTGTAGGAATCTGGAATTTCTTCGGTGACAGATCCAGATCGTAAAAGCCCTGAAGATCCGTGGCAGACCTCGCATCGGCAAATCCTAATGCTCCCTCGGTAATGCGGAAGTTGTGCTCGGCGAAGCGAAGAATGCTGCCAAAGTCATATTGAGTTGTGCTGTCGATCATGGGAGGTGTGTAAGCGGAGACGAAGAGAAGAGGCACGCGGAATCCCAGTTGATAGTCGCCCTGGCCCTCCTTCGGCGCAGACAGGAAAGGTGGCAACACATGATCGTAGAAGCCGCCCCAATCGTCCCAGACCACTATGATCGCCGTGTCTTGCCAGTAGGGAACTGAGTTACCTTTAACTGTATCCGTGCACGGGCTGTTGCTCACGCCATTAACGACATTAGCAACCCATGCAGGCCCGCCGTTGTCGGCGATCTTCGGATCTTCTGATGGGTGATCGGAATTCAGCCCCGTGGGAATGACCCAGACCATATTTTTCAACGTGCAGTTCTTCAGATCAATCAGCACGTCAGAAGGTGTGAGATCAACATTGTCGATCCAGTCTTCCCCTTCACATTTCGTGTACGTGCTGTTCGGTTGGCAGATGTCACGTATCCAATTCGGAGCGGTCCATATATTGCTGGAAACATCTTTGTTCACCCATCCTACGGTGTAGTAGCGCCAGGTGAGGCCATTCGCTTCGAGCAGCGTCGGCATGGTGTCCCGCGTGAAGCAAACCGTGCCCAGAGGATTGTTCACAAGATTAAATTCATCGGGCGCATGTGCCGGGTCGATGAGGGAATAGACGGCATTGCGTGGAGCGAGGCATCCCAGCCCGTTTGGATTTTCCGCAACAAATGTTGCCGCGGCGTCGTCTTCACGGCTCGGCGCCGACGTTCCTCCGAATAGAAACTGATGCGCTGGAGCGCTGGGTCCCTGGTTTGTCTGGAACATGCGATTGGCCCATCCGAAGTTCTGCGCCATATATAGGTACGGATAAATGGTCGGCGCAACGTTCGGATCGACAAATGCGAAGGAGCAACGCAGAGGGCAATCCGCAGTCGACAGGCGCGTGTTCTGACTGCATGGAAAAAAACTCGTTTTGTTCGGATTGCACATCAACTCAAAGGCCTGGTGAGAATGGCCTGGGTCATAGAAGTTACCCAGCGGCACGGCTGAGAGTGGAATACGTTTTCCACTTTTGTCGAAGCCGAAGCTTTGAATATCGTACTGCCCCGCACCAGTGCCGCAGGCACTGGCACTGCCAAAGGGAGGCAGGCATAACCCCTGAAACAGATTGTCCGGGGTGCGGTTCTCCTGCACGATCAAGACAATGTGTTCAAAACTTGAGAGCTTGACTTGAGCCGAACCAACGCCGACGAAGGCAGACAGACAGAGGAGGACTACGGACCAAACGACTGTTTTCACGTGGATCGCCTCGAAAATTCGGCGAAGTCAGGGGTTCCTCGCGGAAGCTGCGGCCACAACAAAAATGAACCTTGGAAGCTTCGCTTGTCAAGTAAGGGATCACGCGATGGCAAAGCCAAATGGCGCGCTGCGCATGGCTATTGGAGGTATTTGATAGGGCTATGGGTTTGGGAAATCCTAGGAGCTTATCTCCCAGAAGTAGCGTGTGTTGTTGGTGGAGCAACTTCGCTCGTCGGCAGCGTGGCTTTCAAGTCCCACTTGCAAAGCGGACACCGAGTTGCCAGTGTGTAGACGATCCGACCGAAGACAGCGCACTTTGCGTTAGGACAGATTTTCATGTGTCACCTACTCGTCTCATCGGCTGAATCAGCGATTTCTCTAGCGGCCGACTAGCGACCACGTCAACGTAGCACGAATCTTTTGTGCCACAACGTCTGTCTTTTTGATTGCGGCGGATTGATTTTTCTTCTAAAGGGGACGGATTTTCTTATTGAGCGGAGTTGGGCAATCCCATATTGGCTCGCAGTTGCTGCCACTGTTGCGTCACGCGGGGATTGTGCGACAGGTCTGCGGCGCGATGAAGCGATTCCTCAGCTTTCGGCAGTTCGTTGAGTTGGACATAGCAATCTCCTAGACCAGCCCACGCGAACCAGTCCTGCGGATACTCCTGCGTGACTTCTTGGAATACGGGCATCGCCTCGACGCATCGACCCTCTTCGTCGAGTTGCAATGCTGCCTGCACACGAGCATTTGCAAGATTTTGGGCGACGGGGCCGTTGTGCGGCGCAAGCTCGTGAGCAGCAGTAAATAATGTCAAATCATATTTCCACGGCTGTTCCTGCTGAACCGTCAGGATTGCGAACGCAACTGCTAAGAGACTGGCTGCGCCAAGCAAGGGAACACGCAACGTCGTAGTTAAGTGCCATCCTGTCGCCACTAACAGCATGAGTCCGGCCAGAGGCAAATATGTATATCGGCCATGCAGAAAGTCTCCGGGATTGAGGGCATTTAGGTTCAGAGTGAGAAGGATGGGGAAGATCAGCAACGACGCACTTATCAGCAGTGCATAGTCAACGTCAATGGCTTGCTCATCCGAGAGTTCGCGGCGAGCTTTTTTCCACGCCCACCAACCTGCGACCGCTAAGATTGCAATTACGCACAGCACACCCAAAACAGGCAACAGTACATCACGCATCGAGAATTTATCCGCTAGTGTCGGATCAGCGAACGCATAGGACTTGCTCGGCCACAACATAACTTTTATGTAGAACCACAGAGTTGTCGGCCACGAAAGCACAACCGTTCTCCACGGCAAATGCTGAGTCTGTGCACCGAGCTTTCCTTCCAGAGCATTGAAGCGCAACAGGAGATACAGCACAGCCACGCACAGATACGGCGCAGTCTGGCGCAGAGCTTGTAGCACCCGAACTCTGAACGCATCTTTGTTCGGCTCGTCTGTAGCGCGGCTGCGAGGCACAAACAGCGCAACCACGAAAATCACAGCGGGAAATATAATTGCTGTTTCCTTCGCCAGCATCGCAGTGAAGCAAACAGCGGCTGAAGTGACTAACAATCGTGTCGAAGCCTGTTGTTTCTCTGCGTGTGCCGCCTTCCGCGATTTCTTTTCGACAGCTCGTTCGCTTGCAGAGACTCCGTCGACATATCTGAGATACAACAGCAATGCACCCAGTATGCAAATCGACATCAGTGGATCAGGGACCGTCACCCAGGCCACCGACTCCGTCTGCGCCGGATGCAGGGCGAACAAAGTTGCTGCCAGCAATGCCGCGACACGATCGCGCAGCAGTTTCCACACCAGCAACCCCAACAACAGCGCTACGGCAACATGCTTCGCTATGCTGAGCAGGTGCCATCCCCAGGGGGAAAGTTCGCTGAGAATGAAATTGATTCTCAACCACAAAATAAAGACCGGACGATAGAAACTCGGCGGCCCGCCGGTAAACTGCGCCCAAACATAATTCGCAAAGTAATCCCAAACATGGCCGGACGACTGAATGCGTGGATCATTAGTGAAACGGTGATCGTCAAGGATGAATTGAAAGCGCAACGTAGGGCTGTAAATCGCAAAGACAGCAGCGGCCAAACACAAAGCTGCGATAAAGCATAGACGAGGTGAAAGCAGCTCCCGCGCTCCGGCTGGCCGGGTGGAAGCAGCGGTTCGCTCTGGCCGGGTCGGTGCGGAGGGATTCATTCCAAAAATGCAGCAGACTGAAAGAGGAATTGTCTCACAGCTCGAACACTGACCACTCATGGCTGCAAAAGCCGCTCTGGACGGGATGTTTGGTCTGTCGGCCGCATTGACTCTAGCTTGTTGTCATGCGAAACTAGGCGACCTGTACGAGGGTACCCCTATCAAGACTCTTCTATGTTTCTCAGGCCTGATGTTCCTGGCGTTCTCGATGAGCTTCGCCCGGTGCCGCAAAGAACCGGGTCCGGAAATGCTCTATGGTGCGCCTGCTGATGCGTTCATCAACACCTTTCCAGCGCTGACCATCGATCTCAGCACCGGAGGTTTTTCGGATTTTTTCAATGTGAGCGCTCCGCCTCCTTTTCTGTGCAGCGGCGGCGAGGCGACAGTCGGTTCCCGATTCCTGTACGTTACCGTTCCGCCCGGGGGTTGCCCGAATCAAGTCGGTGAACTCATCGGCTACGCGCTGGATCAAAAAACAGGCGTGCCCACTCCGATCAAGGGATCGCCTTTCATGCTGCGGCCGGGCGCGTCTCCCAACGGCCTGGCAACGGCGCCCGATGGCAAGATCCTTTATGCAGCCGATGCTGCTGGTTACATTGATGCCTACGCGGTGGATGAGAAATCGGGCGTTCCAGAACGCCTTAAGGGATCGCCGTTCAAAGCAGGCACGACCTATGAGTTGGTCGTCGATCCTTCAGGAAAGTTTCTCTATGCTGCCGACTACGATCCTCCCGGCGGTGTTTTCGCATTCAGCATCCATCCCGACGGCACGTTGACGCGTGTGCCCGGTTCCCCGTTTAACGTTCCCGGTCCCGCAGGTTCCAACTATCAGCCGCTCGGCATTGTGGACACGGGCAAGTACGTTTACATCGCCCTCGCCACCAACCAGGTTGCGGCTTTCTCCATCGAATGCATGACAGGCGCCCTCAAGCCGGTGCCCGGCTCTCCTTTTGCTGCGGGCAAAGGTCCCACGTTCATGGCCCACACCGGCAGATTCCTGTATGTCCTGAATGCATTAGACGGCGACATTTCCGGCTACAGCATCAAAGAGAAGACTGGTGCGCTTGAGCCAGTGCCCGGTTCGCCTTTTGGGACTGACGGATTTTCGATCACGGTCGACCCCTCAGAGAAATATCTGTATCTCAGCATGTATCGGGGCGTTCAAAGTTACGACATCGATCGCGAAACCGGCGAGCTTAGGACGGGCGTAGGTTTTCATGGCAATGACGGCGGCCTCTGGCTGACGGCCGTGGAATTGCCGGAAACGATGGAGAAGTAGGCAGACTGGACAACGGGTAACAAAGGGTGCCCCATTCTATCTCGCCGCTTTTGGGCGAGATAGAGTGGGGTCTTTGATTTTCGTCCTCATTCGGAAAAAGTTACAAAGGGTGAGCCAGCCCGCCAGTGATCGTGGTCACTGCCCTGTCTCTAAAGGACTGTATAATCACCCGAATTATGCGAACAATTTTTCTCTGCGCCACGCAACTCTGTGCCGCATCTTTGCTTTTGATCTCAATGAGTGGGTGCGGCGGATCGGGAGCAACAGGATCAGGAGGAAGCGGAAAGGATATCCTCTATGCGACCGATACAAACGATGACGTCTTTTCGTTTAGCATCGATCCAAGCACTGGCGCACTAACTCAGACAGCAGCAATCACTCTCGGTGGAGAAGCTGCCGGGCACTATAGCCAGTTGGCCGTCACTCCTTCGGGAAGCTTCGTCTATACGTCCACTCAGCTCGGAGCAGAAATCAACGGGTATTCAACAAACTCGTCCGGAGCGCTCTCGCTGATTTCAGGTTCACCGTTCCCGTCTGGAATCACTAACACTCACGGCATTTCCGCGTTCGCAATAGATCCGGAGGGAAAATTCCTATATGCGAGCACTGATTCTGAGTTTGTTCTAGGGATTGCCGGACTTACGATCGACAGCACAAGCGGCATTTTGACCCCCATTCCGGGCGGGTTTTCGGCCGTATCTGGAGAACGCCCTCTGGAATGGATCGTTATCGATCCGACTGGCAGGTTTCTATACGGTTCGAGCATAGCCGATAGCCCTGTCCCTGGGCACAACATTTGGGGATTTACGATCGATAGCGGAAGCGGAGCGCTCACGGCGATGGCTGGCTCTCCTTTCGCCACTTCTCAAAATAGTCAACCTTTCGTCATGTGTGTGGACCCGACGGGGAAATTCCTATATGTAGCACTATCGAATGCCGGGAGCATCGCAGCATTCACCATCGACAGTTCGACCGGAGCCTTGACGCCTGTCTCGAACTCTCCCTTCCCGACCGCTTCAACTCCGGATACGAAAACCTACGAGTTGACAATTAGCCCCTCAGGCAAATTTCTCTACGCTTTCAACTATAACGGCAACACCATCGCTGCCTTCACGATCAACTCCACAAACGGCGAGCTCACCACAGTAAGTGGCTCGCCATTTCTTATAAATCCGGCTGGACAAGGTCAGCTGATCGTCGACCCATCGGAAAAATTCCTCTATGTGGCTGACGGTTCCTCTTCTGCAGCATTCATTGTTTTCGATATTGATCAAAGCGGGGCGCTGTCTCCGAACCCGATCTCGCCAATTGCGGGCAGCCAGGAACCCTTTGGATTGGCGGTTGCGAAATTCCAGTGAAATTCGTCGGTGTTCTCCTGGCAGCCTGTTGTGAGTTTCACCCCCAACTGCCAGAACAAGAACGAATACACATCCGTGAATTCTTCAATCTGCTTGGCGACTAGCTTGCCAATGCCGTGGCCGCTTGGGCTTGATGCGCCACTGGCGGTCTACGCTTTTCAAAGCGTGGGGACCACGGATGAATGCACCGCGCTGATTTCCCCGTAACGGCTGAAGTCACGATATTGAATGTAAGGATATGCTTCACGCCGTGAGCCTTTTCAGGAGTGGGTCAGTTTGAAATTCCACCACCTAGGATGCGTCATCCCGAAGGCCCGCGTTTTCACCAGCGGGCCGAGGGATCTCCTGCGCAACGGCTTTGTGTGCAAAGGAGATCCCTCGCTCCGCCTGAAGAACGACTCTGCTCGGAGCTTGCCCTGAGCTTGTCGAAGGGATGACGCCACAAACTAGGAAATTCAAACTGACCCAGTACCCGGTTTTCGATGGGTGGGAACTTCGACTGTATCGTCTTTCCATGAACTACATGGGCGAGGTCCGTCATCCCCACCTTTCGAACGGCGAAGGTGGAGCAGCCTCATTTTCGGAAAAGGTTCACAAAGAGTGGGCCACCCGCGGCAAGAATATAATCCCGCCATGCCGCTAGACGCGATTGCACGTCGTTACGCTGAAACCCTTATGGCAAGGGCTATAGAAGAATCTGTCGAGAAAATGCAGGCGAATTTAGAAAAAGTTCGTCAAGAACACGCAGCACAAAGCCCGCAAAATCCGCTCATGTCTGGGCCCTACATTACAGATCATGCAAAGGTGTATCTGGAGCAGGTCAGATTTCTGTCGGAAGCGCGGATGAATAGCTTGATAAAAGCGTATGAAAAATCAGGGCTGTCTTTCGACGAATCCACTTTCAACGAAATCAAGACCGAGGTAATACAGTTTTGTCATCAGAAGCAGCACCATGCAGTAAGTGCAATTGGCCAGATCATAACGCAAGCTTTTCAGGGAGCGGATCCGCCAGGTTTGCGACACGCTGCGGCCAGTCAAATTGTACGTGGCGTCGATGGGATCATGGCGCGTTTGTCGAGTGACCTGTCGCTTAAGAGGGACGAATTGCTTCTTGACGAGATAAGAAATCGGAAGGCATACGCAGCGGGCTTAGGTAAGAAGTGGGATGTTTTCATCTCCCACGCTACTGAGGACAAGGATGGGTTCGTGCGACCCTTGGCGAAGGCACTTGAGGCGTCCGGTCTCTTGGTTTGGTACGACGAATTTACGATGACAATCGGAGACAGTTTGCGACGCAAAATCGAGGAGGGGCTAGCAAATTCGCGGTATGGAATCGTGGTTTTAAGTCCAAACTTCTTTGCCAAAAAGTGGCCTCAAGACGAGTTAGACGGACTCGCAAGCAAAGAAATTGCAGGCACCAAAGTCATTCTACCGGTGTGGCACAACATAGATTTTGCAGAGGTTCAACGTCAGGCACCCATGCTCTCGGGACGATTAGCAGCCAAATCCGTGGACGGCCTCGATAAGGTGGTTACCCAGTTGTGCAGCGCAATGGGATTCGTAGAGTTTTTTAGGGAGCTGTCATCTGGGTCAGGGCCACCAGCGCGAGTGCAAACAACGCGGATCAAGGAACTTAACTTCACGCTAACGGTGCCCGATATGGTAAGAGGAAGGGGAGAACGAGGCACGATTTCTCTTTTTCGCGAACTATGGAGTGTCATTGCTTCCCCATTCGACATCGAGGCGATGATGGTGCGAGTGGAATACGCACTGAGCGCGAATGACGCTAGCGTCGACTGGGACCATCATAACCACTTCCTAGGGCTGATTCACACACAGCAACAGCCCGATGGAGACACCACTATATCGGAGAACGTCGATCTTGAGTTGAGTCGCGATTGGCAATGGGTAGAGGTCTCGGTGGCAGGCAGATACCATGGATACAGTCTGGAAGTGAAAATACCCGCCGGATGCGAACTACGCCTACGAAATAGCATAGCCACCGTGTTCGCCCACGTGCGTTGAGTGTTTGCTTTCTTATGTATGACAAAGTTCTTGCGTTGCATATTTGAGTTGGGCTACTCCCTCACCCCCAACTGCCAAAACAAGAACGAATACACGTCCGTGAACTCTTCGATCTGCTTCGCAATGGGCTTGCCGGCGCCGTGACCGGCTTTGGGTTCGATGCGCAACAAGATAGATCGGGTATGGCTCGTGCCATTTGCCTTTGGCTTGAGTGGGGCAGTTCTATCCTTTTTCCACAGCCGCCATCCGCATCCCTGTGACGAACAACCTTTACTGAGAATCTCAGTTGCGCGAGGTTGGAATATGCTCCAACGCTCTTCAAGCTCGCTCGCGGCGCGGCAAGCAACAAACTTCGCCGCTAACTCCCAGTTCCGCAATATTTTGCCGATAAGTTCTTCCGGCTCAAGATTTTGCTGGCACGAAGGGGATATCTCGGCGTGCAACCTACTGAAGAAAAGGATTTTAGCAATCCCATACCAAAAAATTCTGAGATATATACCAGCTGCCTTCTACTCCCTCACGCCCAGCTGCCAAAACAAAAACGAATACACGTCCGTGAACTCTTCGATCTGCTTCGCCACCGACTTGCCTGCGCCGTGGCCAGCTTTGGGTTCGATGCGCAACAAAATAGGTCGCGTCTTGCTCGTTCCGTTCTTCGCTTCGGCTTGCATCAGCGCGGCCATCTTTTTCGCGTGCATGGGATCGACGCGCGTATCGAAGTCAGCGGTCATAAATAAGACCGCGGGATACTCCGCACCCGCCTTCACGTGGTGATAGGGCGAGTAGGCATAGAGCCACTTGAACTGGTCAACGCTTTCAGACGTCCCGTACTCGGGAATCCAGAGCTTGGCGATCTGGAAATCCTGATAGTGAATCATGTCGAGCAGCGGCACCTGGCAAACGACGGCGCGGAACAGGTCGGGACGCTGCGTGATCATCGCGCCCATGAGCAGGCCGCCATTGGAGCCGCCCTGGATGGCGAGATGCTTCGCGTCGGTATATTTCTCGGAGATAAGGTGCTCGGCGGCGGCGATCATGTCGTCGAAGACGTTCTGTTTTTTGTCGAGCATGCCGGCGCGGTGCCAGTCTTCTCCGAACTCGGCGCCGCCCCGCAGGTTGGCGACGGCGTAGACGCCGCCGTGCTCCATCCAGAGATACGCGGTGCGGCTGAACGTGGGTGTAAGGCTGACATTGAAGCCGCCGTAGCCGGTAAGCAGCGTGGGGTTGTGTCCGTTTTTCGTGAGACCTTTCTTATGCACGACGAACATGGGCACGCGCGTACCGTCTTTGGAGTGGAACCACTCCTGCGCAACTTCGTAGGCCGAGGGATCGATGGAGGGCGCGTCGACTTTGGTCCAGAGCGAAGTCACAATCCCTTCGCCTTTGATTTTGCCCACAATTTCAATACTCATCGGCTTCAGATCGACACGATAAATACTGGGCGGAGTTGTGAAGGACTGGAATCCGAAGAAGGCTTCGTCGCGATTCCAGCGACCGCTCGATCCGAAGACGCTTCCGAGTGCAGGAAGTTCGATGTCGCTTATTTTTTTGCCGTCGAGGTCGAAGAGCTTCAGTTTCGATGTCGCGTTCTGCTCATACTGCGCGTACAACTTGCCGCCGAAAACTGCCACGCCTTGCAATATCGCGTCCGACTGCGGGATAAGTTCTTTCCAGTGCTCGCGCTCGTAATCCCCGGCGTCGGTAACGAAGAGGCGATATCGCGGCGCATCTTCGTTGGTCGTGATGTAGATCTTGCCTTCGTAGACCTCGCCGCGATAGAGAAAATTCTTGCCGGTGGTGACGCGGCTTGGTGGCTTGTAGGATTTCAGGTCCATCAGGAAAAGTTCGGACTTGACCCATCCCTGCTCGACGTCGATCAGCAGCCAGCGGCCGTCGTTCGAAAGATGCACGTTCGGCCAGTCTTCCGGGTCGCGGCCCTCGCCGAAGATGGGGTCATCGCCGTCCGGATCTTGTCTGAGTTCGTGGTAGAAGACGTGGCGGTTGTACATCTCTTCACCGGCGGGCACATCACCCTTTTTCGGATAACGTGTGTAGTAGAAGCCGTGATTGTCATGCATCCACGCGATGGAGCAGGCGCGCGTGCGCTCAATGGTGTCAGGAAGAATTGTGCCGGTTTTAGTTTCGATGATGTGCAGCGTGCTCATCTCCGATCCACCGGCGGAGGTGCCGTAGGCGACGTAGCGTCCGTTGTCTGAGGGCTGGAACCAATCGAGCGCGACAGTGCCGTCGGCGGCGAGTTGATTGACGTCGACGAGAGCGCGGTCTTTCCCAATAACGGCGCCTTCTGTGCCTTCGCCCGTCTTCTCCCTCACATAAAGGACGGGCTGGTTCTGCATGCCTTCGCGTTTGGTATAGAAGTAGTATTTGCCGGCGATCTCGGGCGGCGTGACGCTGCCGATCGCGAGCAACTCGGTCAGCCTCTTGTGGATGGCCTCGCGACCGGGCAGCGGATCGAGAATCGTGCGAGTGTAGGCAAGCTCTTCAGCGACCCATTTCTGAGTTTCAGGACTGTTGCCGTCTTCGAGCCAGCGGTAATTATCAAGAACTTTTGTGCCGTGATAGATGTCGATGACCGGCTTGGTCGCGGCTTTCGGAGGCTCGACCGGGGTCGCCGATTGCGGCTTTGGTGACTTGGAATCGCTTCCCACATAAACCGCGGCGACCGCAAACAAGAGGGAAGAAAACGAAACGAGCAAACGGAAACCTCCGGACATGCAGACCTCTGAACGGCGAACCAATCGTTCTTCGCTTTGTGTAGTGCGGGGGCGAGCGGATGAGTCGCGCCAACCGGCTAGCGTATCAGAAAGGCGGAGGGCACTCCCACTCGGCTGAGCTAAACAGGGGACGAAATCTGAACCGGCCGGTATATCGCTTCATACACCACGAATGGTGCGTTGCTTGCGATCAAAACTTTACCGCAAAGATCGCGAAGAAAATCCGCAGAGAGCGCGAAGAAAAACCACAGGACATTTTCCAAACTAAGGACTTAACCACTCCTCCAAGTCGCTTTCACCGAAGCGGCCCAAGATGCTATCATGAACACTCGATAGCTAGTCCGCGGGCCGATCAGGTCCGCCCGCTACACTCCTCAGTAGCTCAATGGCAGAGCATCCGGCTGTTAACCGGAGGGTTGTAGGTTCGAGTCCTACCTGAGGAGCCATTCTTTCAATGGCCAAACCAGCCACTTTCTCATCGGCCTGCTTAAGACACGCGTAAGCGACCGACTTTCCTTGCTGCATCGGGTCACACGCGGGTATATACTTTTTCCGAACGCTTCCCCCCGAAGCGCAGTGCGGCGCTTCGAGCTTCCTCCCGGTTAAGCATACATGCAGGAACGAAAACTACGGTTCGATCCCCAAGATCGGGGAAACGCCGGGCCGCAAGGTGGCGTAGGAGTTCCAACGAAGGGGGATAGTTCCGCCTCCAATCCACCCTCGGACTCCGACGCGCCAACCGTGGTCGATTTTCCTCGGGCACTGTCTGATCCCGAAGCTACCTTTGTTGATGTCGATGCCACAATGGTCGAGGGAGTGTTGCCTCCCCCAGGCGCCTCTAACCGCGCTCGAAATGTGGCTTCCATATTGCACCCCGGCGACTTGCTGGGTGGTCGCTATGAAATTCTGCAATTACTGGGCGAAGGGGGAATGGGCGCGGTTTACAAAGCCCGAGACAGGGAATTGGATCGCTCTGTGGCTTTGAAGCTTATTCGTCCGGAAATGGCCTCGAATCCCGCAATTCTGGCCCGTTTCAAGCAGGAGCTTTTGCTCTCGCGTCAGGTGACTCATAAGAATGTCATCCGCATCTACGACCTGGGAGATGCAGACGGAGTGAAGTTCATCTCGATGGAGTTCGTCGAGGGCAAGGATCTGCGCGCTCTCATTCGGGAAACGAAAAAATTCTCCCCTGCTGAAGCCGTGGAGATCATGCATCAGGTTTGCCAGGCCCTGGAGGCGGCACACAGCGTCGGAGTGATTCATCGCGACCTGAAGCCGCAGAACATCATGCGTGACCCGAATGGGCGAATTCTGGTCATGGATTTCGGACTGGCGCGCACCGTGGAAGGCGACGGTATGACGCAAGTCGGGGCGCTGGTCGGCACGATGGAATACATGTCGCCCGAGCAAGCACTGGCGAAAGAATTGGATCAGCGCTCAGATCTTTTCACTGCTGGCTTGATTCTCTATGAGTTGCTGACCGGGAAGATGCCTTTCCATGCGGAGAGCACACTAGCAAGTTTGATCAAGCGCACGCAGGAGCGCGCAGTCCCGGTTTCAGATCACGACGAAAGCATCCCCGGCGCACTGAGTGGGATTGTGAGCAAGTGTCTCGAGCGCGACCCCAATCTGCGCTATCAGACCGCCACGGAAATGCTGCGCGCTCTGGATGCCTGGCAAGGCAATCGCGCAGCCGCCACGCTTGGTTTTCATCCCGACGTGAAACCGTGGGGGCAAACAATTCCCTGGCCGTTGCTGACCGGGATTGCCACGGTGCTCGTGCTGGCAGTTCTCGGCTATGTATTTCGCGGGCCGCTGTTCTCGCCTGCGGCGAGCAAGAATGCTGGTCCGGTCCCGTCGCTGGCGGTGATGCCATTTCAGAATGCTTCAGGCGATCAATCGTGGGATTGGCTCGGTCCGAGTCTGGCCGACATGCTTAGCACGGACGTCGGGCAATCGTCGCATCTACGGACGGTCTCACCGGACCGCGTGCAGCAAGTCTTTCATGATCTGAGGATCGCACCCAACTCTGTTGTCGATTCCATGACTCTGGGACGTGTTGCTGAGTTTACGAATGCCGATACGCTGGTTTGGGGCCAATACACACGACTCGGAAACTCGATTCGCATCGACGCGACGTTGCAGGACCGCAAGCACAACCGCACCGTCCAGGTGAAGGCAGAGGCAGCCGATCAAAAAGATCTTTCTGCGGCGGTGGATCGTTTGGCCGATACAATCCGGCAGAATCTTGCTCTTTCGTCAGATGTTGTGAAGGAGTTGCAGGCACAGTCGTTCAAGCCCACATCGAATTCGGTGGACGCGCTCCGCGACTACAACGAAGGAAGCCAGTTGTTGCGCCAGGGGAACAATCTGGAAGCGCAGAAGCGGCTGATAGCTGCGACCACAGAAGACCCTCAATTCGCTGTCGCGTATTCGCGGCTAGGAGAAGCATATTCAGCTCTTGGCTATGACAACGATGCAGAACAAGCCGCACGCCACGCCGTAGAACTCAGTCAGAATCTACCTTCGGCGCAAAGATATTTTATTGAAGCCAGTTTGGCGAGAATTACGAAGGACAACCAGAAGGCGATCACAGCTTACGAGAATCTGGAAAAGAGCTTCCCTGACAACCTGGATGTGCTGTTTGCATTGGGCAGCTTGTATGAGGATGCAGGAAACCTCGACAAGGCGCGTTCGTACTACGCGAAAGTGCTGGAAGCGGACGGCAAGAATCTGGATACGCTGTTGGCAATGGGGCGCGTCGAGATCAAATCAGGCAATCCTCAGAAAGGGCTTGATCCTCTCGATCAGGCGCGGCACATTTCCATCGATTTGGATAATCAGGAGCAGCAGGCGCTTATTCTGCAGGCCACGGGCATCGCTTACAAACTCATGAACAAGCTGACCGAGGCCTTGCGCAATTATCAGGACTCGATCGCCATCAATCAGAAGTTAGGGCAGAAGCGTGGTGTGGCGGCAAGTCTGGTGGAAATTGCCCAGGTCCAACTTTTGTTGGGGAAACCGGATGCTGCGCTGACAGCCTATAACGATGCGTTGAAAATCCGGCGAGAGATTGGGGCTAAAAAGGAAGCGGGCGACACTCTAATCGACCTTGGCGATTTTTACCTGGAGCGCGGGCAGCCAGATCAGGCGCTTCAGGTGTTCAAAGAATCGCTGCAGATACAGCGTGATGCAAACGACGAAACGTACCAGGGATTGTGCCTGAACGACATTGGGATCGCCTACTCGGCAAAAGGTGAAAACGAAGATGCCCTCACGTATTTGCAACAAGCCTTGCAGATTCGCGAAAAATTGAACGTGCCCAGCGACATCGCAGAAACTCTGCACAATCTAGGGACCTCCTACTCCGCACTTGGCCAATACGATCAAGCGATGACATCGTTTATGCGTGGCCTCGATTTGTATCGCAAGTCCGGGGATAACATGGGAGCAGCTGTGATGTCGCACAGTATGGGATTGGTCTTCGAATACCAAGGTCGACTCGGGCCGGCGGTTGGCGCTTTGCAAGATTCCGTCAAAGCATTTCGTGATCTTGGAGATCGCAGCAGCACAATGACGGAAGCCCTCAGTGACCTAGCAGACGCTCTTGCTATGGCTGGCCGTGGATCGGAGTCGGCCAAGCTGCTGAATGAGGCACAGGGCCTAGCGCAGGGTTTGAAAAATGACGCGCGCCTTGCAGCAGTCTTCAACAGTCAGGGAGACTCATCTTTCTATCAAGGCGATCTCAAATCGGCAAAGAGTTCTTATGAGCAGGCCGTGCGCCTGGCATCGCACACAGCGGAAAAGGAAACCTTGCTCACCGCCAAGTTGAATCTGGACAGGGTTGCAGTGGCGGATGGTCACTCTCACTCTGCAACAAACGATTTGCGCGGTCTCGTACAGCAAGCTGATTCTCAGGGAAGGAAATATCTCTCCGTGGCTGCTTCTGATCTGCTGGCCGAAGCCTTGATCAAAAATAAAGATTATTCGCCTGCACGCCAGGAATTGCAGCGCACACTCGGAAAGAGTGAAAAGCTCGGTCTACGGCTGGAAAATGCCCGCATTCATTATCTGATGGCAACGGCCCTGCGGCTATCGGGCGCCAATTCCGAATCCGCCGCACAATATCGACAAGCCTTGAGCTTGCTCGATGAGGTCTGCAAGGAGCAAGGAGCGGATCACATCATCGAACGCTTTGATCTGAAAATCGTCTACGCAGAAAGCAAGCAGTTCGCACAGCCGAACTAATTTCTTATCTAGTTGCAGGTTGTGCCAGCGAGTAGCAATCTGCCTTCAAAACATTCGTTTAATCGTCATCCTTAGGCGGCTTAATTACGTTTGCGGTTATGGTCACGGCCTGCGGACTATCCGGAGCATTGTCGTAAATGCCCAGAGTCTCAGTATTCAGACCCAAGATCTCGGCATGGAAAAAGACCGTGATCTGACAACTGGCGCCGGGTGCCAGCGCCGTTCTGCACTTGTCCTGAAACGAGAACTCGTATGTGTCCGTCGACGGACCAAGCTTGATCGAGGGCACTTTGAAAATCAGCTTGGCGTTTCCTGTATTTGTGACGTACATCGTTTGAGAGACGACCTGACCGCGGACTACAGTCCCAAAGTTGATACTGTTTGTAGAAAGTGTGACCTGTGCCTGTGTCACCAACAGCGTCATGGTTGCGCTTACCGTCGCGTAGTCCTGTGAATCTGCGGGAGTGAAGGTGACTGACAGTATTTGATTCCCGGCTGGCAATACTGTACCCGCCGGAGGCGTATACACAAACGTTCCCGGTAAATTGGCTTTTGCGTCGAGTTGGGTCGAGCAAAGTGGCGTGCCAAAGACGATAGGTGCAGGCGTCGGCCAAGTGATGATTGGCATCGCTTGGTTGACGACAAGTTGAACGGTTGCTGATGTTGCTGTGTGGTCCGCTGTATCGGTCGGCATAAAGGTCACAGACAGCGTCTGGACTCCGGCCTTCAGCACGGTGCCGAGCATCGGAGAGTACAGAAAGACTCCTGCCACGTTGCTCGTAGCATTGAGTTGCGCTGTGCTGAGCGCTGTGCCAAAGGTAATCGCTGCGGGCGTTGCCCAGGTAATCCCGGGAGTTGCCTTTCCAACGGTGTACGTCACCGAACTCGGCGCGGTCTGATTGCCAACGGCGTCCTGCGCAACGACTGTGAACGAATGGGTTCCCACTGTACTGTCGACGGCATTGCTGAGTGGGCCCGTGCTAGCAGTCGCAGGGAATGTGCTCGAGCCGGAAGGCCCGCACTGGACTACCCCGGAACCTCCATCGGTGCAGCTATAGTTGGCAGTTACTGCCTGACCAAAAGTTGGCGTCGACGGTGAAATTGTGGGGCCAGTGATCACGGGCGACTTTTTATCCACTTCGAAGGGCCCGAACGATCCCTGCGGAGGTTGAGGGGCAGATGTGTTTCCGGCAACATCTTTCACTGTTACCGGCAGAATCGTCGCGGCATTCGTCTCCGTGCCGGCGGGAACATTCGTTTGAACTGTAAACGAAGATGATCCGACTAACCCCGAGCCGCCGGTGTCACTGGCCATGCACGGGACGACTACATCGAAAGCTTGCCACGCCACTGCTGGTGACGTGCAAGTCAGGGTCGGAGGTGTCAGATCGACATTGACCGTAAAGGTCGGGGATGCACTGCTGACCAATCCTCCGCTGTTGGTGACCAGGGTCTCAACTATATTTGCACTGTCAGTCGCAGCATAAGTGATTACGGTTGTGCCTTGTGTAGTTACAGGAACGCTGATCGATCCAGTCAAGCCGGTAATGCTGCCAGAGGCGGGGCTCGGAAGATTCGCGCCCGTTGCCGCGTAGCCGATCGATGTAACCGTCGGCAGCGGAGACGGGGGATTCAGATTGTTGCTCGGAATGGTCTCGATGCTGTTGAAGTTGACGCTGAAATTGCCATTGGTCCATCCGTTGTTCAGCGGCGGAGTTGTGGTGACGCTCGTGCTGGGTTGAACACTGCCGAAGATCGGAATCAGGCTGGAATTGAAATTGTTGGTATGTCCTTTAGTGGCAATTGCGTCACCGTTGATGCTGGTGAAAATGCTGACCAATCCTTTGCAGGTATTGTCTCCGCTGGCGCCGCAGTTGAGGGCGGTATCTTTACCCATAATGTAGCCCGGCGCGATGAGCGGTTTCTGCGAGGGATCGAGATTGTATGTATTCGAAACATTGATGAGCGGATTCGTGCCCGTGCCCAGGCAGTTTGCGCCGGCAGGAGTGGAATTCGTTGGCGTAGTGCAGAGATCGATTGTGACGACACAGGCGAAATTGCCATTCCCCGTGTCCTGATGCTGGCAACTGCTGCCCTGAAATGGAGTGTTGTTCACCAGGTCGGAAAACTGCTGATCCGTAATGCTCTGCACCGTGCCCTGCATGAAGATGCCCTGAAATGCACTGTTGGGCAGCCCGCTCTGCGAATAGTCGGTCGTCGCGCTAAGAGTAGATGTGTAGTTAAAGTTCGTTACCGTGGGCTGAAGCGGCTGAGTGATCGTAAGCGGAGCCAATGGCCACTGACTGAACGTCCAGCTCACGATATCGTTATTCTCCACGGAGGCGCCGGTCGCTGCGGTAAATCCGATATAGGCAGAATTGCCGTTGGTCAGATTGAGCTGAGTAGCAAGGTTCACCGTGGCCTGCAGAATCAGCGTGCTGTCGAAATAAACGCTGAAGTTGTTGCAGCTGCTGGTGCAGTTTCCAGGAGGCAGATAGTTCACGGTAATGGTGTGAATATTCCCGTCACTCAATGACGATCCAGCAGGAAGACTTTGCAGCGCTAATTCCGCCGCGCTGCCGTTGGGACAGATGTAGTCGTGATCCGCACTGTTTGGCGTGAGCGTGCTCGAGTTGTTCGGGCCGCAGCTTTGCACTGCGATGTGATTGCCGTTGGGGTCTCCGTAGTTCGTGTTCTGGAATGTGTCGAGTTCGACAGCCAGGCTGTTCAGAATGGCCTGCCCCGGACCGCTGGCGGTAGAGATGTCATCGTTGCCGTACGCCATGTTCTGCCCGTTTCCCGTGTATCCGATGGCCCCCGTGCCAGCAGGGTCATTCTGGATGACTAGAGCCAAACCATCAGCCGGAAAGGCACAATTGAAACAAGATTGCGTGTTCGAGATGCGAAATTGAAATGCCGTGGTGAAGCCCGTTGAGAGCGGCTGTTGCAATGCGAACCAAGCCGAACCGTGCTGATTCTGATTTGCAGTAGTCAGTCGCAGGACGCCTCCACTAACAACCTGTGGCTGGTTTGGGGAGCCGTTCGTCAAGACCTGACAACTTGACGCCGGAGAGGCAGTGTTTGCGCACACGTTGGTCGAAGTGAAGCCTCCGACGGGGAAATCCGGCGACTGCGCGAAAAGCGGCTGCACAACCAGAATGGCTCCAACCAATAGAACCGCCACCACAAGACGAGAGCGCAAGCGACTACACATTGTTGTGTTCTCCATGGTCAAAAGCAAATATTGAGGCTGAGACTACACTTGCTTCGCGAGAGGGAAAGATCGCGACTCAACGCACCGGGAAAATGCGCAATCTTTGAATCGCCGACTTATTTCGGGGGAGCCGGCAGGCAAGCTAAAGGCCGTCGGCCATTTTCGGCGTTGAAACGAGGCCTGTCAAGGGGAAACTGCTGATAGTAAGCTACGCCGCATAGTGTGCAGATTGCCGCAACTTCTTTGCTGCCCCCCAACTCCGCAGCTCAAGTGGGCTCGTTAGCAGGATCAATTTTGGTCTTGACAGTCCATAGAGTACGATCGTAATCTTAAATCCATGCGGTACTCGCTGGAACACAAAGCCCAGAATCACGAGAAGATTCTTTCCACGGCTGCTCGCTCGTTCCGGGAGCATGGCGGTGACAGCAGCGGCATTGAGAGGGTGATGAAGAATGTAGGCCTGACGAAGGGGGGCTTCTACCGCCATTTTATGAGCAAGGATGACCTTTTCGTTAACGCGGTAGCGCGAGCGTTCGATGAGATGGGAAGGGGCATGGTAGAGGTTGCAAAGTCAGCACCCAAAGGACAAGCCTTGCGGGCCATGATCGAACAGTATCTGAGCACACGTCACACAAATGCGCCAGGAATGGGTTGCGTGTTCGCCGCCCTCGGGCCAGAGCTCGCGCGAAAGCCGTTGTCCGTCCGAAAACGGATTGAGGTTTCGCGAGAAGCGTATCGTGAGCGGCTATTGCCGTTTGTGCCCGGTCGGACGCGAGAGGAAAAGCTGGCGAAGTTTCAGTTATTGTTCTCGAGTATGGCGGGGGTGTTGACTAATGTCCGAATGACTTTGTCGCCTCAAAAGCGTGAGCAGATGTTGACGGATGCGAGGAACTTTTTCATAAAGTGCTTCGCTGAAGAGTAAATTTTTTCCATCTATAGAGTACGATCGTACTCTATTAGAAGTGGAACTACACCAAACTGAATCGAAAGGATAACTCGATGAAATTCATGATCCCTTTTCTTATGGTGGCGCTTCCTGCAGCGTCCCTCGCACAATCACAGTCCGGGCCCGCCTCTGGCGTGCCCAGCGTGGCTATACCTAAACCCACCGCAGTGCTGGTCATTCTGACTCCCAGGAAGGGCGTAACCCCTGGACAAATCATGGACGTTATCCCGGCAGAGATTCGGGCAACGGTGAAGCTCTACCTCGACGGGAAAATCCGCGAGTGGTATTCGCGCGGCGATGGCAAAGGCGTCATCTTCCTTGTCGACGTGAAGACCGAGGACGAGGCGCGAGCCATGATGGAAACGCTGCCGCTCGCGAAGGAACAATTGATGGATCACGAGTACATTCCCGTAGGACCCTTGATGCCGATGAGGGCATTGATAGGCCCAGGAGCGCAGCAGTGACTCCCTCGCGGTAGCGTGGCTGCAGGAAGCGAGCCCTTAATCAAGGAGACGAACATGATCAAGCCAAGGATTATCGTGACCGGCGCGACTGGAAAGACGGGGAGCGTCGTTGTTACGGAGATGCTGAAGGCGGGCTATCCCGTTCGCGCCCTCGTGCACCGAGAAGATGGCCGCAGCGCGCGACTGAAAGCGCAGGGAGCCGAGATCGCGGTCGCCGACATGAGCGATGTTGAACGCGTGGCCGACGCGCTAATGGATGTTCAGCGGGCCTACTATTGTCCGCCTTTCGATCCGTACATGATTCAGGGCGCGGTCGCCTTTGCGGTCGCCGCCAAGGTAGCCAGGTTAGAGCACATTGTCAGCCTGACCCAATGGCTGGCGAGTCCTTCGCATCCCTCGCTTATGACCCGCCAGCATTGGCTCGTCGATCGATTGTTCTCGATGATGCCTGGAGTCGCGCATACGATCGTCAACCCAGGCTTCTTCGCTGATGATTACATGGTGACGATTGGGTTGTCCGCGCATCTCGGCATCCTTCCCTGGATCTTCGGCAATAGCCGCAACGCGCCACCTTCCAACGAAGATATCGCGCGAGTCGCCGTCGCGGCGCTAATGGATCCTGCACGGCACGCCGGAAAAAGCTACCGCCCCACCGGACCGGAGCTTCTCGGCGCGGAGGACATGGCCAAGGCCATCGGCCGAGCCGTTGGGCGGTCGGTCAGGGTTGTCCCGACGCCGATCTGGTTGTTTATGAAGGCCGCCCGGATGAGCGGCTACCCGATCGATGTGTTCAGTGGCATTCGCTACTACATCGACGATCACAAGCGCGGAGCCTTCGAGTTAGGGGCGCCAACCACGGACGTGCTCGATGTGACCGGCCGCCCCGCTGAGGACTTCGAGACGATCGCTCGTCGTTATGCGACATTGCCCCGGAACCAGCGGACCTTCGGCAATTGGCTTCGCGAGTTTGTGCAGTTCATGCTCGCCCCGCTCGGGCCTGGGTTCGATCTGGACCGCTACGACCGCGAACTGCGGCGTCCGTTCCCGTCGGTGCCCCAGTTCACGACCGACTCGAAGGTGTGGCGGCGCGAGCACGTCATCGCCGAAATCGCCAAGTCCGTTGCGCTGGGGCGTGACAAGTCCACTTCAGCCATTGCCAGCCGGGCTTAACGGCTGGAATTCTACAAAGGAGATACTCGTGCCACAACAGATGATCTGGTTTTTCATGAGCATCGCATTCAGTCTCATTGCCTGGGGAATTGTCGTCTCCCAATACATTTGGCCGAAGCTCCGCCTCCGGCAACGGGCCGAAGCGTTGCGGCCTCTGCTTATCCTGCACAGCTTCCGCTTTATCGGGTTAGCATTTCTTGTCCCAGGAGTCGTGTCGCCCGATCTACCGTCCGCGTTCGCGCATTCCGCGGCCTATGGGGACATCATTGCGGCGATACTTGCGTTGCTTTCGCTGCTATTGCTGCCCAGTGCGGCTGGCGTTGCCGTCGCATGGATCTTCAGCCTCTGGGGTTCAGCCGATCTCCTCAACGCTTTCTACCAGGCCAATCACGCCGGACTATTGGCGGGGCAGTTGGGAGCCGCATACTTCCTTCCGACTTTGGTAGTGCCGCTGCTGCTGATTACGCACGGACTCGCCTTCCGAATTCTTCTGCAACATCAAAATGTATCCGCAGTACAGGAAAACCGACACCTAGCATGAGGACCCTCGGCCATCGCGAGGAGCGCTATTCTGCCGCACCGGGTCGTTCTAAGGCCGCCGAATTGGCCTGCCGCAAATCGTGTCCAGTTCGTCGTCAACTCGGAAGTAGTCGGATCCCAGGATAGCGGGATTATTAACGAGAAGTCGGCATGTGGGAACCGAAGGTGGCCAACTGACCGACAGTCAGTTGCGCAATTGCTACTCGTCTACAAGACGCTTTACGAAATTTGGCACACCCCGGCACACAAGCCCAGCCTGACGAACAGGTGCCACAAGGGCGTTATCGGTACTAATCCGACGAAACCGATAGCTTCCGATTTGCCTGTGATCCAGGCACAACCGCCGCATCCTTTCGACAGATTTATGTTGCATATGCAACATGTATTATGTTGCAATGGCAACATGGAGGCTGTTATGAATGGAGCCCTGGAAGCGATCTTCCAAAGGAGAGCAGTTAAAGTCTTTGAGCCAGTCGAAATTTCCAAAGAGCTGCGCGAGCAAATCCTCAATGCGGCACGCCATGCTCCCTCCAGCTTCAACAGTCAGCCGTACCGGTTCTATTGGGTAGAAACTGCGAAAGAAAAAACGGCAGTGACGAAACTTTGCCTCGGACAGAAGCCTGCCGAAACCGCGTCGGCGCTGCTCGTGGCCGTCGCAGACCTTGGATCGTTGACTGCAACATCGCAAGGACAATTGGAATGGATGCGCAGCAGGAGCGAGTTCAGCGAAGCAAAAATTAGCGACTACGAGCGGACGGCAAAGATCGGCCGAATCCTTTTCATGCCGGGGCCATTTGGTATTTTCGGTGCGGTCAAGTGGGGACTATTCTGGCTGCTGAACTTGTGGAAGCTGATGGGGATGCCGCCCCTGTTTCGCAAGGACTTGTTCAAATGGGCGACGAAGAGTACATCGCTAGCTTGCGAGAATCTGATGATCGCTGCCGAAGCCCTGGGAATCAACACTTGTCCCATGGAAGGCTTTGATGGTCGCAGGCTCTCTAAATATCTCGGATTGTCCGTCCGGTATCATGAGATTGTCATGGTGATTGCGATCGGAAAGAAATCGCATTCCTACGTCGAACCGCCCCAGTGGCGAAGACCTCTCGAAGCAACGGTCACAATCCTATGAACATCATTCCAAGGAAAGAGGTTCCTGAAGACATCCTGAAAGATTCAATACTTGCTCATATCGCAGCGGCTTATTTTTCGGTAGGAAAGAAGCTTGAACGAAAGACTCGGTGTTCCGCGACTCGCGGTTTTATCCTGTCAACACTGCGAGGCGGCGCTACGCTCAATCAGAATCAGATCGCCACGCTTCTAGGTTTCGACCGAACCGTTGTGCACCGGGCCATCAAGTCAATGGCTCAGGAAGGACTTGTGTCGGAACGAAAGGCGAAGTCGGGCAGAGCAATTCACGTCCAGTTGACGCCAAAAGGGAACAAGTATAGGGAACGGTTGATCAAGGCCCGGATGGATGCCGATGAGAGTGTCCGGCATCAATTAACTTCGGATGAGCCCGCCACACTTCTTCGGCTCTTGAAGTTGATCGCCGAATTGGAGTTCTAGGCTCGATGTCGATTCGATCATTCACCGCGGACTGAATTCGCTGCTTGCACCCAAGATAACGTTCGGTGGTTTGCAACTGAAAGGTGCCCTAAAGGAATTGGATCTGCTCTGGTTCTCCGCCCGAAGCGTGGCAGAGCCGAGCACACGTACGGCGGCGGTCGTGAGGTGCCAGTTTATCGAGACCGATCGCATTGGCGGATTCCTTGCCGATGTGCCGCACCGATTTTTCTGTCGGCCGTCTTCAGCGTGCAGTGGTCTGCCGCCGTCTCTGCTCGCTTGCCTTCATGATTTCGCTCATGTCCCCCACTGGCCGAACCTCAAAAATGTTGCCGTACTTCAGGGCCGGATGCTGCGCCATGAGATGTACCGCATGATTCATGTCCCGCGCCTCTAGGATGAGAATGCCGCCGAGTTGCTCCTTGGTTTCCGCATAGGGACCGTCGGTAGTTGCGACTTTGCCGTTCTTCCAATACAGGGTCAAGGCGGTTTCCGTGCCCTGAAGCGCTTCTCCACCGCCCCAATGCCCGTTGGCGCGAAGATGGTCGTCGTATTCAAAGCATGTATCGAACAACGCATTTCGCTCGCTCTCGGACATGCCGTCGAATTTGACTTTGTCGTAGTATCCAAAACAGATGTATTTCATTGTTCTTCTCCTCGTTCTTCTCGTCGTTTTTCTTCACGTCGAAGGGGTGGCCCACTCAAGGCCGCTTTTGGCTTGAGTGGGGGATTCCCAGGCAGCTCAGCTGTCGCAGATTTTCCCGTCACTGTTTCACGTAACGAAGCGCAACACATCCTGATTTAAGGATCTTTGACTCAACAAGTTTTAATTGCAGTCTCTCCAGCCTAACGCCTTCCAACAAGCGTCTTCCTTCTCCCGCAACGATTGGCTGAACGACAAAACGAAATTCATCCACCAGGCCAAGCTCGATCAGTTGTGAAGGAATATCCACACCACCAGTCAAAATATCTTTGCCTGGTTGTTGTTTCAGTTTTAGTATTTCGTCGCGAAGGTCCCCACGAACAATTCGCGTATTTCGGTCTTCAGCGCTGCCCAATGATCGTGAAAAAACAATCTTGTTGATGGCGTCAAACGTCCGGGCAAATTCGATCGATGCTTTTGTCTCCGACGGGTTTTTTGCGACTTCAGGCCAATAAGGAACCATCAATTGATAGGTTTTCCGCCCATAGACAAGCAGGTCAACCTCTCGCAGGAGCGGCGTATAATGTTCAAGTATTTCGTCACCGCCAACTGTTTTGGTGTGGTCGCAGCAGCCATCCAGGGTAATGTTGATTGCGAAGATTACGTTTCTCATTTGATCCTCTCGACGTTCATCCTATAGTCGTCGCGCACAGAAAAAATCGACAGCCGCGGCGAACTTTTTTATTTCAACCTCGGCCCCATCCGAATCGCAGCAGACGCCGCATTTATAATGAGCACTGTGTCGGATTGGAGTCGTCAATGAACAGCGTACAAATCGAACAGAAGAGTTATGAGATGCCCCCGCGAGAGGGGATCAGCATCGCGCAGTTTCTCACCGTCGCCGACATCGAGCGATCGGCTCGCTACTACGAAAAGGTCTTCGGCGCTCGCATTCTGAGCCTGGGTGACGGCAACGCGCCCGGGTACCTTCAGTTTGCGAATATCTGGATGATTCTGAACGTTGGGGGTGGGCCGACGCCGGACAAGCCGACGGTAACGCTCAGCACCCCTGACCCGAATCACATCAACAGCTTTTTGAATCTCCGCGTTGCGGATATTCAAGCGTGCTATGAATTGTGGAAAAGTCGAGGGGCCGAGTTCATTACGGAGCCGATCCCCAAATACGGCGAGATTCGCTGCTACATCCGCGATCCTGACGGTTACATTATTGAGGTCGGACAGAGCACGACTGTCACCTACGGTTAAGGCGCGGGCGGGTGCACACCTTAAAGGATGGGGCACTGACTATGGTTCTGCGAATATGGAGATCAGAGCCTGGGCCACCCGCCAGATTTCCGTCACTGTTTCAAGTAACGAAGTGCAACACTTCCTGATTTAAAAGTCTTTGACTCAACAAGTTTTAATCGGCGTTTCTCCGGCAGGTTGACACCTTCGAACAACCGTCTCCCTTCCCCAACAATGACTGGCGCAACGACAAGACGATATTCGTCAATCAGGCCAAGCTCCATCAGTTGTGAAGGAACATCTACACCGCCGACCAGAATATTTTTGCCCTGTTCCTGCTTCAGTTTAAGTATTTCGTCGCGAAGGTTTGAGCGAACAATTTTCGTATTTTTATCTTCAGCGCTGGCCAACGATCGTGAAAAAACAATCTTGTTGAGGGAATCAAATGCTTGAGCAAATTCGATATCCGCTTTGGTCTCGGACTGGCTTTTTGCGATATCAGGCCAATAAGGAACCATCAATTGGTAGGTTTTACGCCCATAGACGAGCAGGCCGGCATCATCTCGCAAGAGGCGCGTGTAGTGTTCCATTACCCCTTCATCAGGATCAGGAACGAATTTGGTGTGGTCGCAGCAGCCATCCAGAGTAATGTTGATTGCGAAGATTACATTTCTCATTTGATCCCCTTCTAAGTTTTGATTTTCCTTAAATTTAGCCGCATCGAGTAGATCAATGACATTTGTTCATCTCCGACGGCTCGTCCATCATCATCGGGAGCCTGAACGCCGGGAAACTATGCGGCGGGAACACCACAATCTCCGTGATCAAGCCGTCCTCGATTCGAAGAATCTCCAGCGCCATAGCCCGCCAGGTGGAATCGCCGGGCCGGCACTGATAACAAGCGACCGCTGGCTGCAGGTTGGCGTGGGTCACAACGCAACGAACGCGACCAAATCGTTCGGAGCCAAATCCGCCTTCAATCCATAGCTTGAAGATCTCGTCACGGCCTTCGGCCGAGCCGAAGTCGGGCGGCATGCGGAAGGTCGCGTCCGCACGGATGATCGATTCGAAAGCCTGAAAGTCCGCCGATTCGCTCGCCTCGACGTATTTCTTTAGCAGGTCGAGCTCGGCCGCGCTGGCATCCACGTTGGCGGGCCACGGTGGCTTGCGAGACGGCAGACGCTCGCGGAGCCTGACTCGCGCGCGCTGCAATGCACTGTTTACGGCTGGGACGCTGAGGTCGAGCAGGTCGGCAGCGTCCTTGGCGGACCAGTCCAGCACGTCGCACAGAATCAAGGCAGCCCGCTGCTGCGGTGTGAGGAGCTGGATTGCCGTCAGAAAGGCGATCTCGATGGTTTCGCGCATCAGCGTCATCGCCTCCGGCGTCCTCGCTGGCGGGGTAGATGGCTCGAGCACTGAGTCCGGAATCGGACCCAGCCAGACGACATCTTCCAGTTCTCCGGCCCAGCCCTCGTCCGCCGCGGCCCTCGCCGCGAGGGCCGCCCTCCGCCCATCGCGAGCAATCGCATCGAGGCAGGCGTTCGTGGCCACACGGTAGAGCCATGGGCGCAGTGGGGCGCCCTCCTTCAGGCTGTCGCGATACCGCCAGGCACGAAGCAAAGTTTCCTGCACCGCGTCCTCGGCGTCCGGCAAGGAGCCGAGCATGCGGTAACAGTGGACCAGCAGCTCGCGGCGATGACGCTCGACGTTGCTAGCGAACTCGTTCACTGTGTGCCTCCGTTCCAGCGCTGCCGATGGATCAGCATCGATTCTTACTTGTAATACCGGAGCGGGGTCAAAAACTCATCGGCGGGTGGCCCAGCTTTTGAATTTGCCGAAGCTACCACAATCTTGGGTGCCCCGTCCTTCGCGCTGTTGCGAAGAGCCTGCCCTGAGTCTGTCGAAGGGGCAGGTATCGGACTGCCAACAGTGAATGGTTTGCACGATGGATTCAAACGAGCCGGTTAGAACCTATACTATCGGCAGCATCGTACCCGCCCCTTCGGCAAGCTCAGGGCAGGCTCTTGCACAAAACGCAAGGACGGGGCACCCACAGTTTTGGAACGGGAAAGAAAAAACGAGGCGTGAAAGGACGGGCCACCCGCCCGGAGTGTCACTATGAATGATTTAACGACAAGAGAGCCGGCCAACGATCCCCAGGATTTGGAGCGATTGTTGGTAGCGAGAGAGAACGCGGGAGATGTTACTGGCATGA